>Ga0209697_10002308_pt1 | contig 27760 bp, 17 predicted proteins | sample AliMusrvi5mmetaG_FD_184115 | JGI IMG/M metagenome (GOLD analysis project Ga0209697, IMG submission 184115) | Freshwater lake bacterial and archeal communities from Alinen Mustajarvi, Finland, to study Microbial Dark Matter (Phase II) - Alinen... | ecosystem: Environmental > Aquatic > Freshwater... | reverse complement strand
CGAAAACCCGGGCGGCCTTCTTGTAGTCTGCATGCGGCGCAAATCCCAACGTCCCGGCATAATGAACGGCCTGTTGCACCAGCTTGCGCGCGCATGCGGGGTCAGTGGGGATTATCGGAAAGCTCACCCTTGTTCCTTATCCTATTCCTAAAAAATTCATCCTTACGCTGGAGGATATTGACAAGATCAAAACAGCCACGACCTCTTTCAACGCCATTATCAAGACGCTGGCTGACAAAGATCATTTCAATCTTGCCCTCGCGGATATGAACGCCAAACTGAATGAACTCAAGAAGGGGATCATATGGGATGGAATTACTCTCAACGCCAACTTCGTTTCCGGCGGCGCCTTCTCACTGGACGGCATCCACCTGAACCCCAGGGGTTGTGCATTGACTTCCAACTATTTCATTGATGCGATCAATGCGAAATACGGAAGCACCGTTCCTCATGTTGATATCACAAAATATCACGGAATCATCTTCCCGTAATTCACTGTACCAACAATAAAGAAGCCCGTTCCCGGATACCCCGGAACGGGCTTTTTCTTAGCCCCTCCCCCCTTCAATCAATCCCCGTCAACATACATCATCATCTCCCTGACAGCCCTCCCCCTGTGACTGATGCTGTTCTTGGCATCGGCGGGAAGTTCCGCGAATGTAAGGTCTGAGCCTTCGGGCTGGAATACCGGATCGTAACCAAATCCATCTGTGCCACGTTCTTTTTCGATGATCTTACCTTCGACTTTCCCGGAAAAGAGAAGTTCCTGTCCGTCGAGGATCAGGCAGACAGCGCAGCGGAACTCAGCTTTGCGGTTCACATCATCCCCGAGTTCAGAAAGTACTTTAACAACGTTGTCATGGAAGCTGCAGTTCTCACCGGCATAGCGGGCGGAATAAACACCCGGCCGGCCATCAAGGGCATCAATGAACAGGCCTGTATCGTCGGCAAAACAATCCAGCCCTGTAAGGTCATGAATGAAGCGAGCCTTCTGGCAGGCATTGCCCTCGATCGTCTCCTGGGTCTCCGGGATCTCTGTATCAAAATGAATATCCTTCAGGCTGAGCACCTGTATGGAATTTCCCAGGATCTCCCGGACCTCCTGGAGTTTATGCTGGTTGTTTGTTGCGAACACTAGTTTCATACGCTTATTTTTGGTAATCGTGATGCGTGATGCGTGATGCGTGATAAGTAACGTGTTACGTGTTACGAATCAACGCCTCGTCAATCAGTCTTGTAAACAGCTCTGTCATGCTCCAGCCATGTGCCCTGGCCATTTTGGGGACGATGCTTTGTTCGGAAAGACCGGGAACCGTATTGACCTCAAGAAAAAAGAGATCCTTATTCCGAAGGATATAATCAAACCTTACAACGCCTTTACAATTGAGCTTTTCATACAGACGGGCCGACAGCACTTTGACCTCATCGGAAACCGATTCAGGAACTTCGGCAGGAACAACTTCCTGGGCCAGACCGTCCTGGTATTTTGCTTCGAAATTGAAGAATTCCTTTTTGGAGATGATCTCTGTTACCGGCAAGGCAACGATCTTCCCTTCTGTACGAAGAACCCCGCAGGTCAGTTCACGGCCCTTTATGAATTCCTCGACAAGGATTTCATGATCCTCATGAAAAGCCTTTTCAATGGCCGGCTCGAGCTCATCAGGCGTATTGACTTTTGACATGCCAACGCTGCTTCCGCCATTGTTTGGTTTCACAAAACAGGGGATCGAAATGTTCTCCCATATCAGTGAAAGCGGGTTTTCCGAATTCCTGAAAAGATGCACGGAACGTGCAGTATTCACGCAACAGGATTCCACCACTTTTTTACAGTAACTTTTATTGAAAGTCAGGGCGGAAGTGGTAACATCGCTGGAGGAATAAGGGATGCCGAGGATGTCGAAATATCCCAGCATTTTGCCGTCTTCTCCTGGCGTTCCGTGAATAGCATTGAAAACCAGGTCGAAGGTGATCTTTCCTTCGGGCAGTGCCAGGGAGAAATCATTCTTGTCAACCCGGATCTCACGGTCATCCAGATAGTATACCCAATCGGGTCCTTTCACACTGATCAGAAATGGCTTGAATTTTGAACGGTCGAGGTGTTTTTCCACCTGTCTGCCGCTTTTCACCGATACTTCGTATTCACCGGAATCACCTCCGGAAATGATCGCTATATTCAACATTTTCGACTGTTTTTCTGTACCACAAAAGTATAACAAAAAAGAGGCAGGATTGTACGAAAAGCAATTTTTCCGTATGTTTGTCAAAGATTACAATAAAACTGAGGTTTTCAGGTTAAATAATAAACAAAGAGATGGACTTTTTCCGGTTCCTGGGAACGAAACGATTTTTGAAACACCTCCTTGGGATCCTGGCCGTTACGGCCGTACTGACCTGGGTCGTCTTCTTTTTCCTGCGGGTATATACCCAGCACGGGAAATACCTTGACGTACCCGATCTGACAGGCAAGAACATCGACCAGGTGAAATCCTCGGATGATTACAGCGATTTTGAGTTTGTGATCATTGATTCGGTTTTCGATCTGAAACAACCCAAGGGGGCTATCCTTCACCAGGATCCGTTTGCCGGATCAAAGGTCAAGGAGAACCGGAAAATCTACCTGACTATTGTCTCCTTTTTCCCTGAGAAGACCAGCATGCCCGACCTTAAATTCCTGACCCTTCGCCAGGCAGTGGGAACGCTGGAAAGCCTGGGGCTGAAAGTCGGAAGAATATCCTATATCCCCGCCTTTGATGCTGACGCTGTTCAGCAGCAGCGGTACAAAGGCACTGTTATAACGCAAGGGACCAAACTTGACAAGGGGTCGGAGATCGACCTCACCGTCGGGATGGGATCGCAGGGAAGGGCCGAGGGAAATAACGACCAGGGCAGCAATGCGGCCCCGGCTGATTCGATGTAATGAATTAATGATAAAACTGAATACATGCGCAAGCTATATCTCCTGCTTTTAGTATTCGTCGGCCTGGGCGCCTATTCCCAGGAAGTTCTGACCGGGCTGCAGATCAACCCCTCGGTGAGGGCCCGTTTACAGACAGCTGCAGAATCCGGACTTCAGCCTTATATGGCTGATACCCTGCCGGTCAACCTGCCGTTTTTCGATGATTTTTCGGCCAACAGCGTATTCCCATCCCCGCTCAGGTGGATCGACCGTTATGCCTTTGAGAACAACGATTATCCCATTTACCCTGTCAACCTGGGTGCTATGACACTGGATGCCATCAATGATTCGGGCAGGATCTACCCGAATGCCGTTCCAGGCCCACAGACCTTTATCGCGGATCACCTGACATCACGCTACATCCGCCTTGATTCCCTCTTTTCTCCTATTGCGCGGGCGCTTCACCCTTCTGATTCCGTCTACCTTAGCTTCTACTACCAGCCACAGGGACGCGGCCTTGAGCCGGAAACATCCGACTCCCTGGTCCTGCGGTTCCTGATCGACCCCGCTCACGACAGCATCACCCCTACAGACACCACCGCTATTCCTGACCGCTGGCGGGAGATCTGGTCGACAAAAGGCATGTCGCTCGACACCTTTTACCTCCATTACAACACCTACTTCCGGCAGATCCTCATCCCCATAACCGATACAGTCTTTTTCAAAAAGAACTTCCGGTTTCAGTTCTATAATTACGTCAGCATGGCCAGTATCCAGCAGCCTGCCTGGCAAAGCAACTGCGACCAATGGAACCTCGACAATGTGTACCTGAATGCCGGCAGATCACAGAAAGATACCATTATCCGTGAAATGCGATTTATCCAGCGGGCTCCTTCTCTTCTTAAGAATTACGAGTCCATGCCCTATTCCCAGTATTGTGACAATCCTACCGAGGAGATCGCAGATTCACTTTACATCCTGATGAGCAACCGGGATACCATAACGAGGAAGGCAGCCTATAAATACACGGTGACCGGAATTTCAAGCGCTTTCAACAAGACCTATGACGGCGGACAGGACTCCATCCGTTCGTTTTACAAATATGGTTATGTGACCTACATCCCATTCGCCCATCCGCCCCTTCCTTTCCTGATCCCCATCTCAGGAGCTGACAGCGCACTTTTCTCGGTGCGTCATGTACTGAAAGACCTCACTCCCGGATCACCCTTTGCTGATACGATCCAGCGGTACCAGCGGTTTTATAATTATTTCGCCTATGATGACGGCACTCCGGAAGCCGGCTACGGCATCAAGGGGGCCGATGCAAAGATGGCCTGCCGGTTCAAATTGAATAAATCGCCGGATACCTTAAGGGGCGTTTACATCTACTTTAACCGCACGCTTGAAAGCACGAACGGCGAAACTGTATATTTTTACCTCACTGTCTGGAACGACAACAACGGCACACCCGGGGATACGATCTATTCCAGATTAGTAAGCGTTGCCTATTCCGACAGTCTTAATCAGTTCGTGGGTTACCGCCTGCAGGTTCCGGTGCAGGTTACCGGTACATTCTATGTTGGCACGATACAGACCACCAGCGACAATCTGAACATCGGCTATGACCGTTACAACAATTCCCAGTCAAACCTTTTCTTCAATGCCATCGGCACCTGGCTGAGTTCTGCTTATACCGGATCTGTAATGGTAAGGCCGATCGTCGGGAAACCGATCAACCTCGGGATTGCTGCCCTGAACAAAGGATCCGAAAAACCGCTCATCTATCCCAACCCCTGTACGGGAGAATCCATTCAGATCGATATGCCGGGAGCAGTAATAAGCCATGGCAATTCAAACAGACTGACAGTGACAGTTTATTCCCTCGTCGGAAAAGAGATGCTGCAGGCCAGGACATCCGGAACGCTTGACGTTTCAGGACTTCCTGATGGCATGTACATTGTGGGCATCCTTGACAGCAGGACTCAGCAGTATTTTTCTTCCAAGCTGATCATCAACCGGTAATACCGGCTAATCAGGACATATGAAAGAGAAAACCGGAGAACCGGAAGAAACTGCCGAGATGTATGAACATTTCCGGTTCATGGTCGATGCCGGCCAGGGTCAGCTCAGGATTGACAAATACCTTCTGCAAAAGATTGAAAATGCATCCCGGAACCGGATACAGAATGCAGCCCATGCCGGTAACATCCTTGTGAATGAACAAGCGGTCAAGCCAAACTATAAGGTCAAGCCCAAAGACTCGATAACCATTGTACTGGCTTATCCCCCAAGGGATACCGAGATCTACCCGGAGGATATCCCGCTTGAGATCGTATATGAGGATGAAAGCATCCTTGTCATCAACAAAGCCCCGGGCATGGTTGTTCATCCGGCTCACGGAAATTTCACAGGGACACTTCTGAATGCCCTGGCCTTTTATTTCAAGGATAAAAAGAATGAAAAGGGGGAGGAACCAAAGGCCTATCTTGCACACAGGATCGACAAGGACACCTCCGGTATCCTGCTGCTGGCCAAGAATGAACTTGCCCAGAGCCGTCTTGCAAAGCAGTTCTTCGATCATTCCATCGACCGGAAATATGTTGCACTGGTATGGGGGAACATCGAGGCTGAAGAGGGTACTATTACCGGGTATATCGGCCGGGATATCCGTGACCGGCTGGTGATGAAGATCTATGAGGAAGAGGAGAAAGGGCGGGAAGCCATCACTCACTACAAGGTTATTGAACGCTTCAATTATGTGACCCTGGTGGAATGCACCCTTGAAACCGGCAGGACACACCAGATACGCGCGCATTTCAGGCATATCGGGCACCCGCTCTTTAATGACGAAAGGTACGGAGGCGATGAGATACTCAAAGGCACCACCTTCGCCAAATACAAGCAGTTTGTACAGAACTGTTTCAAGATCATGCCCCGGCAGGCCCTTCACGCCAAATCACTCGGGTTCATTCATCCTGAAAGCAGGGAATACCTCTTCTTTGATTCGGAATATCCCGCGGACATGAAAGCCCTCCTTGAAAAATGGAGAAATTACAGTGTTCACAAAACCGCTGAATAGCATGAAATTCAAACCAATCCGGTTTCTTGTATCCTTTTACTTCTGGCTTGAATTGTTTGCCACTTCCGCCCTGATGTTTGTGATCTGCCTTCTGGTGTGGGTCATCACTTCACCCTTTGATCACCGGCGCCTTATCCTGCACAAGATAAACTGCTTCTGGTCTGACCTTGTTTTATTTGCCAACCCGATGTGGAAAGCACATTACTATGGAAAAGAGAAAATAAACAAGAAGGAGACCTATGTTATGGTTTCCAACCATGCATCCGGCGCCGATATCCTGGTGATCTTCAGCCTTTATAAACAGTTTAAATGGGTCTCAAAAAAGAGCCTTACACTTTTTCCGTTCATTGGCTGGAACATGCTGCTGAGCCGTTATATCCTGATCGACCGTGGCAGCAGCAGCAGTATCCGGAAGATGATCATCAAAGCAAGGCTTGAAATAAAAAAGCAGAATTCCGTCATGATCTTTCCTGAAGGGACACGTTCGAAGGACGGGCATCTCCAGGTCTTTAAAACCGGCGCCTTTCAGATCGCGCTGGATTCAGGCGTGCCAATACTCCCTATTGTGATCAAAGGCACGCATCATGCCATACAGAAAGGCGGGTTTCTCATCCATCGCAACAGGAACATTCAGGTCGTGATCATGGACCCGGTCCCCTACTCCGAATTCAGTGGCATGGATGCGAAAGATCTTGCGAAAAAGGTTCATGAACTGATGAAGGCAGAACTTGAAAGAAAGTCACCCGCCTGATGATCTATTGAACTACACGGTAGAGCGAATCACGCTCTACGGGTACCCGTTTAGCCTGGAGTATCAGTGACTTCATTTCAGAGACCGTCATTTCCGGATTTTGTTCAGCAGAACCTGCGAGAGAATAGATTTGTGTGGAGTCATTGATGGTACCATCGAGGTCATCCACTCCAAACGAAAGGGAAAGCTGGGCCATCGGCTTGCCGATCATAGGCCAGTATCCTTTAATGTGCGGAAAGTTATCAAGGAATATCCTGGAAATGGCGTAATTGCGCATGTCTTCCACGACCGTGGTCTCCTGAACACCGGAAAGTTCGTTGTTGCTGTTCCTGAATTTAAGCGGGATGAAAGCGTTGAACCCGCCTGTCCGGTCCTGCAGGTTGCGAAGCAGAAGAAGATGGCTGATTCGCTGGCCATAGGATTCGATATGACCATACAGCATGGTTGCATTCGATGATAGTCCTGCCCTGTGGGCCTCTTCATGGATCTTCAGCCATTCAGCTGAAGAGGCTTTGGTTGCACAGATCTTCTTCCGGATCTTGTCATCCAGGATCTCCGCCCCTCCGCCCGGGATGGAATCCAGCCCGCATGATTTCAGGTACTTAAGACCCTGTTCGTAGTTCATCCCGGCTTTCTTCACGATGTATTCCATCTCAACAGCCGACAAGGCCTTGATATGCAGATCAGGCCTGATCTTCCTGATCTTTGTGAATAGCTCCCCGTAATAGAAAATATCCTTTTCGGGATGAACCGCACCTGTAATGTGAACTTCACGGACGGTTGCATCCTGCGACCGCACGGTCTCCAGCATCTCCTCCACTGTCAGGTCCCACCGTTTGGGGCTGAAATGGTGGGAATAAGAACAGAACTGGCATTTGTTGACACAAATATTGGTAGGTTCTATATGGAAATTCCGGATGAAGTAGACGTTGTCACCGTTTTTTGTTTTCCGGACATGATCAGCCAGCATGCTTAAAAAACCCGGCTCGGCTTTCTCATAAAGCACCAGCCCTTCTTCAGGGAGCAGGCGCTGTCGGTTGATCACTTTCTCTGCAATATGCACAAGGGGTTCCGGCAGGCCGGTATCGAAAAAATTCATAGGAGGTGAGAAATCAGTTGAGTGTTACTGTTTAATGATCTTTCTGCTGAAAGTGCCCTGGTCCGAAGCTGCTTTAAGAATATAGACACCCGGAGCAAGCCCGGCAGGGCTGATCGTGAACGTGGTATTCCCTGCCGGCTGCAGATTCTTCCTGTAGCAAAGGGAACCTACCATATCATATATGCTGACCTCAATGCCGGAATGATTACCGGGGTAAGACAATTCCAGACGGTCTGAGAAAGGGTTCGGGAAGACGGTAAGCTGGTCAAGAGGGGCTTTATATGAAACTGAGAGAAGCATCCCGTGCAGGTACATGGCCTGAGGGTTGCCGGGAGCCAGCCAGTAATCGAGTCTCGAGGCAGAGTCACTTCCGTTGGAATTCCATGAATAGCTGAGTTTGCCATAATAATCGGGTGAATTCAGCGAAGCAGAATCACAGGCAGAGTAACCGCCTGTCAGGGTTCCGACAATTCTGCCCTCATTATCAAAAATTGGAGAGCCGGAAGAGCCGCCTTCTGTAACACCGTGACCGCTTGTGGTTCCGTCCCAGACTACCTTCCAGTGGCTCACTACTGGCCCGCCGATGTAGTTCGTGCTGACGAGCGGGATCGAGTACGTTGAGATTTTCTTGACATCGCCCTCGGGATGATGGATGCCGGTACCGCTTGCACTGGCCGTATCCTTGCGGTTCCAGCCGTTCAGGAATACATTAAATGAATCAGGAATGCTCTGGTTCAGGAGGACAAGGTAGAAATCCGATCCGGTGTCGCCACTGTTTCCTCCGTGAGCTTTAAGTGTCGCCCCGATAATACTTTTGGTGGGATAAATAACACCCGTATAGACGCAACTCGGCGCCTCATAACCGAAATAGAAGATCCATTGCAGAAGGTCGTTGCTGGTGGCGGAAAAACCGCAATGGTCAGCGGTGAGAAGGTAAGGCTTCTTATCCTGGCTCGTATTGTTAAGCATGGAACCGGAACACCAATAGAGTTGTCCCCCTTTTTTGATCTGGATGCGCACGACGCCGTTCTTCTGTTCCTGCCATGCGTTCCCTTCCGGGCAGGCCACATTGACTTCGCATTTACCTGCCGCGCCTTCAGCGTTTCGTTCATCCCCAGTATTGCTTACCCCGCGGTAAGCCCAGGCAACCTCATTGAGGTGCAGTTCGGGGAGGCTTGTTATGGCTGAGGGCTGAAAAAATTCGAGAATAAAACGGTCGCCATAAATGAGACTGGTGGCGAACTGTCCGGCGGGATTGTTATTCAAACTCGTATAGGCTCCCAGGATATGCGATTTGTCGGGGGGATAGAGGAACATCATCTCACCCTCCCGGAAACTGATGTGGTCGAAGTATGCCGACAAACCCAGGGCCCCGGGCGCAGAGACCTCCACACGCCAGATCCGGCCACCGGGCACCTCTGCCAATTCACCGCAGCGTCCGGGAGCAATGTCAACCGGCTGAAGAACTGCAAAACGGTAAGGTGTGGTATTCTGTTCATCATTTCGCTGTATTGAACCCAGGTCGGGCGCAGGTATCAAAATCCTGGCAGAGGTGTTCAGCCCCCCGGTTGTATATACAGTGCTGGGAACCAGGGAATGCACGCTCAACTGACCGAAAACTGCCGGTGTAAGCAGCACAAGAACAAGCAGGACCTTAATTTGCAAGAATCGTTTCATCGGATTTCCTTTATTTAATTATCACTTTGCTTATCATCCTCAATTCATCGCCACACGCAACAATCAGATATACACCTTGAGGCAGGTCACGGATATCAAGTTCAGGATCACCTGATCCTGAAGTGAAGGCAAATGAACGCACGCAACGCCCCAGGCTGTTTATGAGTTGTACCGATAAATCTTTCGGAACAGGCCGGGAAAACTGCAGGAACAACCGGTCTGTAGCTGGATTCGGGTAAACATTCATCATCGCATTGCTTGCAGCAGCTTCTTCAATTCCAAGTGTGGAGCTGATCTCGATATCGTCTATAAGAAAGATGAACTGGTTGTTTGAAACGCATTGTATGCCAACATAGCCATTCTGACCTGCATAAGCGGAGAGGTCGAAGACCTTCCGTGTCCAGGTGCCTGGAGCCGCCAGGGCTGTGTTGCCGGAAACAGCGGTAAAGTGTGCAGGGTCATCATCAGAGGTTGAAACCGCTACTTTGTATTCCTCAAGGCCATATTCGGTATTATAGGTTCTGACCCAGAGCGAAATCTTTGCATTCGGCTGAAGTGCCAGCTGCGGGGAGATCAGCCATTTATTATTCGGATTGCTCGGAGGTTTGGTCGAGAAGCAGGCGCCCATCTTAATTCCGGAATGCGGGTCCATATTTGCAGGAGGAGGCGTTGCCTGCTGTGGATCAAAGCATATCCAGGCCATCGGAGATCCGTTGTTGGGAAATGAAGAACCGGTAATGCCCCAGGTATCTCCGCCGCCGAGATCACGGACTGTCCAGGGATCAAAATTAAGAGTGAAATCAGGGACGCTCTCAAAATCAAGAGCGACTGAAACCGGAAGACCATTGTTTCCCGGGTCTATATCGAGGTCATCGATCATAAAGATGAACTTGTCATTCGAAACACACTGGATGGCAATAAAAACTTTCTGGTTATTGTAAGCTGCCAGTGAAAAGGTCTTTTTAGTCCATGCGGCCGGCGCCTCCAGGGGAAGCGCACCCGTAATGACGGTGAAACTTGAGGGCAGGCTGTCAGTTGTTGAGACAGCCACCTTATACTGTTCCAGTCCGTACTGAGCAGTGTAGGATTTTACCCATACTGAAAATGATCCGTTTGAGGAGAGCTGGACTTTCGGGGAGATAAACCAGTCGTTGCTCGGAGGGGTCACCGACGAGAAACTGGCACCGTAACGTGCGCCGGAATGAGGCTGGATAGCTGTATCCCCGGCCATGGACGGGGTAACCTGGGCAGGGTTAAATGCCAGGAATGCCATAGGAGCTGATGCATGCGGGAAGGAGTGGTTCTGTATACCATAGGTTGTATCGCCGTCAACATCCACCGCATGCCAGCTTCCGAATGAGAGGGAAAAATCAGCCAGGGAATCGAAATTCATGGTGACATGCCCGCGCTGGGCCAGCATTGTTCCGCCCAGCAATAATAACACAAGGCAGACAGCTGCAGAAATGAACCTGGATCTCATAATGAATCAATTTTGTACAAATTTACTAAATTATCCTCTATCCTCAAATGTCTGATGTGCGATGTGTGATATGCGTTATGCCCCGAATATTTCCGAACGCAACAATCGTAAACAATATTAATGTATTTTTGACGTCATTAAATCCTAATCCGTTAATCCATTTCACAAACCATGACTCAGATTCTGGCTCAAAAAAAAGATCCGCCCGCACTGCTGCGTTGGATCGTCCTGATCTTCATCAGCCTCGCGATGTTCGGGAACTATTATATCTACGACAGCATCAGCCCGCTTGCGGATGTGCTTAAAGCGCAACTCCATTTCACCGACAAGAACATCGGTTTGCTCCAGGGCATTTATAGTATTCCCAATATTTTCATGGTGCTGATCGGCGGTATTATCATTGACAGGATCGGCACGAAAAAGGCCGCACTGATATTCGGCGCACTTGTTTTCACGGGAGCCGTGGTAACCACGCTCAAGGGCAATATTGTGGTGATGGCGACCGGCCGTTTGATTTTCGGACTTGGTGCAGAATCCATGATCGTTGCCATTACAACCGTTCTTGCCAGGTGGTTTAAGGGGAAAGAGTTGTCCTTTGCTTTCGGGCTTAACCTTACCATTGCCAGGATGGGTTCCTTTCTCGCTCTTAACTCTCCCACCTGGGGAAAGAATCTGTTCGTTTACTGGCAGAAACCGCTGATGGTTGGTGTCGTGGCAGGACTCATTGCCATCGTAACACTGCTCATTTATTACTTCCTGGATATTTATTCAGAGAAAAGATATGCATTGCAGAAAGAGGGAAACCAGGACAAGGTGGTACTCAAGGAGCTTATGGGTTTCGGAAAATCCTTCTGGTATATCACCCTGCTCTGCATTACCTTCTATTCAGCCATGTTCCCCTTCCAGACCTTCGCGGTTAAGTTTTTCAAAGATGTACACCTTGCCGGTCTGCCGGATGATGTTGCCCGCGGCATGGGAGGTTTCCTCTCCAGCCTGCTGACCTTGTCGGCTATGATCCTGACCCCTCTGTTCGGCCTCATGGCTGATAAGATCGGGAAACGGTCGCTGCTGATGATGTTCGGATCTTTGCTGATCATCCCGGTGTACCTTATCATGGCCTATGTAAAAAGACAGGTCTCCCTCCCGCCCGATGTTGTTTCGTTTTTCTGTTCATCACCCGATGGCACAGGCTTTTTCGGATGGATCAGTTATGTGGGGAAGATGATCGTCACCCTTTTCCAGTACTACCCCAATATCGCTATCCCGATGATGATGATGGGGATCGCCTTCTCACTGATCCCTGCCATCATGTGGCCATCTGTTGCCCTCATCGTTGATCATTCAAAACTGGGAACAGCCTATGGGCTGATGACCATGATCCAGAATATCGGGCTTGCCGGTTTCAATTTACTCGTGGGAGCTGCCAACGATGTGTCAAATGCATCGAGCGCCAACCCGGGCGGATACCACCTGGGGATGTGGATCTTCAGTTCTCTTGGATTCTTCGGACTGTTCTTTGCATTTATGCTACGGATCAATGAAACCGGGCCAAAGGCGCATGGACTGGAATACGGAACAGCGATCAATAAACGACCGGAATAACCGGGCTCATGAAGATACTACTGGTCTCGGCCACGACTTTCGAAATCCGGCCACTGCTCAGCCAGCTGGTGTTTCAGGGTTCAGACAACGATCAGATCAGTCATTACCGTTGCAGAAATGCCGCGGTTGATGTACTGATTACGGGAATCGGCATGGTTGCCACCTCCTTCTACCTCGGGAAACAGCTGCATGCAGCATCTTACGATGTGGCAATCAATGCAGGGATCTGCGGTTCATTCCGGGAATCCATCCCCATCGGGAAGGTTGTCAGGATAACACAGGATTACATCCCTGAACTGGGAGCAGAGGAGGGCGAGCAGTTTCATTCAATAACAAGTTTAGGACTGCTGGACCCTGATACTCCGCCATACAGGAAAGGCAGGCTGATCAGCGATCCGAAGATCGGATCCCCCACTTTGACAACACTCCCAAAGGCCACCGGAATAACAGTAAATACCATTCATGGAAATGCCGGAAGCATTGAGAAAATAAAGCTTCATTGCGATCCGGATACAGAATCGATGGAAGGGGCAGCTTTTTTTTATGCATGCCTTTTGACGGAAGTTCCTTGTGTACAGGTGCGTTCGGTTTCAAACTTTGTGGAAGTGCGCGACAAGTCGCGCTGGAATGTTGAACTGGCGCTGAAGAACCTGAACAAGAGTGTGGGGAATATTTTAAAGGAAATAGCGAAGTAGCGAAATGGCGAAATTAACGCTTGCATTTTCTCCCTGTCCGAACGACACCTTTATCTTTGATGCCATGGTGCATCACAAGATTGATACAGAGGGACTGGAGTTTAATGTGCATATGGCAGATGTTGAGACGCTGAACGATTGGGCGATGGAAGGCAGGATGCAGATGACCAAAGTCAGCTATCATGCCTGGCTGTACCTTTCGCGCCATTATGTGCTCCTTGAAGCGGGAAGCGCTCTTGGCAGAGGAAACGGACCTCTCCTTATCAGCAAGGAAATGCGTACTGCTGATGAGCTTGAATCGATGACCATTGCCCTTCCGGGTGAGTTTACAACGGCCCACCTGCTGTTGAAGGCAGCGTACCCCAGGCTGACACATAAACAATTCATGGTTTTCAGCGGGATCGAAACATCAGTTCTTGAGGGTACGACTGATGCAGGAGTGATCATCCATGAGAACCGCTTCACCTATGCATCGAAAGGACTTGTCAAGATTGCCGACCTTGGTGAACTCTGGGAAGAACGGACACAGTTGCCCATCCCTTTGGGAGGGATCGTTGTAAAGCGGAGCCTTGGATATGATGTCATCAACAAACTGAACCGGGTCATGTATAAAAGTGTGCGCTATGCCATGGAGCATCCCCGGGAGCCCATGGATTATGTGCGTTCCCATGCTACGGAGATGCAGGAGGATGTAATGGAGAAACATATCCGGCTCTATGTTAACGAATTCACTCTGGATCTTGGGGATGAGGGAAAAAAAGCCATTCAAATGATGTCAGACTTTATCGGACCTGTTTATTGATCTATGATACCTAATCTCACACAGGAGGCGATCAGCCGGATTTTCGGTTCAGCCCGGGACAAAGGCCTGGTCCGTGAAGAAGATACATCCCTCATTTTCCAGGACCTTGATCTTCTGTGCCAGCGGACAGAACTGCTCCGTTCCGTATTTCCAACCAGTACCCTTCATGCCATTGCCATGAAGGCAAACCCGCTCGTTCGCATCCTTGAGATCCTGAATGACAATGAGCTGGGCGTGGAGGTGGCTTCATTCGGCGAACTGGGCATTGCACTGAAAACAGGGTATCCACCGGAAAAGATCGTCTTTGATTCACCGGCAAAAACCCTGCAGGAGATTGCTTTCGCACTCGAGGCCGGGGTGCATATCAACATCGATTCGTTGACCGAACTTGATCGGGTTGCACAGCTTAAAAAGACAATAAGGTCAAAAAGCACCGTTGGCATCCGGATCAACCCCCAGGTGGGGATAGGTTCGATTGCAGAATCAAGTGTTGCCGGAGAGTATTCGAAATTCGGGATTCCCTTCAAGACTAAAAAAGATGAACTTACGGCTGCCTTTGACAAATATGAATGGCTGAATGGCGTTCATCTGCATGTTGGCTCCCAGGGCTGCCCGATGGAAATGCTGATCCGGGGTATCGGAGTTCTCTACGAGTTTGCACTATCCGTGAACAGGAAACACGGCATGGACCGTATCAGGCTGTTTGATATCGGGGGCGGACTGCCAATTTCCTACCATCAGGATAAAACACCCGTCAGCATGGCAGCATATGCCGCTGCCATCCGTGAGCATTTTCCTTTACTGTTCAGTGATCACTTTTCTTTGATCACAGAATTCGGCCGCTGGGCCCATGTAAATGCCGGATGGACGGTCAGCCGGGTGGAATATGTAAAGAAAGATCCGGGGATCAATACCCTGATGCTGCATGCCGGGGCGGATCTCTTCCTGAGAGAATGCCTTTTACCTGGAACATGGCCCCATGAATACAGTGTGATGGACCCTGACGGAAAGTTGCGGTCGGGAAAAGATCCTGTTCCTTATAACCTTGCAGGCCCACTCTGCTTTTCCGGTGATATTATTGCAAAAAGTGTTACCTTACCCAGGGTTGAGGAGGGAGATCTTCTTGCCATTCACGACACCGGGGGATATACGCTCAGTATGTGGTCGCGATACAACAGCAGGCAGATACCCAGAGTGATCGGATACCGGCAGGAAGGGTCTTTCTTTGAGATACTCAGGGAGCGGGAAACGGTAGAGGAACTCTATAATTTCTGGAAATAGAAAAATGACAATAATAATACAAACACGACCATGATAATCGTCACCGGTGCCGCCGGCTTCATCGGAAGCTGCCTTGCAGGCAAACTTAACAATAAGGGGCTGAAGGAGATCATCCTCGTTGATGACTTTTCAAAAACTGAAAAGGAAGCCAATACCCGGCACAAGGTCTGTGCAGGGAAGGTCGAACGTAATCAGTTTTTTGAATGGCTGAAAATCAATCATTCTGAAGTGGAAATGATTTTTCACCTCGGGGCACGCACCGATACAACAGAATTCAACATGGCCATCTTCGATGAGCTCAACCTGAATTACAGCAAGGCGATGTGGAAAGCCTGCACCGAATATGACATCCCGCTGATCTATGCCTCCTCTGCTGCAACTTACGGGGACGGCAGCCTTGGTTATGATGACGATCCGGCGCTCATCCCGGCACTCAAACCGCTGAATCCCTACGGGATATCAAAAAACGAATTCGATAAATGGGTGCTTCTGCAAACCACCCGGCCCCCTTACTGGTATGGACTGAAGTTCTTTAATGTATTCGGACCGAATGAATACCATAAAGGCAGGATGGCGTCCGTGGTATACCATTCATACAGGCAGATATGCGGGACGTGGGACGCAGGACGTAGGATGTGGGACGTGGGACGTGGGACATCGGTTAAGTTGTTCCGGTCACATAATCCAAATTATTCGGACGGCGGTCAGTTGCGTGATTTCATTTATGTAAAAGACGTGGTGGACGTGATCTATTACCTCTGGAACCACAAGAAGGACTCCGGCATATACAACCTGGGGACAGGTCATGCCCGCACTTTTCTGGACCTGGCCACAGCCGTTTTCCATGCGATGAACCTGGAACCGGTTATTGAGTTCATTGATACCCCGGCAGATATCCGTGACAAGTACCAGTATTTCACAGAAGCCAATATGAAGAAACTTCATGTGACCGGTTACGACCGGCCCTTCTATTCCCTGGAAAAAGGAATTGATGAGTATGTTCAGGGGTACCTCGTTTCAGGGAGTTGTTATTGAAATACCAGCAGAAGATTATCAGAAGTTTGTTGTTATTTACATAGTATGGCCCTCACAAAGAAAACCTCCCCGGTAAAGAATAACAGTCCTGCTTACCTGAAGCCGGTATTGCTGTTTGCCGTGTTTCTTCTTACCTGGATAGTTTATTCCCCGCTCCTCAACAATGATTTTCTTACCTGGGATGACCCGGTACTGATCCTTGAGAACCCGTTTATTAAAAACCTGCAATTCGCCTCCATACAGCACCTTTTCACCTCCTTTTACCTTGGGAATTATCATCCGCTGACCATGCTCTGTTTCAGCCTTGAATACGCCCTCTTCGGCTTATCCCCGAAAGGATTTCATACCGTAAGCCTGTTGTTGCACTTAATCAATACCGGGCTGGTTTTCCTTGTTTTTGACCGTCTTACAGGCAGGAAGCTGTTTCCATCTCTTATTATAGCCCTGCTTTTCGCGATCCACCCAATGCACCTTGAATCTGTTGCCTGGGCTACGGAGCAAAAGGACCTTGTGTATACCCTCTTTTTTCTCCTCTCCATCTTTTTCTATCTGGAATATGCAGACAACCGAAAGAATAAACTGCCTTACGGACTCTCCCTGCTCTTCTTTCTCTTCTCACTCTTATCAAAGGGACAGGCCGTTACCCTGCCGCTGATGCTGATCCTCATCGATTACCTCTCTTCGAAAAAATTCACATGGAAAACGATCCCCGAGAAGATCCCGTTTTTCATCCTTGCAATGGTTTTCGGACTGATTGCCATTTACGCCCAGCATCAGACTGCCGGTATCAACGAGGCAAAAGTGCCGGTAACCGATCTCATTTTCATGAACTCCTTCGCTTACCTTACCTATCTTTTTAAAGCGTTCATTCCTTTATCCCTTTCCGGTTACCATGAATACCCCTACCTGCAGTCCGGGGGCTTGCCGGTATATATTTATTTCTCACCCGTTTTAATCCTTCTCCTGATTTTTTTAGCTTACCGCTACTTAAGGACAAAAACAGCTATTGTTTTCGGGGTTCTCTTTTTCACCATCAACCTCTTGCCCCTGCTTTTACTTCCTGTGGGTAAAGCTTATATGGGTGAACGGTTTTCTTATATCGCTTACCTGGGATTGTTTTTTATCATTGCCGAAATGGCAGGAAACGCACAGGAATATTTCCACCGGAAAAACGGCAAAAGTTACCTGCTCGCGGGAATTTATCTCTTTTCACTTTTCTTTGCGGTCAGGACTTATTCACGGACAGCAGTCTGGCGAGACAGCCTGACATACTGGAACGATGTTTCAGGCAGTTATCCCCGCTCACTGATCGCCTGTGAGCAAAAATCTATGTACTATTATTATAATTACGGAGATGACAGTCTTCCCCAGGCTATCATGGAGCAGGAAAAAGCTATCAGCATCGATTCCGGTTATGCTCCCGCCTACCGTATCCTGGGTTATTATTATTCCCAGGCTGGTGAACAGGAGCAGGCGATCAACCGCCTGAGCACGGGCCTGAGGCTTGATCCGGGGAATGCGGATCTCTGGCTTTACAGGGGAAATGCCCTGAGGGCTGTTCAACAATACCAGCGGGCATTGAATGACTATACGTCCGGTATCGCTAAGTCACCAGGGCGGACCGATTTATGGATCGCCAGGGGGTCAGTTTACCTTGATAACCTGGCCCGGTATGACAGTGCCATGAAGGATTTCCAACAGGCCAGCAGGATCGATCCCGCTGACGGCATTCCATACCTGAACATTGCACTTACTGCATATAAGAGCAATTCCTATGATTCCGCGATCTACTGGAGTGATAAGGCGATAGCCCGTGAAAAGCCATTGGCACATCTTATCAAATCACTCAGTTACTATAAGATGAAAGCCTTTGCCGAATCAGCAAAGGAGGCAAGGCTCGCGAGGGCGGCAGGGATCAGTGTGCCGGATTCGCTTGTAAGGTAGAAAGTTAGATATTGAGATATTGAGATATTGAGATATTGAGATATTGAGATATTGTCCTTTAAATCTCCCGTATCCCGTATCCCGTATCCCGGCATCCAGCATCCAGCATCCAGCATCCGGCATCCAGCATCTTACAATCTACCGGCATTATATCTGCAGCTGACAGAATGTATAAATAGCTGAAAAAATAAAATTTCCACAAAGTTATTAACAGGTTCTGTCAATTCATTTTCAGTCTCTTATCTGCCGTGGCTTTCAGAACCACTTACCCTTGGTATTCAGAATAATTCCAAACGGTTAATAACCCTGCATTGAACTGTAATCCAGACCTTTAAAATCAACTTCAGATTCCGGCCTGAAATTGCTCTTTTAACAAAAAAAACTTGGTAATCTTAATTTTCCTTTTTATATTTGTGTATTAATAGCGTATTGAAACGTAGGAATTTATAGTGGCGAACGGTTTATTTTTCTTTTAAAACATTGAATTTTAGACACTTTCCGGATTATATCCGGGTTTGTGTGTTATGTTTTTTTGAAATCAGATATTATCGTTATATCTAAATATTTAGAATACTAAATATAAGCAAACCTAAAATAATCCTATGATGCGATCTTTCCGCTCAATCCTCTTATTTCAGCAACTATCATCTCTTTTAGCTGAATTTTCCGAATTCTTCCTTTTCAATTCATATCAAAGCAACTCAATGGGTTCTTCGCAGCAACAACTTTGAAGAATAGCGACCGGCAACCTAAATCCACATATATATAGTCCAAACCAATCATTAATTAACCCAAATCCAACAACTTATGAAAAAATTGTTTACATTACTAATTTTCTTGCTGCTACTGGGGACAACCTCTTGGGCTCAAGTGAGCAGTACTTACATGTTCGCAAGCTCATCCGGGACGTATACCCCCATCTCGGGCGGAACCGTTCTGGTACAGGGGACAACCTCCATGGACAGCTGGGTTTCTACAGCTATTACGATCCCTTCATTTACTTTTGCCGGTGTTGCTTATACCACGGCCTATGTAACTTCAAATGGTATTTTATCGCTTGGTGCTTCTGCACCTTCTTCGACATCCTACACAGCAATCAGTTCAACGACAGGTTCAGGTATCAGTATCTGTCCTTTCAATGCTGACCTTGATGATGCCACGAATGCAGTTGCATCAGAAATTCGCTGGCAGACTGTTGGGAATGAAGTAATTTTCCAATGGTCACAAATGTGCAGATATTCCTATGCTGAAAATTTTGATTTTCAGGTCCGTTTAAACACTGTGAACGGAAATGTTGTATTTGTTTATGAATTGAATTCAGGGCCGTATGCAACATCCTCCTACCAGCCACAGGTTGGTATCAGAACCTCTGCAACGGATTACCTTAACCGTAAGGTTACAACCACTGAAAACTGGAACACCTCACTTGCAGGTACATCAAACACTGATAATTGCAGATTCAACGGAACATCACCGGCAACGAACTTTACAACAGGTTTGACTTATACTTTTTCTATTGCGCCTCCATGTTCACCGCCGAGCGCTCAGCCGACTGTTCTGGCAGTAACCCCGGTTGCTTATTCTTCAACCCAGCTCAGCGGTAGTTTTATTGCTGCATCACCAGCTCCTTCGGGATATGTTGTTGTAAGATATCCTTCAGGTGCTGCTACTACTGCTCCTGTTAACGGCACAAATTACAGTGCAGGCGGCGCACTTGGTCTTGGAACCGTTGTTTATAACGGACCGCTGACCACCTTCACCACCACCGGCTTAACTGCCAATACTACTTATGATTTTTATGTTTATTCATATAATAATACAGCCTGTGCTCCTATCACTTACCTTGCCGCAGGCCCATTGTACAATACAGGAACAACCAACCCTATCCAGTCGATCAGTTCCACTGCTACCGGCGGTTTATGGAGCAGCCCGGCCACCTGGGTCAGCGGACTTGCACCAACCAATGGTGAAGATTACGTAATCGCAAGCGGCGCCATTGTAACTGTTGACCAGACACTTGCCGTTCGCGACCTTACCATTTCAGGTACACTGCAATGGGGGTCAAGCAGCTACGTGCTGACAGCTTCACGCAACATCCTGATCAATTCAGGGGGAAAATTCCTGCCCTATACAACCGGTTTGACCGGTCAGACGGTAAACGTTGGCGGTGATTTCACCAACAACGGTTTTGCCAACCTTGCCATTGCTTCCACTTCTTTTAATTTTAACGGAAGCACACAGAACAGCAGCCTGGCCCAGACGCTTGGCGGCACAGGAATCTTCGCAGGAGACGGCACAAAAGGACTTATCCGTAACCTCGGATTTGCCACAACCGGCAGTTCCACTATTTCTACCACCCAACCTCTTGCCACTGGCGGTTTTGCCCATACGGCAGGTGCTCTGAATACCAATGGTAAATTAACCATTGACAACGATCCTCAGCTCTATGGACAGGCCCTGAACAGACAGGTTGCCAACGTTGCTGTAACAAACATGGGATCACTTTATACCAACACTCCGGTTGTTTTCGGATCCGCTGTTTCCCCATGGGTTGCCAAGGGCACAGCCACAATTTCGAACCGTTATTTTTATGGCAATAATGTTTATCTCTGCACGGCAACTGGTTCACCTGCTGTTTTCGGTTCAACACCTCCTACCGGCACAGCGTCAACTACTTTTGCTGACAGTACATCCACCCTTCTGTATGTCGGAACCATCGGAACCATCGGGGCTCCGTTTATCACCACAGCACTGACAGTCGGTAACCAGTATTTTTATGGCGGTAATTTATATGTTGCTGTTGCAACAACCGCTCCGGGCACCACACCACCCACCCATACATCAGGTGTTGTCGGCAGCTTCCTCTATATGGGAACACCTGCACAGGTATCTGTTAATTACGATGCAGCTACCCAGACTGTTCGCAGCCTGAACCTGGTAAATGCCGGCAATGGCTATATCACGACAGCGCCGGTCATGGTTATCAGCACCAATGGCGGTACCGGCGGATCTGCTTCGGCAACAGCCGTTCTCATCCAGAGTAATCCTGGTTTTTCAAACTCTCAGACACAGAAAAGTACGGTCGCCACAATCACCGGTGGACTGAATATTACCAGTAACCAGAGTGTTGGTGCAATTTCAACAACCAACGGTGGTGTCAACTATTCTGCTGCACCTACAGTGGGCTTCCCGCTTCCGACAGGATTCCTGAATCTTATGCTGACACCGGGAACCGGTTACACAGGATCTCCTACTGTTACTATAACAGGTGGAACCCATCAGACCACCTTCACTAACCCGACCATCACGGTTACTACGGCACAGGGACAGATTGTTTCTGCAATATGTACAGCAGGTGGTACCGGCTGGCTCACCCAGCCCACCATTACCTTCACCGTGGGCGGAGCTTCCGTACAGGGCACTGCAGCATTCCCGGCAAACTGCCTGGCAACGGCTACAGCTACCATCACCAATGGGACAATTACCAACTTCACGGTTACAAATCCCGGCTTTGGTTACCCATCAGCTCCGACACCTACTCTGGAGACTGTTGGAACTGTTACGACAGCTGCCACAGCGCCTACCAGTCGTATCGGTTTATATAACCTGATCTATAACTATTTTTCACCTGCAACTTCAAACCCTGCAGTTACAGCAGGCGTTGAAATTCCCAGCAACAACAGGATCAATGTCCTGACCCTGGGAAGTACAGGATCATCAGCAACCTTTGCCAATGTAAAAATCTCTGCCAACCTGGAATTATATGCCAGCAGCGGAGCTCTTGCTTTGCCAGGTTCAACCAGCGTTGGAAGTTTACTCGACCTTAATGGCAATGTCCTTACATTTTCACATCCGACCTACTCCGGAACTTCAGGTTCACTGGCCAATGGCGCTGTAGCAAACGGCTCCATTGTTCTCAACTCCATCGGGGGTTCTGTAACAAAGAGTTTCCCGTTTGACGGAACATTCACGGTCGCTACCGGATCAGGTTCAGGTGCTACCGGTTGCAATGCATCAACCCTTACCGCCAGCGTTACCGGTGCTCCTTCAGGAACCGGCAACCCGATCGGCAAGAGGTCATTCCGTCTGCAGCTCAATGGAAGCTCAGTACTTGGAACTTCTCCGACCGTCACCCTCAATTATAACATCAACGACGGACTTGTTTCTGATGCGGCATCACTCTTTGTATCCCAGGCACCCGCAGTTGGCGGCGCATGGACCACGCGCAGTGTTACTTCCGGCACAGGTGTTCTTCCTGCAACAGGAAGCAGAACAACTGCAACAGCAGCTCCCGGACCGATCAATACAACCGATCAGTATTTTGCATGGTCGTCAACCTATGTTGCTCCTCCTGCCCTTTCATTCAACATTACAAGGGCTACAGGAACCGCATTCAACTCGATCATGAGTACCGGTACCATATTCCCGGGATGGTCCACTGTAAGTACAGATGACGGTGTATCAAACGCTGTTACGATCACTGGTTCGACTTTTACTTTCCAGGGTCAGACCATCACCGGTTTCAACGTGTGCACGAATGGCTGGATGCATTTAATTTCAGCTTCAAGTCCCACCACCACGGCTACATCATACAGTAACAATATGGCGCTGGGTACTATTCCTAATATCCTTGCACCATTCTGGGACGACTTAAGCACAAACCCTAATGATGCCGGAGGTGTCACCACCCTTAACCTGCACAGCCGTTACCAGATCATCGGAAGCACGCCGGGGACCAGGCAGATCGTTTGCGAATGGAACAATTACACTGTATTCGGCGCAGCCGGACCGCAGCTTAATTTCCAGGTCATCCTTGATGAAACTGACAACAGCATAACCTACAACTATGGTTTATTCCAGGGATTCAACGGCACCAACAATCACCGCTACACCTATTCATGCGGTATTGGCGGCCTTGTTGTAAATCCATTCCCTTTAAGCGGACAGATGCTTGCACAGCAGTATGAGAATACAACAGACTTCTCTTACCAGTATGCAAACCAGGCCAGTATGGGCGCAAATGCATTGAGCAGCATTCCGCAATGCAGTTCCGCTATCAAATTTACACCTGGCGTTTATGCCGGCTTCACACCACCTGCACAGACTCCGCCTTCTAATGATGAGGCGGTCAATGCCATTACCGTACCTGCTTTGCTCGCATTCCCGGCAAACCTTTGCGGCAATTTCTATACCTCTCGTTTTGCTACCAAATCCGCACAGAAAGAGTGTGCCGGCAACAATGACGATGACGTATGGTTCAAATTTGTATGTACACGTCCTGCCACGACTGTAAGAGTATATGGTTCAGGCGGTTATGTTCCAAGACTCCAGGTAATGGATAACGCACTTGGTGTATTATCAACCCCGGTTTGCGTTGTCGGCACTGCCGGCGGAACAGCTGTTGATGCAATCATGTCAGGTCTGACAGTAGGCAACACCTATTATATCAGGGTATATCATGATGGCGGCGGCACACAGGCCACTGCTACGGCTGTTATTTCCGGCGGAGTTATCAGTTATCTTAACTGGACCAACCTTGGAAGCGGTTATACATCGACAACCACAGGCGGCCTTATAGGCCCACGTATCACCATCACTGGTGGCGGCGGATCAGATGCTGCAGCAAGCGCTACGATTGTCAGCGGTGCAGTTTCCAGTTACTCACTCTATGGCGGATATGGCTATACCAGCGCTCCGACTGTAACGATCGAAAGCCCGGCATGGGCACATATCGGCGAATTTGCCCTTGTTGTATATGCTCCTTCTGTCAATGACGAATGTTCAGGCGCCATCACGCTGAGCGGCCTTGCAACCCCTGGTTGTACGGACGGCGCTAATTCAGTTACGGATAACACACAATCCGCTACGGCTTCTGCTGAAGCTACTGTTTGCGGCACACCTGACGATGACCTCTGGTACAAATTTGTTGCTGTAAATGCAAATACGCAGATTACCCTTTCAGCAACAGCTAGTTTCGACCCTGCATTCCAGGTATTTGACGGCGGTGTTTCCGGCGCTTGTGCAGGAAAAACTTCTGTTTCCTGTGTCAATGCAAACGGTGCTGGTGTCACTGAGAGTACTTTACAGGCTACCACAGTCGGCCATACCTACTTTGTAAGGGTATACCATGCAGGCACTGGTACTTTTGTTGGCGGCACATATACACTTTGTGTCAGTTCAGCAGCACCTGCCTGCGTTTCCACCCCGACCGCTCCGATCAATTACGGAAACGCCTGCGTTGGAACCGTTCTTCTCAGCTGGCCCGCAGTTTCCGGTGCAACAGGATATGATGTATTTCTTGATGCCGGTGCTGGTCCTGCCTCTACTTCAGTAGCTTCAAACCAGGCCGGAACAACCTTTACAACTGCAGCTTTAACAGCAGGCCCCTATTCATGGCGTGTTGTTCCAAAAAGCACCAATTTCGGAGATGCTGTCGGCTGTGCCGATTTCCATTTCACGATCAATGCTTTACCAACCGTTGCTGTAACGCCTAGCAGTGCAAGTTTCTGCCCGGGTGCCACAGCTGTTGCATTGACTGCTTCCGGAGCCGCTACCTATGCATGGTCACCTGCAACGGGTCTGGATGTAACAACAGGTGCTGTTGTTAACGCAAGCCCTGCATCAACCACCACCTATACGGTAGTTGGCACAGACAGCTATGGATGTACAGCATCAGCCACATCAGCAATATCGGTGAATCCTTCACTTGTCGTGACTGCAACCGCAACACCGGCAAATATCTGTGCAAACGGAAGTTCCGTTTTAACAGCAAGCGCAGGAACCGCTGCAAGCGGCTATTGCACTCCGACTTTTACAACTCCAGGAGCAACTAGTGATTACCTGAACAATTTCACTTTTGGGGATCTTACCAATAATGGAAGCGGTGATGCACCAACAGATTATACTTACTACAGTGCCCTTACTGCTCATGTGGTTGCTGACGGTGTTACAACCTATGCAGTTTCCTGCGAGCCAGGATCCGCCACCTGGTCTGAGTATTTCCGTATATGGATCGATTTCAACCAGAACGGAATCTTTGAAGCATCAGAAAGTGTATTCAACTCAACCGTTGCCGCTTATGCAGGGACTCCTGCAACAGGCACTGTGACCATTCCGAATACGGCCATCAATGGAATCACCCGTATGCGTGTTGCTGACAGGTTTTCCTCACAGGTTGCTGCAACGGAATCTTGCTCCATTGCTTCCGATTATGGTGAATATGAAGATTACAATGTTTCCATAAACGGCGGCGTTCCGGGATTCGACCCGGGTCTTGCCACTTACACATGGTCACCGGCCACCCACCTGTCTTCAACCACAGGTACACCCGTAACCGCTTTCAATGTACCATCGACGATCACCTATACTGTGACAGCATCAGCACCAGGGTTCTGCTCTGGCACTGCCACTGCAACAATTACGGTAAGTCCGTTGGTTTGCGGTGCCCTGACTACCGGCGGCGCAACTGCTTGTGCTGGAATCCAGACCGTTGCTTCACATGTAAGCGGAGGCGCAACACCTTACGTTTATGCATGGACCCAGGATGGTTCACCATATGGCGGAAACACGGCTACGATCAATGCAACTGTCGGCACGCACTCCTATGTTTGCCTGGTGACCGACAATTGCAGCAACACCTGTTCTTCCACCCTTTCGGTAACTACCTACGCCAACCCGACTGTAACTGTGACGCCGGCATCGGCGACCTATTGCAAACCAGCCGGCCCGGCTATTATGCTGACTGCTTCAGGCGCTGACACCTATGTATGGACTCCCACCTCCGGGCTGGATGCCTCAACAGGTGCTATTGTTAATGCAAGTCCGTCATCAACAGTTACCTATAAAGCTACAGGTTCAACCGGACAGGGATGTACCGGCGAAGCCAATGCAGTTATCACCGTTTCACAGTCTGTAACGATGAATTCTGTAACAGCAACACCACCAGAAGTTAATTCGGGCGGTTCGTCTGTATTGGCTGCCAGCGCTTCAATTGCTGTTATTCCATTGAGCTACTGCGTTCCGGCATCCAGCGGACTGGATTGTATAACAGGTGTTACCTTCAACACCCTGTCAAGCACTCCTGTTGCCTGTGTATCCCCATATTATCATAATAATCCTCAAACAGGAACCCTCACAACCACTGTATTACCAGGCTCAACCTACGCGTTGACTGTCAATACTGATGTTGCCGGTGGTGGTGCTATTGTGTCCGTATGGATCGACTACAACAACGACGGTGTATTTGATGCATCAGAATGGAACCAGGTTTATTTAACTGGCTATACCGCCACGATCAATGTAACCATTCCGTTTGGAGCTGTCCAGGCAGTTACTGGTATGAGAATCCGTTCACGCAGCTATGGAAACCCAAATGGTTCCGGAGACGCATGTTCAATTTTCTACTCAGGCTCTGCTGAAGATTACACGATCACGATCGGTACTCCAAGTTCAGGAGGAACTGTTGCTTACACATGGACACCAGGTACGTTCCTGAGTTCAACTACCGGTTCACCGGTTAACGCCACCAATGCCACCGCAACAACAACCTATACTGTTGTTGCAAGTGCAGCAGGTTGTTCTGCAACCGGCAGTGTAACTTTAACGGTTAACCATCCTCCGACAAAAACCATCCACCTTACCAACGTAAGGCTTGAAGGTCTCTATGCCGGTCTTGCCAATCCGCTGAACCAGGCATTTGGTGATGCTGGTCCTCAGTATGGTTCTGGTGTTGCTGACCATATCACGGTTGAACTTCACGATGCTTCAGCCTACGCGACCATTGTAACTGCTGTAAATGATGTTGAACTTCTTACAGATGCAACCGCTACCTGTACCGTTGATGCAACATATTCTGCAGATTATTACATTACGGTGAAGCACAGGAACAGCATCGAGACTGTCAGCGCTACTGCAGTATCATTCATTCCTGCCGACATCTACCAGTCATTCGGTTTGCCGACTGATGTTTTTGGAGGGAACCTTGTTTCTTTCGAAGACGGAGGTTTTGCAATATTCGGAGGCGATACCTATTATGATGGTATCATCGACGGATCCGATATGGCCAGTTGTGATAACCAGGCAGCATCATTTGCTTCAGGTTACCTTGTTGAGGATTGTAATGGTGACGGAATTATTGACGGTTCCGACCTTGCAATCGTTGATAACAATGCCGCAGCATTTGTTGGTGTAGTTACTCCATAAATTAAATTTTGGAATCCCCTTGTTTTTTACAAGGGGATTCCTTACATTTGAAAACTTTTTCAGAAGTTTATATAACCATTAATTAAAACCATAAAATGACGCAATTATGAGAAAACTCTCGACTCAATTGATCAAAGCCATCCCATTGATCCTGTTAATGCTGGCTTTCATTGGTGTGAATGCTCAAAGAAGGTATTCACCACTTGCCAATACGGATT
>Ga0209697_10002304_pt1 | contig 27776 bp, 24 predicted proteins | sample AliMusrvi5mmetaG_FD_184115 | JGI IMG/M metagenome (GOLD analysis project Ga0209697, IMG submission 184115) | Freshwater lake bacterial and archeal communities from Alinen Mustajarvi, Finland, to study Microbial Dark Matter (Phase II) - Alinen... | ecosystem: Environmental > Aquatic > Freshwater... | reverse complement strand
CTTCCACGGTGGCTCTGGTTACGGCGGCCACGGTGGTGGTTATGGCGGTTGGTATAGCTATGGCGGCAGTTTCAGCGGCGGTTATAGCGGCGGCTACAGTTACAGCGGCGGCTACAGTGGCGGATGCGGCTACGGCGGTGGTTATAGCGGCGGATATCGCTAGAAAGGCTCAGAACACCTGACGGAAATTATTTTTGGCAAAGGGTCTAGCTGTGAAATCAAGGGTTTTGATGTTTGGAGTTCCATGGGTGTGGGAATTCTGAACGTGATAGCAAATCGTAGCGTAAGGCTCCGGGCAGGATGCCCAATACTGTTGACTTAGCCCGATTCCGAGTTTCGCTTCTGAATTTTTTCCGGGTTTGGGATAATTTGAGCTTTTCTGTCCGGAGGACAAGATATAGCATAGGGATATGAAGGATCGGAAGCTTCCCGGACTTGCCGCCCGCTGTCTGCTAGGGATTGTGGTAATTGCCATGGCGTTTTTCGCCGGGACCCGACTCCCGGAGCATGGAATTGTCGGAAAGCAATGTGGCACGGCGGCGCCTGTTTGCGAAACTGCCATGCCGCCCGCACCACAGACCGGTGGAAAACCCGAGTCCACCCGCAAATCGTGGTATACGGGCGACCCCGACATGCGTGTCTTTTCACAAGCGGATGGTTCGCGTGTCGTTTGGCTCCGGCACGCCGACGCGCGGAATTTTCACAAATACAATTTCCTTGGAAATCCGCACAACGCCTCGTGGCACTGATGATGGGAATGAGGAAGAACGTCAGCATTCCTTTCACCAATATGTTAGGGAAGGGCGCACGCGTCCTCTCTATGGCCGGGCACCGGGCCGATGAACGCATTCCCGTGGCCTCGCTCAGCGACCGCAAGGTCATGGGCAAGCTTGGTGTGCCTGTTGGTGAATGTGTGGAGGTGCGTGCCACCATCGTCTCAAGCGAGGGTCCATGAGATTGGAAACAGCGAGTCGGGAGGCTCGCGGTTCCGCCGTCCGATGGACAAATCACTTGTCAATCCCGCGCAGGGGGGGCAGCATCGGGTTTCAAACCAATCTGCCATGAAAGTGATCGTCAGCGTTCTGTCCGCCATGGGTTTTCAGATTCCTTGAGGGATTTACCACCGCCGGTTCCATGTTTCACAGCCGATTTGGAGAGCCTGTCATGATGTGCGCCCTGTTGCTGGGGGTCTCATCATGCGGGCCGTTCGTCGGATTTCATGCCAAGCCGCTGGATGCCGCAGCCAGCGCCGCGCGTCTAACCGACAGGTCTCTGGATGGGCGGACATGGACGTTGCAAACCCTCACCGCCGAGGCCCTCAAGCATCATCCCGCAATCGCCGTGGCCCGCGCCAAGTATGACGGAGCGGTGGCCACAGTGCGCACCGCGGGTGAGCGACCGAACCCGACCGTCGCGCTTTCTCCGCAGATTGTCACGCCGTGGACGAAGTGGATCGCCGGCACTTATGGCATCGATTTTGACTGGACCATTGAAACCGCGGGCAAACGCGCCAAGCGGCAGGTCGCGGCCCACGCCCAGGTTCGCGCCGCCGCGGCCTATGTGATCGACGTCACCTGGAAAGTCCGCAGTGCCGTGCACAAGGCTTTCCTCGAGGTCTATGCCGCCGAGCAGCGCACATCGCTGATCCATGCCGCCATCGCGCAACAAGGTGAATTGCTTGCCGCGTTTGACGAGCGGGTGAAGGCGGGAGCCGAATCCCGCAGCGCGACCATGCAGGCGCGATTGTTGCAGGCGCAGTTGCGCTTGCAGGCCGCCGAGAGTGCCAAGCTCGCTGTCATCGCGCGTGCTTCGCTGGCCGAGGCGTTGGCGATGGATTTGCGGGGTATGCAAGGCGCGCGTTTTTCATTCACGGCCTTTGAGTCCGCCAACCACTCCGTGCCCGGCAAACAAAAGGCTCTCACGCACCGGGCCGACGTGTTGGAGGCGCTCGCCGAGTATGCGGCGGCAGAGGCGATCCTGCGTTCGGAGATCGCCAAACAATACCCCGACATCCATCTCAATCCAGGTTACTCATTTGACACGGGGGAAAACAAGTGGACGCTTGGCATCGGTCTCACGCTGCCGGTTTTGAACCACAACCAGGGTGCGGTTGGCGAGGCCGAGGCCAAGCGCAAGGAAGCCGCCGCGATGTTTCATGCCGTGCAGGCCAAAGTCCTTGCCGAGTATGATCGCGCCGCCGCATCGCTCACCGCTGCCAAGGCCAAACTCGCCACCACGGACGCATTGTTAGCCGAGCAGGCGCAGCAGGTTGCCAGCGAAGAGCGGCTCGTGCAAGCCGGCAGCGATGATCGCTCCGCCTTGTTGAGTGCGGAGGTCGAGCGAGCCACCACGCGGATTGCCCGCATCGACGCGCTCGCGGAGATCCAGGCCGCCATCACGGAACTCGAAGCAGCAACCCAAACCCCAATGCCGTGATTAGAAAACTCATTCACCTCGTCCTCACCCTCGGCGTTTTCGCCGGCCTCGGTTATGTGTTGTGGATCGGCATGCACAAACAACAGGAAAAGACCGCCGACAGCGCTGCTGTTGAGGATGCCGCAGCCCCTGCGGAGAACCAGTCCGCCGAATTCACCGTCACGCTCGACAAGGAAAAGTCCGCCGCGCTCGCCATTGAGGCGGCGACACCGCGGACGTTCACACAACAGGCCACACGGCTGGCCTTCGGCAGCGTGATCGATCCGTCGCCGCTCATCACGCTGGATGGCGATCTGACTGCGGCCGAAGCGACGCTCAGCGCATCCCAGGCGGAAAACGAGCGGACCAAGGCGCTCGCGGCCACCCACGATGCCTCGAAACAATCCGCCGAGGCGGCCGAGGCCCGGTTTCTAGCGGACAAGGTCAAGGTCGATGGCATCATCCGCGGGGCGCAAATCCAATGGGGTGTGATCTTTACCCGCGACACCGCCGACCGGCGCACGTTCATCAACGACCTGGTCACTGGTTCCATGTCACTGATTCGTGTCGATGTGATGCCTGGCGATGCGCTGGTTGAAATGCCTGTTAGCGCGCAAATCGTCATCATGGGGCGCGAAGGCCAGCCGCTTGCCACCAGCGATATTTTACCGGCCACCGTTGCGGATCCGAAGACCCAGGCGCAGGGGTTCATCCTGCGGGTGGCGAAACCGCCCTTCACCTTGCGTCCCGGCATGGCGCTTTCCGCTTGGCTGAAACTGCCGGGCAAACCCCGTGCGGGTTTCATGATTCCCCGCGCCGCGGTGCTGCGCCATGACGGGCGCACCTGGGTTTATGTTAGAGAGGATGAGGAGAAGTTCGTGCGCAAACCCGTCACGCTCGATACTCCGCTTGATGCCGATCAAGGCTGGTTCATCGCTGCGGATGGCGGTGTGGTGCCGGCTGATGAAATCGTTGGCGTCGGCGCGTCATCCCTGCTCAGTGAGGAACTCAAGTCCCAAGGTGGAGGTGAACCCGACTAGCCATGCTCGCTTACATCGTTGAGCATTCGTTGCGGCATCGCGGCATTGTTATTGCGCTCGCCATGGGCTTGCTCGGCTGGGGTGCCTATGTCGCTTCACATGCGCCACTCGACGTCTTCCCCGAGTTCGTCGCGCCGCAGGTTACCATCCAGGCCGAAGCCCCGGGACTCTCCGCCGAGCAAGTCGAAATGCTGGTCACACGACCGATCGAAAATGCGGTCAACGGTGCGGCCTCACTCGAATCGGTGCGCTCGGAAAGCATTCAGGGATTGAGTGTGGTTACCGTGGTTTTCAAGGAAGGCACCGACATTTATATCGGTCGCCAGTCGCTTGCCGAGAAACTCGGCACGCTGGCCCGCCAACTGCCGGAGGGTGTTCACGCACCCACCCTGTCGCCGCTCACGTCATCGACGATGGACCTGCTGAAAGTCGGTTTCGTTTCCGACAAACTCACAGGCCGTGAACTGCGAACCTTGGTAGATTGGACGATCAATCCGCGATTGCTGGCGGTCAACGGCGTGGCGGCGACCAGCGTTTTCGGCGGCGAGGTGGAACAACTGCAGGTGCAGGTGATGCCGGAGAAGCTCGCGGCCTTCGGTCTGACGATGAACGACATCCTCGAATGCGCCAAGGCATCCACCGGTGTGCGCGGCGCGGGGTTCATCGACACTCCGGGGCAGCGCGTCGTGATTCAGACCAACGGCCAAATGTTTACTCCTGCGGAACTCGGCGAGGTGGTCGTGCGTAAAGGTTCGCCCGTGGTGCGGCTGCGCGATGTCGCGAAGGTCGTGCTCGGGGCCGAACCGAGGTTCGGCGATACCCTCATCATGGGCAAGCCCGGCGTGCTTATCACCTTGAAGGGCCAGTATCTCGCCAACACGCTTGCCGTCACCAAAGGCTTGGAGCAGGCGCTCGACGAGTTGCGCCCGATGCTCAAGGCCAAAGGCATCACTCTCTACGATCACCTGCACCGGCCCGCCACGTTCATCGAGACCGCGCTCGGCAATGTGCGCAACTCACTGCTTGTAGGTGGCGCGCTGGTGGGCATCGTGCTGTTGCTTTTTCTGATGGATTTGCGCGTCGCGCTGATCTCGTTCATCTCGATTCCGCTATCGCTGCTGACGGCCATCCTGATCCTCGACTGGCGCGGCGTGTCGCTCAACACGATGACCCTCGGCGGCTTCGCGGTCGCCATCGGCGTGGTCGTCGATGATGCCATCATCGATGTCGAAAACATCCTGCGCCGATTGCGTGAAAACGCCGCCTTGCCAACGCCGCGCGAACTGTGGCGTGTGGTGCTCGACGCCTCGCTCGAAGTTAACAACTCGGTCGTTTACGCGACTTTCATTGTTGCCGTCGTGTTTTTGCCGGTTCTGACCATGAGCGGCTTGCAAGGACGGTTTTTCGGACCGATGGGTGTCGCATTCATCCTCAGCATCATGGCCTCGCTCGGTGTCGCCCTGACCGTCACTCCGGCGATGGCGCTGGTGTTTCTGGGACGCGCCAAACCCCATGCCGAACCCGCATGGATGCGCGGGCTGAAATCTCTGCATCGCGACTGGCTGCTGTTTTTCGTCCGCTGGCCGACCCTGACGATCATCGGCGCGCTCGCGCTGGTGGGCGGGGCATGCGGCCTGGTGCGTTACTTCGGCGGCGAGTTGTTGCCGGAGTTCCGCGAAGGACACTTCGTCGTCGGGGTCAAATGCCGACCCGGAGTATCCATCGAGGAATCGTTGCGAATCGGCAAACAACTGTCCGATAGAATGCTCGCCAACCCGCACATAGCAACCGTCGAACAACAGGTCGGCCGCGCCGAAGCCGGCGAAGATACCTGGGGACCTAACCAAAGCGAATTCCACATCGAATTGAAACGCGGCACCACGCCGGAGGAGGAAGTCGCCACCCAAGCCGCGTTGCGTGCCATGCTTGAGGAATTTCCCGGCATTCAAAGTGAAGTGATGACCTTCCTCGGTGATCGCATCAGCGAGAGCATCTCGGGAGAGACCTCGATGGTGGTCGTCAACGTCTTCGGCGAAGACCTCGACCAACTCGATCACACCGCGAGAAAAATCGCCGCGCGACTTTCCGCGACCACCGGCAGTGCCGACGTGCAAGTCAAAGCGCCGCCCGGAGCACCGGTCCTCGCCGTGCATTTGCGGCCCGAGCGCCTCACCCAGTTCGGGTTTCGTCCGTTAGAGGTGCTGGAAACCGTGCAGACCGCCTTCCAGGGCGCGGACGTCACCCAAATGGTGCGTGGCAACCGGATCCACGAACTCGCCGTCATTCTCGATGACAGCGCGCGCCGCGATCCCGAAGCCGTGGGTGATTTGATGCTCGTCAACGGCGATGGTGTGCGCATGCCGTTGCGGCAACTCGCCGATGTCGAACTCACCAACGGACGCCCGAGCATCAACCACGATGGCGCGCGCCGCCGCCAAACGGTGACCTGCAATGTCGGGAAACGCGACGTTGCCTCGTTCGTCAAGGATGCGCGGGCCAAGGTGGTGGCCGAGGTCAAGCTGCCCGGAGATGTATATCTTGAATGGAGCGGAGCCGCCGAAGAACAAGCCAAAGCCAGGCGCGAATTGCTCATTCATTCGCTGGTCGCCGGACTGGTTGTCGTCCTGTTGCTCAGTTTGGTTTTTCACCGCACCAGCCATGTGGCGCTGGTGCTGGTGAACATTCCGTTCGCGCTTGTTGGCGGCGTGCTGGCCGTGTTTGCCGGTGGTGGCATGACCAGCATCGGTTCGCTGGTCGGCTTCGTGACGTTGTTCGGCATCAGCACCCGCAACAGCATCATGCTCATCTCTCACTATGAGCATCTCGTGGAGGTCGATGGCGCGGAGTGGAATTTGGAAACCGTCGCCCGCGGTGCTGGCGAACGGTTGTTGCCCATCATTATGACCGCTCTGGTCACCGCCCTCGGCCTGTTGCCGCTGGCCCTTGGCAGCGGTGAAGCCGGCCGCGAAATCGAAGGCCCCATGGCCATCGTCATCCTTGGCGGCCTGGTTTCATCCACCTTGCTGAACCTGTTAGTCCTGCCATCGCTGGCATGGAAATTCGGGCGCTTCAGCAAGTCGGAGGCGGAACTGTTCCCTCATTCATCACCACCCGCCGCTTGCTGAAGACGCCTCCGACCTCCGACCTCCGACCTCCGCCATGTCCGTCACCGCCTGTCTCGAGTCCCGTGTGATTCCCACCTACCCCGTGGGAAGTCCGGAAAAGAACCCGGTATTCTTCGAAAAGCGGGTCTATCAGGGGTCGGACGGGCGGGTTTATCCGGTTCCTTTCATTGACAAGGTGTATGACGAGCCACAGCCGGTGTGCTATCAGTCGGCGCGCTTGGAAAACGGGTTCGTGCGGTTGGTGATGCTGCCGGAGATTGGCGGGCGGATCTTCATCGGCCAGGACAAGACCAACCACGACTATGACTTTTTCTATCGTCAGGATGGGATCGCGAACTGACGGATGCCAACGGCCCCTACGTCGAGTTGATGGCCGGGGTGTTCACCGACAACCAGCCCGATTTTTCCTATCTGGCACCGTATGAAACCAAGACGTTTTTGCAGTTTTGGTGGCCGATCCAGGGGATCGGACCGGTGCAGCAGGCGACCCGCAGCGCGGCGCTGCGGTTGGTGATTCGGGATGACCGGACGATTGACTTCGGACTCTGTGTTTCGGAGGCCGTGGAAAACGGACTGGTGATCCTGCGCCGTGGCAATGATCTGTTACTTGAAGCCAGGTTCTCGCTCAGGCCGGGTGAGTCATGGACCCGCGATGGTTTGGAATTCACCGGCGAAAATCCGGTGGAATTGGTTGCCAGTATCTTCGATGGCGAGGGAAACTGTTTGCTGACCTATCAGCCGATGGATGAATCCTCACTCAGCAGCGACCGCGAGGTGGCCACCGAACCGCCTGCACCTGCCGCGATCGCGTCGTCCGATGTGTTGTATTTCACCGGCGAACACCTCGAACAATACCGCCACCCGACCCGCTCGCCGGAACTCTACTGGCAGGAGGCCCTGCGCCGCGATGACGGCGATGCCCGCTGCAATATCGCCATGGGCCGCCGCGCCTTGCGCAACGGCTGCTTCGCCACCGCCGAAAACCACTTCCGCAAGGCCGTCGCCCGCCTCACACGCCGGCACCCGAATCCGGAAACCGGCGAGGCGCATTATTTCCTGGGACTCACCTTGTTCTATCAGGAGAAATGGGATGACGCCTATGGTTTCCTGGCCAAGGCCGCATGGAACCAGGCGTGGCGCGGCGCGGCCCTCTATCTGCTAGCATGCATCGACTGCCGCAACGACGCGTTTGATGCCGCGAGCGCCCACCTCGGGGAATCCATCACGCTCAATGGCGACCAACACAAGGCGCAGGTTCTGTTAGCCACGCTGCTGCGGCGCGAACAGGCGGACCAAGCGCTCGACATTCTCGGCAGCATCCTCGAGACCGACCCGCTCGACCACTGGGCGCGCCACGAACTCATGCTCGCGGGAGAACTCGCCGAAGAGGATTTCCTCAAAACCTGCCGCAACGATGCCCAGACCATCCTCGATCTGGTTTTCGACTATGCCGACGCAGGTTTCACCGACGAGGCCGCCGACCTGCTGGAACTGCACCTCGACAATCCGGTGACACCCGCCGCCGTGCCGAACCCACTGTCGCGGGCGGTGGTCAGCCGTTATGTGCTGGCGTGGTTGAAACGGGACCCTTCATTGTTAGAGCGGGCCCGGGCCCAATCGCCGGACTACTTCTTCCCGTCGCGCCTGCACGAGCAGATTGTGTTGGAATGGGCGTTGCGGCAACCCGGCAAGGATCCGGTCGCCGCCTATGGTCTGGGCAACTATTTTTATGACCGCAAGCGGCACGACGATGCCATTTCCTGCTGGGAACGGTCGGTGGCCGATGGCGCGCGGTTCGCGACGGCCTATCGCAACCTGGGTATCGGCATCTGGAACGTGCGCCGCGATGGCAACCTCGCCAAGGAATTCTATCAGCGGGCGCTGGAACTGGATCCCGCCGATCCGCGCCTCGTTTCGGAATACGACCAACTGTGCGCGAAATTGAACGACCCGTTGCCGGACCGCCTGGCATTCCTGGAATCCCATCGCGATATCGTGATGCAGCGCGACGATTGCACCGTGGCGCTGGCGGCATTGTACAATCTAACGGAAAGGCCTGAGGCGGCGCTGGAAGTCGTCACGTCGCGCCGCTTCCATCCATGGGAAGGCGGGGAGGGGACTGTGCTCCGGCAATTCACCGCAGCGCACCTCGCGCTGGGCCGCCGGGCGCTCGACGCCGGCGATCCGGATTCCGCATTGCGCCATTTCACTGATGCGATGGCGACTCCGCAGAGCCTGGGCGAGGCCTATCACCCGCTGCAGGCCAAGGCCGATGTGAACTATTGGATCGGGAAAGCCATGAAGGCTTCAGGCAGAAAGGAGGAAGCGCGAGATCATTTCGATCTATCAGCCTCGGAGGCCGGAGATTTTTCGGACTCGGCGGTCACCGCGCACAGTCCGCTGAGTTATTTCCGTGGCTTGTCATTGCGCGAGTTGGGTCGTGAGGACGATGCGGCGGCATTGTTCCGCAGCCTTGCGAAATTCGCCCAGGACAAACTCAAGGAACCCGCGAAAGTCGATTATTTCGCCACCTCGCTGCCGGATTTGTTGGTGTTCGATGAAGATCTGCAATCCCGCCGGGATTCCGAGAACCACCTCCTGCTGGCCCTGGCGCATCACGGGTTGGGTGATGCGGATGCCGCACGAGTGGCGCTGGAGAAAACGCATGCGTTCACCCATGCCGACCTGCGCGCTGCGGAGTTGGCACGGGAACTCGCTGGCTAGGGAACAGCCATGAAATCAATGATCCAATGTGGGATCTATCACATCGAACAATCCGAACAACCGGAAATCCTTGGCGTTCCTCGTGTAAAAGGTCTTCACGCCACGGGCATGGAGTGTGACCGCAATGGTGGCGTCAAAAACAAGGATGCCTTTGCGATCGGGAAAGCGCCGCAACAGATCCATGACTTCCGGCCACAGCTTGGCATCATAAGCACAATGCGCGGCCGCGCTCTGGTCGCGGATTTGCTCTATCAACCGCGTCGCCTGCCCAACCGGAAGCGGATGCAGGAATACGGATGGATTCCTGAGCGCCCGGAAGAGTTCGAAAAGTGTTTGGTCCGCGATGATCCACGATTGACGTTCGGAGAACAGGCGCTGATAGATCGGAAAGACCTTGGCATGAAGCGGCGAGGACCGATCCAAGGCATGAACCAGAAGATTGGTGTCAATGCTGTTCATCGGGTTTCCTCCTCCCGAACATAGAGGAGTTCCTTGAAAACCTTCGGGTCGGTCACTTTGATGCCCAGATCGAAAGTGGGTGCCACCTCGCTCCATGCAGGCCCGGCCGGCTGGCTGTTGAGCCAGTCCTCCGTCGCACTCCGTACAATCTCACTCATCGGACGGTCTTCCCGCTTGGCGATCTCCCGCAGTCTGCGCATCGAACCTGCCGGAAAAAGAACTTGGAGCTTTTCCATGGATCCATATTATCCATGGAGCATTGGGTTGTCAAAGTTTTTTCATATTTTGTTGAGGCCCCAACTGAAGCCCGGCAACCATGTCGTGACGCTGCGTATCGACAACCGGATGAGTGCCATCAGGGGCGGCGTGCCGGTTGCCGCAGTGTTGCTCACCCAGCGGCAGGACCACAATGCGAACGGGCAGGCTGATAAGGTGGAAATTGTGGGCGATGGCAAGATTCTGGCGCGGGCAAACGTACCCAAGGATGCCGTGAATCACCGGATCCCGCTGCCTGCCGGCACCCGCTTGAACCATTTGATCGTGCGGGTGAACAAGAGTCATGCCGGGCCCTTCGCGTGCCTGGCGGAAGTGGATATCGAAACAAGCAAACCATAAGATATGATGAAAACAAGCAATGTATTTTCAAGGCATCAGGAGTTGTCTGGTGGCGGCGGATTCCATCCGCCATGCCCTTCAATCTCTGGCTTGGCGGTTGGAAACCGCCGCCACGTAGCGCCCTTGGCGCTGGCCGCAACCTTGCTGAGCGGATTCGCCATAGCGGCGGAGACGGTCCGTCTCGAATCCCTCGACCTGCGATCCATGAAGCAGGGATACGGCAGGCCGCAGGTCAACAAATCCATCACCGGCAAGCCGCTCACCCTGGGAGGCAAGAACACCGCGAAACCAAGCCGCGCCCCGGGCGATGAATTGACCATTCTCACCCCCAAGCCCGGCCCGCAACCGCGGCTGAATGGACCGACAATCTATGGCTGTCGGCCGGGGCATCCGTTCATCTATCGGATCCCCTGTCAGGGCCAGCGGCCGATCCGCTTCACCGCGGAGGGCTTGCCGACATCGCTGAAACTGGATGCGTCATCCGGCATCGTCACCGGGCAGGCACCCGCCGCCGGTGAATACCGGGTCACATTTCACGCATCCAACGACCGTGGCGAGTCATCGCGCTTGTTCCGCATCGTGGCCGGGGACACGCTTGCGCTCACGCCGCCGATGGGGTGGAACCATTGGTACACCCACTACGACCGCATCACCGACAAACTGATGCGCGAGGCGGCGGATGTGATGATCTCCAGCGGCATGGCGGACGTCGGCTATCAATATGTCAACATCGACGACTGCTGGATGAACGCGCCGAAAAACAAGGATCCGCTGCGGGTCGGTCCGCTGCGCGATGAAAAAGGTGTCATCCTTCCCAATAAACATTTCCCGGACATGAAGGGGCTGGCGGATTACATCCATGCCAAGGGCTTGAAGGCGGGGCTTTACACCTCGCCCGGACCATATACCTGCGGCGGTTTTGCCGGTACTTTCGGGCACGAGGAACAGGATGCGAAGACGTTCGCCGATTGGGGGTTCGATTTCCTCAAATACGATTGGTGTTCATACGGTAATATCGCCAAGGACGGGAGTCCGGAGCACAAGGAGATCCCGCATTGGGGTAAAGGCCCGCCCGATCTGGCGTCCTATCGATATCCCTATCAAGTGATGGGTGACCTGTTGAGAAAACAATCCCGCGACATGGTTTTCAATCTATGTCAATACGGGATGGGTGATGTTTGGGAATGGGGTGCCGATGTCGGCGGCCATTGCTGGCGCACCGCCGGCGATCTGGGATTCGAACTCAACCGCATCACCGAGGTGGCCATGAAAAACTCCGAGCACCGCGCGTGGTCCCGGCCCGGCTCATGGAACGATCCCGACTACATCCAGATCGGTTATATCGGAAACGCCAACCGCATGGGCGAACCCGAACCGTGCGGACTCACCCCCAACGAACAATATAGTTATATGTCGCTCTGGGCGCTGATGGCCGCGCCGCTGGTTTATAGCGGGGATATGGGGAACCTCGACGAGTTCACCCTCAACGTGCTGTGCAACCCGGAAGTCATCGATATCAACCAGGATGCGCTAGGCCAGGGCGCGGCTCCTGTCGCAATCACCCCGAAAACCTATCTGATGGTCAAAGAGCTTGAAGATGGCGGCATGGCCGTGGGATTTTTCAACCGCTCCGAACAACCCGCGTCTATCACCGCGCCGTGGCCGGTACTCGGGCTCAAGGGACGGGTGAAAATCCGTGACGTGTGGCGCCAGCAGGACCTCGGCACCGCCGATGGCAGTTACACCGCCACCGTGCCGAAACACGGGGTGATCCTGATCCGCATGGCGAAGTCTAACTGAAGAATTACCCCTGAAGGTTAATGGTTTTTGCCGACTTGGACTTCCCACCATGATATGGAGTCTGTTTCGGAACGCGCGAATAGACCGTTTCGCCCAGCCACTCGGCGACCAATTCCTGGAACTCGGGGTCGTTCATGTACCTGGCGAACAGATCCTCGTTGAGGTCCATGCGTTCGATGAACAACGATTCCAATGCCTTTCGGAAAACCAACTGGAACTTGCCAATCGGATTTGCCTCGGCGGCTTTCCTGATGCCTTCGATTTGGAAAGCCGCTTCGGTGAGTTGGTCGAAGAAGAGTTGATCCGCGTCGTTTAGGTTCTCACCGAAGCGCTCGTTGATGATGTCAATGAGTTTGGAGAGCGCTACCTTTTCATCGTGAACCTTCGCGGTTCCCACTTCACTGGGGCCATCAAGTGGTTTGGCCGTGCCTTCCCTCAGGCTGATTGAACCATCGCTGATCTTTTGGAGCCGGTAGTATTCGAGCTGAACCTCATCGTCGAACTGATAGCCGGGGCCCGATTTTCTTTTGGGAAGTTTCAGGGCCAGGTGTTTGAGGTAGGAATAGAGTCTCTCTAGGTCACTGTCTTGGTAGGGAATGACTTGGCTCAAGAATGCATAGAGATTCCGGAACGCATGCAGTTTTCCGCGCCACAATTCCGCTTCCTCTTCATTTCTTTCCTGCAGCTCCTTGAATCGCGTTGTCGCATGGTCGAGGATGGCATTCATCTGCTTGTGGTCCGACGGGCTTTGCCGCTCCCTTGGAGCCCAGAATACCCGGCAAAACGCCTCGACTTCCTCCTGCCGATAGATGCCCGAGCCGTCCAGGTCGGCCTTGACCTCATAGAGTCGTTCCGGTTCGACCTCCTCGCCCATCTTGGAACCCTCAAAGTACCTCTTGAATGCCTCGCGGATCTCATCAGGGTCATTCACAAAATCCAGAACGAAGGTTTCCTCCTTGAGTGGGTGCGTGCGATTGAGACGCGAGAGAGTCTGGACGGCCTGGATTCCATCCAGCCGTTTGTCCACATACATCGTGTGAAGGAGCGGCTGATCGAAGCCGGTTTGGTATTTCTCCGCAACCAGCAAAACCTGATATTCCCCGCCGCTGAAAACCTCCGGGAGATCCTTTTCCCGGACCCCGCCATTCATTTCGGGTTCGGTGTAGGTCTTTCCTGGCACTTTGTCGTCGATGACTTGGCCGGAGAAGGCAACAAGGCTCTTGATCGGATAGCCCTTCTTTTGGATGAGTTTGTCAAAGGCAAGTTTGTAGCGGACCGCCTCCAGGCGAGAACCCGTCACCACCATCGCCTTGGCGTGGCCGCCGATCTTGTGGCGGCTGAACCCCTGGAAATGCTCGACCATGATCGAGGTTTTCTGGGCAATGTTGTACGGATGCAAGCGCATGTACCGGCTGAGGGCGCGTGCCGCCTTCTTGCGCTCGACGTTGGGGTCATCCTCACACGATTTCAGCAGCTTGTAATAGGTCTTGTACGTGACGTAGCTTTTGAGGACATCCAGGATGAATCCTTCCTCAATCGCCTGGCGCATCGTGTATTTGTAGGGTGACTCCCCGTTGCGGCCAAATAGCTTCAGCGTCTTGTGCTTTGGCGTCGCGGTGAACGCGAAGAAGCTGAGGTTCGGCTGGCGGCCGCGCTTGGCCATGCTGCGAAACATCTTGTCCAGGTTCGTTTCACCCTCTTCTTCCGCAAGTTCCTTGGCTCGTCGCCGCAGGTCGGCCCCACCGAGCACTTCCTTGAGGTCGGTGGCTGTCTCGCCGGATTGCGAGCTGTGCGCCTCGTCGATGATGACCGCGCATTTGCGGGTCGGCAGACAATTGCCCGTTTCTCCACGTTCTTCCGCCATCTTGAAGAGCTGTCTGGAAACGAAGGGGAACTTCTGCAAGGTCGTGATGATAATGGGAACGGCGTTCTCCAGCGCCTCGGCCAACTGCCGGGAGTCCGCGTCGATTTTCTGGACCACACCCTGCCGGTGATCGAACTGGTAAATGGTATTCTGAAGCTGTTGGTCGAGCACGATGCGGTCCGTCACCACGATGACGCTGTCAAACACCTTCTCGTCGTTTTTGGTGTGAAGGCTGGAAAGCCGGTGGGCCAGCCATGCGATGGTGTTGCTTTTGCCGCTGCCCGCGGATTGCTCCACCAGATAGTTGTTGCCGACTCCGTCATCCACCGCGTCGGCTACCACTCGGCGAACGGTGTCGAGTTGGTGATAGCGTGGGAAAATCATGGTTTCTTTGCGGACCCGCCGTCCGTCGTCGGTCCGCTTGTCCTCGATCTGGAGATGGAGAAATCTCGCCAGCAGGTCCAGCAGGCTGTCCCGTTGCAGCACCTCTTCCCACAAGTAGGCGGTGCGGTAATTCCGCCCCTGAGGATCGGCGGGATTGCCCGCGCCACCGTCTTCGCTGCCCTTGTTGAAGGGAAGAAAATGGGTGGTGCCGCCGGCGAGACGGGTGGTCATGTGGACCTCCTCGGTATCCACCGCGAAATGCACCAGGGTCCGCTTCTTGAAATCAAAAATCCTCTCCCGATGGTCGCGTTGGTGGCGATACTGATGGATGGCATCCGCTACCGTCGAGCCACTGAGAGGGTTCTTCAATTCCAGTGTAACGACCGGGATGCCATTCACGCTGAGGGTCACGTCCAGGCTGTCGTTGGGGCGCTTCCTGCTGAAGTGAAGCTGGCGGGTGATCCCCAGAACATTCGCCGCGTAACGGACCTCCAATTCTTGGTTCAGACCATGTGCCGGTTTGAAAAACGCAACCCGCAGCGTCTTGCCATAACACTTGAACCCGTGGCGCAAGGTGGCCAGCACGCCATGAATATCCATCCACTTGCAAAGCGAGGCAATGACCCGTTCCCCGGTCTTGTCGCCGTGCAGGGATTCGAGCTTCTCCCAGACCTTCGCCTGGGTTTGTCGGATGAACCCGAGAACCACTTCCGGAAAAATCGCCAGTTCCGCATCGAAATCCTTGGAATCATGGCGGATATAGCCGTTCTCCAACAGCACGATCTCAATCGCATTCTCAAACGCGGCTTCGGAGGTGGGTTTCATCGTTTCTTCTAGATCCAGCTCCATTCGGTTAGCCTATTGAAAGCGGCAGTCGTCCATGACTCCATCCGTTGAGTCATACCGCTCTCAACGCAATCCGCCAAATCAACGATTCTGCAGCGGTCGAACAGGACTCCACCATAGACGCAGGCTCCGTTCCATTGCGACCGGTCTGCCGACTCCGCAATGAAGTAAGCCTTTACCGGATCAACGATGATCGTGCCTGACATCCATCGCTTAACAAAACCGGGTGGGTCCAGCCGATACAAATGGTCACGCCACGAGGTGCCCGTCTTGCATTGGCCGAATACGCTGAGCTTGGCGGGGAGGCCGTCTGAAAAAGGAATCCATCCCACTACGTCAAGGCCATCATCATTGGCGTTCGTCGGCCCTGAATCAATGTTCTTGAACCTAATACCTTCGCGAAGCGAGGAACAAAGATCTCCGATCTTCTGCTCGAAACCTCCCTGCCTGGCAGTTCCAAAAACCTCAACGCTCGCTTTCGCACCCAGATAGGAGCGAAGCACATTGGCTCCCAATTCCTCCATGATTATGGTGCCGTCGATCCCGCCTTGAACCTTCTCATTCCGCATCTTCAAGCGAGTCGCTAACAAAAGGTATTTATAGACAAGCGCCTTGACAGGTTGGGCGTCATCCCTCCGCATCAGGACCGATCCCGCCTTATCCGTCTCGAATGGATAACCGTCCGCGCAAGCCGCGGCGCGATATCCTATCTCGGTCATCATGGCATCTGAAAGTCCTTCATTGATCAGATCGTCGTCCTCAATGCCGACATTGTTGTCGTTTTCATCAATCCGTCCGAGATATCGCTGAATCTCCGTTGCCGAGCAGCGACGATTGATCAGTGCCAACAGCTCGGCGAAATCCGCCAGTTCGCTGGCGGAGGGACGCGGGGAAGGGCGATCCGGAAGTTTAAAGGCCATGTTGCGATGAGGATGTTTTAGTCGGCGAGCCTCTTCGGCCCGTCATCGCCTGTGCGCATCCGTTCCATTTCCTTGTAAATCGAATCAGCCAGATTCGCCACCGACCCGGCGGTCCGGAGCATTGACTCGGATTTGTCGTATCCGCTTGATATATAGGATTTCGCTCGCATCAGCTCCCGCTTGGCTGCGAGAAGCGCCTCTTCCAATACCGCCCCTGTCGGCCGACTTATCTCATAAGCTTTGCTAAGTTCCTCGCCTTGCCGGAGGGCGATTAATGCCTCGCGGTTCTGCATCACCGCGTCCAATTGTTTCAAGTCGGGATTCTGTGATTTGATGACCGGCGGCTGCCCCTCTTTTTTGTCACCAAAAAGCCAAACACAAACTTCCCGCAGCTCCTTCATCTTGGAGGCGGCCACCGGTCTCGGATTTTCATCACCTTCTGGCGCTAGTCCGAGAAATTCCGAGAAGCCCTGCTTATCCAAACCCGTGTAGAGATGGGAAAAGAAAATTCTCGGAGTGAAACGATTCGCGGGGTCATATGTGCCTTGCTCCTCCGCCTGCTCCAGGACCATCAAACCACGATAAAGCCGCTGCACAGTCTTGTGCCCGTCGCCGATCTGGCGGGCAATTTCTTCAAGACGCACTCCATAGTCCCGGTGCACCTGGGCGATGTATTTCGCCTTGGCGTAGCTCGTCCACTTGGCGGGACCGTTGACATGTTTGAAACCGAGATACTTCCACGAGGCTTTCCGATCTTCAAAAATTACCGGAACCGCCATGATTTTGGCCTTCACCTCAGGCGTGATCTCAGGCACTTGCCATTTGTTCTCCGCTGCGAGGCCATCCTCCGTCAGCACTTTGAGCGCGGCAAGGCACCGGTTGCCTTCAAGCACGACGTGTTTCCCGCCTTCATCGGTGACGATCAGCGGCTCGTGTGGGAAGTAGCCGCTGGATGCGATGGAAAGCACCAACTCCATGACGTCCATGGCTTCCCAGAGGATTCTTAGAATCTCCTTCTCGGGCGTGTTGGGTTTGATTCCATACTCGACGAGCCGCGGGTTTTCCCTGTCGAAATGAAGCTCGGAAACCGGGAGTTGGGATGGTTGGCTCATGATGATTTGGTGGGTTGGAAAAACGAGGTTCGGATGCCGTGAACTTCGACAGAACGGGGTAGAGTCATGCCGGGAGGCGAAATGATCAATTCGGAGGCGGCTTTTTTTTCCTGCAACGAGTAGCGGATTGGCAATTTGAAGATGCGTTGCTCACGGTAAAGTTCCCTGATCAGTTCGGCATCGTCGTAGGACATTAGCCAAGGAAGGACTCTTTGGGCGGAAATGTAGCGGGCGATGTCCGCGTGGTCTTCGGGACGGTATGCATTCATGTAGAGGCGCTGCCCCTTATTGACGTAGGGAGGATCCAGATAGACGAACACGTTGCGTCGCGCCTTCCCGGCAGGAAGCGAGGATTTGAGGAATTCAATAGCATCCATGCCGGCCAGGTGGATGCGCTCGCGATTCGCCCCCACTTGGCGAATCCGCTGCGCCAGTGCCTCCCTGCTGAATCTGGCGTCGAGCTTCCATCTCCCGGTTTGCTCCAATCCGCCTATGGGTCCTGCTCCGGTAAGGACGCCGGAACGGTTGCAGCGGTTCATGTAAAAGGCTGAAAAAGCAACATCAAAGGCGGTGTGAGCTTTTGGTGCGGAGCAGACCTCACGTTGCCGCCGCCATTCGGCGATCTCCAGAGGCACGGCAAGCACGCGGTCGGCAAAGCGGTCCGTTTGGTTCAGAACCGCGTCCCAAAACGCAAACATACGCGGATCGGCGTCGTTGATGTGAATCTCACCCACGACGCTCCGATCCAGCAGCGTCAGCGCGGCACCGGCCCCACCGGCGTAGGGCTCGAAATACCGGCAGCCCCGCAGGTCGTTGAGGTCGATCACGTCCTCGAGGAATCCCGCCAGGCTGGCTTTGCCGCCGGGGTAGCGCAGGGGACTGACGTGTCTCAGGTTCATGCGTGTAGTGTAGCCGAATCCAGGCGTCCTGTCACCGCCGCAGTGATCAGCGCGGAGCGGCGTTCCTTGAGGAGTTTGATGGATTCGACCAAGGCGTCGGCGAGTTCGGCGGTTTTTTCCATGTAGGTGGCAATCGCGGCGACGATTTCCTCCTGTTCCTTCTTTGGCGGAACCGGGAAACGGATCTCAAAGAAGTTCTCGGGATAGAGGCGCAACCGGGACGACCAGACGCCTTTCGACCAACGAATCACTTCGGCGACAAATGGTTTTGATCGGCAGAGCAACTCCATGAACTCCGGCAGAATCTGCCCCTTCGAGGTGTAAACGTGGTAGTCGGGGCTGACAATACCGTCGAGCGGACTGATGCCCATTGCTCCCATCCACGCCCAGAGCGTGTTCGTGGCGAAGTCGCCTTTCATGCAGCGTTTATACCCCGTCATGTCGTCGGCTTTGAACATATTAACTTCTTTTTCAGCGCGGGATGTTACTCCGGTGATGTGGGAGACGGTTAGCAATTCCTCTTCACCGTCAGCGGATCGCTCGTCACGGACAGCGAAAAGATTTTTGCCGCGCTCGATCTGCCAATGACCAGGAATCTCTCCAAGCCATTCAAGACCAGAGGGCTTTCTTGAAACTTTGGGATCAAGGCCGCGAGTCACTGCGCTGCTGATCATCGCGGCGTGCTTTTGCTCCAGAAGCTGGAGCATGGATTCCTTTGCTCCGACCAAGGCGTCTATTCGAGCGGTTTCTCGGTCGAGGTAGTCAGCGATCACTTCTTGGGTGGAGGTTGGCGGAAGAGGGAACCAAAGATTCCTAATGTCGTCCAAGGCTAGCTGTACTTTGGTGCCTCCATATGCATCGCCGATCAGCTGCTCTTGGCCGATATCTGACAACAAGCAGTAGCCAACCCACTTTGGATATGCTGTGGCTGTATCCAATCTTGCAAGGGCAATATGTTGGCTGACATAGCCGCCAATGACCTCCTGATTCGCTACAGCGATTGAGCCCAAATAAGCAGTGATTGATAGAAGCAGATCATTTTCAGAAACTTTCGCTCGTTCTCCTTCAGGTGCGTCAGGCAGATCGACGCGTCGAAGATCGGCTAGCCGCAGATTTAGGTTCCCGCGATCAAGATTGGCAATTCGCACGAATGGGTCGCCGAAATCACTATAAAACTTTGCCCAATCACGAGAACCGCTGGTGATCATAGATGTCACAAACTTCAATTTGGTCGGGGACGCTAACAAGGGAGCGTCCCAAGCCACCTTTGATTTGAAAACTGGATGTTTCGCCCGAGTCATTCCGTCACCTCCTTGAGCATTTTGAGAATCCTGTTTTCCACCGAAGCCAGTTCCTTGTCGATATCCTTCAGGCTGCGCGGTTCCTGATAGCTAAAGAACTCCCGGTTGAAATTGATCTCGTAGCCGACCTTGCCGATACCGCCGTCCTTTTCGTCGCGGAGTTTGGCGTCGGCGTTGATCCAAGCGTCGGCCACGTAGGGACGCACTTCGCGGAGGAAGTAGGAAACGATGTCTTCTTTCAACGGTATGTTTTCGTTATCCCGCAGTTTCGGGTCGGCTTCGTATTCGATGGCCTTTCCTTTCTTGCCTTTGGTTTCGGGATAGATCCCAAAGATTTGGTCGAGTGCACTCGGTTCGAGATCGCCAGTAAGCTTTTGTCCCGGAAACTGCCCCGGACCGACAATCCCCGAGAAGCTACCGCGTCTTGCGATGACCGGCTCCGCCTTGAGATCGGTTTCGGTGAAACAATCGCGGAAAAGTTTCTTTTGCCTGCCTCCCATCGCTCCTTCATCCCAACCGAATTCGCAGTCTTTGACGATGCGCTGGATGTCCACCCATGTTGCATTCCAGTTGAAGGTCGGTTCGGTGCCGAGTTCCTCCTCCACGGCTTCGACCGCATCGAGCAACGCGGGGCAGGCGTTGAGGAACATTTCCTTGGCGTCGTTGGTGATCTGGAAGCGCAAGCGCAAGGGACGCTCCACTGTGATGCGACGGTATCCGAAATCCTCGTTGTCGAAGATTTTGCTGGTCGCGCTTTGTCCGAATTTCCCATGTTCGCGGGTGAGAGTGTCAATCGTAACAGGATCGAGGTATCGCCGCTTATCGCCTAGGCTTCGCTTCATCGGTTTCCAGCGGTCGCGACAGTCGATGAGTTGGATTTTGCCCCTACGTTTCTTCCCCTTCCGGTTGGTGACGATCCAGATGAAGGTGCCGATGCCGGTGTTGTAGAACATTTGCTCGGGCAGGGCGACGATGGCCTCCAGCCAGTCGTTTTCGATGATCCAGCGGCGGATGTCGCTTTCGCCCGAGCCCGCGCCGCCGGTGAAGAGTGGCGAACCATTGAAGACGATGGCGATGCGGGTGCCGCGTTTGTTTTTCTGGGGATCTGGCGAGGGGCGGAAATCCTGGCGCTTGGAGAGCATATAGAGCAGAAAGAGGAGCGCTCCGTCATTGACGCGCGGGAGCTTGCCCTCATAGCCGTGGAAGTCCTTCCATTTGCTGATTTCCTTCTGCTCAGCCTTCCAATCCACGCCAAAAGGCGGATTGGCGAGAAGGTAGTCGAACCCGTCAATGTCGGCGAAGGGCGCGTTGGTGAGGGTGTTCCCCATCTCGACGCGGCTGTCCTTGTGCCCCTTGATCAGCAAGTCGGAAGCGGCGACGGCATAGGATCGCGGGTTGTAGTCCTGGCCGAAGACCTTGATGATGGCGTCCTCGTTGTGCTCGCGAATCCAGTTTTGCGCCTCGGCGAGCATACCGCCAGTGCCGCAAGCCGGGTCGCAGATCGTCACGATGGGGCTGCCATTGGTGAGGAGGTCGCCATCCGGTTCCATGAGCAGATTTACCATCAGGCGGATGACCTCGCGCGGAGTGAAGTGGTCCCCGGCGGTCTCGTTGGCGGATTCGTTGAAACGCCGGATGAGGTCCTCGAAGACGAGTCCCATGGTGATGTTGTCCACCTTGTCCGGGTGGAGGTCGATCTCGGCGAATTTCGAGACGACGAGGTAGAGGCGGTTGGACTCCTCCATTTTCTCGATTTCCTTGTCGAACTCGAAGCGGTCGAAGATTTTGCGGATGTTCTCGGAGAAACCGTTGATGTAGGTCTGGAGGTGGCGGCCGACGTTGTCGGGGTCGGCTTTGAGTTTCCAGAAGTCGAGTTGGCTGCGGTTGTGGAAACCGAGCGGGCGACCGTCCTTGTCCTTGGCGACTGAATTCAGGGTGGCGTCGGGATTCTTGACCTTGCCGCTGGACTGGAGTTGGGCGAATTTGCGCAGCACCGCGGGCTTGCTGCCCTCCAAGACGCAGTCGAAACGCCGGAGAACGGTCATGGGAAGCATGACCCGCTCGTATTGCGGTGGCCGATAGGGTCCGCGGAGAAGGTCGGCAACGGACCAGATGAAATTGGAAAGAGGCTGGAAATTGGGTGTGGACATGCGCTTGGACTAGGAAAGGAATAGGGGAAATTTGCCGTTAGCGACACCCTAAAGTTTCGGTGAGGGTGTAATTTTTGACCGATTTCTGCTTTCCCGAGCTGTCTTGTGGCACACGGGAACCTGGAATAGGGGTGGGTCATAACGAGGTAAGCTGGTTTGGCGAGTCATTTGGGCATGGAACAAGGAATGAATGCCGAGAAAAGACACCGGGGCGGGACGCCCCAGCCACTTCGCAGCAAAGCGGGGCTTGAATCTCGGGCGCGGGGGCATCATGCTCCGTGCGTGATCCCCAACGTCCTTGCCGAACGCTACGCCTCGCCCGCACTGCAAGCCATCTGGTCCGCCGAAGGACGGATCGTGCTGGAACGCGAATTCTGGATCGCCGTGATGAAGGCCCAGCGCGATCTGGGGTTGGACATCCCGGCGGAGGCCATCGCGGCCTACGAACGGGTTAAGGACCAGGTGGATACGGCATCCATCATGGTGCGGGAAAAAATTACCCGCCACGATGTGAAGGCGCGCATCGAGGAGTTCAACGACCTGGCGGGCCACGAGCAGGTCCACAAGGGCATGACCTCGCGCGACCTCACCGAAAACGTCGAACAACTCCAGATCTATCGGTCGTTGCTCATCACGCGCGACAAAGCCATCGCCGCGCTGCGCCGGATGCGCGAACGCGCCGAACAATGGTGCGATCTCGTGCTCACCGCTCGCACCCACAACGTCGCCGCACAACCGACCACCCTCGGGAAACGCGTGGCCATGGCCGGGGAGGAATTGTTAGGAAGCCTTGCCGCGCTGGAAGCGGTCATCGCATCCTATGCGGTGCGCGGCTTGAAAGGTGCGGTGGGCACCCAGATGGACCAGCTTTCGTTGTTTGATGGTGATCCCGCCAAGGTGGCCGCGCTCGAACAACGCATCGTCTCCCACCTCGGCATGCCCGCCGTCTGGACCAACGTCGGCCAGGTCTATCCGCGGTCGCTCGATTTCCGCGTGGTCGCCGCTCTAACAGACCTGGCCTCGGGTCCCTCGTCATTCTGCAAGACGCTGCGCCTCATGGCCGGTCATGAGACTGCCAGCGAGGGGTTCGCGCCCGGGCAAACCGGTTCCAGCGCGATGCCGCACAAGATGAACTCACGCTCCTGCGAACGGGTGAACGGTTTCCATGTCATCCTCAAAGGGTACCTGACAATGGCTGCCGGCCTTGCCGGGGACCAGTGGAATGAGGGCGACGTTTCCTGCTCGGTGGTGCGCCGCGTCATGCTGCCGGATTCGTTCTATGCCATCGACGGCATGTTCGAGACCTTCCTGACAATCCTCGACCAGATGGATGCCTATCGGGCGGTGATCCACGCCGAGACCGCCCGCTATCTGCCATTCCTGATGACCACCACCATCATGATGGAGGCCGTCAAAAACGGCGTCGGCCGCGAAACCGCCCACCACGCGATCAAAAACCACGCGGTAGCCACCGTCAACGAATTGCGCGGCGGAGGGATTGACCGTAACAATTTGATAGAACGGCTGGCCAACGACGCGAGCCTCGGCCTGACCCGCGATGCGTTGGAGGCGATCCTCGCCCGTGGTGACCGCGAATCCGGCGCGGCCAAGGCCCAGGTCGCGGCCTTTGCTGCGGCTGTTAGGAAACTTGAGTCGGCCTCCCCGCAAGCCGCCGCCTACGGGCCGGGGACGATTTTGTAATGGGGCGGCAGGTAGGGTGGAGGAACATGCACCGGCGGACCTACCCGCCATTCTGACCCAAAAATTGGCCATGCCTGCTAGATTTTCGCGGTTTGTCCTTGTGCCACACAGGCCAAAACTGCATACCTCCGCAGTAGGATTTTGCAGGTAATCTCGGATTAGTTCGGGTCAATCCCTGCCTTTGTCCCACCCCGCCTGCCAGTCTCCCTTCTTTCGCCGCCACCTTCCATGCCCGCCAAACGCAAAGAATCCGCCAAAGACTCATCCTCGTCCGCCATCATCGGCTTCGAGGCCAAGCTCTGGCTCGTCGCCGACATTCCCGGTTTCTGTAAATCCCCGCCACCACCGCCGAAATCGCCGCCCACGGCCATCCACACGCGCTATCTCGCTGGCATCGAGCATCTCCACGACTTCATGCAACGGGAGGCGATGAAATGAACACGCCGCCCCTCAAACCAGCGGAACTGGACATGGTGCGTTCTGTCTTCCGGCTACATCCCGAGGTGAAGAGCGCCACGCTCTTCGGCTCACGCGCCAAGGGCACCCACAGCGACCGCTCTGATGTGGACCTGGTGGTTGCAGGCGACGTCGAACCGCTCCGCGCCGAGGCGATAGCGTCCGAGTTGGACGAGTTGCCGTTGCCTTACCGCTTTGATGTGCAACCCTTGGCTCACATTCAGTACCGCCCACTGTTGGAGCACATCAATCGGGTGGGCATTCTCATCTATCCGGCGACATGAAAGCGATTCGAAAGATGCCGCGCCTCGTCCCCGAACTCCACGCCCAGTTCGCCGAATCCGCGAAACTGGAAAAGGCTATCAAAGCAAACCTGAGGGGACTGGGGTATGGCGGGTAAGCTAAGACTCAAGCGACTCGGTGAAATCTGCGAGTTTCGCGGGGGGCAAGGCTTTCCACAGAAACATCAGGGTGCAATCGTCGGTGACTATCCGTTCATTAAAGTGAGTGACATGGAGTTGCCGGGTAACGGTCACAGAATCACCCGTGCCAACCACTGGATTGATGAGGCCACCCGAAAGGAACTACGCGCAAAGCCGCATCCCGCAACCAGCACCGTCTTCGCAAAGATTGGCGTTGCTCTGACCTACAACCGCAGACGGCTTCTTTCCCGCCCGACCATCGTGGACAACAACATGATGGCAGCGGTGCCAATCGAGTCGGAAGTCGAACCGCTATTTCTTTATTACCTGCTCAAACAAACTGATTTCAACGAAGTCGTCTCTGGAACCGCTTTGCCATTCCTCAATGGATCGGACCTCGCGAAGATGGAAGTCGAAGTGCCACCCCTCGCCGAGCAAAAAGCCATCGCGGCGGTACTTGGGTCGCTGGACGACAAGATCGAGTTGAACCGGCGAATGAACGAGACGCTGGAGGCGATGGCGCGGGCGCTGTTCCAGAGCTGGTTCGTGGACTTCGACCCCGTCCGCGTCAAACTTGACGGACGGAAACCCGCCGGCCTCGACAAAGGCACAGCGGCGCTCTTCCCCGCCACATTCCATGACTCCCCGATTGGTCCCGTGCCCAAAGGCTGGAAGGCTGAACGCTTTGACGCTCACATCACTGCCGACCGCGGCCTGAGCTACAACGGAGCAGGTTTGCGTGATGACGGTTCCGGCTTGCCGATGCACAATCTCAACTCAGTTTACGAGGGCGGTGGATACAAGCACGAGGGCCTAAAGTATTACGGTGGCGAGTATCGGGAAAAACACCTGCTGAAACCGGGCGATATGATCGTGACAAACACCGAGCAAGGTTTTGACCATCTGCTCATCGGCCACGCCGCCATCGTCCCTGGGTGTTACGGGCCCAAGGGCATCTTCAGCCATCACATCTACCGCGTCCGGTTCAAATCATCCTCTCCTTTCAGTCCCCACTATCTGGTCGAACTCTTCAACAACCGGCGCTGGCACTACTGGATTAGCGGATTCTCAAACGGCACCACCATCAACATGCTGCCGATGGACGCGCTCGAAATGCCAATGCTCGTCGTGCCGCCGGTCGAACTGGTGAAGAAGTTCACCGCCCTGGCCGAGGCTGTCCACCTGCAAGTCGAAGATAACAAACAGCAATCCCGCACCCTCGCCGCCCTGCGCGACACGCTGCTGCCGAAGTTGCTGAGTGGGGAGGTGTGGGTTGCGGCCTCTGAAAAAATCCTCGCGATGACGGCGTTAAGTCACTAGTCTCACCCACAACTGCCATGCTCACAAAGGTCATCATTGAATCATTCAAATCGCTGGAACGAGTCGAGGTTGAACTTGGACTGGTGAACGTCTTCGTAGGAGCGAATGGGAGTGGGAAAAGCAATCTCCTTGAGGCTATCGGAGTGTTGTCGGCCGCGGCCAGCGGGCGAGTGGATGATGAGGCCCTGATGCGACGAGGCGTGCGCCCCGGACTGCCCCAACTCTACAAGTGTGCCTTGAAAGGGACGCACCGGTCGCCGCACATTGTGTTTGAAGCACAGAACGAACAGGCATCCTACAAGGTAAGTCTTTTCAATCCTCTGGGGGATCCAAAACCTGCATGGCGTTACCATACCGAGTCGTGGAAATTGGGTGACGAGGAACTCGCCGGGAGATCGCATCGGATGAAGACCAAACCTAATTCCGAGGCTGGATTCGCCGCTCTCAAAGCGGTAGATCGTCCGGAGGGTGATCCAGCGCTCGCACTTCTGGACATGCTCCGAAACTACGCGATCTTCGAGCCAAACACGCCAACACTCCGTGGCATTTCGCAGGAGACGCAACCTCGGGAACCGGTCGGACTTTCAGGCGGAGGATTGGCTCAAGCCGTGCTGGCGCTGCTGCGGACGATCCGGGTGGACGAGTTCAAAGCAGAGCACTATCGGGATTTTCGCGCCCTGATCGATTGGGCCAAATCCGTCGGTTCCTGCCCCGCGCACAGTCTGCCTCTCTCTCCGTCGGCGGCGACCTCAAAGCAGGTTATTCGATTTGTGGACCGCTTCATGACTGAGGCGCGGAATACGTTATCCGGCGCTGATGCGAGCGAAGGGGCTCTCTACATCCTTTTTGCCGCAGTCATGACCTTGGATGATCGAGCGCCCAAATTGCTTTCTATCGACAACGCGGACCACGGACTGAACCCGCGTTTGGCTCGGGAGCTTGTGCGCCAGATTTGCGCCACAGTACTCGCGGCGTCAATGCCCAAGCAGATGTTACTCACGACCCACAATCCGCAGGTTCTCGACGGACTTCCGTTGCAGGATGACAATGTCCGCCTTTTCACAGTATCTCGCACGAACACCGGCCGCACTGTAGTTCGACGAGTGGTGGTGAACGAAAAGCTTCTCGCGATGGCTAAGGAGGGCTGGACCCTCTCACGTCTTTGGGTAATGGGCCATCTGGGAGGAGTACCGAATGTCTAATCCTCTTCGTATCGGTTTTGTAGTCGAGGGACCAACGGACTTTGTGGTTCTGGAATCGGTCGTAGCAAAATTACTCCATGGGCGTGAATATGAGCCTGTTGCCGTTCAACCGCTATTGTCGGACGCCTTCGGGGCAACAGTTGGCGGCGGTTGGACTTCGATCTACCTCTGGTGCCGGCAAATGATCGATCAAGCCAGTGGTTCAGCGCGTTCAAATCCGCTGTTCGGATTTCACGACTTGCTGGTGATGCAGATAGATGCCGATGTCGCCGGCAAGAAGTACGCGGATGACGGCCGGATTCAAAACCCGCCAAACGATCTTCCATTCACCCGCGCCTGCCCGCCTGCCCGAAATACTACAGACCGCTTGCGCGAGATCATGCTTGGTTGGCTTAACGAAAGTTCACTTCCGCCGCAGATGGTCTTCTGCACTCCCTCCAAAAGTTTGGAGACATGGGTTCTTGTCGCGCTCTTTCCTCAGAACCAGATTGCAGTTTCGGCCAATGTGGAATGTCGCCCCAATCCTGAGGCTCAACTCCAAGCGAGGCCGATTGCTGAACGATTGATTCGCAGCGGCAAGAAAGACATCGCGAAGTATCGTGAGCACTCAACGGACATTTCCGCCGCGTGGGAACATGTCCGTCAACGGTGCACGGAAGCCGAGAGATTCACGCAGGAATTTGTGGCTGCCGTTCCGACCAATTAACCGCCTGTGACCCTCAACGAATCCATTACCGAAGACGCCGTCATTGGGCGATCACGGTTTCGACAATGATCCGCCACAGAATCCAATGAGCTTTCTTGAATCAGATCAACTTGAAGAGCTTGTCCGCCTTGCCTCGCTGGCCGATAGCAGAACACGCGATGAACTGTCGGGTGGGATTATCAGCGGTGATCGAGTTGAAGAATGCGGCAGACGAGGGGATCACGATCTGGAGCGCCTACGCCCAGTTCCAGACCTACAAGGCGGAGATCCCGTCGTTGCTGCAATACAATGCGGTGCTGGTGGTGAGCGATGGGT
>Ga0209697_10002295_pt1 | contig 27812 bp, 18 predicted proteins | sample AliMusrvi5mmetaG_FD_184115 | JGI IMG/M metagenome (GOLD analysis project Ga0209697, IMG submission 184115) | Freshwater lake bacterial and archeal communities from Alinen Mustajarvi, Finland, to study Microbial Dark Matter (Phase II) - Alinen... | ecosystem: Environmental > Aquatic > Freshwater... | reverse complement strand
CCAGACACCATCGACTACTTCATCGGACATTCCGGTTTGCGACCGCTTGACACAACGGGCGGCGTAGGATTACTATTCAGTTAGAGAGTCACCGGAAAAAAGTTTCAACTTTTTCTGGGACATACTCGGAGATAATGTCGTTTTCTCTCCAGCGATTGACATGGACGGCACCATTTATATCACATCGTGCGATTGCCATCTCTACGCTGTCAATTCCGACGGCACGCAAAAGTGGGCCTACTCTATTGGAGATTGGGCCAGTTCACCTGTAATTGGCGCGGACGGCACCATTTATTTCGTGTCGGACAAGGGGATCCTCTACGCGATCAATCCTAATGGTCCGGAGAAATGGGCCTTCGCCAGCGATAGTTACCCTCTCGCCCCGGCGATCGGCGCGGATGGTACCATCTATGTCGGGTCATGCGATGGCCACCTTTACGCTGTTAACCCCAACGGCACGCAGAAGTGGGAATTCACCAACGGACATGATTGCTACTTGTCCGCGGCGATAGGTGCAGATGGCACCATCTACTGCGGATCGGACGATGGCCACCTCTATGCCATCGGGGCGACTACCGGCACGGTCACCGTGGTGCCAAAAGCGTGCGCCTATGGCGCCATTGTTCCCGATACCCCACAAACGGTGGCGATCGGCGCCAACCTCACCTTCACCACCACCGCCAACGCCGGCTACACCACCGATACCTGGTATCTCGATGAGAAACCATCGCAAACCGGGGGGGTACGGTTCTCACTTTCCACTCTGACCGCCTATCATACGCTGTATGTCACTTTTAAGCCGCTGATCAATCCCGGCCATGGCGACTGGTGGATGTTCCGTCACGACCCGCAACATACCGGTCGCAGTCCGTTCACCGGTCCGGCGGCTGCCGCAATGAAATGGGCCTTCCCCACAAAATATCAGGTCGAGTCCACCCCGACACTTGGGGTGGACGGCACTATCTATTTCGGATCAGGCGATTGTAATCTCTATGCCGTCAATCCCGATGGCACGCAGAAGTGGGCCTTCGCCACTGCTAGTTATGTGATATCTTCCCCGGCACTTGGTGTAGATGGCACCATCTATGTCGGGTCAAACGATGGCTACCTCTACGCCATCAACGACGACGGCACTAAAAAGTGGGCTTTCGCCACTGGGAGTGAGGTCTACTCGTCTCCAGCGATTGGTGCGGACGGCACTATCTATGTCGGATCATACGATAATAATCTCTATGCCATCAACCCGAATGGCACGCAGAAGTGGGAATTTTTCACCGCCTTTGAGATTAACTCTTCTCCGGCAATCGACGCGGACGGAACGATCTATGTCGGATCGAGTGATAGCCATCTCTATGCCATCAATCCCATTAGCACACAAAAGTGGACCTATGCCACTGGCGGTAATGTCGAGTCATCTCCGGCGCTTGGGTCGGACGGCACCATCTATGTCGGGTCAAACGATGGCTGCCTCTACGCCATCAACCACGACGGCACGAAGAAGTGGGCTTTTGCCACTGGGGGTGAGGTCTACTCATCTCCAGCACTTGGCGCGGACGGCACCATCTATATCGGGTCGATTGATCAGCACCTCTACGCCATCAAGCCCGACGGTACGCAAAAGTGGGCCTTCGCCACCGAGGGCCAGATCTACTCGTCTCCGGCGCTTGGGGCGGACGGCACGATCTATGTCGGGTCAGACGATGGTAACCTCTATGCCGTCAAGCCAGACGGCACTAAAAAGTGGGCCTTCACCACCGGGTTTTGGGTCTCATCCTCCCCGGCAATTGGCGCTGACGGTACGATTTATGTCGGATCGAAAGATGATTCCCTTTACGCCATCGTCGATGACGTTGCAAACATCACCCCGTCTGCAGGCCCTTACGGGAGCATCAGCCCAAACACCGTGCAGACGGTGACCATCGGCATGCCGGTCACCTTCACCGCTGCCGCAAATGCCGGCCATACCGTTATTATTTGGACGTTGGATGGAGATGTCAAACAGACCGGCGGAGCGCAATACACGGTGCAAACCGATACCTTTATCGCCGGCAGCACGCATAGCCTGAACGTGTTGTTCATCCCGCCCGCTTTTACTATCACGCCATCCACTGGTACGCATGGTGACATCAGCCCGAATACTTTGCAGAAAATACTTTACAACGACAGTGTTACCTTTACCGCTACCGCGAACGCCGGCTACACCGTCGATAACTGGTTATTGGACGGCAAGACCGTGCAGAATGGCGGTATACAGTATAAATTGACTCACATCGTTGCGAACCATGATGTGAGAGTGACATTCCGCCTGAAGTCCAGTCCGGGCACCGGTCGCGGCGACTGGTGGATGTTTCAACACGACCCGCAGCATTCCGGCAGAAGCTCGTTTACCGGCCCGGCGACTGCCACGAAGAAATGGGCAATTAAGATAGGATGGGCTATCCGTTCTTCACCGGCATTCGGCGCGGACGGCACGATCTACATCGGGTCGGACGATGGCCATCTTTACGCCATCAATCCGAATAGTACGCAAAAATGGGCCTGTTCCATCGGAGGCTTAGAATACCCCCCGGCAATTGGCGCGGACGGCACCCTCTATGTCGGGTCGCGGGATGGTCACCTCTATGCCGTCAATCCCGACGGCACGCAAAAGTGGGCCTTCGACACGATATATTCGGTCTTCGCTCCCCCGGCGATTGACGCGGACGGCACCCTCTATGTCGGGTCGATGGATGGTCACCTCTATGCCGTCAATTCCGACGGCACGGTGAAGTGGACTCTCACCACCAGGGATGCGGTCACCTCCTCCCCGGCGATTGGCGCTGACGGTACGATTTATGTCGGATCGGATGATGGTTCCGTTTACGCCATCGGTGGAGACGTCGCCACCATCACCCCATCTGCCGGCGCCAACGGAACCATCAGTCCCAATTCGCCGCAAACGGCACTCCTTAACAGCAAACTCATTTTTACCGCGAAGCCTAACGCGGGATACCGTGTGGACGCTTGGAAATACAACGGCACGCTCGTGTATAGTGGGGGGAAGGCGGCGAATGGCGAATATACGGGATTGACTCTTCAGGTCTCCGTGACCGGCAACGGGACTGTCTACGTCGCCTTTACCGCGCTGAATTACACCATCACACCGTCTGCGGGTGCCAATGGCGTGATCAGTCCGAACATGACACAACGGGTGAGCTACAACGGCAGCCTGACCTTCACCGCGACCGCCAATGCCGGCTATACCGCGGTGAGTTGGCTGCTTGACGGTGCGCAGGTGCAGGCCGGCGGCGCGACGTATACGCTGATGAACGTGACGGCCAATCATGCCGTCAAGGTCCTTTTTGCGCCGCCGGCATCGAAGCCCGATCTCTCGATCTGCAACAATGGCGATACCGGGTATCTCGGTCTGGGTATTATCGGTCTCGACGGCACGAACCAGACGAAAGTGCAAACCGTCGCCGGCGGCGCCACGGCTACGTATTTCTTCCGCGTGCAGAACTCCGGGAATATCACCGACACCTTCACCCTCACCTGCCCCTTGCCGGCGCAATCGGGATGGACGGTGCAGGTGATCGATAAGATCACCGGCAAAGACATCACCGCCGCGATCACCGGCGCCGGCTACACCACCGTCGCGCTGGCACCGGGCGTGGCCGGCGGATTCACGCTGAAGGTGACGCCGTCCAGTGTTGCGGTGTCCGGAAAAGCGTATGCGCTGCTGATCACCGGCGTCTCGGTGAAAGATAAAAAGAAGAAGGATGCGGTGAAGGCGGTGACGACAAAGCAATAGCCGAGTCGTGGGAAGCGAGTGCCAGACCGTTGGTCGCATCCTGCGTGTAACGCGCTGCAATGACTCTCATACGGATTGTGTGAGCTATTGATGCGGACAAAAAGATATCACGAAGCGGACGAGACGTCCGCGCTCCCAGGGAATGCGGAATTTCGTCAATAATGGAGTCTGCTTCGGGCGTCGAAACTAAGGCTATGGACCGCCGGCATCCCTGCCGGCGGCTGCGCGGAGGTTGTCTGCCACGGGGGCGCCGGCAGTCCATGGCCTTAGTTTCAACGCCCGAAGCGGGCTCCATTAGAGCACACGATCTGTATAATGCACTTAACGCTATCGAATTATCTCAATGATAAATCAGCAACCCGTCCGCTTGCCGAAACTCGACATGCCCATCGAGGAAGGAGGCATTCAGTTTGCGGAAATGGCGTTCGGCCAGGTCGAGCTGGGTACGGCAGATGTTGTCGTTGCCGACACTGCGGCCGTCCGCCGTCACCATGGTCGCCGCCGGCAAATGGATTTGTCCCATTTCCTGCCCGCTGAGCGCATCATTATAGACATAGTCATTTTCCAGCGACGTTAAGTTGGCTTGCCGCACGGTGAGGCAGACAAAGACATCCTTCGGCAGGCGGATGGCGCGCAGGGTTAGCCACACGGAATCGGATTTGGGGAGCATGCTGTCGTGATCCTGGGTATAGGTCACGATCATCGTCGCGAGTTGCTTCTGATTATTCAGGCAGGATGTTTGCCGGCCGCGTTCCCGCGAATTGATCAACATCGGAATGAAGACGGAGATCATCCCCACGACGATGGCACAGATGACCAGGACTTCGATCAGGGAAAAGCCACGGTGTATCCGCATGGTTTGGTGCGATGGCTGCATGTTAACCTCACTTTCGCAACAAGAGGAGAGATAGCTGTACGCCAAACCTCGGATAACTCTTCGGAGCGACGCAAGAGCTTATTCCATATTTCACCGGCGTTTGCGCCTTAAAAGTGCGATATTTCCAATGTCCGCGTCCACGGACTCCCATAACACGTGTAGCGCTTGTCGGTCGTGCAGGCGATTTTCGTGTGCGACGCCGTGTGTGAGCGCGAGAGACTTCTGGGCAACCACGCCGCGACTTGCTCGCGGTCCGGCGCGAAGACCGGGAGTTTGAAGACACTCAAGAATGTGTCGCGGGCCACGGCGTCCAGGTTTTCCTGCGACAGCACGCCCGCCTGCCCTTCCGCATCGACGGTGATCTCGATGCCGTAGATGGTGTCGGTATCTTTGCTGGCACGATAGATATTCACGTAGAGCCGGCAGGAACTGGACGCCGCGATGGCGTCTCCCTGCTCGATCACGGTCGTGGTGTCGAGCAACGGGCGCGGCACGCGAAAGGAAAACTTGCCGGGCAGCGCGTTTTTCAGCGGGTTCAGTTGGAGGGTATCGATCGGACGTACCAGCATATGCTGCGAAAGCAAGGCGGGCATGGCGACGGACGTCTCTTCCAGGTGAGAGATGGGATGATACGTCATGATCCCCACCCCCAGCAGCAGTCCGAGCAGAATACCCAACCACAGCCGCGTGCGGGCCTGCGCTTCCGACACCGACTCCTCAGTGGTCTTCCGTGCGCGCGTGGGCGGTGGTTTCGGCGCGGGTGGCTTCGGTGGCTGCGGCTTCCGAAAGGTTTTTTGCCACGACACCTCCGTCAAAAACTTGGCATTGGATTGGTAATCCTCGCCCACCTCGCCCACCGCTTGGATGAGTTCCTCACGGTTGGTCGTATGCGGCGCCGGCGGCGGCGACGGTTTTTTCAGGGCCTCCTGGTTGGGCGGAGGGCCCAGCCCGATCAGTTGGAATTTTAACGGCACTCTGCCCGCGGAGGGCGCTTCCGCGTCCGTTGGCGTGGTCTCAGATTTCTCCAGCACCGCGCCATGTTGCATGAGCAGGGTCATGACTTCGTCATATTGGTAGGATACGGCCAGCCCGAGCGGCGACTTTCCCTGTTTATCGCGCGCCGTGGGATTCGCCCCGGCCTCCAACAGGTATTCCACCATCGGCAGGTCGCCGTCGGAGGCGGCAATATGGAGGGGGGTGCGACCGTAGTGATCCCCGACATTGACATCCAGACCGGCCGTAACCAGCGCTTTCGCCACCTCGCAGTTGGTCACGGTATGCAACGGCGTGCGTCCAAACTGGGTATCACGGACGGCAACGTTTGCCCCAGCCGCCAGCAAATGCTCCGCGATCCGCGCCGTCGCCGCATAGTGCAGCGGCGACTGGCCGTCGGCATCGGGCAGGTTGATATCGGCGCCCAGCTCGAGCAGCGCGGCCAGGGCAATTTCCTTGTCTTCGCCGGCGGCAATATGCAGCAGCAGACAGCCTTCACTGACCGGCTGATTCAACCATTGCGGCGCTCGGCGTAACTGCTGGCGCAACTCCGCGGCGTTATCATCCATTACGGCCTGAATCAATGCGGCAGGCTGTAGTTCATTCGCCATGACTACGTCCTTTTTGGTAATAAATGACGGCAATGGCTAGTAGCTACCTTGTCTATTATCAGATCGCACTGCCGTCGAGATTAACCGATGAATAATTCATTATACCATATTTCCGGCTAAAAGCAGGGAACTAAGCTATTGAAAATATCAGCCGGTAGCCTGTTATGTGCTGTGGGTAATCCGTGCCCGCCGAACGGTTATCGCGGAAATACCTGCTCTACCGCAGATGCACGCTGGTCGTCTACCTCCTGCCGGCTGCGACGGGTCTGCACGCCGCAGCCATCATAGACCAGGCTTACCTGGTGCGCCGGCGTGCCGGCGGCCAGTAATGGCACCAGCACCGGACTGATCTGCTCGTCGATCAATCGCTCCCAGTCTTGCTCGTGCGTCATGGCGGTCTGCTGCTCTTCCAGCCAGGCGATGATGGACGCGTCAAAGGTCAACTGCAGGCCATAGGGGCGATATTTCGCGGCCAGCGGCGCTAACAGGGTCTGCGTGATCCAGTGGCGCAGGTTACCCTCCGCCATTTGTCCCTGCCGGCAAATGATATCGATCGCGCGCAGCAGGTCGTGGCCGAGGGTCGTGGCGATTTCCTCGTCCTGCACCACGGTGTCTTGCCGGCAATCCGCCGTGGTGAAGCCGAGGGCATGCGTGGCCGATCCGCAGTTCTCGGCGGACAGCAGCACCACCGTATCGCTCAAATAAATCCGTTTGCCGCTGGAATCGGTGACGTAGCCGGAGGAAAGCGCCGCGGTGAGGAGATCCAGGAAATAGGGGTGGCAGGCATGAAGATTGTCACACCGCAAGACGCACCAGGGTTTCTGCGCGACGTCGTGCAACGGCAACGTTCGCTCATAGCCGACATAGCCGGGCCGCGCTCCCAACAGCAAGGTCACATCGTCGGGGTGCGCCAAGAGCGCGAAATCGAGGACGACGATGCGTTCCGCGGCGCCGAAGAGGGTCTCCGCCAGCGCCCGGGCGAGGGTTTCCGCCAGCGACGCCGCGTCCTCCGTCAGCAGCAGAACGGCATTGGGACGCTCCGCGCGCAGATCCAGGCCGCGCATGGTGACGGCAAGGCGCGACAGCAGCGTGCCGCGATCAGCCGGGCACAACAATCTCTGCGCATCCAACCGCGTTTGCAACGACTCCAGCCGGCTGTCCAGCGCGCACGGCATCCCGATCATCCGCTCCGCGACGGCGCGGGCATCCGCGGTGGTCACTTCGCTGTTCCCGTTGGCCACCGCATAGGCGACGCACTGTTCCAGCAGATCGATGGCTTTGTCGGGAAAATGCCGATTGCGCAGGTATTGCGCCGCGAAGGTGATGAGCCACTGGAGAATCGCCTCAGGGACCTGCACCTGCCGGCAACCGTCCAGGCGATCGCGCACGGCGCGCAAGACCGCCAGCGTCTGTTCCGGCGAGGGTTCCTGCACGCGAACCGGCTGAAAGCGGCGTTCCAGCGCGGTATCGGCCTCGATGAAGCGGCGGTATTCGTCATCGGTGGTGGCGGCGATGCAGGCCAACTCGCCGCGCGCCAGTGCCGGCTTCAAGATGTTGGCCACGTCCTGGTTGCCGCGTCCCCCTGCCCCGATGATGGTGTGCACTTCATCGATGAAGAGGATGATGCCGTCCTGGCACGCCTCGGTAATGACCGCCTTCATGCGCGCTTCAAAATCCCCCACCAGCGAACAGCCGGCGTTGAGCGTCGAAGCGGTGATGGCGATGACCCGCACCCCGCGCAACACGGCCGGCACGTCGTCGTGCGCGATGCGCCAGGCCAGTCCTTCCACCAGCGCGGTCTTCCCGACCCCGGCCGGACCGACCAGCACCGGATTGCGTTTGGTCGTCCGGCAGAGCGTTTCGATGATCAGCCGTATCTCGTGATCGCGCTCGACCACCGGGCGCAATTGCCCGGCGCGAGCGGCGCGCGTTAAATCCCACCCCACTTGCTCCAGCGTGGGGGTCGGAGGCTGGGCCGGTTCCGCCGCTGCGCCGGTCGCCGGCGCGTCGAGCGACGAGGGGGAAACCGCCTGGGACGAGATATAGAATGCGTTGCTCTCATCGGCGAGCGTACAGCCGGCCATTTGCAGCACCACCGCGGCCACATCGCGCTCGGTTGCGTGCGTGTCGTGCCGGGGCTTCGCCCGCGCGACGGCCAGCACGATCAACTCGTCCGCCGGCAACGCATCGCCGAATTCCCGCGCAGCGATCTTCCGGGCCAGCGCGCGCTGCATCTCGCCGGCACTCACCTCCGCGACCAGGCTTTCGACCAGCGCCGCCCGCCGCTCGAGCAGCGCCCACCACCAGTGATGCACCCCCGGCGGCTCATCGCGCGGGCCGAGATCGTACCACGCCTGCAGTCCTGCCCGGACTAACATCACCGCGTCCGGCGTGAGCTGGTCCAGCGGAAGCGCGGAGGAAACCGTCGTGTCAAGCTGCGTCGTCATGCTTCATCCTTTGCAGATGAATTCCGCGCAGGACGAAGAAAGTCCTTGCCGGAGCAACCAATCCATCTGTTGGTCACCAGCAAATTTTCCGCGCCTGCCCCGACAGGCTGTTATTTGCGATAATAGGGGACAGTCACCTATTTATTATTATGCTCACCTTTCATTTTCTTCGGCCGCCCCACACTCAGCGGTTGCAAGCGACGCCCAAGCCGCTCTTCGTAGGAACGGAGAAACTCCGTGCTCCCCAGCGGACGGCCCGTGTGCGTGGTACAACGCAACATGGCCATCAACGCCTCTTCTTCCGGCAGACCCAGTCGTTCGCACCAATCTTCGGCCGGCATCCGTGCCTGCCAGGCGGCAATATCGAGCAAGCCGGTGTCCTCCGGCGCGCCCACATGCGCCGCGGCGCTTGACCAGCGGTAAGCCGTCGCCGTTTCCACCAGGTGCGCGCGGACAGGATTGCGCTCCACATAACAGAGCGCCTTCCAATAATGCGACTCATCCAGCGCACAGGAATAAAAGCGGTTCTGCCACAAATGACCGCTCCGCTGATAGGTCACATTAAAGTATTGCGTATAACGGTAATGCGTTCGCCCGATGGCCCGCGCCAGCGACATCTCGTCCGGAGGAATGAGCACCAGGTGGACGTGGTTCGGCATCAGGCAATAACCGTCGACGACCACCAGATGCTTGCCGGTCTGCTCATGAAGAAAAGTCAAGTACGCACCGTAGTCGGCATCGGTACAGAACGTCACCCCGCGATTGTTGCCGCGCTGGGTGAGGTGATGCGCTATTCCGGGCAAGATGATGCGTGCGCAACGAGGCATAGGTTATTCTATCATCGTATAATCAGTATTGCAAGATAAATAGGTGACTGTCCCCTATTTCTCTATTTCTGTTTGTAAGGCATACAGTTGCTCACTTTGATATTTTGTGAGGAAAGTTCGGCATAAATGGATATATTATATAGATAATCGCCACGATAGGACCACAAGGATAAATTAATGTAATTATATTATTGATCACACCGTGTGTTATTCCAAATAAGCTAGTTAAGAAACGATCCCATCCGTAAAATATAAGAATTGCTTCAAATAAACAGTAGATGGACCAAGCCATAAATGTTAGCATTTTTTTCATTTCTCGCACCTTTCTGGCACCACACGATACGTAATACAGTTATAATAGGGGACAGTCACCTATTTATTATTATGCTCACCTTTCATTTTCTTCGGCCGCCCCACGCTCAGCGGTTGCAAGTGCCGCCCCAGCCGCTCTTCGTAGGGACGGAGATACTCCGTGCTTCCCAGCGGACGGCCCGTGTGCGTGGTACAACGCAAAGAAGTGATGTGCTATTCCCGGCAAGGTGATGCGTGCGCAACGAGGCATAGATTATTCTATCAGCGTACAGTCAGTATTGCAAGATAAATAGGTGACTGTCCCCTATTTCTCCTATTTCAGGTGACTGTCCCCTATTATGATTCACCGAGAACCATACACAGTCGCTGGGAATCATGCTAATATGCTGACAGTGCATCTCCCCAGTCGGGATAGATGATTTCGGTAACGCGCAATGCCAAGGAGCATTTGATCCCCGTGATGGAACGCCATATCTTTTTTGACCCGTCGGGACGGCGATGGCCGGCGTTCAAACGCCTGCTGATGTCGCTGGCGCTGCTTACCTCCATCCTGGGCGCGGTGCTCTGCGTGACTGTGCTGCTGCTGCCGGCGTCGCCGGCGGCGGGGATTTACCGCGACGCGATCAAGTCGTTTATCCTGAAGCGGGACACCCGGACGGAGGCGACGCGCGCCTACCTGGCCGCGCAGGCGAAGCAGAAGCTGCTGCGGAAGATCGCCGGCGAAGGCACCTCGCCGGCGCGCCGGGGGCACGTCGCCGCTCCCGGGCATGCCTACACCACCACCGTCGGCTTTTACGTGAATTGGGACCCCAACAGTTTCAACAGCTTTCGCGCGCATCTCGACGCGCTGAGCTACGTGATGCCGGAATGGCTCTCGTTGAGCGAAGATACCGGCCTGTATACCAGCAGTTTCTCCACCCAGACGCGCGATCCGGAAGTGGTTTCGCTGGCGGCACATGCCAATCTGCCGGTGCTGCCGGTGCTGAACAATGCCAACGAGACGGATTTCCAGTGGGCGCCGCTCCGCCGGCTGCTCACCGATCCGGCCCGGCAGACCGCGCTGGCAGCCCAATTGGCCCGTGAGCTGACCGCGCAACATTTCGCGGGGATCAACATCGACTTCGAGCCGCCGTATGACAGTATGTCGAACGCGGAACAAACCGCGGCGAAAGCGCTGCTGCGCACGTCGCTGCCGCAATTTATCGGTACGCTGAAGCAGGCCTTCGCGCCGGCGCACCTGCTGGTGACGCAGGACCTGCCGGCGGACGATGATAATTTCGCGTATTCGCAACTGGCGAAACTGAATGACTTCGTGGTGCTGATGCTCTATGACCAGCACACACCCTCGGATGATCCCGGTCCCATCGCCGGGCAAGCGTGGTTCGAAGAGATGGCCAATAAGCGCATGGCCGGCATGGATCCCGCCAAAGTGGTGCTGGGCCTGGGCAACTATTGTTACGACTGGCCGATCAACATCGACGCGCAGGGGAATATCACGCGCACCGGCGCCGGCCAGGAGCTACAGATCGGCCCGGCGCTCAATCTCGCCCGCGAGTCCGGCGCCGAGATGCAGATGGACGCGGGGGATTTGAATCCCTATTTTACCTACCAGGATACCGCGGGACACGACCATATTGTCTACCTGCTGGACGCGGCGACGGTCTATAACGAGCTCCACGCGTTACAACCGCTGGCGCCGCGCGGCGCGGCGCTCTGGTACCTGGGCGCGGAAGACCCGGCGCTGTGGTCGTTTTTTGATGAAGACACCCTGGCCAAGCCGGTGCAGCTCTCCGCGTTGAGTACGGTGGACTTCAAATCCACCATGGATATCGACACCAATCGCAGCGGTGACGAACTGATGCTGCTCAGTGCGAAGGCGACGCCCGGCACGCGCCATTTCACCACCGACGCCAACGGGTTGATTACCAGCGAGCGGTATGCGCCCTACCCCGTGCCGTATATCGTGCGGCAGTTCGATACGGCGGCGAAGACGGTGGCGCTCACTTTTGATGACGGGCCGGACCCGAAATATACCCCACAGATTCTGCGCGTATTGGAGACGCAGGGCGTCCCCGCCACGTTCTTCGTCATCGGCAAGCAGGTGGCGAGCTATCCCGACATCGTGCGGCGCGCCTGGCGTGACGGGGATGAACTGGGCAATCACACCTACACGCACCCGCACATCGCGCAGGTGTCCCCGCTGCAAGCGGCGTTGGAGGTGAACGCCACCCAGCGCATCATCGAGAGCATCACCGGGCATATGACGCTGCTCTTCCGCCCGCCCTACGGCGAGTTGCCGGATTCCGGCACGGTGATCGCGGAAGACCTGCCCCTGCTGCTGCAAATGCAGCACGACGGCTATGTCATCGTGGGGATGAACATCGACCCGCAGGATTTCACCAAGCCGGGCGTCCCGGCGATCGTGCGCGCGATTGATCAACAGTTGAAAAACAACCACATCATCCTGCTGCATGACGGCGGCGGCGACCGCGCCCAGACGGTGGCGGCGCTGCCGGAGATCATCCGCGATCTGCAGGCGCGCGGGTATCGTTTTGTCACCGTCTCGGGGCTGATGGGGCCCGGTTGGCACGACAAACTGTTCCCGCCGGTGAGCCGCCGGCAGGGGCAAATCGCCGGGCTGGATTACACGCTGTTCGAGATCGGCTATTTCTTCAGCGCCTTCTTGCACGGATTATTTCTCGTCGCTATCTTCCTGGGCGTGGCGCGCATCGTGCTCTTCGGCATCCTGGCCGTGCGGCACGCGCGGCAGGACCGCGCGACCATGCCGAAGGAGGACTACACGCCGGAGGTGACGGTGGCGATTCCGGCGTATAACGAAGCCAAGGTCATTTGCCGTACCATCGCCTCGGTGCTGGCCGGCGACTACCCCGCGCTGCGGGTGATCGTGGTGGATGACGGCTCCGCCGACGACACCGCCGCGGTGGCGCGGGCACGTTTCGGCGCCGACCCGCGCGCGACGATCCTGCGGCAGGAGAACGGCGGCAAGTCCACCGCGCTGAACAACGCCTTCGCGCTGGCGGCGACGGAAATCGTGGTCTGCCTGGATGCCGATACGGAGTTTACCCCGCAGACCATCCGCCGGTTGGTGCAACCCTTCCAGGACCCCCGCGTCGGCGCGGTGGCCGGCAACGTCAAAGTGGGCAACCGCGTGAACCTGCTGGCCAACTGGCAGAGTCTGGAATATATCACCAGCCAGAACTTCGACCGGCGGGCGTTTGCCGCCCTGAATGCGGTGCCGGTGGTGCCCGGCGCGGTGGGAGCCTGGCGGCGGAGCGTCGTGCAGCAGGTGGGCGGTTTCGAGACGGATACGCTGGCGGAAGACACCGATCTCACCTTCAAGGTGCGATTGGCCGGCTATCATACCCGCTGTCAAAACACCGCGCTGGCCTATACGGAAGCGCCGGATTCGCTCGGGACGCTGGCCAAACAGCGCTTCCGCTGGGCATTCGGCATCCTGCAGGCCTTGTGGAAACACAAGCACCAGTTAGGCCAACCCCGCCACGGCGTCTTCAGCCAACTGGTCATGCCGTCCATGTGGGTATTCAGCATTTTCTTGCAGGCGTTGGCGCCGGTGGTGGACCTGACCGTCCTGCTGGCGCTCTTCAACGGGCAACTGGGCGCGGTGCTCTTTTACGGCGCGGCATTCTTCGTGCTCGACCTCTTCGCCTCGCTGCTGGCCTTCCGCCTCGACCGGGAAGACCCGCGCCAACTCGTCTGGCTCTTCTGGCAGCGCCTGTTCTACCGCGAGTTCCTCTATTACATCATCCTCAAAGCCATCACCGCCGCCCTCCGCGGCGGCCTGGTCGGCTGGGGCAAACTGCAACGGAAGGCGACGGTGACGTTGCCGAGTGGGTAGGCTTTCTATTTTCAGTAGATGTCTGGAACTGATGGAAATAAATAGCTGATGAGAGATGCCATAAGGGTAGCACCACATTTAACCGTGGTCGAATATTTTTCGCATAGCATAGGCTCGGTGTCCAGGTGCTCATGTAACAGTGTTTATCGAATAATGCCCATTTGGGTATGGAATTCGCTTTCAAAGCGCATGAAGGACAGTCTCTGATTCTCCCGTAAAAACCCCCATTTTTACGGCGATGGATTCGGCAGTCGATCACGCCGCCAGCACCGCCGTGGGCCGGGTGAGCGTGGGCAGGGCGGTGACCTGCGGCGGACGGGTGTGGGCGCACCCCCTGAAGATCTCGCCGATGCGCCGGATGCGCCCCCACCAGCGCCCCCACACGCTCTCAGCGGCGCCCGCAGCGGTCTCCTGGCCTCTCGCCTGGCGTTGCCAGTGCGTCATCGCCCGCTTCACATTGCACGCCAGGGCTTTCAGATAGACCGCCACCTGCACGGGCGCCCACCCGCGGACCCGCAGCCGTCCCAAGCTGTGCGCGCGTTTGCATTCACTGTTCGTCGCTTCGATCCCCGACCGCCACGCATACGCGTCCTGAAACGCCGGCGTCGTCTCCTGCCAGCGGCGCAGCAGGTTCACCGCCTCCCCTTCGGCGACGCGATACTGGCGGCTCCCATCCGGTTGCCGGACGGTGGGACAGACGTCACCATGGGGACAGCCGGCACAGGCCCCGGCCGCAAAGCGGACCAGATACACCACCGTCTTGTCCTCGCGCGTGATGCGGTCGGTCGTGTCGGCGGGGATCCCGAGGCGACAGGCCGTGGGCGCGGCGCCGGGGAGACAGGCCACGAAGATGCAGGGGGGGTCGGTCGGCAACACGGCGCCGCCGGGCACCGGCGCGATCAGGCGCGTGCCCCGCTCCTGGCAGGCCAGCAGATTGGCGGTCGAGCCAAAGGAGGTGTCGGCCAGCAGTTCGACCGGCTGCATGTCCCGCACCGCGAGCGCGTCCACCGCCGGCAACGTTTGGAGTTGATCGGACGCCTGGGCGTTGGTGAGCGCGACATAGGTGATCAGCTCGGGCATCTCGCCGTTCCCCACCGTCTCCCCGAGCGTCACCGTATACCCCACGCCTTTGTGGCCATAGGTCGCGTCCGGGTCATGCGGCGTTTGCAGCCCGCCCGCCGCCACTTCGCCTTTCTCCCGCCCGCGGACCGGCACCGCCGGCTCGGTCGCATCGGCATCGTCCGCCGGCGGCGTCGCCGGGTCCGCGAGCGTCACGCATTGTTCCCGCAGCAACCGCTCCACCAGGGCATACGCGTGCGCCACGGTCGGAGGCAGTTCGACGCCGCGCAGCGCATCGACCAGTCGCCAGGCATCCCGCGCGCACACCGCGATCCGCCGGCGCCCTTCCGTGGAGCGGGCATCCTCATCGGAAGAATCGGTGCCATCCTCCCGCACGTAGCGGCGCTGAACCGCCACCGGAATCCGCGCCAACGCCCCCGGCGCCTTCCGCGCCAGCCGGTGCAACAGCAGCCGGTGGGTCTCGCAAAAGCGGCTCAAGCGGGACAACACCGCGATGTTCGAGCAAATCTGCGTGGAATCGAGCCGTTGCCGGTCGGTCTGCAGCCCCAGCGCGGCGAGCAATTGATCGGTGATGTCGGCAAATAACGTCGCCGCCCGGTCGTGGACGGCCAGCAGGGCGCGAAAGTTATGCACGGTCTTCTGGCAGGGCACTGGGGCGTCCGGCGTGAGGCCGAGGGCCGTCTGCCAGCGCAGATCGAACTCGGCGGCGTCGCGCACCTCGGCATCGGTCAGGGTGAACACCTCTTTGAGCACCAACAGCCCGATGACCACCCGGATCGGCGCATTGGGCCGCCCGTTATCCGCACAATAACAGCCGGCAAAGGCCCGCTCGTCAATGAGGGGTAAACACCGTGCCCGGAACTGCCACGCCCACGTTTTGGCCAGTCGGGCGGACTTGGCTGGCGTCAACTGATATGCCGGCTCCAGCAAACTCGTTTGCGCAGAGGATGCAGAAAACATGCCCCTACTATACCAACATTGCCCAGGATTGTCTAAGCATACCAGTGTACTGCACTACCCAAACGGATGATCTGGGGTTTTTACGAGAGAATCAGTCTCTCACAATGCGGTTGACGGTGACATTTAATTCGACCACGGTTAAATGTAGTGCTACCCCATAAAAGAGAAGCACATCAGTGAGTCGAGTATAAGGCTGTGCGGCATTTCTAAGTATCCTATTGCATATTTATACTCAAAGCACATAGTTCAGAAGAAATACTAACTAAATTCCTCAATAACTTTATCAGGCCACATCTTAGCCCCAGCCATCAGGCGTTGCAACGCTCGTGCACGAAGAGCTGTAGATAGATCCCAGAGCGTGGTTAGCATGAAGATGCGTTCTTTCAACGCCCGCGCCCGATCGTCGAAATCCGCATACACAAGGCCATTATAGCCGCGATCGAGAAGGCATAGGTTGGCTCCCACCCCTGTCGGGGCGCCTTGTATGTAGCATGTTGCTTTTGACATATCTAATGCTTCATTGGAAAACGTATGTGATATATGCTCGCGGAAAAGCGCGCGAATGACGAAAACCGCATCGAGGTGTGCACGTTTCTCACCTTCAGCCTTGCGTTCTTTCGTTATAGCAGCGTCCGGATCGTCATAGAGAAATCGCAGTAATGGATTTCCTGTAACAAAGCCTTCAATTACCTGGTCAAATAGCCAATCCTGATCTGTTAAAGGAGGGGATGTTCCTTTGCTCCCATCTTTGCTGACTACTGCACAGACACTGCCTATGATTTCTTCTACTTGGTGCCAGATGCAGCATACAGGATAGAACGAAGTTTTATAAATTATGTCAAATGTCTTAAGTATATATTGTTTTGCAGCTTCGTTGGTCCAGAAACGATGGAAGTCATAAAACATAGGGCCAGCAGCTTTAAGCAGACGGATAAACCTCGCTCGCGCAGCTGGAACTATTGGCTTATTGGTTAGCTTCCATGTATATGTGTCGGCAATCGCTGATTCGCCAAGCACTAAAAAGGGATCGAGCGCCAAGAAAGCGCGTATAGCGCACTCTACGAACCTTCGTAACGTTTCGCTGGAGTTCCCAGCCTCTAAGCTTACTGCGTCAAGAAAGTATAAAGAAATGAAATAACGCATGTAAGCCACAGAGATGTCTTCGCCGGGGTGACAGAGAAGTCCATAAGTGAGCATCTCAGCAAAGATTTCCTCGCAGCGCTCCTGAGCCAGAAGATCGTCGACGGTGTCAGTTTTTGTTAAAGCACACCCTTGACACCGATTTTCTGGACATGCTTCGAAGAGATGTGTGGATGGGAGTCCGGGAGATTTTAATACGTCACGACGGATTCGGTCACCAAGGATGTGCCCGGCTTCGTGGATATGTGCAAGCATGAATGTGGGTTGTGCAAGATGGGCAGGACTTAGTGCGAGCTCGGCGATAAAGTTAGTATTTGGATCGCCCACTTCAAAACGCCGTACTACCGCATTACTTCGATGGTTAATCCGTGAAGCACCACCAACACGTGCACGGAACTCGTCGCGCGTCTCGAATCTTCGATCAGAGATAAGCAGATCTGTCTGGCCATCAACTACACGTCGGATAATACTTAGGCCACACTTGATCAGCACATCCGTTGCATTAACGAGTTTATTTAGACCCCCATGCATTCCAACGGCATCTTCCCAGCGTCGTGAATGCCTATACCCCATTTCCATGCGATGGCTTAGCGTGTTTTCGATAAGATCGATCAGGGATGCGATCTCTTCAACTTTATCTGCGGAGAGGAACGAAAGCTTCCGTGATGCCCACAGCGCATCCCCTGTCTTACCTGGTGCTAGTTCATTGCGCTGTTTCCGTAATTCGTTGGTAAAAAGGCGATGCACTGCCGCAAAGAGCTCGTGTAGGTCAAGCACATGGTCAAAAAGGAATGAATCGCCAATCGCTCGTGCGAAGTCCGTATAAGCTTCCATTAACGCTGAAGCGAGTGGTTGAGGCAATACCAGGTATTTGAAGCTCTCCCTAAGCTCGCTCAACGACATACTGGCTTGCGGGCCTTCGAAAATTTCCCAGCTCAGACTAGCTAGCGTTTCAGGTATATTCACGTGGTTAATCGAGATACCGTTGCTTTCGAGATCCGGAGAGAGTCGTGGGAGTGGAACCTGCAAGCTGGTGGTAATATCTTGCAGATGCCAATCAGTCGGCTTCCCGCGACCGGATTCTTTGGTAACCCAACCCCGGAGCCGTTTCACACGGTCGAAGATGACGGATGGATGTTCCGGTGTTTGTATTTGCTTTGGAAACATAAATTCATCCGTTGCATCGCAATCACCGATGACAATCCATCGATCAGGACATTTTTGATTGCTAAAGTTTTCTGACATCTGCTCGTTTGACTTCGGATTGACTGAAGGACGCAGCAGAGATTCAATCGTCCCCATCTGCGCAGTGTGCCCAGGTGATATGTTAAACCGTATATCTGCACAGACGCGTCCGCTATACAACATCTTGTCCGGTTCGCATTCTACCGTTTCTGTTAAGAAGGTACGATGTTCGACTCCCAGCGTAGTTGCTGTAGAGACGAACACGTGGTTATGTTCCATGGCCAATTCCATTGGGGAACCATCGTTAGGTATGTTCTTTCGATGAATTTGGCTTAATGCTCGATGAATCCCGAACTCGTCAACCATGCGTATGAGCTTGTTTTCGTCATACTCGTTTTCCATGATGTCATAGAGGTTGCCTAACCTCATCTCGCGGAACGCATGGAGCAATGCGGCAATTACAGAGAAATTTGTCGTGAAGGAGATAAAGCATAGGTCAGCCCATCCCGTTGGCAAAAGGAAGGCACAGCGGAAGTTCTCTAAATCAGTGCGGCGAACCAAATCGTCGTCCAACGTGGTGTATAGATGTTCTAATACTGCGGTGACACGCTTACCCATCTCACGCAAGATGGCTTCCTGGAACAGCAGACCAGATCCAAGCTTACTAAACCCTGAAGTCCGTAAGTAGGTAATCCCCATAAATGGATGGTTAGCAAAAAAATGATGATAAGGGATACCTGGTGTCGTCGGATCCGCTGTGAATATCGACTTAAGATCTAATATGGGAGAGGAGGTGTCTTGAGTTGAAATGCCGAGAAGCTTCCTGACATCAGGACAGAATGCCATGCATGTCTGCTGGACAGGAAGACGAGGTTCTTCAAATAGTGCAGAAGTGACATCCAGTGTATCGGCTAGTGTGATCGCAATATTGTCAGAATGACCAAGACTGACCGCACAGAGGGGATTCAGAAGGTGAAGTGGTACCTTCGCTTTTATTGCGGCATTCTGTAACCCCTGATCGTTTGTGTTGGCTCGCCGATACATGCTCGCATGGTTCTCCATGCGTTTTCGACCTTCTCGGCACATCCTGGAGAGCAACAGGTTCGATGCACAAAGAGGTTCGTAATGACAATCAAATACCTTATTACTTTTATGGGTCGATAAACTCAGACGACTAGCCTTCATGTGCGTAATGACTGCTGTGAAGTCATGGTAGGTAACGTTAGAGAGAACAGACTGCCGTTGGACTGCATCGTGCTTTGCCATTATTCACCTATTCCTATGCCACGCTGATATTCATCAAGGACTTCCTTTGGTGGAAGGTTAGGATCGCCAGGATTGATATTGAGGATTCGTCCGAAGCGTGCGTGTTGATTGCTGGTGAGTGGCATTCTAATAAGCTGCTTAATGCTATCCAGTAAATACCGTAATGTCCTTTCCAACCTATCTGTCGTTGCAGGCACTAACACTGCGGGGTCTAGGGATATTAAAAGTAACTGTTCGTCTGGGGTGAGTTCCTCTTTTTGCACGAACACTGCTTCATCTGGTGCAAGGGAATAATGGCGATCAATTAGACGTCGGTTGTTGCGATATGATCTCTCTAGTGTGCCTAACCGATTGTTATCACATATGAAGTAGACAAATGCAACACGATGCCACTGCAACAGAAGTAGTGCGTTCTTCTGTGTTGTCTCATCGGGCTCCTGCGCCTGCGCAACATTGAGAGAGAGCGAGTAAATTTTATCCATAACTTGCCGCCATACGGCATCTACTCTTTTAGTCGATGCAATATCGCACTGAACGTCGTTGGCTTTGAATACCATCTTACGCGGCTCCTTCCGTGTGGCGACCTGCTTGTGGCCAGACAGATGGTACATGCATTTGCAATGACGCAATTGTGGCTTGAAACGCGTCTCGAACTTTGCCGGGATCGCATTTCATATTCCTACTCACCTCAAGAGAAACCTTATCTCCTAAAGACATTAGTGCCCTTTCAAGTCTATCGACGACATTAGGGGAGTTCGTTTTCAAATACTTCATCTCTGCACCATACTGGCCATTTAGACACTTCACGTACCAGTCATTATCTTCCTTCGCATCGCCAAAGGTGTGTGTAAAACAAATAACACATATCTGTTCTAGTCTTTTAACAAATCCACGTAAAAGACTTATATCACTCCCTCGCGCAACAGCCCGGTTCACTAAGATATCTGACATCGCTTCGAAGACAGGCTTGGGATCATCGGGATATCGCTTTATCAATTCTTCGAAGTGTTCTGTTAGTCGACCTATGGCATCCTGGAGATTCCGTACATAGCTGATAGTATCCGTCGTATCGTCGGCATATAGGCAATCGCGGAGGGTTTGCATCAATATGAGAATATCTTGTGTTTCGCTCGCTGATATACACAAACGCGTCAAGTCCGCAGTGAGGATGAGTGAATGTTCAATGAGATCGCATGGATGCTTGTCATCGCGTGGTTCGACGTTGTTCTTGCAACACAGGTATCTTCCCATGCTCTGGGCGTTCCTTGTTCATCACGGCATGCACTTCGGTAAAATGCATGGGCCGACACACATCAAGCATAATCTTCTCGATAGCCATTGAACGCCGGCGTTTTCCATACTTCATCGCCCAGGCGTACTGCGTATATAGCGATGTCTCGTCCGCCAGTATTTCCTCAATGGTATCATCAAGGTAATGTAGAAATCCTTTTGAGAACAACGGCATCCTTGGTGATAGATCACAATGCTGTTGCTGACAGTAGGAGTGCATGATACTGATTGCTTCTTCAAAGGGGAGCGTACCATTACTCCGACTTACGACAGCTTCAGTCAGTATCGTTCCGATCCCAGAGCAGTTGACACACCGATGTTCCGGCAATAGAAGACGTACGGGGGGAGTCCATACAACCTCATAGTTAGGTGAGAGGCTAACGAGTGAGGCCATCGCTTCGTCTGAGGGGAGCGCTGACCATCTCCAGCGCTTGCCCAATGCTGCGGCAATCTCATCAGCACAACAAACGCCCCCCCCCATCAGTGAGTGTTTCGTCCACTGCTAGCCAAAGCCGGTTAAGTCGTTCAACGTTTTCAGGCAACCGCAATAATGGTGTGCGCTTTTTGTCTATTTGTTGGATACGCGACCGTGTCACTGCCTGATGGTGTCCTAGTTCTTCAAGCGTCCATTTCCGTCCGTCCAGAAGCCCAAGTCGTCCTTTCAATATAGTCAACTCACGATCATTCTTTGCTACAGTTTCAACAAACGCATCTACAAGTATATCGAAATCAGCATACATCTCTGCAGACAATCCTGCCGATAATTCTTGGTAAAGATCAAAGGCTTGGTCTTTTAGCTGCCATACATGCTTGATCGTTATTAGTCCTTGTTTTGTAAATCCGAAACGTTTAATAATGCTTTGTTCGGATAGCAGAGCGATATCCGACCAATGGACAGTCGACAATGAATTCTCATCCAATACTAAGGCAATATCATCAGGCAAAGGTATTACCGCGAATTCTGCAATTTCATCGATTGGCAATCCTAGAAGAATGGTTTCATCTGATACGCTATCTGTAGGAATAGGCAGAACGGACTGAGAAGTATGACCGAAATATCGGGCACAATAATCAACAATAGTCGAAAAAGCTTTCTCGCTGAGGTTAACTTCAAGCAGATAACCGATTGTAACTGACAACAACAAATCAGCAGAGTCTTCAGGGAATAACGCTATTCCACGAAATCGCTCTAGCTCATTCATTGGGATATTGAGGGAATCCAGTGAAGGGCAATCATCGAGCGCTCCGGACTCCTTGCCAGGGGATACAGATTGGTGTAGTTCTAATACTTCAGGCAGTGTCCGAACCAATAGGCTCCACTCAGCAGGATCAGACGGCTTCCGCTCACCAAGTCGCGAAAAATCAAGGATGCGTGGGTAAAAGAACGGTCTTTCTTGCCCCTGCGACATTGTCCGTTGTGCATGTCGGTTGACTAGCCTTGCGAATTTTGGATAACGCTCGACGATTCTCGCTTGCAGACGTTGAATATCTTGGACAGTCGTGGTGCCAACACCTTCAAGCTCATATAGAGCATGCTGCTGAAAGGACAGCAGATGCTCACACGATACAATCGACTCTCGTACCATCACGTTCAGCGCTCGAGTTGTTAGCTTCCGTAACAAGTCCTCTGGAATAGGGGTTCCAACCTCTACGGGAGATGAAACATGAGCAAGAGCATCAGAGTGTATTTCGTCACTACCGGTAACGATACCGGTTCCGTCATCGACTTCGGCGTCCGACTCGGGGGTAATTTGCACGTTGGTCTGCCTCTGCAGGTCCATAAGCTCTGCTGAAATGCGTGGTTTTACCCCTGCCGAGGTTAGCTGCTCCGCGTTCATACCCAGAAACCCATTAATGTCTCGGACACCACAAGTGATCAGCGCTTCAAAAGCCTTAACGCTGATTCGCCTGAGTATGTCCTCGAACAGGGTCTCATGCGAATTCTCTATTGGGTTTTCTGTGTGGAGACACATCTTTGATCCTGTGTCGATAAGAGCGAGCCACATCAATTGTTCGAGCCATGCTCTGGGCTATGACACGAGCGAACCGATAACATAGGAATTCGCCTTATAGCAAGGCAACTCCTACCAGAAAGCATCCAGGCATCCGGGAAACGAATGCATAGATGTAGTCTATCACACTGAAAGTGTCAGAATCAGGCTCTTTGCTACCAAAACACAGATTTTTCCTGCAATGCAGCTATTGTAAGGATTGTTTACGGGAAGGTCGTTATCGATTGGGGAAACAACTTCGCATACCGGTCGCGCGTTCTCCGAATGCGCCGTTCATCGCCGAGAAGCTCATCACACTCGATCAACGCCAACCAGGCTGCCTGATGCTGTGGATTTCGTTTCACGAGCGATGCGAGAAATGAGCGCGCTCCTTCATACATCCCCAAAGTAAACCAGAGCGTGGCCATCATGACCTGTGCCTCTTCGCGGTCGGGATATTCCCTGATATACTGCTCGACCAGCGGGAGCATCTGTTCAACCTCCTCCCGCTCATCCAGGAAACGCAAGTAGAGTAGACGCGTGTCGGCGCATGACGCCCCTGCCGCTACCCGACGCGCCATATCGCGGACGAGTGCATGCCCACTAATCTCATTGCCATGCACGCTGGGTTCAGGAATCAACTCGGTCAAGGTCACCGACGTACCGGCGTGTTTCTCCACCCAAAGTAAGAATATCGCGATCTCATCAGGATACGCCTCCAGGAGATAGGGGATGACATACTCGGCAGTCCAGCATTCCTGATCGCGCTCTGCGATATGCTCCGACCGTAATTTCCACAGCGCACGCTCCACGTGAGGATTCTCACGGTAGTCAACATGGTGGGCGAGTTCATGCATCAGATTGGAGAGTGCGACAAATCGAAGGTGGGCTTCCCACATGGTTCGATCCGGCAACGCCGGATCATAGATAAATCCCAGTAAGCCGATGGATTGCTCCAAAGTGATATACTCACCCAAACAGGACCCGCAATAGACGCCAGGCAGCCACTCCCCTCCTTCACGACCATAGTAGGGATCACAGATAAATGTTGCTTGCGTGGTCTCGTCGGGGAAATGAGCATCCGCTTCGAATTTAAGATCGACACTACTCAGCCCGGTCAGCAACTCACGCGGTAAACGTTGGAAGACGGCAGCAATATCGGCGGGTGACGCGGGGAAATGCAGGTATTCTCCCGCTTGATACACCACGATGGATGGGAGTCCATCATGCCCGTCGCAATTGGAATATGTTTGATTTGGTCCTGGCACCATGCTGTAAGTATACGGGTTTCGGAGCCATGACGCCAGAATCGACATCAGCGATCACTCACCGATGAAACCTGAAGTTTTTTTGCACACCCTCAAAACTGTAGTCCAGCGAGCTTTCCACCTCGGTAATATGCAGCTTTAAGAAATATTTGCTGTGTTGCCCACCCAGCACCGCTTGCTTTGGTTTCAAGGGCACGGTGCCCATCGAGAGCCCTTCGAGGGTTTGAATCGCCAGTCGCCCTTGTAGTAATGACCTAAATGATCTTCCATTCAGCGATAGGAATCAGGTTCTCTCTCACCTGTCATCACTGCCCATTTCAAACACATATTATATCTCTGAAGGCATCCATGCTGTCACAGTGTGCCTCTGCTGGCACCGCCTCGGTATGGAATCCTGTCAATCATTCTTTGAAAGGAGCATGACGATGCCAGAAGGGGCAGAAGTGTTAACCACCACGGAAGCGCGCGACTTGCTGCGGATGGGGCGCAATGCGTTTTACGCCGCGTTGCGCGAAGGGCGGTTGCCGTCATTCCGGATGGGGCGGCTGTATCGATTCCGGCGGGAAGCGCTGGTACAGTGGATGCAGGCACAGGAGCACGGCTCGCAGTGGCGGGTGCCGGTGTGATGCTGTTCCAGATGTGAAACTGCCGAAAGGCAACTTGGCGAAATGGCGCGGACTTGATCCGCGCCATTTCGCGTTTGGTAATGGAGGTAATGAGTGATGAGCGGTTATATCCAACCGCGGGGGAAGGATTCGCACGGGAAAGGAATCTTCCGCGTCTTCATTAGCGGTGGCTATGATGAGAAGACCGGGAAGCGGATACGGAAATCGACAATAGTGCATGGCACGATGCGGGACGCTGAGCAGGTCAAAAAGAGGCTTGAGCGGGAAATGGAGGATCTCGGCCCGACGGCTTCCATGACATTCGCGGAATGGGTGGAAAGCTGGATGAAGGATGCAGAGCGGTCTCGGGCTCCCCGAACTATCGCGGAATACCAGCGCCTACTGATGACACGGATCATCCCGGCGATAGGGCACATACGGCTCGATCAACTGCGGCCAAGGCACATCTTCGAATTCATGGGAAAGCTTGCTGGCGCAAAGCATGCCAGACACGCGGAGATGACGATCTCCAAACACAGCCAACGGAAGTATTACTGCTTATTGTCTGTGGTTTTGCAGGATGCAGTCTATTCCGGTCTGATTGTTAATAACCCGGTTCGCCAGGTAAGGGCTCCTAAAATTGAGAATCACCGGGCGCGTTTCTATGAGCCACTGGATGTTGAGCGCCTGTGGCAGGCGCTACAAACCGAGCCGTTGATGTGGCGCACGATCATCGCAACGGGATTGCTACTGGGAATTCGGCGCGGTGAGCTGATGGGGTTGCGTTGGGGAGATATCAACTGGGAGCGAAACACAATCACGATCATGCGGGCAGCCTTCCGCGTCACTGGCAATGACCAACAAGTGAAGGCGCCCAAAACCGCAACCTCCAATCGCTGTATCCCTATGCCGGAACCACTTGTGACAATCCTGAAAACCTGGCAAACCGAGCAAGGTGGAGGGCAAGGGGATTATCTTTGTGCTGACGCGAAGAAGAAGTGGTTGCATATCGATGCCCCGACGACGTGGTTCGCGAAGTTCATCGCACGTCATCACTTGCCCCCGCTGAACCTGCATGGACTTCGCCATACCGCTGCAACCATCATGCTCGAAGCCGGTATCCCGGTGAAAACAGTGTCCGAGCACCTGGGGCATGGGCAGACCAGCACCACGACCAATATCTATGCGCACACGACACAGGCATCACGAGAACAAGCTGCGACGGCTTTGCAGAACGCGGTCTCGAATGGTTCCTGACACTCCAAGTGACTAGCCCTCCCGTCCACCATCAAAGGTGTACGGGAGGGCTGGTCAGTGTGCCAAATCCCTTTTGGGGGTGTGCCCGAAATGTGCCAGAGTCATCGAAAATTCGTGGTCATCGGTGGCACGAAACGGCATGTCAGAGTACCAGTTTGAGAGGAAAAAATGGTGCACCCGGTGCGGCTCGAACGCACGACCTACGGATTAAAAGTCCGTTGCTCTACCAGCTGAGCTACAGGTGCCGGTCATACTCAGAAAAAACCCCCGCGGACTCCCGGTCGGGGGTTTCTGTGCAGGTATCTTAGCAAAAGATTCACGGGCTGTCAATGTGGTGGTGTGCCTGATATTGGCAAGCGTTAAAATCAGTGGTGATCGCGTCACCGGGGGCGGGGAAATCGGTGGCGCGGCTGTCGCCGGCGTGTTGCCGGTTGGGGGAGATGGCAGCCATCACGGCGTGTTGCCGGTCGGGGGGAGATGACAGCAATCACGCGTTATGCCTGTCACGCGTTATGCCTGGTAGAACTCATAGCAATTCTGCCGTTCCTTCGCGCGGTACATGGCGGCATCGGCTTGCTTGATTAACTGGTCGGCGTCGGTGCTGTGGGTGGGGAACAGGCTGATGCCGATGCTGGCGGTGAGGCGGCACTGGTGGTCGCTGCAGAGATAGGGTTGCGCGAGGGCGTCGAGGATGCGCTGGGCGACGCCGGCGATTTCGGTGAGGGTGGTAAAACCGGTGGTCAGGACGGTGAATTCGTCGCCGCCCAGCCGGGCGATGGTGTCGCAATTGCGCAGGGTGTCGGTCAACCGGGTGGCGACTTGCTGCAGGACCTGATCGCCGAACGCATGCCCCAGTGTATCGTTGATCGGTTTGAAGCGATCGAGATCGAAGAGGTAGAGCGCCAGCAACTGCTGTTTGCGGTCGGCGAGCTTCATCGCGTGCGCCAGCCGGTCGTAGAAGAGCGCGCGATTGGGGAGATCGGTCAGGGTATCGTGGGTGGCCAGATGGTAGAGATGGGCTTCCGCCCGCTTGCGTTCGGTAATATCGACGAGATAACCAAGGTAATGCAGCAGTTGATCGCGCTCATTTTTCACCGTGCTGATGGTATGCCAGACCGGGTATTCCTCCTGGTTGCAACGTCGATCCCACAGTTCACCTTCCCACTTGCCGAATGCTTCCACCGTATTCCACAGGCGCTGATAAAAGTCCGTCGTCTGCCGTTCGGACTGCCAGAGAGCGGGGACGGCGCCCAGCACCGTCTCCGCGGGATAGCCGGTGATGGTGGTGAAGGCGGTATTTACGGAGATGATCCGCCGGTGCGCATCGGTGACGAAAATCCCTTCCGAGGTATGCTCAAAGACGCGCGCCGCCAGCCGCATCTCGTCTTCGATGCGCTGCTGATAGATGGCATGCTCGATGACGGTGGGCAGCAAGTCCAGATACCCCCCGTTGACATCTTTAATGAGGTAGTCGTGCGCGCCCAGGCGCATGGCTTCCACCGCCAGTTGTTCATTGCCCGCGCCGGTGGCCATGATGATCGGCGGCAACGGTCCCATCGCGGCCAGTTGGCGAATGACTTGCAGCCCGTCCTGGCCCGGCATCACATGATCCAGCACGATGGTGTCGAAGCTGCCGGCGTGATATTTCGCCAACCCCGACTCCCCGTCATACGCGACTTCGACCCGATAGCCGGCTTTTTCCAGCTTCTTCTGGCACAGCCGCGCGAGTCCCTGATCATCTTCCATCACCAGAATGGTTCTCGGTGTGGTCATGCGCCACTCTCCAGCGCTGGTGTATTTGCGTTTCCGGTCATATGAACCTTTTCGTTGCGGTATTCGTTCAGCCATCCCCGGTGCGAGCGTTCTCGCGGGATTCCCCGGACCAATCCGGGGGTTGGAACTGGCCGGCGGGACGCCCAATGCAATTAAAATAAGCTTGTTACGTCTTACCAGCCTACCCCCCGATCAATCGGGGGTCTGGGGCCGACCGGGTAAACCCGGTCACTCTCACATTAGCCAACATATCGCGACCGGGT
>Ga0209697_10002294_pt1 | contig 27821 bp, 25 predicted proteins | sample AliMusrvi5mmetaG_FD_184115 | JGI IMG/M metagenome (GOLD analysis project Ga0209697, IMG submission 184115) | Freshwater lake bacterial and archeal communities from Alinen Mustajarvi, Finland, to study Microbial Dark Matter (Phase II) - Alinen... | ecosystem: Environmental > Aquatic > Freshwater... | reverse complement strand
TCCGCGCCGGTTGAGGAATCGAGTATTTGGCACACGAGCCTATCCCTGCATTTTTGTGCCCTTTTGTCTAGCCCTATTTGAAATATCGCAAAATCAAGGCTTGGCGCGGTTCAAACCAAACGCCCTAGGGATTCCATGCCGATCTTCCTTTCCCCTTTGCGTCTGGAGGATTCAGCCTCTAGTCTTTGCCGCATGCCAGACACGCCCGAATCTGACCCCCGGTTCCACGAGTTCGTCATTCTACAGGCACAGAATGCTGGGCTCTTCCTCGGACAAATCCCGCACCCGCACACGGGTGAAAAATCCGTCAATCTGCGGGCGGCCAAATCCGTGATCGACTCACTTGAAATGCTTGCTTCCAAAACCCGCGGAAATCTCGCAGATTCCGAAACGAAACTGCTTACCATCGCCCTCCAAAACCTGAAACCGCTCTATCAATCCGCACTTCCGGCCCAGCAAGTGTGATTGTCACGTCTTGCCTCAGACTTGAAATCCCGTGCTTTCTCCCATGTCCTTTGACCCCTTCAACATCGGCAATGTTCCCGTCGGCGGCCCTGTGCCGTTTTTCATCCTTGGCCCCTGCGCATTGGAGTCTGAGGCATTCGCGTGGGAAATGGCTCGTTCGCTCAAGGAAATCGCAGGACGTACTGGCATACATTTCCTGTTCAAGGCTTCATTTGACAAGGCTAACCGCACCTCGATCGACTCCTACCGCGGTCCCGGCATCAAGGAAGGTTGCCGTATCCTTGGGGAAATATCCAAGGAACTCAACGTTCCAGTCACCACCGACATTCATACAGCCGAGCAGGCGGATATCGCTGCGGAGCACATCGACCTGCTGCAAATCCCGGCCTTCCTCTGCCGCCAGACTGACATGCTAGAAGCCGCTGCTAAAACCGGACGCCCCGTGAACGTGAAGAAGGGCCAGTTCCTCGCCCCGTGGGACACCGTCAACATCGCCGGAAAAATGCGGGCTTTCGGGTGCGAACAATTCCTCATCACCGAACGTGGCACCACCTTCGGCTACAACAATCTGGTCGCCGACATGCGCTCGCTGTATTGGATGCGCAAGGAAGGCCTGCCCGTCGTCTTCGACGCCACCCACTCGGTGCAGCGACCAGGCGGCCTCGGTGGGACCACCGGCGGCGATGGGGAGCTAGCCCCCGTTCTGGCCCGCGCCGCCGTAGCCACCGGCGTGGACGGCTTATTCATGGAGGTCCACTCGGATCCTGCCAATGCCTTGTCAGACGGGCCTAACCAAATTCCATTGGAGTTCATCGAAGACCTGATCGTCAAGCTCATCGCCATTCACCACGCGGCGCATTGAACCTAACCACCATCCGCTTGCGTATCGTTCTTCCAGTCCTATTGCTACTGACTCCCGCACTTTTCGCGGTGGAAGCTACTAAGCCCGTGCCCACGCCCCGGAAAAAACTTTCCGCCATTTCTCTGCTTCCCAACGGTAGCCAACTCCAAGGCGTAATGTTTCCGCGCTACGATGCTGACCAACATTTGGTCAGCGCACTAAAAGCCGATTTCATGACCCTGGTGGACGATGAGCATGTGTCCGGGGAGTCCGTGACCATCTTGTTTTACAACAGCAACCAGACTCCAAGCGGGCAAGTGAATCTCGCCCACGCCATGTTCAATCAGGTCAAAGGCACCCTCAAGGCCAATGAACTCGTGACACTTAACTCCGACCGCATCACCGCCAGAGGCTACGGGCTGAATTACTCGCTTGAAAAAAGCGAAGGATTTTTATCGGGCCCTGTCGCAACTCTCATCCAGGCTCCCATTGAGACTACCATGAACTCCTGCCAATCCCCGCTCCGCGCCACCAGCATCCTCGGAATCTCCCTACTCATGCTTCCGGTGTCCGCAAACCCTCCATCCGTCCCTACAGCTACGGAACGCGATGCTATCCAGGCCGATGCGGCGTCAGGAGTCCCCATACACACGGAGGGTATCAAAATCACCAAGGCCACCCTGCGCGAGGATCTCACTGCATCCGCAGCGGCCACCGCAGCAGCCAAAGAGTTCATCGAACACGCCGAGTTGCTAGAAGGTGACCCTCAGCCCTTGCCAACGTCGGAGGATCCCAAACCCCTCGACATCAAACCCGGCCCCAAGGACACTCTGATCACCTGCGACGGGGGCATGTATTTCGACGCCGACAACGGAGTACTTGTCTACCTGAAAAACGTGCGCGTTACAGATCCCAGATTCGACCTCAGCGGGGCCAACGAAATGAAAGTCTTCCTCAGCAAGAAACCAGAAACACCCGGGAAGCCGGGCGAAAACACTAACAAACCATCACGTGCATCCACCACCACGACCGATGAGTCCAGCGGCAAGGACAAACTCGGACTCGGAGCGAAGTTCGGCGATGTGGACCGCATCGTGGCCACAGGCGCTGTGCGCGTGCTACAAAAGGAGGTGGAGCCTGGCAAACAACCAGTTGAGGCCAGCGGCGCGATCTTCACTTACCATCCCAAGGATGGCCAGATTATCCTCTCCGGCGGTTACCCGTGGGTCAAACAAGGCACCAGCTTCATGCGTGCCAAGGAACCCCAACTCGTCCTGCGCATCCAAAAAACCGGGGCCTTCGTTACCGAAGGAAACTGGGAAATGGGCGGCAGGATCGATCAGGTCGAAAAGCATCATTGAGACCCATCCCCCACCCTTCCCATCTCCCATGCACGACCCAGGTTCTACCATAGACCACACCGAATCCGCCGTCCTCTTCGCAAATGGCCTGCGGAAAACCTACGGCGGCCGCGCCGTGGTCGATGGAGTCTCGATGACCGTCCAACCACAGGAAATCGTCGGACTGTTAGGTCCCAACGGTGCCGGTAAAACCACCTCCTTCTACATGATTGCCGGACTGATCCCCGCAGATTCGGGATCCGTCAGATTCAGGGGGCACGATATATCCAACATGCCGATGCACCGCCGCGCCCGGCTCGGCCTTGGATACCTGCCTCAGGAGGAATCCGTGTTCCGCCACCTCTCAGTGATCGACAACCTGCTGGCCATCTTGGAAACCCGGCCCAACCTTGGCCGTGCGGAACGCTACGACCGCGCACACGACCTGATGAACCGCTTCGGCATCACCCGTCTCGCCAAATCAATGGCCATAACACTGTCGGGCGGGGAGAAACGTCGTCTTGCTCTCGCCCGCTCGCTATGCTCAGACCCCAAGCTGATCATGCTCGACGAGCCCTTCGCCGGTATTGATCCCATCGCAGTGGAGGATATCCAGCGCATCGTGCGCGAACTGCGAGACCGTGACGGTTTGGCCATCCTCATCACCGACCACTCTGTCAGGGAAACCCTGGCTATCACCGACCGCGCCTTCCTTATCCACGACGGCCGTGTGATTCTCGAAGGCGCCTCCAACGAACTTGTTAACGACCCCATCGCCCGTAAGCATTATCTGGGAGATGATTTCAAAATGTGATAAAGGAGAGATGAGAGGCGAGCGAACAGGACACTCCACTTAACCCATCACATTAAGTCCTTGCTGACGACACCACCGGGCGAGGTGGTGCGGGCTGCACCGATTTTGATACCAGCCTCAATAGAGGTGTTGACGCCGGTGCGCACGCCGTCACCCAGCACAGCCCCGAGCTTGAGGCGGCCAGTGTTGACGGGTTTACCCTGTATTATGGAAACGTGGTGACGCCCATCATGGCGGTGGTTTTCCGTGCAAGTGCCCGCCCCAAGCGTGACGTGGGCGCCTATAATGGAATCTCCCACATAACACTGGCGGGAAACATAACTATTCGGATAGATGATAGAGTTTTTCACCTCCGCACCGTTACCCACGTAACAATGTGCACCGATGCTGGTGGCGCCACGGATGTATGCGTTCGGACCAATCTGACTATGCGGACCGATAAGCACCGGTCCCTCAATGACCGTTCCCGGAAGAATTTTGGAGCCGTTACCCAAGCGGACGACTCCGGACAGGGTAGCTAGTGGGCTGACCTCGCCCAGCAGAGAGGTTTCATCCATTAGCGCAAGGACCCCCTCGTTCATACGCAGCAAATCCCACGGATAGACGATGGGGAAGCAGTTAGCATCGGTGACGATTTTCTCATAGCAATTTTCCGGACGGGCTGCGCCTTTCCACGCAAGGATGTTGCCTTGGATGTCCAGCAGGCAGGCAGACTTGGGGTTGCGGCCCAGCAACAGGATGGCTCCGAGTTCGATCCAGTTATCGATCGGTATGCGGATGGCGCGGGGTTCCGCTTCCTCCGGTTCCACAAGTTGCAGCCCCGCCCGGCGGAGATCCGCGCAGAGCAATTCCTTCATGGGTAGATTAGCAACCAGACAAGAGCCTAGATCACGGCGATTGCTCGTGATTGGGGCGCACAAGGCCGGGTTTCGCGGAGGAAGAATCGTTGCCTGCATGGGTTAGCGACATCCCATCACTAACCCGGAGCAGGTTCACGAAAATTCTGAGGAAATTATTCCCCCAAACCGAAGCGAACGAAGCGGGTCACGGAGAGGGTGTCACCCAGTTCCTTGCCCTTGGCTTCGAGCAGGGCAGAGACTTTGATATCCGTATCTTTCACGAACGCCTGCTCAAGGAAGCAGCTTTCCGCAAAAAACTTGCCGAGTTGGCCCTTGATGATGTTCTCAATGATATTAGCGGGTTTCCCCTCGGCGATGAGCCGGGCACGGAAGATGTCCTTCTCGTTTTCCACTACGGATTCTGGAATATCCTCGCGGGAAAGTCCCTTGGGAGCACTCGCCGCGATGTGCAGAGTGAGATCCTTGATCAGTTCGCGGAACGTCTCTGTAGCTGCCGTGGCTGGCTTGGTGGTGCCTACTTCGATGAGCACGCCCACCTTGCCACCTAGGTGGATGTATGAAGCAATCACTCCTCCGGGAGCAGCTGCGTAACGCACGTATTTGCGAAACTGGAGGTTTTCACCCACTTCCACAACCTTGGCTTTGACGGTGTCGTCCAAATTGTAATCTCCAAAGTCCACGGCGAGAGCGGCAGCGTGGTCTGCGGCATCGGTAGCCGCAAGCGTGTCTGCGATTTGAGCGACGAAGGCCTGGAAGTTTTCATTTTTGGAGACGAAATCAGTCTCGCAGTTGACTTCCAACAGAATACCAGTAGTTGCGGTTGCATTGACACGGGCGGTGATGACTCCTTCATTGGCGGCGCGGTCAGCCTTGGCACCGGCTTTAGCGATGCCGCGCTCGCGGAGCAGTTTGATGGAGGCTTCGATGTCGCCGTTGGTTTCGGTGAGGACTTTTTTGCAGTCCATCATGCCGGCGTTGGTTTTGTCGCGGAGTTCCTTGACGATGGCAGCGGTGATCATGGTGATAAAATAGCGTGTGAGGTATTGTGAACAGGGCGGGTAGCATCCCGTCATGGGACACTATCCACCGGGAGAGTTATGATCGGGTGATCAGTTCTTGCGGGCGGTCACCATGGCATCCACCAGATTTTGGAGGATGATACGGATCGAGCGGATCGCGTCGTCATTGCCCGGAATCGGGTATTGCACGAGGGCAGGATCAGCGTTGGTGTCCACCAAAGCGATGATCGGTATGTTGAGGCGGCGGGCCTCGGCCACAGCGATGGTTTCGCGGGCGGAGTCCACGATCACCACGGCATCAGGCTTCTTGTCCATGTCACGCACGCCACGGAGATTGCGGAGGAGTTTTTCGCGCTCACGGCCGAGTGCGGCTAACTCCTTTTTGGACATTGCCTTGAACTCGGGTTGTTTCTCGATGTTTTCAAGGTATTTGAGACGTTCGACCGATTTGCGGACGGTGAGGCTGTTGGTGAGCATACCGCCCAGCCAGCGATGGTTCACGTAATGTTGGCCCGTGGCTTCCGCTGCTTCGCGGATGGCATCCTGGGCCTGACGCTTGCAACCCACAAAGAGCACTTTCTTCCCCTTGCTGGCCAGATCACCGAGGAATTCCGAGGCCTTGTCGAGGCATTGCACGGTTTTTTCGAGGTCTATGATGTAAATCCCCCCTTTATCCTTCATGAGATAAGGCTTCATGCGGGGGTTCCATTTTTTCGTCTGGTGGCCGTAGTGGACGCCGGCGTCCACCATATCGTTGATGAGTTCGTTGATCATGGAATGTTTGGTTTCCCGCCTTGAATCAGGACGGGCGATTTTTAAAGACCCGCCGCATGTGGAATTCCCCGGGATCTTCGTTGGTGAGCGTGCGGCGTGTCCGGGGGCGGTGGGGGTATGGGAATTCCAGCGGATTGGCAAGGGGAAAAACCACAAAAACATCCGGAGAAGGCACCCAAGGGCGACTTCTGCAGCGCATCACCTGAAAGACCCCCTGCCATTAATCCGTTACAGGTCCCGTGCCACACCACCGCTTTTCTCGCCGCCAGATTCTGGGCGGCCTAGTCGTCGCCTCGTTTCCTGCCATCGTCCCCGCACGCTTGTTCGGAGCCAACGCACCATCTAACAAAATAAACCTCGCCATGATAGGCTGCGGCCGCCAAGCCTATCACACCAACCTGCCTACCCTGCTCGGGTTCGACGAGGTGCAGGTGGTGGCCGTGTGCGATGTGGACCGCAAGCGCGCCAGTTCATCAAAAACAAAGGTCGATGAATATTACGGCAACAAGGAATGCAAACTGTTCACCGACTTCCGCGAGACGCTCGAGATCAGCGGGCTGGATGCGGTGATGATTTCCACACCCGATCACTGGCACGCAATAATCGCCCTCGCTGCGATTGCCAAAGGCTTGCACGTCAGTTGTGAAAAACCGCTGACCCGCTACATCACTGAAGGCCGCAAGATGGCTGATGCCGCGCGGGCCAAGGGCATCGTTTTCCGCACCGATACCGAGTGCCGGTCGAATGCCTACATGACACGCACCGCGGACCTCGTGCTCAACGGTTACCTCGGCAAAATCAAACGCTTTGAGGTGGGAGTCGGCCATGAGGTCAAGGGTTCCGGCAACCCTACGCCCATGCCTGTCCCTGCCCACCTCGACTATGACATGTGGCTGGGCCCTGCTCCCCACAAGGAATATACGCGGGATCGCGTCCACCCGGAAAACCTGGATGACAGGCCAGGCTGGATGAGTATTCTGGATTACGCGGAAGGCATGATCACCAACTGGGGGGCGCATTTGTTAGATGTCACGCAACTGGCCAACGGCACAGAGCGCAGCGGCCCGGTCTCAGTTGAAGGCACCGGACGTTATCCAGAGCCCGGGTCCGCGTTGTGGGATACCCTGCAGGATTTCAACGTGCAATATCGTTACGCCAACGGGGCCATCGTCGATTTCAAAATGAACATCCCCTACCTGCGCGTCGAGGGCGAGGAGGGATGGATAGAGGCACACTGGAACAGCGAAGGCGGCTTCAAGGCCAGCAACCCCAATATCCTGCGGACCAAATTCAAGTCTTCCGACATCCGGGTGCCCACCCGCGGCGACAAGGAGGATTTCATCTCGGCCATCCGGAAAGGAACCAAGGTCATGACCGACGCCGAGATCGGCCACCGCACCTGCTCCATGGCCCAGATCGGCCATATCGCCATCCAACGCGGCCATCGGCTCGACTGGAATCCGGTCGCCGAGAAATTCACCAACGATGACGAGGCGAACAAGTTGCTAGCGGGAACCTACCGATTACCTTGGAAGTTGTAGTCAGTGGACCAAGGCCGGGCGCGCCGGTAACCGAATGGTCGCATTTTCTCAAAACCATCCAAATAAGAGTTAAACCCCGGGAATCAGGATAACCGGGCGAAGCTTTCACGTTCGGATTCCGGTATTTGTTTAGACCGTTTGCCAAAAGTCCGTGCGTAAAAAGTTGAATTTTGGCAAACGTTCTAAGCAGGAAACCCCAATTAGGCGCACATACTTTTGGCAAATAGTCTATGCTTACGCATTTTTGTAGTCTTCCTTCCCAAGTTTGGGATAAGTTCCGGCATCGAAAGCAATCACGCTGCGGCTTGAGCCCTTTCATGAGACTTAGCCTCCACATCCCCCTTATTCTGACAACCCTGCTGGTGCCGGGTAAGATCCATGCGGAGGAATTGCCAGTGCTCACGTCAGTGAGTCAAATCCGTTTTTTATCTGAAAAGGAAGCAGCACGCGGCTACCCGGTCCGACTCACAGCAGTAATCACCTGCAAAAGGACAGGGGAATGCTGGGGCTTTATTCAGGACTCCTCTGCGGCAGTCGGCTGTCTGTGGTCCTCCCTGGGTATCAGTGAGAAAGCGCATCCGGGACAGGAAGTTGCGTTAGAAGGAACCACATCCGCTGGCGACTATATCCCTATCGTGATGGCAGACCGTATGACTGTCCTGAGGGATGCCGCTATCCCGGAGGCGAAACCCGCACGACTGGAAGACTTGATGACTGGGCTCACCGACTGCCAGCGGGTGGAAGTCAGGGGCATAGTCCGATTTGTCCGCCCATCGGGGCCGGATTGTTTTGAACTCGGCCTTGCCACGGGTGGAGGAAAACTGCAGGTGTTCGTTAGCGATCCGGAACCCGGAAAACCTGAGCTATGGGTAAACGGAATGGTCCGAGTCACGGGAATCTGCGCCGGCTTTTTTAGCAAAAACCGGCAATTATACGCAATCCACCTCAACTCCTCCCACACCAGTGATATTGTCTTTGAGGAATCACCTCCGCACGATCCATATGCCGCAAAGTCACGTTCTATACGCAGCATCATGCAGTTTGCCCCGGACTCCCCACCTAACAGAATGACGAAGGTGTCCGGCACGGTGGTGTACCACATGTCAAACGGCTCATTCTATCTGGAGGATGAAACTGGGGGAGTAGAAATCCAAAGTATTCAAAAAGACCATCTGGCCATAGGTGACCTGGTGGAGGTGCTCGGTTTCCCAGCCTGGGGAGAGTATACGCCGCGCCTTGAAGACGCAGTGTTCCGTCGCGTCGGCAACGGGCAAATCCCCCGTCCCACCCAGGTCACTGCCGAACAACTTCTGGTTTGCGAGCATGATGCACGTCTGGTGCGCTTGGAAGGAGCCCTTGTCGACCAGTCCCGGGCCGGCGACCAACATATTTTCGTCATAAAGTCAGGCACTGAACTGTTTAACGCGAGCATTCCTTCCACGGACGCACCGAAACCCGCCCTAACCAATGGCAGTTTGCTCTCCCTCACGGGAATCTGCCGCATACACTTGGGTGAGCGCAAAAGTTCCAAGGATATACGCGCGTCGTCATTTGAGCTGTTCCTCCGCAGGCCAGCCGACATTCAGGTCCTGAGAGAAGCCTCGTGGTGGACATTGCGTCGGTTACTCGCCCTGCTGGCAGGAGTCTCAATTCTGCTAGGCGGCGCTATGGGTTGGGTTTCCATGCTCCGATACCGTGTGCGGCGCCAGACTGCCATCATCAGCGAACGACTGCAAGCTGAAGCCTCCCTCAAAGAACGATCCCGCATCGCACGAGAACTGCACGACACCGTGGAACAAGATCTCGCTGCCGTGGCCATGCACCTAAATGTGGTGACGGATCACGCATCCAAACTGCCCGTAGACGTCAGGGAAAGCCTGCATGCGGCTTTCCATCAGATCCGTCGCAGCCAGGGGAACGCACACGACGCGGTCTGGGACTTGCGCTCCACAACCCTAACGGAAAACGGACTGGCTGCCGCCTTGGGTGAATTCGTGAACCTTGCCGCAGACCGTATGGACGGAGTTGCTGAATTCATCCTTCGCGGCAAGGAACGCAGGCTTCCAAGCGTGACCGAGCACCACCTACTACGCCTCTGCGGGGAGGCTATTAACAACGCCTTACGCCACGCATCACCCCAGCATCTGACAGTTTCTCTTGAATACAATGACCAAGCGGTATTTCTGCTAATCCAGGATGACGGTTGCGGGTTTAATCCAGACGCACTGAATCCTGGCAGCGATCACTTCGGCATCCTTGGCATGAGGGAAAGAGCATCCAAGATTGGTGCCCGGCTGACCTTGCAAAGCGCGGCAGGTTCTGGTTCTCTCGTGAAAGTTGAGTTGCCATATGATTCACTCCCCTTCCCAGACGAACCATGAAAAACTCCAGAAAAATCAGTGTCATGCTGGTGGATGATCATTTCGCTATCCTTATGGGACTGCGTGCGTGCCTTAAACCGGAAAAGGACATCACGGTTATTGCGGAGGCTACGGACGGTTATCAGGCCATAGAACAATATCGCCAGCATCAGCCGGACATCACCCTCATGGACCTGTCCCTGCCCCGACTCGACGGTGTGGCCGCCATTCAGGAAATCTGCCGGGAGTTCCCTGCCGCGAAGATCATCGCCCTCACCACCCGTCAGGGAAACGAGGATATCCACCTCGCGCTAGAGGCGGGCGCACGTTCCTATCTTTTCAAAAATCTGTCCCGTCAGGAAATCCTCACCGCCATCCGCTCGGTTTACAAGGATCAGGACTATCTGCCTCAGGAGGTGCGGGCTCTGCTTCACGAGCGCAATAGCCGCATCCCGCTCAGCCCCCGGGAGTTGGAAGTTCTCCAACAACTCGCAAACGGCGGTAGCAACAAGGAAATCGCCTCCGCTCTCGGAATCGCCGAGGTCACAGTCAAGATCCACATCGGCCGCCTCCTGTCCAAACTCCAGGTCCAAGACCGCTCCCAAGCCTTGGTGGAGGCGCTGCGCCACGGCCTCATCCATCTGGATGCCACCACTTACCCGACCAAGTCGCCTATCGAACCAAAATCCGGTGAGAACAGCCGCTTATAAGTGCGCGCCGCATAGCCATCGGTCATACCTGCCAGAAAATCGCAGACCAAGCGTGCACGGCCCGTCTCGTCTGGAGCTGCCTGAATCTCCGCCGCAGTATCGGCGGGCAGGAGCTGGAAATCCTGACCGTCCACTGTTCCATCGGTAACATACCGCCTCCCTAACACATCCCAAAGCTGGTGCAGCATCCGGTTGCCCTTATGCTCGAGTTGTTTTAGCTGCGGAGAAACAAACACCACGTCGTAAGCGAGGCGCTTGAACAACGCGCTCTCGGCTTTCACATCCTCGTCGATGATCAGATGGAAACGGTATCTATTGGATTCCGTGCTGCTACTGCCCGCTACCTCTTCCAGACGTGTGGCCTGAATATAGCGCCCGATGCGTTTGCCCACAAAGGGCTCCACCCTCCCGCGGCGGATCGCCCGCATGAGTTCACCCAAGGAGCTGTCTTCTGCGGTGGATTCACCGTTTTTTTCAGCCCATGCCTCTATTTTCGTCAGACTGATAAATCCGGCACGCACGCTGTCCGATAGATCATTGAGAGAATACGCCGTGTCATCCGCCCAATCCATCACCTGACACTCGATGGACTTGCACTTGTCGCGTTCCGGTCCGGGCGGATGCTCTGCCAAGACATCGTTGGATCCCATCGCCCAATCGAGGTGAGAGCGCTGATCATCGTAGATGAAATGATGGATCGGAGCCTGGCCGGTGGCAGCCGTGAGTTCCGACCACAGGGTTTTGTATTTCAGGATGCCGTCGAGAAATGCCCGGGTCGGGTCCATGCCGCTGCGTTTCACGGAGAAGATCCGTTCTGTGAGCAGGCGTAGGGTCTGCGCGTTGCCTTCGAAGCCGCCATACTTTCCCATCAGATGGTTGAGCGTGCGTTCTCCCGCGTGCCCGAAAGGCGGGTGACCTAGGTCGTGGGAAAGGCACACCGCCTCTATCAGGTCTGGATCGATGAAAAAATCCTCCGCCAGCGGCCCCCCTTTCAGGGACCTGAGCCAGTAGCAGATGGACTTGCCGATCTGGGCTACCTCCAATGAGTGTGTAAGGCGTGTCCGATAGAAATCATACTCTCCACTCCAGAAAACCTGCGTCTTGTTCTGCAAGCGGCGAAAGGCCGGCGTATGAAGAACACGATCTCTATCAATCTGAAACGGCGTGCGGAAGTCGCCCACATCACGCGCGCCAGAGCGGCGCTCCGTGTCGAAATCGCCATAGAAGCAGTTGGCCATGGGCAGAACCATCGGATTTCCTGCAGCACCCCGCAAACATTTCCTTCATGACATCCGCATTCAGGCGTGCAATGCGGCCTATTTCGTGGGATGTCATACACATGCGCAAGACTCTTCTCGACAATCCAGTGTTCGCCATGGCGTCGGAGCAATTCGATCATGTTGCCGATTTTCTCAACCTTTCGGATGACCTCCGTGAGCGTTGCAAATGGCCGAAACGACTCATCACCGTGACAGTGCCTATCCGCCGTGATGATGGCTCCACCACGGTGTTTTTCGGGCATCGCGTCCAGCACCACCTCACCCGAGGTCCGGTCAAAGGCGGACTGCGCTATCACCCGTCGGTCGATCTCGGGGAAATCACCGCGCTCGCGTTGTGGATGACGTGGAAATGTGCTCTGATGGATCTTCCCTTCGGTGGTGCCAAAGGCGGCATTGCCTGTAACCCCAGCACAATGTCCATGGGAGAGCTCGAACGCCTCACCCGGCGTTTCACCATGGAGATGATCCCCTTCATCGGTCCGGAGACCGACGTGATGGCTCCAGATATGGGCACCAATGAACAAACCATGGCGTGGATGACCGACACCTATTCCACCCACACCGGACATCTGGTGCCCTCCATCGTCACGGGTAAGCCCTTGAACTTGCAAGGGTCTCGCGGACGCACCCGCGCTACCGGTTACGGCGTCGCCTTCATGGCTACCAACGCCCTTCACCAGCTAGGCACACCAGTCCACGGCTCTACGGCTATCGTCCAGGGCTTCGGCAATGTGGGCTCACACACCGCATACACCCTTGGCACCAACGGCGTGAAAGTCCGCGGCGTCTCGGATGTCCGCGGCGCACTCTGGAACGATGGCGGACTCGATCTGGCAAAACTCGGCAAGCACGTCGCCAAGACAGGAACCGTTACCGGCTTCAAGGAGGCGGAGGCTATCGATCCGGAAGCCATGCTCCGCCAGCCCTGTGACATCCTCGCCCCCTGTGCGCTTGACCGAGCCATCCACGCGCAAAACGCCCCGCATTTGCAATGCCGCATACTAGCAGAAGGTGCCAACGGTCCCACCACTCCAGAGGCAGACCGCATCATCGAAGCCCGCGGGGATATCTTCGTCATTCCGGATGTGCTATGCAACGCGGGTGGCGTCACGGTTTCCTATTTTGAGTGGGTCCAGAATCTGCAACGCTTCCAGTGGACCGAGCGCGAGGTGCTCAATCGCCTGGAAACCATGCTCCAGAAAGCCTACAAGAACGTCACCGCTTTCGCCAAACAACACAAAATTTCCAACAGAACAGCCGCCCAGGCCATCGCTATCAAAACCGTTGCCGATGCCAAATCAGCCCGGGGTCTGTTCCCCTAACATATACTGGCAGCCAAATGAAATTGCCGAAGGGTCTTCTTTCTATTCTTCGCATTCATTCCATTCACTCTTCTACATTCTCTACCCCTCCCCCGGAGGTGACACCACCACCACCCGATCCACCCCGTGTTTGGTGAATTCCTCCCAGTAGCGTTTTTCCCATGCGGCGGTACGGGCACGGCGATCTTCCTCGCTGAGTTTCTCCCACGCCTCGAAGCCGATGGCTCGCGCAAGGTCGCGGTCGGATAGGCGGACGGAGAGTTCATCCCAGAAACTCTCGTTGCGGAATTCATCGTAACACTCGTGGTAGAACAGGCGCTCCTCCACCTCTTGCCTCACCCGGAAACGCTGGCTTTCCTCATCAAATTCAATCCAGTCACCCAGTCCGGAATGGCAGGCTTTCTCCAGAATCTTGCTTTCCAGGCCTTCAAAAGCCGCCACCTGTTCGCTGGCGGATTCCTTCTGATTCCATGATGCGACATTCGCCGCTAGGCTGACCATTTCCACCAAGGTCGCAAGTTCCTGATCTGAAAGGCGCAAATGCATTCGTGCAGCCAGCAAACCACCTGCAGACCGTCGCGGCAAGCCCTCAATATTTTCGTCGAGGTCCACCGGTTCCCTCCCAAGGGATTACGGGGAGTCTTTTACCTAGAAAACTCTGGGCTTCAGACAATTCCCCGTCCTACCGCGCACGGGCGCAGACTCAGCACTGCATAGGGGCGGCGCATCGGCCAATGGTCAGCCTTTCGGAAACAGGAAAGTAAAGACTAGGCGTATGCCCCAACCAGGTGCTGCGGATGGTGCTTCAGCGTACCACGTACCCATCAGGCCGATGCTTACCGGCTGCTCGCCCAGTTTCAGCAGTTGGCTCACGCCGGCGTTGAAAGGCATGGTCCATTGGCGTGCCTGCCAGTCATAGGTGGACTCGGAGTTGATGGTGAAGGTGGTGGCGCTCTTCGTGGTGTAAGAGAGAAATGGCTGGATGAAGGTGGCGTTGACATCCTCACGATCGCCAGATCCAGCGAATGACCAAATCTGATTGGCTAGAACACCGTAGGTCCATGGACCGGATTGTTTCAGGATCACTCCGGTAGGGCCAGCACCCAATTTCCCACCACCTAACATGTCATCAGTGGCAGTGGGAATAAGGAGTGCCGGGCCCACACCCCAGATGAAGGGATCGGCGGATTTCGGCGAGAAGAAGAAACTCTGCACAGTGTCGCCCAGGCCGAACTGGTGGCCCGATCCTGGGAAAATCCCGTCCTGATAGGTGACTGGCAGGACCGTGCGTGAGATCAGGTTCCAGTGCTCGTTCAGATCGAAGGGGATGACCGGCTGGATGTTGGTCGTTTCACGGAAGCCGTCACCCGGACCTACATTGTAGAGGAGATTGTTTTGCAAGGGCACGCTGATGAGTGCGGCGATGGGATTGGAGAGTTTCTTGGCGAGGTCAGCCGCCGAGTCCTCTGCTGTGGCGTTCTCTGCGGAAAGCACGCCACTGGTGAGCGCCAGGGTGGCTAAGATGGAGTGACGGAAGCTTACAGTCTTCATGCATAGTCGGGTTTGTGGGTGAGGATGGCGAGAATGTTCCCCCCAGATTTAGAACTTGAAGCTGAGCCCGACCTCCACGCCATGTGCATTGGCGTCGAAGGTGAAGTCGTTATGTTGATAGTTTTCGCTGAGATAGCGGTAGCCGATTGTGGCCATGCACCAATCGTTGAATAGATAGCCCACGCCACCGATCACATCCCATTGGCTGTTGTTTCCCGAGAAGCCGCCGGCGGTTCCCTGCGCGAACAACTGCCATTGTTTGGTCAGATCATAGCTCAGCCTGGCTCCCGCCAAGGGGCTCACCCAGGTCTGGCTGTTGCTGCCGTGCAGTCCGGCAAGCACGCCGGGTTTGAGGGTGTAATCCGCAGCGATGTGCCAAAGGCGCGCACCGGCTAACAGGTCAGCATGGAAAGCCCCCTCCAGTGGGAGGGAGTAGGTCAGCGCTGCCGTCGAGTAGAGATAGTCCGTCTGCAGATTGGCGCCGGAGTAGAGAATCCCCGAACGACGGGTCGCCGTGTCCAACTGCAGCCAATTGACATCCACAAGCAGGCCCACAGAGTTGTAGCGGGCCAGTGCTTCGAGCATGAAGGCCCCGGTGATTTTGGTATCCAAGCGCTGCACGCTCGAAGGGCCGCCCGGGCCGTTCCACGGCAGGTTGGTCTGGGCATCAAGGCTTGCCGCCCAGATGTAGGGATTGAGCTCAAACGCCCAACAATCCGAGGAAGTTGTAGTAGTGGTAGTGGTAGTCGTGATGGTAGAAGTGGAGCCTGATGATCCCGCGAAGGAGCCGAGGGTGGAGGCGAGGACGATGGAGGTGGCAATGAGACTATGTTTCATGATAGTTAGGGATGGTGATTTTGAATGAGAGGAAGAGCTACGCAGAGGGCGCGGAGGGGAGATGCGGAAGGGTTGAAGAGATTGACGATTGATGGTTATTGATGGGAAGAAATTGGCGAATCTGAAATGGGCCGCACCCGTCTAGCGATAGATGCGGCCCGGAAGTTTAAAATAGGTTTGGCGTCAGTGCAGCGTTAGCGGCTGCCCCCGTTTGCGCCTTCCCGCATCTTCTCAAGAGCATCGCCCAGGCTGAAGCTTCCGGCCTTCTGGCTCGGCGGGAATTCCTGGAACGTGCTGAGGAACTCGCCCACCTTGACCTGCGCCGGAACTAACACGAACGCATGGTCTAGCAGCCAGTCGTAATAGGTGTTCGACGTGATGTCGGCGCGCTCATAGGGGTCTGTGCGGAGGTTGAAAATCTTCGGAATGCGCAGCGTGACAAACGGTTCCATCCAGATCTTCATCGTGCCCGTGGCCCGCTGTTCAGAGAACACAATCTTCCAGTTGTCGTAACGCAGCCCCACCAGGTCACTGTCGTCATTGAAGTAGAAGAACTCTTTGCGCGGGCTTACCTTCGCCTCCCCGGTCAACAGCGGCAGCAGATTGTAGCCGTCGAGATGAATCTTGTAGGTTGTGTCGCCGACTTTCATGCCTTTCAGGAGCTGCTCTTTCACGTCAGGAACTCCTGCTGCGGCGAGGAGTGTAGGCATCCAGTCGAGGTGGGACACAATGCCGTTCTCAACCGTGCCGGGCTTGATGTGACCGGGCCATTTGACCATGGCGGGCACGCGGAATGCGCCTTCCCAGTTCGAGTTCTTCTCGCTGCGGAAGGGCGTCATGGCGGCATCCGGCCAGGAGTTCATGTGCGGGCCGTTGTCGGTGGAATACATGACGATGGTGTTGTCGGCGATGCCGAGGTCATCAATGGCCTTGAGCACCTCGCCCACGTTCTTGTCGTGGTCAATCATCGTATCATGGTAGGTGCTTTGGAAGGTGCCTGCCTGCCCTACGCTCTCTGGTTTGGTGTGCGTGCGGAAGTGCATGTGCGTGAAGTTCACCCACACGAAGACCGGCTTTCCGCCCGCGTTCTCGCGCTTCATGAATTGGACCGCGCGGCTCGCGATCTCGTCGTCAAAAGTCTCCATGCGCTTCTTGGTCAGCGCGCCGTCATCCTTGATGGTCTGCTTGCCCACCTTGCCGAAACGCGGGTCAACCGTCGCGTCATCAACAGTCGTCGCCTTGCAGTCCAGCACGTTGCGCGGGCCGAAATTGCGGAGGAAGTTCGGGTAATCCGGGGCCTTCGGGAAATCTGGCAGTTCGGGTTCTTCGGAGGCATTCAAATGGTAGAGCGCGCCGAAGAACTCATCGAAGCCGTGGACAGTCGGGAGGTGCTCATTGCGGTCGCCCAGATGATTTTTCCCAAACTGGCCGGTGGCGTAGCCCTCTGCCTTGAGCAACTGGGCCATCGTCACATCGCGGAATTGCAGACCCTGCGCGGCACCAGGCATGCCGACTTTTGTATTCCCGGTCCTCAAGCCGCATTGCCCGGTGATGAACGAGGAGCGCCCCGCCGTGCAGCTCTGTTCGCCATAGTAGTCGGTGAAGATCACACCCTCCTTGGCGACTCGGTCGATGTTAGGGGTCTTGAAGCCCATCAATCCCATGGAATAGGCGCTAATATCGGTCTGACCGATGTCGTCGCCCCAGATGATGACAATGTTGGGTTTTTTGTTCGCCGCATTCGCTATGGATAGTGCTCCTAGGAGCACCGCTCCCGCTGCCAGCAGCGGTATTTGGCATCTTTTTGGTGTTAGCTTCATGTTTGATTATTTAGGGTTTTTATCTCTGTCAGCGTTTTAAACAGCATTTTACCCATGCGGGTAATAGCAAACTACAGACTAGGACTTTCAGGAGCTTGGTAAAGGAAGAAAGTAGAAAATGCGGACCTGCTAACCCAGCGAAGCCGGAACCAAGGGGCGATCCAAATGGGAACGGACGTCCAATGGCCACATCACGTGAGAACCTCTGAAAACACTGAACCATTGGAGCATTACACCTTGGATATCCCGTTCCCCGGTATTTTCAGTGGCTTCAGTGCCGCTCAATGGTTATCGGTTCCTGGCCGAAAAATCGACGCAAACCTGTCCACTTTTGACGGGTAAGGGACCCATAAGGCCCCACTCAAGGGATAACAGGGCATCTCCCGTCTGTAAAAAATCCAGGCTTGATCACCGGGCGGTCATCAGTCAGTCTCCTGCCCTCCCGTGCACGAGTAGCTCAGCGGTAGAGCAACCGGTTTACACCCGGTCGGTCGGCGGTTCGATCCCGTCCTCGTGTACCAGACTTCCCGTGCGGCCGTGAGCGGAATCCGGGGATCCTGCCGACACTAGGCAATCAGTTTAAGCATGAAGACCCTGCCTGCCCCATCCGCACCGCGTGCGATTCTTTCGTTTGATTTCGATGGTACCCTGCACGACCCCGCCTCCTCGCCTCCCGTGCCTGAAGCCTTTTTCGATGTGATCCGCACGCTCCGCAGCACGCACCAGATCATCTGGGGCATCAACACCGGCCGCGCTGTGGCACATATGGTGGAGGGCATGATCGAAAGCCGTTTCCCCTTCATGCCGGACTGGATAGTGGCATGCGAGCGAGAGATTTACATTCCTAACAATTTTTCACGCCTCATTCCGCACGCGCCGTGGAACAAGCGCTGCGAGAAGGAGATCAACAGATTGTTCAAGCGGGCCCGCAAGTTACTGGCCCACATCCGGCACGAGGTGGAGCACCACACCGGCGCGCAGTGGTTCGAGTATGAGGGCGAACCCGCCGGACTGATCGCGCGCACCGAAGAGGAAATGGAGTGGATCATCGCCCACATCACGCCCATGGCCGCACCAGAAGCGCATCTCTCATGGCAGCGGAACTCGGTTTACCTGCGCTTTGGTCACCGGGATTTCCAGAAGGGCAGCAGCCTTGCAGAAATCGCCCGCCTCTATCAACTTCCCGCCGCGCGTTGTTTCGCCATGGGCGATAGCTACAACGACGAAGAAATGCTAGACCCCGCACATGCCGGCATGGTCGCCTGCCCTGCGAACGCAGTGGAATCGATCCAACGGAAAGTCTCCGCCGCCAAGGGAATAGTCACCCGCGCAGTCTACGGCGCCGGCGCAGTAGAGGCACTCAATCACTTTTTCCCGCTGGCCCAGTGAGCAACCCTAAGGAGTAGGGACCTTATTGCCTCGGTATTCAGGATAGAGTGCTCTGCTATCTTGCTTCGCACGGTTGTCCCGTCTTCATCTTATCGTGAAAAAGACGCGACAGTAAGGTCGCTACTCCTTATGTCAGACCCGTGCCAGCAGCACCTCACTCACCTTCTTCAAACACAACTCAATCCCATCTTCCTTCGCGCCACCTCTGCGCTCTTTGCGGCTTTGCGGTTAATCACATCTTCCTCTTCACGCCAGCGCACGTAGCAGCTTCTGGTGTATGCCGCCAAAACCGCCATTGCTCAGCACGGCCACCACATCGCCCGGCTTTGCGCGTTCCTTCACCAATGCCACTATGGCATCCACATCTGGTAGATAAAATCCGTTCCCTCCCAGACTGGCAATATCCGCAGAAAGTCTGGCCGGATCCAGGCGATCATTTTCGGGAATCTTTTGGAGATCGGTAATGGCAGCCACCACCGCGAAGTCCGCCAGGGCCAGCGCTTCAGCCAGTTCTTTCTGGAACACTGCACGTCGCGTGGTGTTGGAGCGTGGCTCAAAAAGAATCCATAGCCGCGAATCCGGATGGCTCTGCCGCAGGCTTTGCACCGCGAGCCGGATCGCCGTCGGGTGGTGCGCGAAGTCGTCTATCACTCTGACGCCGTTCACTTCCCCGCGCAGTTCCTGGCGTCGCGCCACTCCCTCAAAGTCCTCCAACCCGGCGCGGATCTCTTCTTTCGTTAGTCCGGCAAAACCCGCGGCAGCGGCAGCCATGGCCGCATTGCGGACGTTGAACTCGCCATTCATGCGCAGCGAGTATGGCACGCCGTCCAGCGTGAAAGAGCTGCGGTCGGGCGCGTAGTCCGTGTCTGCGATGCGTAGCTCGCAGGATGCCCCGAAGCCCACAGTGGTCACTGGACACGGCGCGGCGGCGGCCACTTCCAGGCAGTTAGGCTCATCACCGTTGATGAATGCCATCCCCTTGCGCGGCACGATGTTGAGCAGGCGGCGGAACGTGAGCTTGATCTCATCGATCGAGTTGTAGATGTCCGCATGATCGAACTCGATGTTGTTCACCACCACGCATTCCGGCAGGTAATGGAGGAACTTCGAGCGCTTGTCGAAAAACGCCGTGTCGTATTCATCCCCCTCTAGCACATTGAACTCGGAGTCAGTGAATACCGCGCCACAGCCCAGGTTTTTCGGCAGACCGCCTATCATGTATCCCGGGTCGCGTCCGGCCCGGCGCAGCAACCACGCCAGCATGGACGATGTGGTGGTCTTGCCGTGGGTCCCGGTCACCACGAAGTTGCGTTTCCCGCGTAGGAAATGTTCCTTCATCACTTCCGGCAGTGAATGATAGAGCAGCTTGCGGTCCAGCGCCGCCTCAGCCTCCGGATTGCCGCGCGAGATGGCATTGCCTATGATCACCACATCCGTGTCCGCCGGAATGTTTTCCTCGCGGTATCCTTCAGTGAGAGTGATGCCCTGGCCACGCAGGAAATCCGACATCGGCGGATACACATTGGCGTCCGAGCCAGTGACGGTGAATCCGCGGCTTTTCATGGCGGCGGCTACGGCACCCATGGCCGTGCCACAGATACCGGTGAAGTGAAAACGGGTGGGTTCTGGCATGCGGGAGGCGGACCCTAAACCGCGAATCTCCACCTGCCAATCAGGAATTCCAGAGATCATCCATAACGGCATTCCACCCAAAACCTTCTTCCCCTAGCCCAGAAAAGCGGCGGAATCGCTGCAGCAACCTACCCCGCCGAAGGGCAGGTCCCGTCAACAATCAAAAATCATCAATCTCTCCCCATCCTCATCTTCCTTCGCGCCTCCTTTGCGCCCTTTGCGACTTTGCGGTTACCCTCTTCCTCTTCTCACCGCTCTTTCAGCAGTGCGATGAATTCCTCGGGGTGTTCAGACAGATGCACGGAATAGGCGGCGCAGGTCTGGAACTGCCACAGCGAATTCTTCTCCCCCTCGTCCGGCCTGCCGCTCCTCCCCCGGCACCACGCCGCATCGAGCTTGGCGCGCAGCCGTCCGTCGGTCACGGCCACCTTCCGGAGGTAATCCCGCACCGATATCTCGTCGGCCTTCCCGCTATTGGCAAACTCCAGCAGGGCATTATCGCGATCAAAGGCATATCCCATGAACTCGAGGGTCAGCTCCAAATCATCGAAGTCCTCCACGTTCTTCGTAACGCTCCCCCTGAGGGACACTGCCAGTCTGGCCAAATCGTTAAACGCGTTAGAAAGCGGTTCTTTCCGGCCAAGCAGCTCCTTGACCTGCGCCTCGGAGGACCAAGGCTCAAATTTTCCACCGCCCCAGTGACCATTGCCGGTCTCAGGAGTGGCCTCGTAAAGCTTGTGATAGAGCTCCTCCCACTTGGCATTGTATTCCGCCCCGAAGTGTTCCTTCACGAACTGCGCCATGGCGTCCATGTAATTGTAATGCCCCTTGTGCCCCATGATCTCCGTGGCTATGGTGTAGCTGTCCCACCAGCAGTTCTGCAGGTAACGCTTGGGCACCCAGTTGGTGACGATAATCCCCAGATTGTTAGGACCGCGCAGCTCATCATAGACCTCAGCGAAGGCATTGAGGTTTTTGAACTGCGCCACCCCCACTCGCGGCCCCCAGCCGCACCAGCCCACGGCCGGACTCCCTATCAGCCTGAACCCCTTGCCCAGCACCCTTCTGGCATTCTCCGCCACCTTTGCCTTGTCGGTCACCCAGTAGTTCCAGTCCACCAGCACCAGATCCTTGTCTAGCAAATCAATAATATCCTTCTCCTTGTAGAGTGGCACGTCCGCCCAGATCACCGTTTCTTTGCCCATGCCTTTCAGCACTCCGTTCAGCCTGTTGACATAGTCAGCCCAGATCTGGCTCCGGCTTTTGCTCTCCAGTGCATGCTTGGATTTCTCACTGGCACCCCATTCCACCTCGTCGCAGCCGATATGAAAATACTTGCTAGGGAAAAGCGCCGCAGCCTCCGCGTACAGATCCTTGAGCAGCGCCATCGATTCATCACTCACCGGGCACAGCGCGTTGAAATCCTTGCCCGCCGGGCCGTCGTTCAATGACGCGTGCTCCTTTGTTTTTGTGATGTAACGCGAGTGCCCGAATGACTCGATCTCTGGAATGATCTCTATGCCCTTCTTTCCGGCGTACGCCACCAGTTGTTTGACATCCTCCGCACCCAGCGCGCCGTCGCACTCGAGCAACTCGGGATGCGAGGTGAAACGCATGGCCGTCCCCGCATCGTCGGTCAGGCGGAAGATGATGACGTTCACGCCATGCTGGCTGCAGAAGTCCATTAGCCGGAAATAATAGTCCATGGACTCCACCCCGCGCGGCGCGTCAATCATGAATCCGCGGAACACCGGATCTTTGTTAGTCTCTGCGGCGGTCGACATCCCCGACATGGCCCAGGCCATGCCGAAAAGGAGCAAACATCTGAGGACGATCTTCATGCGGCAGATTTACGGAGCCAATCCGCCCGTCCTGTCAATTACGCTGCTTGCCGGAAGGACTTTTAGAAAAGATCCGTCCTGAGTCACCCAAGGTTACAGGGTTATACTGGTTGCCAAAAAAGATTGCCGAAAGGCCGAGCGCTGAAGCATCGGGTCCAAGGCGTGATGAGGGCGTGGATAAACATCCACGGCCGAAGAGTAACGCAGGAACCGGGGTTTCAGCGCCGGAATCGGATTTCTTTATACCCGCATAGCGGCAAGTATTCCAAACCCCAACTATCCCGTTTCCGCAATAATTTTTGGCAATCAGTATATACTCTTCGACGGGCCAAAGGCCCACCCCATAACAGCCCACGGGCAACGCCCTGGGAATCCAGGTCCCAAGGAAAACCAGCCCAGAAAAGCGGCGGAATCGCTGCAACGCCCTACCCCGCCTCCTTCGCGTCTTTGCGGCTTTGCGCGAGACACTCTTCCAATCGGAATCCAGATCCCGCATAGCGGCAAGTATTCCAAACCCCAACTATCCCGTTTCGGCAATAATTTTTGGCAATCAGTATATACTCTTTGACGGGCCAAAGGCCCAACCCATAGCAGCCCACGGGCAACGCCCTGGAAAACCAGGCCACAATGAAATCCAGCCCTGAAAAGCGGCGGAATCTCTGCAACACCCTACCCCGCCTCCTTCGCGTCTTTGCGGCTTTGCGCGAGACACTCTTCCAATCGGAATCCAGGTCCCGCATAGCGGCAAGCATCCCCCCCACCCCAACCATCCTGCTCGGCAATAGCTTTTGGCAACCAGCAGAGGGTGTGTTGCCGCATGAGGGTGATGCGCGGGATGATGCTCTTGTTGTGTGTGTATTTTGTACTCATTGTATTCTGTGTAATCAGTGTATCTGTGTGGTTAGTGTGCCCTGGATGTACCTCTGATGTTCCTTTGTTGTCCCCCAGATGCACCTCTGGCTGTCCCTTGGCGGCCTTGGCCATGCTGAAAATCGTTGAGCCTGTGAGGCTTGCATGTGTTCCCTTGTTTCCCCTCTGGATGACCGCAGGTTTGAACTTATCAGCCTCGTGATAGACATCTGCTAGCCTTCCGCTAGACATCCCGACCCCGGGGGGAAATGGAGTGAGTCTTGGGATTCATAGGCGTCGGGCAGAATGTTTGAATGAGTCCCTTACCCGTCAAAAGTGGACAGGTTTGCGTCGATTTTTCGGCAAAAAATGCAATTAACCACTGAGGGAACTGATGAAGACTGAAACCACTGAAAAGAGAATGAGCATGTCTAGTAAGGCGGCGGGCAGAATGCCCGCGCCACTGTGGGACGGGCATTCTGCCCGTGCCCTCTATCCAAGGAGAATTCCTCCAATGGTTCAGTGTTTTCAGAGGTTCTCAGTGATTCAGTGGTTCCCATGTGATACGGCCATTGCACGCTCGATCCCATCTGGCTCGCCCCTTGGTTCCCGCTTAGCGCTCTCTGCGGCTTTGCGGTTACCCTCTTCCACCTCAAAAACTTGGCGCTGGCACGGTGGAATTATCCCGTTCCTCGATACGGTGGCGCAGGATACGGTCGGCTATCTCACGGACCATTTCTGCCATGAGCAGCCAGAGGTGGGAGCCCTCGCGATAATCGGCCGGGGCGATGTGTTTCACGCGGTTGGCGTGGGTGGAGAGCTGGTAGCACTTGCGGAATGAGCGACCGCTGGGATCTTCCGGATTGTAGACCGCTATGCCGTGGCCACCGTTGCGGGTCATCACCGTGAAACACGGCACGTCGGTTGGGCCATCGCCCACATAGACCATGTTCTCAAAAGGAATAGGGCGCTGGTCGGCGGGCATGTGGTCATTCACATCCTGATCGTAATTCAGCATGCCCTTGTTGATGCGGAAAAGGAACTGCGTCTTCGTGGTGTGAGAGATCACCCGCTTGGGGAAACTGATGCGGCCTTCCGCGTCTTCCCCGAACTCGCACCCGAAAATCGCCTTCACATACGGTTGCAGACGCGAGCCCTCTAGCAAAGTCTTGAGGCCTGAGGAGATGATGTAATGCTCCACCTTCACGCCGGCCAACTCGTGTTCCGGTGTTAGCACAGCCTTCGGCAGCGCGTCGAACAGTTCAGGCAGCCCCGGGAAAAAGCGCAGACCCGCGCCCAGTTGGGTCAGGCGGCTATTGGTCACATTGTCCATGCCCAGGTAGTCCAGCAGGCATTTCATGTAGGCCAGTTCATTGTCCCAACGCTGATCGTGGACCAGCGCGTTGCATTTTTTCCAGAACTGCACCGGATCGATCCCGAACTCCGGGAACAGCACATCGTCCTGCATGTAACACGGGCTCAGCGTCTGATCGTAATCATAAACCAAGGCAATGATGTTCTGAGGAGCGGCCATGGGTCGGCTGAGACTTGCAACTACCACCTCCCGCCACAAGAACGAAATCACCTCCCATCCCCCCCCGATCCGTCCTGACTCACCCAAGGTGACAGGGTTAATCTCTTTGACGGGCCAAAGGCCCAACCCATAACAGCCTAGGGCAACGCCCTAGGAACCTAGGTCCCAATGAAAACCAGCCCTGAAGGGCGGCCCAATTCCACCCATCGCCCTGGAAAGAGAATTAGAACCGCAGATGAACAGGATTGGCGCAGATCAAGATGAAATTGAATTTGAGCGCGATGAGTCGGGCAGGGAAAATGATAGCGGATTGAGCAATCATCCACCTTATCTGCGTTTATCTTGTTCATTTGCCTCATTCTTTAAAAACAACCAGTTCGGCTATCTGCGCTGCGCTCCGGTTGTGGTTGGCTTTCTCCCTAGTGTCGGGACCCTGTTGATGAGGCCGCAGGGCGATGCTTGCCAAAATCGCCGGATTTGGTTAATCCCATGCCAGCCCGGGCCATGCTCTTCTGGAGCGCCAACGGCTCGGAACATCTTAATGCGTGTCAAAGCCCTAGAGGCAAAGTACAAGGCTGAACCCATGACCGAACCCCAAGACGTCCGTTGGAAACAACGTTTCCAAAATTACTCCAAGGCCCTGCAAACCTTGCGGCAGGCCGTGGATCTGGCCGCACAACGGCCGCTCACCGAGCTGGAGCAACTGGGTCTCATCCAGGGCTTTGAGTTTACCCATGAACTGGCATGGAATGTCCTCAAGGACTATCTGGAAGAGCAAGGCTATGCAGGCATCATCGGCTCAAAAAACGCCACCCGCGAGGCCTTCAAAAACCAATTGATCCATGACGGCCAGGCATGGATGGACATGATCAAGGCTCGCAACCTCACCTCCCACACCTACAACACCAACATTGCGGAGGACATCGTCAAAAACATCCTCACCCGCTTCTTCCCGGTATTTGTCGATCTGGACGTCCTCTTTAGCGGAATAGCCCTAAAGGAGAATGACACGCCATGACCCATGGTCTTTCCATCGAAACCGTCGCCGCCATCCATGGCGTCTTCGTTAGGTTCCCTGAAATCCAGAGCGCCGTGCTTTATGGCTCACGCGCCAAAGGCAACTTCAAGCAGGGCTCTGACATCGACCTTTCACTCATGGGTGACAAGCTGACTAACACTCATCTGGCAGATATCACCGACCAACTCGACGACCTGCTCCTACCCTACACCATCGACCTCTCTATTTTCGCCACCCTCGACCATCCCGATCTCCGCGAGCACATCCAACGCGTCGGCAAAGTCTTTTATGAACGTACTCCCGTCTAACTACACCTACTATACTGATTGTCGGGCCAAAGGCCCAACCCATAACAGCCTAGGGCAACGCCCTAGGAACCTAGGTCCCAATGAAAACCAGCCCTGAAAGGGCGGCCCAATTCCACCCATCGCCCTGGAAAGAGAATTAGAACCGCAGATGAACAGGATTGGCGCAGATCAAGATGAAATTGAATTTGAGCGCGATGAGTCGGACAGGGAAAATGATAGCGGATTGAGCAATCATCCACCTTATGCTATTCAGGGCTGCGCCAGATTCTTCCAAGCTCGCTAATACTCGCTCCGCGTTCTATTCCCATCCCTCCTTTGCGTGCCTTTGCGCTCTTTGCGACTTTGCGGTAAAATCCATCATCCTATTCAAATGAAATTCGCCCTCGTGCTCTGCCTCGTGCTCTCGGGATTCGCCGCGTGCAGGGACAAAAAATCCCCCATGAAGCCTACCGATTCCCCACCTGCCAGTTCATCCGCCACTGCCGCTGAAATAGCCGCCCGCGTCCGCCCGGCCATGGAACATGATCTCGCTGAGCATGGCCTGAAATTCGGCGACCCCGTCTTCATCCGCGCATTCAAGGAGGAACTCCAACTGGAATTGTTCGTCCTCAACCGCAAGACCGGGAAATACGACCTCTTCCGCACCTATCCCATCGCCAAGGCCTCCGGCACTATCGGCCCCAAACTCGCAGAAGGCGATGGCCAGGTGCCCGAGGGCTTCTATCGCGTGCCACCATCTGCCATGAATCCCAACAGCCGCTTCCACCTGGCATTCAACATCGGCTACCCTAACGAATACGACCGCCTGCTCGGTCACACCGGCAGCGCCATCATGATCCATGGCAATCAGGTCTCAGTCGGATGCCTCGCCATGACCGATGAAAAGATCGAGGAGATCTATACACTTTGCTCAGCCGCCCATGCCGGTGGGCAGGCCAGTTTCCCCGTCCACATCTTCCCCTTCCGCATGACCGAAGAACGCCTGAAAAAGGCCGAAGCATCCTACTGGTTAGACTTCTGGAAAAACCTCAAAGAAGGATACGATACCTTTGAAAAATCCCACATCCCTCCAACAGTAACCGCGAAAAAAGGCCGCTACCTATTTCATTGATACCGCTCCCATATTGCTCGGAGTTCCGCGTTCACGCGGTTTTATCCTAACCCGGCGAAGCCGGAACCAAAGTGCCAACCAATTGGGAACGAAGGTCCAATGGCCGCATCACATAAGAACCACTGAATCACTGAGAACCTCTGAAAACACTGAACCATTGGAGGAATTCTCCTTGGATAGAGGGCACGGGCAGAATGCCCGTCCCACAGTGGCGCGGGCATTCTGCCCGCCGCCTTACTAGACATGCTCATTCTCTTTTCAGTGGTTTCAGTCTTCATCAGTTCCCTCAGTGGTTACTAATGAGTCCGTATTTAGAGGGACGCAAAAATCATCTATCGGCACGGCAAAAGAGCTTCAATTTTCATGATATATGGTCCTTACAATTATGGACTCATTAGTAACATCGACGGGAAGACGAGAACCACTGTGTGAACTGATTTTTCACTGATTTCACTGAAAAGAATTAAATCGAGTTATCGAGAGTGTAAGGAATTTTGTGTAAGTGGTCTTTCGCTGAAGGCTGGTTAGTTGTTGGGCATGCGGTTTGCGAATTCAATGGTGAAATGGCTCAGGGCGCTTGGCCAGTTATGGACCGCCACAGTCCA
>Ga0209697_10002288_pt1 | contig 27843 bp, 33 predicted proteins | sample AliMusrvi5mmetaG_FD_184115 | JGI IMG/M metagenome (GOLD analysis project Ga0209697, IMG submission 184115) | Freshwater lake bacterial and archeal communities from Alinen Mustajarvi, Finland, to study Microbial Dark Matter (Phase II) - Alinen... | ecosystem: Environmental > Aquatic > Freshwater... | reverse complement strand
TAATGATAAGAGTTCCTGCTTGCCTCTTAGAACGTCATGCACTTGTCCAAGCTGCCCCATATCTTTATCTATGACGTTATAACCTACTAGCCTGAATATATTCTTAGTACGAACCAAAAAAACCTTGTACGCATCATTATCAACTAGCACTTCAAGATCTTTAAGTTTATCTGAACTGGTTCTGTCGTTAACTCCAACGAGGCTAATGGTAAGCCCAAGATTATTTTGTTTTACTTCTTTAAGACTTATTTTTTTAGGAAAAGTACCAACAGAGAAAAGATATACTTCATTACTGCAAGTGGATAGTAGCTCCTTCAGTTCCTTTACAGTTAAAAAAAAGGGAACAATTTTCATGTCCCCTTTTATGCCCAATGAACTTTTGATTATCGCGATTTTTAAGAGCGTACGCCCAGAAACAACAACCTGTTGTTTCATAGGTCTTTATTCCACTATCTCGAGTATTGACCTCTTTCTTAGTTTGGTAGACGCTGCGCTGAGTATGGTTCTCATTGAGCGTGCAGTTTTTCCCTGCTTTCCAATTACTTTACCGAGGTCTTCCTTTGCAACTCTGAGCTCTATAACAGTGGTTTGCTCTCCTGCAGTTTCGTACACTTCAACTTTGTCGGGGGCGTCAACTAGCGCTCTCGCCATAACGGCCACTAGTTCCTTAAGATCTCCCATTCCTCCACCTCCATTCGAAAACACTACAGTTATTTCCTATTGATCAGGGAATAGACTGTCTTAGTCGGCCTTGCACCAACGCTCAACCAGTACTTTACTCTTTCCATATTAAGAGCAAGACCGTTCTTTACGTTCGGATCATAAGTACCCACTTTTTCAATGAATCGACCATCTCTTTTGAATTCACTATCGGCGACAACTATTTTATAAAAGGGATCACCTTTTGCCCCTTGTCTTGACATTCTAATACAAACACTCATTTTGCTAAAAGCCTCCTAATTGAAATTACAGCACTGGCGGACCAGCACCGGTTATATCCGTAAACCAGAAAATCCAGTTTTTGGCAAGTTTTTCATTATTTTTTTCATATCATTAAATGATTTTAGGAACTTATTCACGTCATTTACACTGGTTCCGCTACCCAAGGCGATCCTCTTTTTCCTATTTCCATTAATGATTTCAGGCTTTTGCCTCTCTTTTAGGGTCATAGAGTTGATCATTGACTCAATTTTCTTTAATTCTTCATCTGGAGGGGTCAATCCCTTGAGTTTACCCTTAAGTCCAGAAAACCCAGGTATCATAGAAAGAAGGCTTTCCATAGAACCCAGCTTTTTAAGTTGCTTTATCTGGTCCCTAAAATCCTCTATATCAAACTCATTCTTCCTTAATTTCTTTTCAAGTTTTTCCGTTTCTTTTTGGTCAAACTGCGATTGCGCCTTTTCTATCAAGGAGAGCATGTCGCCCAGATCTAGTATCCTGGAAGCAACTCTTTCCGGATGAAATACTTCCAGTGCATCAGTTTTTTCTCCGATCCCCATGAACTTGATCGGCTTGCCTGTTGTATAATAGAGGCTGAGTGCGGCTCCTCCCCTTGTATCACTATCCAACTTTGTTAGTACAAAACCGCTTAAATTAAGTAGTGAATCAAATTCCTTGGCAACAGTTACTGCATCCTGACCAAGCATAGAATCTGCAACAAGTAAAATTTCCGTAGGTGAGAACTGTTTTTGTAACGAACTCAATTCCTGCATAAGTTCATTATCTATATGCAATCTTCCTGCAGTATCTACTATTAGAACATCGTTCTGGTTCTTGCCAGCAAAGGCCTTTGCTTCATTTACAGCATCTATAGCAGTTCTTTTATTGGCTTGATAACAATCAAGGTTCGCAGACTGCGCAAGTATACTTAACTGTTCTACAGCGGCTGGACGAGCAAAGTCAGTTCCAACCAACAAAGGATTCCTGTTCAGTTTTTCTTTAAGGTAACGTGCTAGTTTTACGGCGGTGGTGGTTTTACCAGACCCTTGCAGACCGACCAGCATTATAATCGCAGGTGAACCACCTAAACTTAAAGAGCTTGAACTCTTACCAAGCAAATCCGTTAGTGATTCTTGTAAGATCTTTAATAGTTGTTGTTGTGGCGAAAGTGCTTTATGTATTTTTTGTCCAACAGCTTTTTGTTTTACGTCTTCTAAAAATTTTGTTACGGCATCATAGTGAACATCAGCTTCTAATAAAGAGAGACGTATCTCTTCAAAAACAGAATCTATATTCTTTTCGTTTATAGTTCCCTGTTTTTGCAGTTTAGCAAAAAGGCTGTTAAATCCATTTATAAGTTTATTAAACATAAAAAGCCCCGACCCAAATACTGGGTCAGGGCTCTGGATTTAATACAAAAATAGTATCCCTGTCAACTGCAGCCTAATGGAACCACTTCCAACCCAAAGTAATACTGTCGTCAGCCCCAAAGACCTCATCAATTTTAGTATTGGTCCCTTTCATAGGATAATTAGGAATGGTAATAGCTGGGTTATCCAAAAAAGCAACATATCGTAAGGAACCATCGAATTCACTTGTGAAGAGCAGTAAAAATTGATCCTTGTCTGTAGTAAACGGACAATCATCAACACTGAAATAAAAGATCACAGCTGGCACATAATTCTTTGAAATAAATCCTTTGCTTAGCACGGGTGCTGCCATGGCAGGATTTATTGTGTAGGTGATATCATCTTTTGTAATGAACAACTGCTTTTGAACTTCCGTTAGGACTTCTGCATATTTTTTTGAGTCAGATGCAAGTTTATCGAACACAAATGGTGTTTCAGCAGCCGTATATAGGCCATGATGGGAAATTATTGCAATAGTTAAAAAGGCTTTATTGTCTCCAAACGTCAAGGTTCCAGCCTCTCCAAGAGACGCACTGGTTATAATATTATCCTTTATAGTCATCCCTTTTTCAAAAACTCTAACTACTCCTTCAGTTGTCAGCAGAACATAAACATCGGCGGATGAATAGTCGCTGTTAAAAACCATGAAAAGACTATTTTTGCTAGGATCACTAAGTTCGAGATCTCCATCTACATCTTTAGAATATTGTTCTGCCTCAGCAAATTGAGCACTTATAGCTGAATCTATAGTTGCTGCATCAAGACGATAGATCTTTGTATCTTCGTTGCTAAAGGTGGGGTTGTATTTAAACTGTAACGGTGTTGAGTTACTATTACCGGTATCAAGCTGTGCAAGGACATGCAAGGTACAGGAAGAAATAAAAAGAACAAAAGTAACCGCTCCTAGCATTTTTAATGTTTTAAAGAACATATTTCCCTCCTATAGACCTTTTATACTTTTATCTAATTATACATTGTAATTTACTAATTGTCAAGTCTTTTTTTAAGGTTTGACAGGGCCGGTCTATAAGCCTTATAAGCCTATATATGCACCGCTAGCTCAACTGGATAGAGCATCGGTCTTCGAAACCGGTGGTTGGGGGTTCGACTCCCTCGCGGTGCACCAGCTTGCTTCGTCTTTTTTCTGCTATACTTCGTCAGGCTTCGGGTTCGCCTCCTGCGGAGTAGGTTAAGCTACACCTTAGTCGGCTCACATTGCCTTCCTCGTCTAGCGAAAAAATACTCGCAATCTATTTTAACAAACTGCGAGTACTCTCTCACAACCGTGCATTCACATGTTCAACATGATCATTTAAGGTCAAATATTCCTAACATCCTCTTTTTAAACTGATCAACGCTGGACAACATCGCGTCACCTGTTACCGGCTTTGGCGCAACACAAAATTCAGAGACATTACCGTCAACAAACACATTAGATGATTTTTTTTGTGCTCTGTGAGCTTCGTCATCAACATAAGCGGTAGCTTGTAAATATTTATATATACCATAATACCTATCTTCATTTATATATTTATGTATGCTGTCTGGCAGCGAAGACCACCACTTTTTGGCACTTTCAACACCTATGTCTTCACCAGTATTTTTGAATTTTATAAAATCATCAACTGTTATTGATTCTCTTTTTGTATTATTAGAATTTTCAATATAACAAGTGATTAATCCTTCCTGGTTTTTCTTTCTGATCTCATCCATACATTGCTTAGAAGTATCATGCCCTAGGCCTTCGCTGCAAAGACATGGTGTTGGATGATTAGTTTCCAAATAATTGAGGTACTCATTATAATACTGCGTTAAAGCCGCTTTTTTAGTATCACATTTAGTAGGGTTACTTATGCAAAAAGCATATACGTTGTCTGATGGAGAATTTTTATAACGATCATTAGTATGTGATCCGCAATGCACACTAAATCCCCCCAATCCATACCTCTCTTCATAACCTTGAAGCCTTCCGTTCTTATCCTTAGGCCAATTCATATTAAAACTAGCTGCTTTTTCTGAAAGGTTCCCACTACCATCTTCGTACTTTGGATCGTATGAAGTAAACCCTTCTAATGCATAACAGAATAACTCACTACTAAGAGCACTGTCTCCGTGTGGTAAATTGGTGTATCTAAGATAAGAATCAACAACAGGTACGTTGTCCAAATGTTCTCTGCTATTTGTGGGGTGGAACGTATTGGCTTTGAGTTCTGCGGCATCCTCTATAGCTAATGGAGAATCAAAACTTCGGATCTTGGCTTGTTGATAGAAAAATTCTACGCTAGTTTCATTGTGTTCAAGAGTGTTAACGCTGTTGTAATAAAAAGTTTCTGTATTTCCATCGATCTGAGAAAGCAGTCCAATCCCATCAAATACCATAAACTTATAATTTCCATATGCCTTTTCTCTCTTCCTTTCAGCACGTCTCCAATTATTAGGAGTTTTGTTATCTTTACACTTAAAACAGTTATTCTTCATAACTGGAAAACAAGAGGCATCTTTAATAAAAGCATCTGTGCAAGCCGTTATGCCTTTTTTGCGGCAGGCATCCTGATTTGCTTCTAAAATCCCGCCAAAGCTGATTATAAGGAATAGAAGTACTACCTTTTGCATCTCTCACCCCTCGTGGTTTTAACTAGGAATATCTATTTATTATACCACAAAGTAGTCCAAATGTCGTCATTTTAGGCGGGAATTGGTTTCACTTGTCTAAAGACCAAATACAAAGTAATAAAATATTCTAAAGTAATCATTTTTGGGGGACCAAATGTCAAATTCGAACCAAACGAACATCACGCCTGGTATGCAAAAGTATATAGATAAGAATAATGCATATTTAGCGAATCGCAGCGAGTATATAAAAAATGTTGTTAAAAAATGGAAGTTTGACACGATTGCGGTGCATGGTCTTTATTGTGTGCAAGATGCAATCGATGATTATCAAGGTTCAATAATAGAACCAATCTTCATGAGCACCTCTCAGGTGTTCCACGACTCAGATGAAATGGAAGCAGCCTTGTCCTATCTTATTCCATCGTGGACCTATTCTAGAATAGCTAACCCTTCTACCTATTATTACGAATGGACGATCGCTCTTTTGGAAGGTTACGGCTTCGGTGGTGAAACCTCCTGTTGTTCGACGTCCTCCGGCATGGCAGCTATCATGACAGCAGTCCAACCTTTTTTAGTCCATAGGACCAAGTCAAAACAGGAATCCAGAAATTTTGTAGCAAGCAGCCAGTGCTATGGCGGAACATTCCAACAGTTCAACGTACGTCTTATGGAAGAAAGGGGCATTGAATGCCGATGGGTAAAGAACGCAACAGATATAAATGAGTGGGCAGAAAAAATAGACGAGAATACTCGTTTTTTATATGGGGAATTACCTAGCAATCCTGGGCTTGGATTTTTTGATATCAAGGAGGTCTCTGACCTTGCGCACAGCCATAACATACCTTTGATCTGCGACAGTACGATAGCAACACCAGCCCTACTACGTCCTATAGAACACGGTGCAGACATCGTTGTCCAATCCGTTTCTAAAACAATGACAAGTAGCGGTTTTGGTATCTGCGGTGCTGTAATAGCACGTCAGAATCTTACCTCAAACATAGATAACGAGGCTATGAAGAAAGATTTTGCAGCCTATGTTAAACTTTTACCTAATCGTGATAACGGCCCAAATCTACACCCAATGCAGGCTATCATGACGTTGAACGACATTCGTACTCTTAGGTCCAAAGTGGATCATCTAAGCAAAAACACTATGATGGTCGCAGAATATCTGAGCACTCATAATAAAATAGAAAGCGTACAGTATCTTGGTTTGCCAAATCATCCATTACATAAGCTGGCAAGCAAATATATGTGGTTAGTTGACGCTGAACATGACCCTGAATACAAAAGGGCCATGAATCGCTATGGTCACTTAATGTCTTTTTGTGTAAAGGGCGGAGTGGGGCCTACCAGAAAGTTTTTCGACTCATTGGAGAGGATCTTCAGGGCAACAGATCTTGGACGTATTAAAAGTGTGGCCACGATCCCATCAATATCAACGCATCAACAGCAAGGTGCTGCAGGCAGAGCACTGGCAAATATTCCAGATAACCTAGTACGTCTTTGTGTAGGTGCGGAACACCCAGATGATATTATCGCTGACCTTGAGCAGGCATTAAAAAAGATCTAAAAAAATCTTTTTGCGACATCTCTTTTAAAGAACCTTGCTTTACGCTTGCTTCATCAAAAGTTTTTATGCCGTCAGGTTTTATACCACTGCCCCAAAAAACAACTGGAACAGCATCTTTAACATGATTCCCTAATTCAACAGGAGTTGAGTGGTCCGGAAGCAGTGCTATCCTGATATCAATATTTTTATCTACTATACCTTTTAGTATTGGTGCAAGAAGTCTATTATTAAGATCTTCAATAACTTTTATTTTTAGATCAATATCCCTATCGTGGCTTGCTTCGTCTGCAGCTTCAATGTGTAAAAATACATAATCGTATTTTTGTAGTGCCTCAAGTGTAGCTTGCGCCTTACCTTCGTAATTAGTTTTATAATTACCCGTTGCGCCTTCCACAGGAATAATATCCATCCCTGCGTAAATACTTAAACCCTTTATTAGGTCAACAGCTGTTATGGTCGCTCCACTAAGCCCTGTTAATTCCTTTATCGTCTTCATCTTTGGTTTGTGACCCTGTGCCCATGGCCAGATCAAATTTGGGTAGCGTTCGCCTTTTTTTGCTTTTTCACTATTCGAAGGAAGTTTTTCGAGTACCTGTTTTGATCTTAATATCAGCTCATTCAAAATATCTGCGGTGTTTTGGCCATCGTTATCTTTGGTGTCTGCATTCGTTATCATAAGATCACTATACTTTTCTCCAACATGGTCATGGGGTGGATAACATTTAATTTTGTCGCTTCCAGCACCTAATACCAGCAAATGCCTGTAATGAAAACCTTGATAGAACTTTATATCTTTAGTCCCAAGTTCCTTGTTCAACAGTTTGATTATTTCTTCCGCTTCTGCATGCTCAATATCCCCACCAGAGTGGCTAGCTATTTTGCCGTCCTTAACATAGATAAGGTTGCATCTTAATGCTAGGTCCGTGGGCGCCAGTTTTACACCTAGGCTTGCTGCTTCCAGAACACCTCTTTGGCAATAGTTCTCTCTAGGGTCATAACCTATTATAGATAGGTTCGCGACTTCGGAACCTGGAGACATATCGTCAGGAACTGTTTTAAAAGTACCCGTAGCACCCTCTAAAGCCAACTTATCCATAAAAGGCTTTTTTGCCACCATTAACGGAGTTTTGTTCCCTAATTTTTTTATTGGATAATCAGACATTCCATCGCAAACAATAATGAGGCGTTTCATTTTACTCCTACAAAAAATTATCTTTAAGTAAGCTGCACAGCGATGAATAATTTGCATCTATGGTTTTATAGTTCTCTTTAAGTTTATCAAGCCCTTCAAGACTTTTTGGGACCTGTGGATCAATATTCAATATTTTATGGATCTCTTCTGGGAACTTGGCTGGATGTGCAGTCTCAAAGCTTACATAAAGTTTTTTATCTTCAGTTGGATTCTCTTTTAGATACCTTTGCAGCCCACACCAAGCTACAGCACCGTGTGGCTCTAACAGAACCTTATATTCATTATAAGTATCGCGGATTGTTTCCCTAGTAGAATTATCGTCCACAGAAATAGCATATAAAAATTTTCTCATTTCTTTAAGGTCTGGTGACTTGCTTATGTTACCTTTTTCGTCCATCTCTCCACCAAAAATATTTACCAACCTTGCAAAATTAGATGGATGTCCAACATTCATTGCATTAGAAATACACTCCTTAGATGGTTCTATTTTTTTATAGACCCCTTCGTTAAAGAACTTTGGTACTTCGTCGTTGGCGTTGGTAGAAATTATAAGTTTTTCAATAGGAAGTCCCATTTTCCAGGCAAGCACCCCTCCCATCATGTCTCCAAAATTACCGGACGGGATGGAAAAAGAGATCTTATCTTCTACATTCTTTGTAAGTTTTGAGTGAGCCCAAAAATAATAAACTGATTGTGGAAGTAAGCGAGCTATATTAATTGAATTAGCAGAAGTAAGGTTAAGCCCTTTTAATTCTTTATCTGTAAAAGCTTGTTTAACCATAGCCTGTGCGTCGTCGAATTTGCCCCTTATTGCAACGGCAGTTACGTTCCCACCTAAAGTTGTCATCTGTTTGCGCTGATTGACAGAAACTTCATCCACTGGAAATAGTATTACGACATCAACATTCTTAATATTATGAAAAGCACTCGCTATTGCGGAACCTGTGTCACCAGAAGTAGCCGTAAGGACCCTTAGCTTTTCTCCCTTTTTAACGGCGAACTGCATTAGCCTGGACATAATTTGCGCAGCAAAATCTTTGAACGAAGCTGTAGGTCCGGTATCTAAACGCATTACAAATCTGTTATCTTCTACTTTTTCTAATCTCGGAAAAAATGTGTAAGCACTTTTGCACATTTCCAATAATTCTTTCTCTGGCATCTCACTAAGATATTTTTTGAGTATCAATGAAGCAACTTCAAAATATTCCAAGCCCCGCATCTTCTCAAAGTCTTCTTTAGTTACTTTTGGAAATCTATCTGGCATATACAGGCCTTTGTCTGGAGCCTGGCCTGTGAGTATTGCAGAAAAGAAATCAACGCTGGGAGCTTTTTGGTTGGTGCTATAATATTTTATGTCCATCTTTATTTATCTTGGTTTTATCTCTTTCATCCAACCGAACTTATCTTTTACTGTACCATATTGAATACCAGTAAGAGTGTCATAAAGTTTTCTTGCAACAGGCCCCATTTTACAATCATTAAGTACATAAGACTTTTCCTTGTAACTTAATTCACCAACTGGACTTATAACGCAGGCTGTGCCACTACCAAAACATTCAGTTACTTTCCCTGAAGATATCCCTTTGCATATGTCTTCAATAGCTATTTGTTTTTCTTCAACTGTGTAACCAAGGTCCTTAGCTAAAGTTATAACAGAACTCCTTGTAATACCGTGTAAGATACTTCCGTTTAATACTGGCGTTATGACCTTTCCATCCTCAACAAAGAAAATATTCATGGAACCAACTTCTTCAACATATTTCATTTCTCTACCGTCTAGCCATAGCACCTGAGAATAGCCTTTTGATCTTGCATCGTTCATAGCCTTAAGACTTGCAGCGTAGTTACCACCGGTCTTTGCTTCTCCTATACCGCCCTTAACGGCCCTCACATATGAATCACTGACCCATATTTTTACAGGGTTTATACCTTCAGGAAAATACGAGCCTGTTGGTGAGTCAATTATAAAGAAGATGTATTTCGAACCTGGTCTTATTCCTAGAACAGGATCCACAGCGATCATAGCTGGTCTCATATACAAGGAGTGTCCATGCTCTTTTGGTATCCAGTCCCTATCTTCCCAAACAAGTTTTTCTAACGCTTCTATAAAAACGTTCTCCTCTATCGTCGGCATGCACAAACGTTCTGCGGATTTATTAAATCTTTTAACGTTCATGTCTGGGCGAAAAATACAGAGCCTACCATCATCCCATTTATATGTTTTCATCCCTTCAAATATTTCTTGTCCATAATGGAACACCAACGTTGCTGGCGATAAAGAAAAAGGTTCATTGTCCTTTATTTCTGCATTATGCCAACCGGTCTCTTTATCATGGTACATAGTAAACATCTTATCTGTAAAGGAGGTTCCAAACCTAGGATCGTATGTTTTCTTCTCACCTTTGGGTTGATTGGCTTTGTTGTAAGTAATTTTTATTTCCATGGTTTTAATCCCAGCCCCCTTTTGTTTCCGTCTTAAATTTCACACCTATCCTAAATAATGCGTCCCACATATCATCAACACCAGCTCCTCCAGGTACTCCAGTAACAGACTTTCCTAGAACGGGATGATACCTTACAAGGAGTCCTATTATGAACATCTTCCCCAGATCAATATCCAGTCCACCACCGATGTTAAAACCAAAGGCAGTTGCAGCCCCATAATTATAATTTGCTATATCACTCATAGTGCCATGAAAAGAAGTTCTATAAACACCAATACCAGTAGTTAAATATGGAGATAGTTGATCAAACGTCATACCAAACTTCAATGCAAGCGTAGGATAGAAAGCATTCGCTCCATAAGAACCATTGCCACTGTGTTGTGAATAGATCACATTCATATCAAGTGCGAAAAGTTCAGATGCGGCATAAGTTAAGTATCCACCAAAGCCAAAACCGTTAGTGCCAAACGAACTCATTCCAGGACTTGTCAAACCAACTTGCCCAGTATCAAAACCAAACGAAAGGTCCCCTTGATCTGCATAGGCGGAGCCTACTAATAAACAGCTAACAAATAAAAACGCAAAAAAAGATCGTTTCATTGGTCAAGGACCTCCTTTCTTCTTTTTTCTTCCTCATGTTGCTTTGTTTTATCTTCAAGTTCTATAACGCGTTGTCTCAGTGTTAATATCTCTCTTTCAAGTTTTAGTCTTTCCTTATTTGCCGAGTGTCTCATTTTTTCTATTGTGGTCTTAAAATATTCTTCCATTCTCGCCCCGAAGTCCTCAAATTTTACAGCATCTTTGTTGGTCTTGATGTATTTTTTCATATCATTCCAAAACACTTTATTGTTGTCAACAAGTTGACCAACCCACTTTTCTGCTTCTTCCAAGCCTGTTTTAACCGAATCGGTTGAGTTTATTATAAAGTCCGTAAGAGTGCCTGTTTTAATAACGGACTCTAAGATACTGGAGTTCGAGCTGTATCTTTGTTTTTTTTCTGCTTCTAGAACAATAAGCGCAAGGGTCGAGCTGGTAATATCATCACCGGTCTTGTTATCTATTATACGGACAGAAATACCATTCCGTATGTGCCCTGCAACTTCTTCTATGGTAACGTATCGGCTAAGCTCCGTATCATAAAGCTTCCTGTTGCCATACCTCTTAATGACCCTGCTGTTGTTAAGCTCAACGCTCATATTTTACCTAGTCTTACGTTTCCAGAACTTCTTTAAGACTTCATGGATATCTATACAAAATATCAGGATCAGAATAACTCCTAAGGTTACTATTTCTGGGGTACCCGGAACCATGTCCACTGACCATTGCATACCCACCCTTTTATTTTTTAGGGCCTATGATGTCAAGCGCTAAAGGTATCACCACTGGCTGCCGATAAGGTGGTCAATGAGGATGATTTTTACCATATTGCTAATGATACTGCCCTCTAAGTTGTGTTTTGCTTCAGACGACCAATCATATCTACATTATATGCTGGCAGAACAAAAACGATTGGACGGGGACACCCTTGGAGCACTTGACGAATACAAGGAAGCGGCTGTGCATGATAAGAACTCCGCAGAATTAAAGGCAAAAATAGCTTCCACCTACTTGGAAATTGGAGAACAGGAAAAAGCAGAAAAAGAAATAACAGAAGCCTTAGAACTAAAAGATAGGTCATTTGGAGTACTAAATACTTATTTAGAAATTATGCTCTCTGCAAAGAATTATGCGCAGGCCTTAAAAACTTGCGAGGAACTACTAAGGATAGACCCGGAGAACAAGGATGCAACCAATTATAAGATCTCTCTTTTAATAGAGTTGGGCAAAAAGAATGACGCCCTTATCTTTGTAGAAAAATATGCAAAACAAAATCCAGCACAAGAATTCCCGCATTACTATCTTGGGTTAATGGCTTATGAAGCAGGAAAGATCCAGCAAGCAGAAAAAGAACTTCTTACAGCGATATCTTTTAACCCTGAGCATGACCCATCTATAGTCACATTAACACTAATGTACGAAAGATCATATTCCGGAGAAAAACTATTAAAAAAACTGGAACAACTTTCTGCTGCCACCGGCAGCAGCAACGATGAGCTAAATAACAGAATAATAATGACCAACATCAAGTTGGGTGGGAAAGAGCACATAACTAAGGCCATAGACTATCTGGATCGGTTTTACGGAGAAAACCCGTTGCCGTATATAGTAATAGAAAAATCATCCTTGTACGACAGTATCAACAATAAACAGGCTGCAGTCAGTTCACTGCAGGATGCAATAAAGGACTATCCCAAGAATGATGCTCTTATATATGCATTGGCCATACTGTTCGATAAATACGGACAAAAAGAAAATGCACTTAAAACCATGGAAAAACTGATAGAGATAAACCCAAACAGTCCGGAGATATTAAACTATATAGGATATAGTTACGCCGACAAAGGGATAGAGTTCAAAAAAGCACGGACCTTGTTGGAAAAAGCACTTAAACTTTCTCCTGACGACCCCTACATTATAGATAGTATTGCATGGCTCAACTATAAAGAAGGCAACTTGGAGGCTGCAAAACAGCAAACAGCCAGGATAGCCGTGCTGATACAGCAAAAAGATCTTTTCGAGCAGGAACTGCTTGAGCATATGCTGGTAATATACAAAAAGGCGAACGATATCGAGGGACAAATTAAAATGAAGAAACTTTTGACAGATATGTTGAATTCAAAAAAACACAATGATAAAAAGGTATCCATAAGGAAACTTTTAGAGCGTATTAATGAAGAACCACAAAGAAGTCCTGCAAGTATTAAAAAATAAGAGAGCATTTTTATTTATAGTTCTATTGATATTGCTCACCTCCTGCGCCCATAATTTTGATCATCGTGATCTCGATTTATCCCAGGGAACGATAGAGCAAATATTGAAAGTAAAAATAACCAGCAAGGATGAAAAACAAAAATTAACTGTTTACGCAAGCATCAACAAGCAGAAGAAACAGGCTATTCTTGACGGTGTGGGAAAGCTGGATAAACATGTTTTTACCCTTGAAGTAAAAAATAATAGATACCTGCTCATTGACCATATAAATAACAAACAGGAAGCAGGACTTCTCAATGAACTTGAAATAGTACCTCTGGATGAAGAAACTCTTTTTACCAAAATAGACATAAACAGCAAACAGCCGATCATAATAGAGAACAAAGAAAAAGAACTTTATGTGGAAATAACCGTACTTGAGCAAAAAAATGCCAGATAAGAGGGAACTGTATGTTTAAAAAACTGCTCATAGCCATTTTGGTAATATACGTCGTAATTACCAGCACCTACTTTATCTATAAATATGCTCCCTATTTGGAAAAATATTTCAAAGGAGAAGCACCCCTCACCAGCACAGAGCAAACAACTCCAGAAGTTGAAAAAACTGCGGTAAAGGAATGTGAGAGTTTTGCAATAGGACATATAGCCATGGATAAGTTCCGTGTACAAACAAGGTTTAGGGCCTCAGCCTCTGACCATGATGCTGTTTTGCAACAGAACGATCTTCAAAAAGCACTTGCAACACTCAGTTGCGATACAGCAAATAAAAAAGCCCTTATCTATTATGATTCAAAACCAGTCGCTATTGCAAGTGTAACAAGCTTTGATTATTCCAAGCCCTTGGCAGAAAATTCTGAAGATAAACCAGAGTTCTATACTGTACTAAGAATAGAAAAAAAGTTGGCTAATTTTCCGGACAACGGTTATGTAATAGCTGTTTACGATTACTATGACAGCAGAATGGATTTTTATAATTCCGCCGAGGAAAAGGTAACAGCTGATGACGAAAAACTTATCGCAGGAAGCTGTGATACAATATATTATCAGGTAGTAGGAAAAGACCCCCAGAAAACAGAGATAGAATATGCAGCCATAAAAGCTCCACTGGATATGGGAGGAATGAAAACACTATCGGTTTTAGCCTCTTGGGCGGACCCAAGCCTTCCAAAGGATGTTCACTACAATGCGATCTTCAATCTTCACATAAAAAAAGATGGAAGTGCCTCTAGGCATCCGTTATTCCCAATAACAAAAGTAAAGGATCAGGACCTTCATCTGTTCCAGATATTGGACTTAAACAACGACGGATATAAAGAGACCGTTATCAGAAAAAATAAAAACAACAACGATACATTCATTATTTATTATTATGACAGAGGAAAGGATGCCTATTTCCAGGAAGGAGACCAGTCAGGAGAATAACAAAGTATCCCGCTGGTAAGTTTTTTTTCTCCAGTACCATCGCTGTTTATGAAATAAATATCAGAGCCACCATGCCTTGTTGAGGTAAAGACAAGATGTCTCCCATTCGGGGACCACGAGGGATCCTCGTTATTACCACTATCTATGGTCAATCTCTCCAGCTGTTCACCTGTTGGTGAAATCAGAAAAATATCAAAGTAAGCTCTTTTTCCAAAAGGATTATCCAGCCCTGCAAAGGCTATTCTGTCGGTGGCAGGGGACCAGGAGGGTGAAGAATTATAATATCTTGAGAAAGTTATCCTTGTTTGTTTTTTAGTCGCCATTTCCAGTCGATACAATTCCGGATTCCCTGTCCTAGAGGAAGAAAACACCAATGTCTTACCGTCAGGAGAAAAACTTGGCTCCACATCCATACCTGACTCCTGTATCAAAGAGTTTATGGTCCCTTCTTCTATATTATAAAGGTAGAGGTTCGGATTACCATCCTTGCTGGAAGTAAAAGCAATAGTTTTACCGTCGGGGGACCAAGTTGCACCGCTATTCTGCCCCTGAAGGTCAGAGATGAGTTTTTCCCTGTCCCTTTTAACATCATACAGATAAAGGTTGGGGTTGATCAAACGTCCTTTACCATTATACCTGGTCAAGGCGTACCTTGTGTAGGCTATATAGTTACCATCTGGTGACCAGGCAGGTGAGACCATTATAGTTTTATAAAAGGTTACCTGCTTAAGACGTCTGCCATCATAATCCATTGTAAAAAGATTCTTTATAGCCTCTTTTGGCCTTTTACCTATAAAAGCTATCTTTGTATCGAAAATACCTTTTTGTCCGGTTAGACGATAGTAGACCTGATTGGATATTAAGTGCGCCGTGTCTATAATGCTGTCATCGATCTTAAAGCTATCAGAGAACATTTCCTCGTTCGTTCTAAGACTAACAAGCTTTGCAGCAACTGTCCTTTTTTGGATCTCCATCGTCAAAAAATATTCCGCTCCGCTGACTTTCCAGGCTTCTATCTCCATTTTTTTATTTTCTGCAGGATACATGTCTTTGGGTAATAACATCAAAATATTGGAAAAAGACATATCTGAGGCAAAAACAGCTTCTAGTTCTTTGGTTTGTGGGCATTCCTCTAAAGAGCACTTGGAGTTAAAAGCAAGTACCGGTTTTTTAAATTCCGGCTCGCCTATTTTAATATAGATCCTTTCTGCAGCCTGTGACAGCGAAGATACTAAAAGCAAAAATAAAAAAAGAGATCTAAAATTCATTTTAATCATCAAAGTTTTTGTAGAGCGTACAGAACTCCATAGTTGGACAAAAAGTAAATAACATCTCCATTAATTATAGGATCCGCAAAGACCCCTGTACCAGAATTAAATTCTCCGGAATATCTGCCGTTATCCTTATTAAAGAACATCACTCCTCGTTCAGAGGAACCAACCACTAAATAATTTCCAACTACCACCGGTGTTGTAGGGATCCCGCTCTTTAATTTAGTACTCCATTTTACATTACCGTTACCGAGGCTTATGGAATACAGCATCCCTTCGTTGGAGGCAAAATAAACCGTATCACCGTCAACTTTTACAGATTTTGCGCTACCATCCTTTATACTCCATATTTCTGAACCTGTTTTTTTATCAAGGCAATAGAGATTACCGTCATAAGAAGCAAGTATGATAACTTTTTCATCTATATATGGGGTTGCATCAACATCTTTAAATTTTGTTCTCGAGACAAGCTTTTTTTCAAAACTAACGCTGCCGGTCTGCATATTGACGCCAACAAAAGAGCCATCAGAAAAGCCAACATACACATTCTCCTCGTAGCATACAGGAGAAGAGCTCCATTTGACCACCGGCCTGTTAATAGGAAAATCCTTTTTTATCGTCCACAGTGTCTTACCTGTCGTTATATCCAGTGCATACAGGACATCGTTGCTGCCCAGAACGAATAATCTTCCGTCACTTGTGCTAGGTGTGGAATAGATGGGGAATCCTGTTTTAATGGACCAGAGATAATCCCCTGTTCTATAAGAAAAAGCTTTTACCTCTCCCTCATTGTTACCAAAATACAGCACTCCTTGATAATACAGCGGCGTAGTTTCCATTCCACCACTACCACGAATAACTCTTTTGATCGAACCAAGGTTCTTATCCACCACGATCATATCGGAGTCGCTTACACCCTGAAAAAGATCCTCTCCAACTATTAAAGGAGAAGAAGCTTCGTGTCTTTTTGAACCAAATTGTAGATTTTTAAAAGCATCAACATACCAAAGATGTATGAACTGTAAATCCCTGTTGGTGACCACATCTTTTTTGCTAGCACAAGAGGCAAACACTAGGAACAGTAACAGAAGCACTATGGTATATTTGAACAAATGTTTCATAACGAAGCCTTAGCTGTGGATGCCTGTCTTGCATAATCCGTATCCGGATTTGCCATGATCACGGACTCATATGTAGCAAGAGCCCTGCTTTTGTCCCCAAGCTTTTGATAACATCTTCCTGCACCCAACGCTGCCACAGCAGAGTATGAACTTTCCTTGTTATCTTTTATCTTACCAAAGGCTTCTACAGCTCCACTATAATCAGCCTTATTCTCTTTTGCGTACGCTATACCCAACGTTGCTAACTCCTTAAGAAGTCCCTTACCCTTGTCCAAGACCTTCTCGTAGTTCTTTATTGCAGGATCCCATTCTTTTTTACTGTAATAAAGCTCTCCAAGCATATATGTTGCTTCCATTCCAGCGTCAGTATCACCTAGCTTGCTTAGGCTATCCTCGACGGTCTTTATTACCAAACTGTCATCACCGGCACTCAATTTTTGTATTTGTTTTGCCATTTTATAAAATTCTCTTCTTGCATTCTCTTGTCTGGTATCATGAACGTAGTTAAAAATACTGAACGCAGCCGTTATAGCCACCACTACTGCCGAAAGTATCAGGTAAAGCTTAACGTTGTGCCTCAAATACTTAACAAAACCGAGCATAGACTTGAAGAACTTGTCCGGAGACTTGATATCCTTGATAGAAAGTTTGTTAGACATGTTTACACCGCCTTATCTTTTTTGTTTGATACTATGCCACACAAAAGTCTTTGTCAAAACCTGATTGCCCTTAGTAACTCTGTATGTTAGATTTTAGGTAACGGGAGCCTAGATGAAAAAAGTTCTTATCCTATTATCCGTATTTTTTGCCTCCTTGGGCATTATCTACGCCCAAGAAACACCCAATGTAAGTACAGAACAGCCTGCAGCTCCACAGGAAGCACCTACAAAAGCAAAAACGAACGATAGCTATTATGCAGACCCCTTTTCTGACCTAGCTGAACTGGATAGTCCAGAAGAGGAAGAACAGGAAGAAGCAATGGACCGTTTTTATGGGTATGGAAGGATCTTTCACATAGATATGTATGGAGGTCTGGCCTACTTAAGAGGGCCAATGTCCTACATATACCATGGCGGTTGGATGATGGGCGCAAGGATCTCCTACTTCCTTGACTGGGACCTTGCACTAACCTTCCATGTTGGCATAGGTAAGGCGGCGATGGAGTTCCCGAACCCAGTGACGTCAGACAATTATCCAACCTTCACCGGCTCAGCAACGCTATTTAACATGGGCTTTGGGTTGAAGTATTATCTTAATTTCCACGATATTTCGCACGCCATAGCGTACATAAACCCTGCCTTAAATTTTGGGGGAGAAATGTCCGTTATAAATGATGCTTTAGATATGTCAGATATTCCAGCGACCGTAAGTATAACAGATCCCTCCCATAAAATGGTCTCACCAGGACTTTTCTTTGGATTAAGCATTGAGTTCCCTATCTTCAGAAAATCTGTTTATCTTGGCGGAGACTTCCTATATCACCTGAGTTATTTCCCTGCTAGGAATAGCAAAGTCGCTACTACCGACCCTCATTTTGGGAGCCTAGATTATAGCGGTACCTATATGACCTTAGGCGGCAGCTTTATAATAAACCTCTAGTTGAAATTAATGTCAAAAAGCCATATTATGCCTAACCATCATGGAATATAAAAGAAACCAAATAACCGCCTTTAGGATCTGTGAAAAAATACCTCTAAAAGCCCTTAACAATATAGAAGAAGTCCTTAGAGCAGAAACAACCTATAGGTCCGCTGATCAGATAGAACTAAAAAAATACGACTCTACTATATATATTTTTAACTTTGGTATAATAGCGTTCTTTAATTTGGACCCAGATGATCAAGAAGAAATAATTACAAGATTCTTGAGTGAGTTTTCCTCTGTAATAACAGGAATAGAGCAGGATATTTCCTCTGTTTCAGACAGTGTAAAGATACGTATAGGCGAAGAGAACAAAATAGATTTCGACAGTATTTATCTTACTTCCGTAGAAGATGATTATTTAAGGATAGTGGCACTTATATTATCTCACAGCGTTATGTTAGACTACTACGAGCACCATGTAGATAACCTGCTGGAATTATCCACTACTCAACTAATAAAGAGCAAGAACAGTGGATGGATACCACGAGGAGTAAAAAGGTTAAGGAACTTCCTTGTGGAGTGCATGCAAACAAAACAGAACATAATAACCAACCTTTTTGTTCTGGATTCTCCAGAGGAGATCTGGGAAAACCCTGAACTGGATAAGTTGTACCAGGGTATCAGAAAAATGCTTGATATCTCTTCAAGATTCAAGTCGCTGGACTACAAGCTGAAACTAATACAGGAAAACCTGACCATGATACTAAACATGGTCTCATCAAGAAGTGGTTTTTGGATGGAACTAATAATCGTTCTATTGATACTTGCAGAAATCTTAATGGCTATTGCTAGACTCGCTTAAGAAAAACATAATTTATCAAAGCTCCGTCCCGTAAAAAAATCCTTTCAAATGGTGTGATGTATTCATCCTTTTCCCTAATTGAATGGTGGTAATCCCTGCTTACAATTTGTGTTTCTAAGATCTTTTTGATCTCCTCGTCATAAAGGATCTTTAACATATGTAAAAAATAATCATCGTTGTCTGTTCGTATTTTTATGAAACCGCCTTTTATTATCTTAGAGGCAAGTTCAATGAGGTATTGTTTCTGCACTAAACGATTTTTTTTCTGTTTTGTTTTGGGCCAGGGGTCAGGGAATAAAATAAAAATGCCGCTTAATCCCTTTTCATTAAAAAGTGCAGGGATACCACTGGCGTCCATACTGGCAACAACACAGTTCTTTAGTCCCGCCTTTTGTATCTTTAAGGCAGTCCTATGCACTTCTTTGAATTGGCGCTCAAAACCGAGATAAAAATTATGAGGGTTTTTAGAGGCTAGATCCGTTAAATACTCTCCATTACCACAGCCAATATCCAAGATCAGCGGTAAGGGATTTTTATTAATAGCATTTACTATGGAATATTCGTTTAGGACGATCCCGTCAAATTCCTTAACCTTTTCGACATAAGGATTGGAAAAGCGCTTATTTCTCAATGTGCCTATCAAGCCACGCTTTAAATTTGTTGAACTCTTTATAAGGGGCAATAAGACCCTTAAGGACTTCTAAGCTGACCGGAACCTCGTTCTTATTCTTATCGCCATCCCAGTATTTGAACTTGGAAACGCCCATAAAAACAGACCTGCACCAGCTGTCCAAGGCCTCTAAAAGCCATGGTGGGAGGTTACTCTTTCTAACCTCATGGAGATAGTCCTGGAGTTCCTCTCTGATCTCTGCAATTTTCATCGTCGCTCCTCTCCAATAACTTGTATTGTATTTTTTTTATAATCCATATAGGCTAAAAAGTAAATGCGATACTTAAACCCTTTGTTCCGTTTATACAGCCTTTTTATCCTGATTCTTTCTAGGATGTATATCCCCACTGTGATTAGACCGTTTATTTATAGCTCCTTTGGAAAGACCTTCCTTAAGATGAATTCCAACGATTTTAAAGAAATTGGGGCGGAGTTAAGCGAATTCATCAACCTTAGTGAGTTTTTTTCAAGACCTGTAAAAATAAGTTCCAGACCCATCGGCAAACAAAACATAGTTTCGCCATGTGACGGGAAAATACTTGAACAAGGTAAAATCCTTGAGGGAACAATAATTAGAGTTAAGGGCAATAATTATGATGTTCAAGAGTTACTTCAGGATAAATCCTTAAGCACAAAATATAAAAATAGTTCGTATGTAAACATTTACCTTTCTCCAAGGAATTATCATCGTTTTCATATCCCTTGCGACGGTAAAATAACTCACCTCCAACACATCCCTGGGTGTTGCTTACCGGTAAACAGGCTCGGCAGAAAAGTAAAAAAACTTTATGCAATTAATGAACGAATAACAGTTCAAATATCGAATAAAGAATTTAGTGTGTGCCTTGCAATAGTTGGTGCTGCTGCTGTAAGAGGAATAAAAATATCCAGATCACTTGGTAAAACTGTACATAAAGGAGATGAACTCGGAATGTTCCAGCTTGGTTCGTCTATTGTTCTTTTAACAGATGGTAACTTGGAAAATGCTAAAATTAATACTGAAGTTCAGGCTTGTTCAAATATTTGAGAATTACTTTCCCTTTTCTTTTTCCAACAAGTCCTGCAATTGTTCCCTGTCTTCATCTGGTATATCAACTGCATCCGATTTTTCTTTTTTACCTTTTGCCTTAACTTCTTTTTGAGGTTCTTTTACTTCCTGTTTAACAGACTCGGGTTTTTTGACATCTTTTTTAGGAGCTTTTTTTACTTCCTTTTTAACTTCATCCTTTTTAACAGGAGCAACTTCTTCCATTTCTGTATCGTTACTGGCAAGCATGGATTTAAAATATTCCGCAACGTATGTTTTTAGTTTTCTGCCTTTATACTCAGCTTGCAAGATAAGCAAGACCACAACAACAGCAATTAAAAGTTTGAACAAAAATCCGATTACTTTCAAAACATCAACTCCTTATAGTTAAACTCAAAAACATTGTATCATTTGTACAGAAAAGTTCAATATGACTAATGGGAACCACCGCTCTTGAGTTCATCAAGAACGAGCTTTGAGACAACTTTAAGTGCGTCAAATACCCCATTACCCTTTGTAGCTATAGTTTCGAACTCAGGTTTGGAGTGTGGATTCAGGGCGGCTCTAAGTTCTTCTGGACTGAGTATTCCACCTATATCGCGTTTATTATACATAAAGACCATCGGAAGGGTTTTTATGTCGTAACCATAGTCATCTAAATGTTCTTCTAACTTTTGTAACGCTTTTTTATTAGCGTCCAATCTTTCTCTTTGCGAATCAGCCACAAAAATTATCCCATCCACACCTTTAAGAATGAATTTTCTGCAGGACTCAAACATTCCTTGTCCGGGTATGGTGTAAAGATGAAATCTTGTCCTGAATCCATTAATTTCACCAAGTTCTAGAGGTAAAAAATCAAAGAACGCAGTACGGTTATCTTCTCCATCCACAGCTATCAGTTTCCCTCTTATTGCAGGGTCCGAGGCTTCGTAAATATATTTTAACGAGGCTGTTTTGCCGCTCAACCCAGGGCCGTAATAAACTATTTTACAATTTATTTCCTTAGAAGAATAATTAATGAACGACATTCTTAAACACCCTTAAATAAGGCTCTTACTTTGTCCGAAAAACTTTTAAGCTCCGGTACAATATCTAATAAATCTACTTCTTTTGGATAAAAGACAACAAGAAAAAATCTTTCACTTAGCTTTGCCATAACAAAGCCACCTTTTTCGCCCTTTGTGATAGAAAAAAAACTGTCATCAAGGATACCGGTAAAGAACTTCAATACCTGTTGCGAATCTGCGCAAGATCTCCTTAAGATCTCGGAAGCAGCTTTTACATCCATATTGCCACACTCTGCAGCAACATCACCCAGACTATCCATTATTGCAAGTCCAGAGGCGTTGGTTGACATAAAGATGTTCTCTATCAAAAAAGAAAGTTTATCGGAGGAAGGAGTCAACATAGGACGTCCTGCCTTTCCTCCAAAGCTCGGCATAAAGTTGTATCGTCAACGTAGTCTATACTTGCTCCGGCAGGAACACCTCTTGCTAATCTGGAGACCCTCACACCAAGTCCTCCAACAAGTTTTGCAATATACAGTGTCGTTGCATCACCCTCCACACTGGAATTGAGAGCAACAACTATTTCTTCCGGTTTTTCTTTTTTGATCCTTTCTATAAGCTCGTTTAATTTAATATCATCAGGACCTATTCCATCCAGCGGCGACACAACTCCATTAAGCACATGGTAACGTCCGTTAAAATCGCCTCGTTCCATAACAAAAACATCCTGTGGACGCTCTACAACACATAGATATTTTACATCCCTGGCAGCATCTGTACACACATCACATTCCTGTGAATTAAGGGCATAACCGTAACACTTAGGACAGATAGTGACTTCCCTGTGCACGGCCTTTATGGACTCAGAAAGATCATTGACCGAGTCCTCTTTCATTTTTACCACATGGTATGCAAGTCTTGTTGCTGTTTTTAGTCCCATTCCAGGAAGTTTACTGAATTCTCTGGCAAGTCTTTCTATGGGTTTAAGGCTGTGCGCCATTTATTTCTCCGTGGATAAGTTTACTAAAAAAGGTTCACCTTTTCAATTTTTGCTCCAAGTATCTCTTGTGCATCCTTGACAGCCTCTTTTTCAAGCAAAGATTTCTTTCTTATGTCATTGTTGGCAACTTTTTGCATTATAACACTATTCACGATTTCTATCCTATAAAGACTGCCATACAGCTCATAAACAGTTTCCTCCAAACTCCTAAAGAAGTCCTGATTGAGACCAATGAGTTCTGGTGTATCAGAGTAATCAAGCAAAATGGTCTTGCCCTGTTTTAGACCCGTGAACTTTGCTTTTGAAAGCACCTCAGATACCTGTGAATTGGTAGCCGCTATTTTGTTCAAAAGCTCTTCCCAGTCAAAAGATCGTGTAGTCGGCTGGTTAGAGAGTGAACTCACGTTTTTTTTTTCGATGCTCGTAGTAGTGGAAGCAGTTATGGGAGCATTCTTAAGGGTGTTAATAAGGTCACCTAAAGACTCATTTGATGGTTTGGAACACATAGAGATCAAAGACACATCAAAAATTATCCACGGATATGCAGAACGGGCGACCTCTTCTACACAATTGTTCGTCATATAGAACCACTGTTCAATGTCAGTTGGGCTTATCTTGGCAGCAAGACCTTCAAGTTCCTTTAATTCATAATCAGGAAGTTCTTCGGCTAACATATCAGCAAGGCCATTCTTAATAAAAAGCAGATTACGGAATATTTCCACTAGCGTATCTGTAATATTTTTTACGTCGTAAGCCTCATCAAAAAGTTTTTTACTTAGTGTCAAACAGTTCCTTACTTCATTTTTAACAATGGAGGAAGCTATCCCAAAGATCATGTTCCTGTCCACAAGCCCTAAAATATCCCTTGCTTCGTTATCGTCGAACTTTGTGCCTGCAAAAGAGATAACTTTATCTAACATAGAGAGCGAATCCCTGAGACTTCCTCTGGCTTCCCTTGCGATCGCATGAAGAGCGGTATCTGTTGCAGAAACATTTTCTTTTGTAACTATGTCTTTTAACGTTGCTGCTATCGCCTCTATAGAAAGCTTTTTGAAATCGAAGGACTGGCACCTGCTCACTATGGTTTGAGGTATTTTTCCCATTTCTGTTGTAGCAAGGATGAAGACCCCATGTGCAGGTGGTTCTTCCAGCGTCTTAAGTAAGGCATTGAACGCTGCGTTAGAAAGCATGTGAACTTCATCTATTATGTATATTTTATATTTAGAACTTACTGGAGGATAAATAATGTTGTCTATTATTTCACGAGCCTGCTCTACTTTGTTGTTCGAAGCTCCGTCTATTTCCTGAACATCTATGGAGGCACCACTGGTTATTTCCAAACAACTTTGGCATTTGTTGCACGGCTCACCATCCTGAAGGTCAGTGCAGCACAGTGCCTTTGCAAGCAGCCTTGCAACAGAAGTTTTTCCAATGCCTCTGGTACCGGAAAATAAATAGGCAGCAGCAACCCTGTTGTTCAATATAGAATTCTTAAGGGTCTTGATTATGTGATCCTGGCCTTTAACATCACTAAACTGTGTGGGACGCCATTTTCGAGCAAGGACTTGATAAGAAGACACTATTTTATAACCCCCTAATATATAAGACAATATGGCAACCGGACGGTAACACACGGAACATACATCTTACCGTTGCTTCCTTTCGGATCTGGCGGGGTTCGAAGAGCTCAACGTTGTCGCCGTACCAGTCACCGTATAATGGGGTTTATCAAAGAATACCGGCCTAGACAAGGCCTAAAAAGATCCATTAAAATACAGGTTTTAGGAGTTGTAGATTTAATTATTCCAAGGGCACGGTGTTCTTTTTATAGCGCCTACTCGCCGCTATAAAAAGCCACCTAAGCTCTCGGCCTAAAAAGCTCCTTTCTCGCTTTTTGAGGACCTCCGAGGTTGCCCTTGGAACAACTAAATCTGCAACTCTATACATCAAATGGCCCAAAATCCATTCTATGAGAGGTATCTATGGAAAACCCAATAAAAATCGAAAGGAATATTTTTGCTATAACCTACATTTCTACTATTTCTATATCGCTGGCATCTGGTTTGTTGGAACTTAAGATAAGACTTATGGTATCGCTCTTATTTTTGATGATATTCTCACTGTCCTGCTGGTTGACGGCAAGGGTCACTTTTGCAGAAACGCCCTCCTCTATTATATTTAGGCCGGCTACGGCAACACCTTTGGCCAAGTAAACAACCTCTCCATTCCTAATGTCCGTAATGTCCACTTTGGCCCCGGGGTACAGCAGGTCCAAAGGAAGATTATTCGCCTTAACAACAAGGCTTACCGCTCTTTTACCTTCAAGAAGTTTTTCCATTAATGGGTCTGCAGTATCTGGCTCGTTTTTTTCCCATATCGGTTTAAGTAACCTAACCCCCAGCAAGGTAAGGAACATTGCAGCAATAAGCAAAATGCCTGCGGCTTTTTTATTTTCCAGTATTAGCCTTAATTTTCTCTTCGAATTCCTTATAAAACACATCAAGCGATCCATTCGTTATACCTCCCTCGTTTGTGTAGCTTAGTGCCTTAGAGGGCTTTCTGACCTCTATTTTGTACGTATCCTTTATCTTTATTTCTGAATCCGAACAGTTTGCATCACTTGTACATTTATTTTTCATAAAGAAAGAATAAACAGCTGCATGCATTTTGTTATCATCGCTAAACCTTGAGTTGATGATCTTAGAGAACGAAAGTGCAAAAATAACAACTGGAACTAAAAAAATAAAGATGCAATAGAACTCGCTAAGCATTGTTGAATTTAACTCCCCAGGTGTCTTCCGTTGGAGCGAACCAAAGATCTTTTGTGTTACCATACTCCTGACTATCTATACATACACCGCTATTAGTTATGATACCCTTGTGCTGCACGCAGGCTGTTCTAAATATATTATTCTTAAATTCTATTAGCGCTGGTATCTGAAAAAAGCCAAAGTTAACCCCAGTTTGTCTTCTGTACTCTACGTAATGATAGTTAGGCAAAAGTGATAATTTATTCTGTCGCCTTAGATCCACATCAAGAACTGGTGCATAGGTTTTAAGCCGAAGCAAAAGCAGGTCTTGATACTCCTGCAGCCCAGTACTTATTTTTTGTGCCATTTGTATCATTGGTGCAAGTTCTGGTACCAACACCGCTGCTGCACAAAGTACAGCGATACGTTTTAATTGTTTATTGGCCCAAGAAACTTTGTCCAAAGTCTCTACATATAAAGATATTACAGAAAGCATATGAGCATCTTTTTTGTTCTGCTCTTCTATTATTTTGATCGTTTCATTGTAGATGCGCCCTATCTCGATAAAAGAAAGCGTAATTATAAAAACAAACAATGCAGCTACTGCAAGGATGCTTCCTTTATTATTTAAAAAATATTTCATTCCCAATTGGTCCTATCTCCAGCCTCTTAAATTTTTTAGTACCAACTACCATCCCTTGAACCAGTAATGTCCTACTCAACGGAGTGATCTGTGTTTTTTTAACAATGGGCTCAAATTTTTTACCCATATTTTCTGCATGAGTTAAAGCCTTAGTGGTACCATCAAAGTCATACGAGCGAGTATAATAATAGAACATGCCACCGCTCATTAATCTAAAAACAATATAAAAAAGAGAAACACCTATGGCCGTAAAACATATCAACAGCTTTGAATACGAAATAAGTACTTCTATAAAGACCATGACGATGACCCAGAGCTAGACCCTGTTGCCTTTTTATTTGAGTTCTTATGAAAGTCTGAAAGCCCCTTTCTGTTAACAAATTTGTCGTCTATTGTTGGTAGATCTTTGCCAATGTTCTCACCTCTATCTTGCAGCCCTGAGGTTATTTGAGCTAATTTAGTCCTTACTGTCTGTCCTAAGAGCTCAGTAATACCTATTGCTGCTATGGCAAGTAGTGCCACCAAAATTATGTACTCGATCATTCCCTGCCCTTTTTTATTGCGCATAAGCACCTCCATACAAATGAATAGTGTGCAACAAATGGTGCAGCGTAAGAACTGCAATTTGCGACTTTGTTTGAACGATTATTTGAATGTAATGTCGAAAAGCGGACTATTTATTTTGCTATATGATCAATAAAATTTTCTACGTTGGTTTTTACTAGATTAAAGTGATTTACTTCTTTTAACCCACCATTTGCATCAAAAGCCTCGTGAGCCACAGCAAGCGAGAACATGTCCGGATATACAAAAGCGCCAAGCGCCTCTAGGGACATCCTTAGGACCCAAAGCCCCCTGTTGCCTCCTACCATAGAAGGGGAAGCGGACATCAGTAGCATCTGTTTTCGTTTGAACGGCTGCTGTGGTTTTATCCTAGACATCCAGTCAACAGCATTTTTAAGGACCCCGCTTACAGAATAATTATATTCCGGCGTAGAAATAATAACTCCATCAACACTATTGAAAAGATCTTTTAGTTTGATTGCCGCCTCTGGAATGCCTTTCCCGTCTTCTATATCACCACTGTAAAGCGGCATTTCAAAAGCTGCGAAATCAACAACTTTAACTTCAGCCCCTTTTGCACTGGCAACTTCACAGGCAACGGCTAAAAGTTTTTTGTTCAATGAATCTTTTCTTATAGAACCTGCTAACGCTAATATTTTCATAGTTATCTCCAATAGCCAGAGATCCTGGTTTTATTTTTATTCCAAAATTCAAAAACAAATGCAGAAGCGAGAGCAATTATGATTGAAAGTATAAATAACATAATTGAATACTTTATTACCTTTTTGAAGTTGAATATTTGACTCATTTTTACTTTTATATCGGTAGAACTAGATGGATCAACAGTTCTAAGCTTGGAAACTTTTGAATCCTTTATAGTTGCATAAATAAACGGAAAATAATAATCATCAACTGAATTACTTGTATATTTGAGTCTACTC
>Ga0209697_10002284_pt1 | contig 27897 bp, 26 predicted proteins | sample AliMusrvi5mmetaG_FD_184115 | JGI IMG/M metagenome (GOLD analysis project Ga0209697, IMG submission 184115) | Freshwater lake bacterial and archeal communities from Alinen Mustajarvi, Finland, to study Microbial Dark Matter (Phase II) - Alinen... | ecosystem: Environmental > Aquatic > Freshwater... | reverse complement strand
GCCTCCAAAGCGCAGAAGGGTCTGATTTTATATATTCATAGAATTTCAATGAAGCAATTGACATGGCAAGATTTAGAGGCTCAATAACAAAAGTATCCCGCAGGTTAGGTATTGCGCTTGCACCTAAGGCTGAGAAATATCTCGAAAGACGTCCTTTTCCTCCAGGTCAGCACGGTCAGGGCAGAAAAGGTAAAGTTTCAGAATACGCCCTTCAGCTCAGAGAGAAGCAGAAGATGAAATATCTTTATGGTATTCTTGAAAAGCAGTTCAGGAACTACTTTAAGAAGGCAGCATCTCAGAGAGGTGTTACCGGCGATAACCTTGTCAGGCTTCTCGAAAGGCGCTTTGACAATGTAGTCTTCCGCGCAGGTTTCGCGCCTTCAAGGTCCGGTGCGCGTCAGCTTGTAACGCACGGGCATCTCCTTATCAACGGAAAGAAGGTCGACATTCCTTCCTATATCGTCTCTCCTTCTGAACTGATCGAGTTCCGTCAGAGAAGCAAAAATATGGGTGCTGTTACCGACTCCCTGAACAAAACACCGGAATCCCGCATACCTGCATGGATTCAGGTCGATAAAGCCAATCAGAAAGCTGTATTTCTTGCTGTTCCTGAAAGAGTTGACATACAGGAGCCATTTAATGAGCAGTTGGTTGTTGAGTTATACTCTAAGTGATTTTAATGAAATCTAAGGTATCAATACTATGATATACCAGATGCAGATGCCTGCTAAAACAGAAGTTGACGAAACTACGCATACTGATCGTTTCGGCAGGTTCATTGCGCAGCCGCTTGAGCGTGGTTACGGTGTGACCCTTGGAAATGTTATGAGAAGGGTTTTGCTTGCATCACTGCCGGGAACAGCAATAACAGGCATAAAGGTTGATGGCGTTTTTCATGAGTTTGCCGCGATTGATGGCGTCCGTGAGGATGTTCCGGAAATAGTGCTTAATCTCAAAAAGGTCCGTTTTAAGTCAACATGCAAAAGAAATTGTAAGACATCCCTTATACTTGTCGGACCAATGGATTTTACTGCCGGCGATATAGTTGCGCAGGAAGGCGAGTTTGAGGTGTTGAACAAGGATATGCATATTGCCACGATCAATGCCAATGCAACCCTGAAAATTGATCTCTTTATCGGAAGAGGTCGTGGTTACATTCCTGCGGAGGAGAACAGACCCGAAGGAATGCCGATCGGCTATATAGCTATCGATGCCATTTACACTCCTATCAGGAACGTAAAGTTCACCGTAGAAAACACCCGAGTCGGTCAGAGAACCGATTACGAAAAAATGATTCTTGATGTCGAAACAGATGGTTCAGTCACACCCGATGACTCCATTAGTTTAGCAGGCAAGATCATCACCGAACATGTTACCTTCTTTGCCAATTTCTCACCGACCGAGGAAGAATTTACCGAAGAGGAATTCAAGCAGCAGGATGATGAGTTTGAAACAATGCGTCGTCTGTTGCATACCAAAATTGAAGATCTTGATCTTTCAGTCCGTTCGCACAACTGCCTGAGACTTGCCGAAATCGATACCATCGGCGACCTTGTTTCGCGCAAAGAGGACGAGTTGCTGAACTACAAGAATTTTGGCAAGAAATCTTTGACGGAACTTAAGGAACAACTTGAAAAATTTGAACTGAAGTTTGGTATGGATATTACCAAGTATCAGGGCAAATAAGAAAATAGCAACCGTTTTTTTGAATTATTGAGATCAGGACACACTCATGCGTAAAGTTAAGCCGGTAAGAAAACTCGGAAGAACCGCAGCCCATAGAAAGGCGACACTAAGCAACCTCTCGACTCAGCTCCTTGTATACAAGCGCATTGAGACTACAGAGGCTAAAGCGAAAGAGACTCGCAGGGTTGTCGAAAAGATTATTACAAAAGCCCGTAAGGGAACTGTACATGCCCAGCGCGAAATCTTTAAAAGTATAAGAGACAAGCAGGCTATCAGAATGCTTTTTGAAGAGATTGTCGGAAAAGTAGGTGATCGCAAGGGTGGATATACACGAGTTATAAAGCTTGCACCTCGTTTTGGTGATGCCGCAAAAATGGCAGTTATCGAGCTTGTTGATTATCAGGAAGCACCGGCAACAAGTCAGAAATCAGGTAAGCAGGATCGTTCAAAACGAGTCAAGGGTTCAAAGAAAACCAGCGAAGCTCCAGCTTCTGTCGCAACAGCTTCTGCTGAGTAATCTCTACCCGGTTTTAGTTTCTTGTATTTGTTATTGATAGTCATTGCCAGCTGGATAGTTTCTATCCTCGGGCAATGACTATTTGCTTTTCAGAGAAAAAAGTACTGATACCGCTTATCGGATGCAGTTCAACTTTTTTGGGGAAACCGTTATGATCCCTGCTTGATGCAAGGGTTTTTGCTATCTCTTTTTCAAGATTCCCTCCTTTCAGGCAAATGAGTGTGCCGCGTGGCTTGAGAAGTCTTCCGGAATAGGCGCACAGTTGATCGAGCGGTGCAACCTGCCTCGACAGTACCGTATCAAAAATAACCCCGTTAAGCTCTTCCACCCTCGTATGCACAGCTACGGCATTTTTGATCCCGAGTTCTTTGATCATAGCCTGGCAGGCTGCTATTTTCTTACCGGTCGAATCCACAAGAAGGAATTGAGTCTCAGGGAATGAGATAGAGAGCGGAATTCCAGGCAGTCCGCCTCCTGTACCCAGATCAAGCACCTTTTCTCCTTTACTGAAGGGATGGAAGAGAGCGATAAGAAGAGAGTGAAAGATATGTTTAACGATCACCGGCGCATCTTCTTTCCGGCTTATAAGGTTAATCTTATGGTTCCACTCCTCAAGCAGGCTGCCATATCGAACCAATTGCTCAAGGGCTAAGGGGTCAAGCACAATCCCCTGCCCGGTACACAATTTTTCCAGTGTAGCTAAATCACTCGTCAGTCGTTCCATGCGTTTTAATCCTTCTGTTCAGTTGTTTACCGCAAAAAACGACATTTTAAGATGAATGACAAATTGGCTTTAATAATTGAGTAAATTATAACAGATATGGAATGGAATGCATTTTAACCAGTCTGCATTTTACTCTATATGAACCCTCAACATTAATTCAAGTTTTATGAGTAGTTGTCCGAGCGAGCATGTTTATGCGCTGATTATGGCCGGCGGAATTGGCAAGCAGCTTTGGCCTGTTTCAAGAAAACAAATGCCAAAGCAGTTTGTAGATCTTTATGATGAAGGTACCATGATTGCCAAAACAGTCCAGCGCATCAGCGGTACCGTGATTGAGGACAATATTTTTATTATAACCAGCGAACAGGGTCGTAAGCTGATTTCCACATCTCTAACCGGGTTCAGGCCGGATAATATCATTGTTGAGCCTTCCAGTCGTAATACAGCGCCATGCATTGCTCTTGCGACCGCTCATATCAAAAAAAGGGATCCTGATGCTGTTACTATAGTTCTCCCTGCTGACCATCTGGTGACGGACCATAAGGCTTTTCTTCATATTGTCAATGCCGGTATTGAAATTGCATCGGGCAACAAAGGCCTCGTTACCATTGGTGTCAAGGCAGACAGACCTGAAATAGACTACGGTTACATTCAGGTGGATGAAGAGCTTCCCATTCCGTTGGCATTTGATGCAGGTTGTGAATTTACCCTATTCAGAGCAAAGGCTTTTGCTGAAAAGCCCGACCTTGCCACGGCAGTGGAGTTTCTTGAAAGCAAGGACTTTTACTGGAACAGCGGTGTCTTTATCTGGCATATTGATGCTATTTCCAGAGAGTTTGAACGATCAATGCCTGATTTATACAAGGATCTGCTCACAATCTATGAGAGTCTTGGAACCGAAAAAGAACAAAAAGTCATTAAAGATGTTTATTCTTGGATTCATCCTATTTCTATTGACTACGGGATTATGGAAAAGGCTGATTCTGTTTTCGTTCTCACGGGGGAATTCGGCTGGACTGATCTTGGGTCCTGGGATGAAGTAGTTAAAGTAATGGGTAGGCGGAGCCTCAATGCGCAGCTGCTATCCGACGATCGGCTTGTGCAGATTGATTGTGAAAATATCTTTGTCAGAAAACCCAAGGACAAGGTAATCTGTACGATAGGCATTCGGGACGTGATCATTATCGAGACCGATGATGCGCTTCTGATCTGCAAAAAAGGGGAGTCGCAAAGGGTAAAAGATGCTGTTGATATCCTGAGGCGAAACGAGCTCGAGGAATACCTTTAAGCCCCGTTTTTATTCGACCAGCTTGCTCCCTCTTTTGTATCCTTGATTTCAATCCCTACAGCTAAAAGCCTGTCGCGGATTTTATCACTGAGTGCAAAATTTTTGTTCTGCCTCGCTTCAGCCCGAAGCTCGAGGAGAACGTCCATAATGCCATCGAGCTTTTTACCGGTCTGCACGGAATCTCTGCCTGTGGATTGTTCATTCTGGTTCAGGATGCCAAGAATCTCCGAGGCGGACGAGTGAAGAAAAGCCTGAGTTGTTTCCCGTGACTCTTCTGTCATGCCTTCGCTGCAATCAAGCGTGGCATTAATGGCTTTTGAGAGATCGAAAAGTACTGCTATAGCTACTGGGGTATTAAAATCATCATCCATTGCGTCGGTAAATCGCTTGATGAATGGTTCAGCGTCAAACACGGCACTCCCGGTTTTCTGTTCCGCCAGTCGCCGCCGTGTTTCGCGAAGTTTTTCGAGTCCGGTTGTTGATGCTTTTATGGCGGATTGAGAGTAATCCAGTTGCGAACGGTAATGCGATTGAAGAACAAAGAATCGGATAACCAGAGGATCGGTTTCTATAAACAAATCCTTGAGATTGACAGAGTTTTTCAGGGATTTCCCCATTTTTATGCCGTTCACCGTCACCATGTTGTTGTGCATCCAGAACCTGACATAAGGTTTTCCTGTTACCGCTTCTGACTGGGCGATTTCGCAGTCATGGTGCGGAAACTTGTTTTCCATGCCACCTCCGTGAATGTCGATGGTTTCACCAAGATATTTCATCGACATCGCCGAACACTCCAGATGCCATCCTGGATAGCCGATGCTCCATGGCGAATTCCATTTCATGAGATGCCCTTCCTCAGCCTTTTTCCATAATGCAAAATCAGAAGGATGTCGCTTGTCAGAGCGTGTCTCAACCCTTACACCGGATTGTAACGCCTCCTGATCTGTTCTTCCTGATAGTTTTCCATATCCTGGAAATGAGAGAACGGAGAAATAAACATTGCCGTTGACCTCGTAGGCATGACCGGCATTGATCAAGCGTTCTATAAGGGCAATCTGTTCCGGGATGTGGGCTGTGGCCGCAGGTGCTATATTCGGGCGTACAACACCGAGCAGGTCCATGTCCTCATAGAAACTTCGGGTATAGAACTGCGAAATTTCCATCGGGTCAGTTTTTTCGAGGCGGGCCTGTTTGGATATCTTGTCCTCACCTTCATCGGCGTCATCAGTCAGGTGCCCCACATCGGTAATGTTCTGAACATACTTTACGTGGTATCCCGAATGACGCAGCCAGCGGACTACAACGTCAAAAGATACATAGCTTTTCGCATGCCCAAGATGGGCATGTCCGTAAACCGTCGGACCGCACACATAGATGCTCACCATCCCCGGACGCAGGGGCTCGAACTTTTCTTTGGCTCTCTTGAGGGAATTGTAAATGAAAAGTGACATCTTCTCCTGTTCTTCCTTTTATCTATGGGTATAATGCGTAAAAAGCTGGATGAAAGTTAAACATTTGGGTTTTTAACGCAAGGTTTTTAGCTTCCTTTTTATTGCTCTTTTTTGTTCGACCGCTTAATATTTGTATGAAGATTACTTCTGCTGCCTTTCATATCAGTGCTTCCGCTCTTTCCGGCCTTCCGGAAGGCTCATCTCCTGAAATTGTTTTTGCAGGGAGGTCCAATGTAGGCAAATCCACCCTGCTTAATTCACTTACAGAGAGTAAAGGTCTTGCAAAAACAAGTTCAACTCCCGGTAAAACCCGACTGATCAACTATTTTCGGATTAACAACGAGTTTTTTTTTGTCGATCTTCCCGGTTACGGATATGCGGCAGTCGGGCAAGCCGAGAAAGCCGCATGGGGCGATCTTCTTTCCTCGTATATTGAACGCCGGTACAGTATTTCGCTCATTGTGCTCCTGCTTGATTCCCGCCATCCGGCCATGCATTCCGACAGGGCAATGATAGAGTTTCTGGAGTTTCACGAAAAGCCCTATGGCATTGTTCTGACCAAGTATGACAAGCTCCGCCAAAAGGATAAAGTGCATACCCGGCGCGTGATGGAAAGTTGCGCGGCGAAAGCCAAATTTATTGTAAATTATTCATCGTTTTCTGGCAAGGGAAAGAGTGAGCTTCTGGCTCATTTTGATCATTATATCTGTTAAAAAAAACAATCGTCGTGGAATCAAAAAAATTCAGAACACCGACACAGTCCGCCACAGTAATTGTTGGCACTCAGTTCGGCGATGAAGGCAAAGGAAAACTTGTTGATTACCTTTCTGACAAGTACGATATCGTTGTCCGTTATCAAGGCGGGGCAAATGCTGGTCATACTATCTGTTTTGATAATAAAACCGTTGTTCTGCACCTTATTCCTTCCGGAATCTTTCATAAAGGATGTGTTTGTGTGATCGGCAACGGGGTCGTTATTGATCCTGCCGCACTGCTCGAAGAGATCAAAAAGGTAGAAGAACTCGGGTTTGAGGTTACAGGCAGGCTTTTTATCAGCCATAATGCCCATCTCATCATGCCTTACCACAAGCTCCTCGATTCATTGCACGAAACCGCTCAGGGTGACCAGAAAATCGGCACAACCGGTCGGGGTATCGGTCCGAGCTATGAAGACAAGTTTGCCCGTCAGGGTATAAGGGTTGTTGATCTTCTCAGCCCCGAAGTGCTGCAGGAGAAGCTCAGGGAGAACCTTGCTGCCAAGAACAAACTCTTTAAGAATATTTATGACAAGGAAGAGATTGATGTCGAAACCATGGTACGCGAGTACGAAGAGTTCGACAAGATTATCGATCCCTATGTGACCAATACCCAGTTATATCTCAACAAGCAGCTTCAGGAAGGAAAGACGGTGCTTCTTGAGGGCGCTCAGGGATGTCTGCTTGACGTTGATCACGGAACCTATCCTTATGTAACATCCTCCAACCCTACCTCTGGAGGCGCATGCACCGGCTCCGGAATTGCTCCGAACTATATCGGCAAGGTTATCGGTGTCTGCAAGGCCTATATGACAAGAGTCGGTAACGGAGCGTTTCCTTCAGAACTGCTCGATGAAACCGGTGAACTTCTCGGTAAAATCGGGCACGAATTCGGAGCAACAACAGGAAGAAAGCGCAGATGCGGCTGGATAGATCTCGTCGCCCTTCGTTATTCGCTTACAGTCAATGGTGTAACGGAAATTGCCCTGACCAAGCTCGATGTGCTTGACACCTTTGAAGAGATCAAGGTTTGTACCTCATATATGCTTGATGGCAGGGAGATTCATGATTTCCCGACCGATCATCAGACACTCTCGAGGGTGACGCCGGTCTATACCACCCTGAAGGGATGGATGGCTTCAAATGCTGATTCGCGCACCTTCTCTGAGATGCAGCCTGAAGCCCGTAACTACGTCACCTTCCTTGAGGATGAGCTGCAGATCCCTGTTACCTTTATTTCCGTTGGTCCTGGTCGGAAAGAGACTGTTTTTAGATAACCCTGGAGTTTTTTTACCATGGCTTTGATGGATATCGCAGTTATTCCGCTCGACAGTAAAGAGGGCAGTCTGAGTGGCTTTGTAGCCGGATTGCAGGAGCTTCTCGGCGTAAGCGGATGCAGCTACCGCCTTCATGATATGGGCACAACGGTTGAAGGTCCGGCGCATCTGCTTTTTGAGCTTGCCGAGAAACTTCACGAGTACTCGTTCAGTAAAGGTGGCAAGAGGGTATATACTGTCATGAAAATAGATGATCGAAGGGACCGGACTGTCCGTCTTGGTGAAAAGACGGCTTCCGTCAAAGCAAAAATAGCCCCCCCCGCGGAGTAGGGGGATTAGTGAAAATATTTTATCTTCACATTCTTTAAGATTGGCCGTTGTAACGCTTTTGCACCCCATCAGAGATGGAGTTGTTGCGGGGCAGTAACTATCAGGAGAAACACTTCATGATGCAGGTTTCCGGTGATGTTCATATAATCAAGGAAGATAACGTTACGCACAGTTTTTGTGGTCTTGCCTGTGTCGGCTGGATGTATCAGAAGATCAAAGACAGTTTTTTTCTTGTTCTCGGAACGCATACGTGCGCTCATTTTCTGCAGAATGCTCTTGGCATGATGATTTTTGCCAAGCCTCGCTTCGGTATCGCTCTCATGGAGGAAGGGGATCTTTCAAAGAACGAGCCTACCCTCGAAGAGATAATTCGCGAAATCAAGGCCGACCATAATCCCTCAGTGATTTTTCTTCTCTCCTCATGTACTCCTGAGGTTATGAAGGTTGATTTCAAGGGTCTTGCCCATCATCTCAGTACAGCGGATGTTCCGGTGCTTTTTGTTCCGGCCAGTGGCCTGGTCTATAACTTCACGCAGGCTGAGGATTCTGTATTGCACGCTCTTGTGCCGTTCTGTCCCGTAGCCCCCGCCGGTCAGAAAAGTGTGGTCTTTCTCGGTTCAGTCAATGACGCTACTGCTGACGATCTCAGAGCGGAGGCTGAAGAGCTTGGTATTCATGTCGCCGGATTTCTTCCTGAATCCCGTTTTGATAAAATGCCCGCTATCGGTCCCGATACCGTGCTTGCTCCTATCCAGCCTTATCTTTCAAGGGTTGCTGTCAAGCTCGAACGTGAACGCGGAGCGCGTGTTCTTCACTCTCTTTTTCCTTTCGGACCTGACGGAACAAGGGCTTTCTGGGAAGATCTTGCTCGTGAATTCGGTATCACCGTTGACCTTCGCGACCGCGAAAAAGCCGCATGGGAAAAAATCCGTACTCAGACTGCGCTGCTTCATGGTAAAAAGGTTTTTCTGACCGCAGATACCATGATGGAGCTGCCTCTTGCACGTTTTCTTAAAAGTGCCGGTGCTGATGTAGTAGAATGCAGCAGCGCCTATATCAACAAAAAATTTCATGCGCGTGAACTTGAGGCTCTTCAGGGTGTCCGTGTTGTGGAGCAGCCCAATTTTCATCGTCAGCTTGAGGATGTCAAGCGCATTCAGCCGGACCTCATTGTTACGTCGCTGATGACTGCCAATCCTTTTGCTGGTCATGGTTTTGTTGTCAAGTGGAGTATGGAGTTCATGCTTTCGCCGATTCACAGCTGGTCCGGAGTTATTCCACTGGCTAATTTGTTTGTTTCACCGCTCAATCGCCGCAGTAAGCTACCCGCGTTTGACAAGGAGGTATGGCTTGAAGGTGTCATGCCGAGCGCTGAATAATTCTCGTAAGGAAATCGTAATAACAAACGTCACAGAGTATGCGCTTAGCTTTCTGGCTCTATGAGGGAACTGCCCTCCATGGTATCAGCCGAGTCACCAACAGTATGAAAAGGGTTCACACTGTCTATCATGCGCCTCAGGGCGATGATTACATCACGGCCACCTACAGCATGCTTGAACGGACCCCGGACTTTCCGGGCCTCTCAATCAGCGTTGTTCGAGGAAGAGACCTTGCACAGGGAGTCTCAAGACTTCCCGGAACACTGCAGCAGGTTGATCACCACTACCATCCCGATCTTACCGTTATAGCACCGAGCTGCAGTACAGCTCTTCTTCAGGAAGACCTCCATCAGCTTACAGCACACTCTGGTCTGCCTCCGGAAAAAACTCTTGTCTATGCACTCAATCCTTTCAGGGTGTCTGAAAATGAGGCGGCTGACGGGCTGTTGACTGAACTGGTAAAAAGATATGCCGCACCTCAGGAAAAAACGGCCCTGCCTTCAGTGAACCTTCTCGGCTTTACATCCCTTGGCTTTCATTTGCGTGCCAACCTGACCAGCCTCCGGCGCATGCTGCAGACGCTTGGCATTACCGTCAATGTTGTTGCTCCATGGGGAGCAGGTATAGATGATCTTAAAAAGCTGCCCGCAGCCTGGCTCAATATTGCCCCGTACCGTGAAATCGGCTTAACGGCAGCTGAATATCTTGCTGAAGCGTTTGCCATGCCGGCGATATACGAAGCCCCGATAGGGGTTGAACCAACTCTTGCATGGCTTCGTTCTGTCATCGAAAAGCTGAATAAAACAGGTGCTGAAAAAGGTGTTCCTCCACTCACCCTTCCGAAACTCAGCGCTTTCTCGCTTGATGGCCTGAGTTCTCCGAGCGGAGTGCCGTGGTTTGCCAGAACTGCAGATATGGAAAGCTTCAGCAACAAACGGGCTTTTGTCTTTGGCGATGCCACGCATACCGTTGCGATTGTGAAGTTTTTGCGTGATGAACTCGGTATGAAAATCATTGGCGCAGGCACCTATATGGAGCGTCATGCAGAGTGGGTACGCAAAGAGCTGGAGGGCTACCTTCCAGGTCCGCTTGTCGTTACTGACCGGTTTCAGGACGTTGCAAAAATTATTGACGATGAAATGCCTGATCTGGTCTGCGGTACCCAGATGGAGCGCCATAGCTGCCGCAAGCTCGATGTTCCCTGTATGGTTATCTGCCCTCCGACCCATATCGAAAACCATCTGCTCGGCTATTATCCGTTTTTCGGTTTTGATGGATCTGATGTCATTGCCGACAGGGTCTATCTTTCATGCAAACTCGGTCTCGAAAAGCACTTGATCGACTTTTTCGGTGATGCCGGTTTGGAATATGAGGAGAACGGAGTATCTCAGTCGCCTGAGGCCGAGCCATCCAACGGGAACGGGCAAGTATCCAATACGGTTTCTGTTGATAACGATTCGGCTGCTGAAGATGGAGAGATGAAGTGGACAGATGATGCCGAAACAATGCTTAAGAAAGTGCCGTTTTTTGTTCGCAAAAAGGTCAGGAAGAATACTGACACCTTTGCCCGAAGCATCGGCGAATCCATTGTCACTGTAGAGGTTTTCCGAAAAGCAAAAGAGTCCCTCGGCGGGTAAGTTTTTTCTATCAATCATATTCTCTCTAATCACTATGAGTTTAGTTTTAGCCGTATATGGAAAAGGCGGCATAGGGAAAAGCACCACAAGCGCCAATATTTCCGCAGCCCTTGCCCTCAAAGGCGCGAAGGTATTGCAGATAGGCTGTGATCCCAAGCACGACAGCACATTCCCGATTACCGGGAAGCTGCAGAAAACCGTTATTGAGGCTCTCGAAGAGGTGGATTTCCATCACGAAGAGCTTACTGCTGAAGATATTATTGAAACCGGATTTGCAGGCATTGACTGCCTTGAAGCCGGCGGACCTCCGGCCGGAAGCGGATGCGGCGGCTATGTTGTCGGCGAATCAGTTACCCTGCTCCAGGAACTCGGTCTTTACGATAAATATGATGTCATCCTGTTCGATGTTCTTGGTGACGTTGTGTGCGGCGGTTTCAGCGCTCCGTTGAACTATGCCGACTATGCCATCATCATTGCCACCAACGATTTCGACAGCATTTTTGCAGCCAACCGCCTCTGCATGGCCATCCAGCAGAAAAGCGTTCGCTACAAGGTCAAGCTTGCAGGCATTGTTGCCAACCGGGTCGACTACACCACCGGTGGCGGCACAAACATGCTCGACCAGTTTGCCGAAAAAGTAGGCACAAGCCTCCTTGCAAAAGTGCCTTACCACGAGCTTATCCGCAAGAGCCGTTTTGCAGGCAAAACCATGTTCGCCATGGATGACACTCCCGAAAAAGCAGAGTGCCTTGTCCCCTACAACGAAATTGCCGATTTCCTCATCCAGGAAAATCCGGTAGCCGCAGTCCCCGTACCAATCGGCGACCGAGAAATCTTCGCCATGGTAGGCGGCTGGCAGTAAAGCCAAAATCTCCCATAGTCCAAAAAAAGCGGATCAGTAGATCCGCTTTTTTTATACCCACTCCCTTTAATTATAAGTCCTATTCTTTATTTTTATTAAATACTCTTTTCTCTATATTTTATTTCAAATAAAATACGTTATATTTCTCAGGTAGATGAGTTCTTCTTAGATCAATAATAGTAGCTCGTAAACCGTGAAATACATTAATGATTGAATCTATCAGAATAGCCGGCGTTGCAAGTTATAGCCAAACTCCTGAGTTTTTGAGCGGGTTATCCAGATTTAATTTTCTCTATGGCTCCAATGGATCAGGGAAAACAACGATTTCCCGAGTGATCTCGGATGACGCAGGGTTCCCGGCCTGCAGTGTGACCTGGAGCGGTATGAAGTTGCAGACACTGGTTTATAATCGGGATTTTGTCACCAGGAACTTCAGCCAATCATCTGAACTCAAAGGAATTTTCACTCTTGGCGAAAAGAATATTGAGAGCATAAGGAAAATTGCTTCTGCAAAGGGTGAACTTGATGGTATCACAAAGAGAATCGATAACCTGCATTTTGTCCTGCATGGAAAAGATGGGAGTGGAGGCAAAATGGCTGAGTTGGCCACCCTCGACGAAAATTTCAAAGAACGGTGCTGGTCTGTTTATAAAAAGCACAAAGATAAGCTGTCCGATGCGTTTGATGGTTTCCGGTCAACCAAGGCGAGGATCAAATATAAGGTTCTACAGGAGTCCTCTTTCAATTCCGCACCTATAAAGTCTTTGGCTTATCTCGAAAAAATTGCCAGTACTGTTTACGGTCCAACTCCGTTTTTAGAACAAGCAGTCCCTCCAATAGATGCCGTAAAAATTATTGCCCATGAATCAGCTTCCATTCTAAAAAAGAAAATAATTGGCAAGGAAGAGGTTGATATAGCCGCGATGATCAAAAAATTGGGCAACAGTGACTGGGTAGGTGAAGGCCGTGTTTTTCATGATGAAAACGGGATGGTCTGTCCCTTTTGCCAACAGCAGACAACTGATGAATTCGAAAAAAGTTTGAACAACTATTTCGATGAGGCTTTCAAGGAAGAGAGCAAAGCTCTTGATGATCTCTCCATAAATTACATGGACGATTCTGCTCGACTTCAGCGAAAGATTGCATCAATCATGGCAACGCCATGCAGGTTTCTGGATGTAGAGAGGTTGAAAATGCAAAAGGAACTGCTGGATACGAGAATCAAGATAAACCTCCAGTTGCTTGCCTTAAAACAGAAAGAGCCGAGCCGGATTGTTGCGTTGCAATCCATCACTGATGTTGTGTTTACCATAAAGACTCTTATCGATGAAGCAAATGCGTTGACTGCTGAGCATAACAGGATGGTTGAAAATCTCAGTCAGGAGCGCAGCAATCTGACAGCGCAGGTGTGGAGGTTTATTCTTCATCAAGAGCTCAAAACGGATTTGCCCGATTACAAGTTTATGGGCAATGGCTTGAAAAAAGCTATTGCGGACATCACACAACAAATTGAATCAGCAACAATCTCCCGGAAAGCTCAGGTCGCTGAACTCAGGCGTCTTGAAAAGAGTTCAACAAGTATCCAACCTACGATTGATGACATAAATGCACTGTTACGATCTGTCGGTTTTGAGTCTTTCTCACTTGCCATGGCTGACAATAGAACAGGTTATAGGTTAATCAGGGCGGATGGTTCAGATGCGAAAGAATCATTGAGTGAAGGCGAATCGTCATTAGTTGCCTTTCTCTACTTTTTTCATCTTTTGAAAGGGAGTAACTCGGAGTCTGGAATGACCGTCGATCGAGTTGCTGTCTTTGATGACCCAGTCTCAAGCCTTGACAATGATATTCTGTTAATAGTCAGCGAACTCATCAAAGGGTTGTATGATGAGATGCAGTCAGGAAAAGGTAACATCAAGCAAATATTTGTCTTTACCCACAACCTCTTTTTTTATAAGGAGGTTACCTATAATCCCCAGGAGGAGTCAACATTCTGGAGAGTCAAAAAGAGCGGCCTTGTCTCAAAGATAAAGCAGCAAATGATATAGGTACTATAAGACCCATAGGGCATATTCTTTCAGCTTTTTCAAATCTCACACCGGTACCTGCACCCTATAGTCTTACTCTCCTGCCGAATATCAGCCTTAATTTTGGTATTCTTGTTCACCAGCTCCTGCAAAAGAGCAGTAAAAGTCCCCAAATAGAAGTTGCCCACAACTGGATGTGTCGGATAAGTAACTATCACAGTTATTTCGGGCGGACGGCTCATCGTATAGCTGAATTTGCCGCTGCCGGCAAAAGTCCATGCGTTTTTGCTGATGGCAAAAAGGAACAGTTTAAAAGCTAATCGACTGGGCAGAAGTTTCACCAGTTTCTGGAATATGTCTGGAATACGAACCCTCAAAAGGTAACGGGCTGTGCGTTCTCCCGATTCTTTCAGAATTCCTGCAGTTGCAGTATCACCGATCTCTTGTTGCAGAGAGGTGACCATCGCATGAAATTTTGACTCCTCAATCATCTCGGTCGGCAGGTTTCCGATAAAGTGCCCCTGACCGATTTTTTTCAGTATTGCCTCAGCTTCCGCTTTACCGAATTTTGCCTCAAGAGCTGCGACGGTCTGGATAATGGAATTAGGTCCTATTTTTGAAGGTGTACTCATTGTGTGAAAAAACCAGGGTTTATTATCGTGATGGTATGATCTGAATATCGATATGCTCGGTTGTCCAGCCAGCCCGTACTTTTACTGATTCAGCAAAGAACCCGAATGCTTTGGCCGGTCTATAAGGCTCAATTGACCCTGGATCCCATAGCTGGTAAGGAGCTGGCGGTTTGCTGCCAGACGGAATAAATGCACTGACGGTATAGCTTCCGGCAGGAAGTTCCGGGAAGAGGTAGCGAAATGTTCCGTTCTTGTCACAAAGAGCTGTTGTGCTGTACCTTGCTGCTGAGCCTGACAATTTTGCCTCTATCACTACATGCTTTCCAGAGGCATGGCCGGTTCCTGAAATGCTTCCGGTATCTTTTTTCTCTGCTGCCCTGAACTGCGAAACGACCGGGGCAGCCTTATCAGATTTTTCCGTGAAGCTTGTAATGTCAGCAGGATTGACGCTCACCCTGTATGATCTGCCGGGTTGAAATCCATTGGCTGGTTTTAGCGCAAAGGTGCGTGGATCAATTTTTATCAATGAAAACCTCAGGGAACTCTCAGTGCCGGAAGCTCTTTCTGATAGGGTTATTGCATTGCAGAGTTCAGACTCCGGGGGTGGATATGACAACCCGATCACAACTGCCTTGCCAAGTGAAGGCCATGCCAAATCAAGGTGTGCCGGATTACTTCCGTTGTCAGGAGCAATGGTTATCGAATGCGGTCGATTAACTTTAGGTCGTGATGAGCCGTTAAAAGGAATTGTTCTGCTTGTTCCCGTTCCTTCATCTCCTTTGTAGCTAATCAGATAGGGTTCATTGGGTTTGAGCTTATCCGTCATAATAAGAAATGTACTCTCATACAATGATCGGTTTTTGCTGAACCAGGTAACTGCAGGAATCAGGGCTTGAGACCCGGCGTGGCGAATTTCAAGCTTTTCCGGGTTGAAAGAGGTGATGTTGAGCGGCCGACCGAATGTAATTTCGAGCAACTGCTCTTCCAACGGCGAGCATGATGCAATCCCGTCAGTAATGCGGTGCAGGCCGTCAAGGCGGAACATCAGGTTGGAAGAGCCTGCCTGAACCAGTGTCGCATTGCTTAAGCCGACCTCTTCGTTCCTCGAGTTATAGCGCAGCTCATTGTTGCGGTTGTTAACGGCAATAATTTTGTACAAGCCTTTGCCTATGTTGTTAAAAGAGAACTCCCCGGATGCATTCGCCTGTATAAGGCAATCAGGCTCCCTTGTCAGCAGGCTTCCTTTCCCGGCCGTGCCGGACTGCTCGGAGAAAGCCAGCAGTAAAGCGTTTGTCGCCGGCGAAAAGTCTGCGTTAATGACTTTGCCGCTGATTATTCCGCTGTCGATAACCGGCCCGGTAGAAAATGCAATGGTATAAGGGCCGGGAAAGGTACGGCCTTGAGTATCTCTCAGGTTTTTGTCGAGGGTGATGACGTAGGTGCGATTCTTTTCCAGAGGGTTGAAGACTCTTATCTCCACCTCTTTTCCATTGACCTTGATGTCATATTTCCCGATAGAGGGCGAAAAACGAAGAGAGTTGAGCAGTTGCCGTCCGGAAATATAATGGTTGAATGTGAGGTGGATTCTCTCTGTGGATATATTGACGGCAGATGGAGCAGGATTGGAAAAGAGCACCTGTAATGGAGCAGTATCGACAGATCCCCCTGTCGGTGGGCGATCGGAAGCGCAGCCACTGGAAAGCCAAAGCAGGAGAATGAAGAACATCTTCATGATACGCGATACACTTTGCATGAAAATCCTTCTATTCTACTTCTAAGAGAGGCTTGATTGTATGTGTCTGTGAAAATTCGTAAATTAAAAACTAAAGTAGTTCTATGAAAGTTTTTCGTGAAAAATTATAGATTGATAGCGATATAGATGGCCAGACGAAATATTAAAGTTCTTTATGTCTCCGGTGAAGTTTCTCCTTTTATAAGAATCAGCGCACTTGCTGATTTTATGGCATCTTTCCCCCAAGCTATTGAGGAAGAAGGTTTTGAGGCACGCATAATGATGCCGAAGTACGGCACCATCAACGACCGGAAGTTCCGGTTGCATGATGTTTTGCGTCTCTCCGATATAGAGGTTCATCTGAAGGAGAAAATAGATTTACTGAACGTCAAGGTGACTGCGTTGCCCTCAAGCAAGATCCAGACATATTTTTTGTATAACGAAAAATATTTCAAACGTAACGGTCTTTTTACCGATCTCTACAGCGGAGCTGATCTGAAGGGAAGTGCCGACAAGGTTGTTTTTTTCAATGTAGGTGTTCTTGAGACCTTGCAGCGTCTTGGATGGAAACCTGACATTATTCATTGTCACGACTGGTATGCATGCCTTATCCCTCTTCTGCTGAAAACGGTTTATGCTGAGAACGAGTTTTTCAAGGATATTAAAACTGTTCTTACCATTCATAATGTCTACCGTCAGGGTGTTGTTCCCTTCAAGTCATTTCAGAAGCTTCTCTCCGATGATGTCTGCTCGGGGCTCTATTGCACCAATGACGAGGTGAATATACTCTACACCGGTATTGAGCATGTCGATCTTTTTACCACGACATCGAAGCGCTATGCCGAGGAAATTGTTCAGGATGGTCCTCAGACCTTCGGGCTCGGTCCGGTCCTTGAGGAGCATCAGGAAAAATTTTACGGTATCCTCAACGGTATTGACAGCCGCCAGTGGAACCCTTCGGCCGACAAGCTCATCAAAAAGCGCTACGGTATTGAAAATATGGACGGCAAGCTCGACAATAAAAAAGCTCTTCTTGAGGAAGCAGGACTTCCCTATAGCGAAGGGGTTCCTCTTGTCGGAGTTATTGCCAATTTTGATGAATTTCAGGGAGCTGAGCTCTTGCTGCAAAGTCTCGAACAGCTTGCTGCCCTCGATATACAACTAATAATCAGCGGCTCCGGCGACAAGAAATACGAAAAGCTTTTTCAGGATTTTGCCTCTGCGCATCCCGACCAGGTGAGCCTGCATGCCGAGTATTCCGATTCTTTTTTCCACCTTTCAATTGCAGGGCTCGACATTCTGCTTATGCCGGGCATGATTGAATCATGCGGCATGATCCAGATGTTTGCCATGAACTATGGCACCATACCTGTGGCTTATGCCGGAGGCGGAATTGTTGAAACCATAGACGATTTTACAGACGAAAGTGGATCAGGATTTATTTTCCATGACTATACCGTTGACTCGCTTCTCGGCAAGCTGAATGAGGCTATTGAATGCTATCATGACGGGGAGAGTTGGGAGCAGATCGTTTCCGCCGGCATGAACAGAGACTTCACCTGGAAGAATTCAGCCGAAGAGTATGATCAGCTCTACCGTCAACTTCTTGAGAAATAGGGGATGACGGTGCAGACAATAAAGGTCCTTTTTCTTGACAGGGATGGGACGATCAACCAGGATACCGGCAGCTACATTTCCACCAAAGAACAGCTTGTTCTTATCGACAGGGCTGATGAGGCTATTGTACTTGCAAAAAGTGCAGGGTTCCGGATTGTCATTGTAACCAATCAGGCCGGTATTGCCAGGGGTATAGCCACGGTGGAGCAGGTCGAAGAGGTGAACCTTTATCTCAATGAGCTGCTTTCGGCCAGAGATGCAGGCTTTGACCGTTGTTATTACTGTCCTTATCATCCTGATTATCCCCATCCGGATTACGATCGTTTTGTGGAATTCCGGAAACCGGCGACGGGTATGGTTGAGAGCGCAATTGAGGACTTTCTCGCTGAAGGGCTTGTTGTCGATAGAAGCGCATCGTTTTTTGTCGGCGATAAAACGCTCGATGTGGAGTGCGGTAAGCGTGCCGGAATGAGATCGGTGCTGGTCAGAACAGGTCACAATGAAGAAGATCTCTGTATCGAGCGCAACATCATCCCTGAATTTGTAGCTGACGATCTTTATAAAGCTGTGACGGAGTATATTCTTGCCATTGCCTGATTGTCCGCTTCCTTACGCCAGCCTGTTCCTGGTATGCTGAGTCTTTATGTGCATATTCCTTTCTGTAAAACCCGTTGCAGTTACTGTGATTTTTATCTTGTTACACTCCCCGACCTTATAGATGCATTTTTTAAGGCTCTTTCAATTGAAACCAGCTCCCGCTCTTCTGATCTGAAAGGACGTACCATCAGTGCCATTCATTTTGGTGGCGGAACGCCCTCTTTTGTGCCTGTGCGCTATATCGTCCAGTGGCTCGACGAGATTTCCGCTTTGTGCATGCTTGCTCCTGATATTGAGATTGCTTTCGAAGCCAACCCTGAAGACCTTGGCGGCAGTGCCATGGATGATCTCCGGGTTGCCGGCATAACAAGGCTGAGCCTTGGTGTTCAGTCATTTACTGCAGAAAAGCTGCAGGCCCTCGGCCGGAGGCACTCTGCGCTTGAGTCCAAAGAGGTAACGGCAAGGGCGATTAAGAAGTTTGACTCTGTAAGCGTAGACCTAATCTGCGGCGTTCCCGGTGAGAATCTTCCGCTCTGGCAGACCGATCTGCAGGTGGCTCTTGCGCTTAGGCCCCAGCATATATCGGTTTATATGCTTTCATTAGAGCCGAAAACAAGGCTCTACCGAAATGTTCTGCGCGGCGAAGTAAGCGTTCCTGATGATGAAGTTCAGGCATCTCTCTATGAATATGCCCTCAGTGAACTTGTCAACCGGGGGTACTCTCATTACGAGGTATCCAATTTCTGTCTCGAGGGCTATCACTCCCGCTATAATCTGGCAAGCTGGAAGCGGGAGCAATACCTTGGTTTCGGCCCCTCTGCACACAGCTTTATTGTTTCTGAAGGGAAAGAGACCCGTAGCGCAAATGTTTCAAGCCTGAGCCGCTACATCGCCTCTCCAGAGCATGCTGTCACCTTTTGTGAAGAGCTTTCGGCTGAAGAACGATTTACAGAAGAAGTTTTTCTGTCACTTCGAATAAACAGCGGCCTTGATGTTGAGTTTTTGCGAAAAGAAAATAAATTAGGACTTCGTCTTTCACAGACTGTTACCCGATTCGAACAGAAAGGATGGATAGAAGAGAAGGAAGGGCGTCTTTACCTGACACCAAAAGGTTTTTTGTTTGCTGATCTTATTGCCGGGGACTTTATTTTCGGGTAAAAAGCCCATTGAAATGATATTTTTTTTATGACACACCGGACGATTAACCGCACTCTTGCAGCTCTTCTCTTTTTTGCCGCAGTTATTTTATATCTCCGTACCATGGCTCCCACACTCTCTTTCTGGGATTGCGGAGAATCTATTGCCACGGCCTATACCCTCGGGATTCCACATCCACCGGGAGCGCCCCTTTTTCTTCTGATCGCGCACCTCTTTTCGATGATACCTTCTTTTTCTGATATCGGTGCTCGCGTCAACCTGATAGGTACTCTTGTAAGTTCAGGAACGGTGATGCTCACCTACCTTATCACCATACGCTTTATAATTCTCTATCGTAAAACCGATCCCGACAGCTGGAGCCAGGCAGAGAAGGTATCGGCTTATGGTGGTGCCGTCATCGGCGCTCTCGCCCTTGCCGTCTCAGACAGCTTCTGGTTTAACGCCGTTGAAGCGGGAGTCTGGGCCCCTTCATCTTTTTTTACAGCCGTCGTTGTCTGGCTGATCTTGCGCTGGTATGAAGAGGATCCCAAGCCCGGTCACGAACGCTGGCTCCTGGTAGTCATGTACATGATCGGCTTGTCGATTGGCGTCCATCTCTTGAGTCTGCTTGCGATTTTTGCAGTTGCAGTTGCCTACTATTTCAAAAAATACGAAGTCACTGTAAAATCCTTCTCTCTCTTTATTCTCTCGGCTGTAGGGCTGTTTTTTCTGATCTATATCGGGGTTATCAGGGGCCTTCCAGTGCTCCTGCATCTCACCTCATGGTGGGGATTTTTTCTTCTTATCGGGCTGCTCGCTTACGGCACCTGGTATTCACACCGGCATAAAATGGCGCTGTTGAATACACTCTTCATGTCGCTCTTCCTCATTATTATCGGATATACATCCTACAGTCTGATCTATGTCCGTGCCGAGGCAGGCCCTCCCCTCAACGAAAACAATCCTTCCACACCGGAGGCTTTTTTCTCCTATGTCAATCGTGAACAGTATGGCGAAATGCCGCTCTGGCCGAGACGCTGGTCGCCCGAACCGGTTCACCAGTATTATTACCAGCAGTACTCCAGTGATCTCGACTATTTTGTCACCTATCAGATGCAGAAGATGTACTTCCGCTACTTTGGCTGGCAGTTTATCGGACGTGAGCATGATATGGAAGGTGCCGGTGTAGACTGGTCGGTGCTGTGGGGTATTCCTTTTCTGGTAGGCATGGTCGGAGCGGTTACCCATTTCCGGCGACAATGGAAAATGGGGCTTGTTGTCTCTGCGCTCTTTGTGCTTACCGGCGCAGCGCTTGTCATCTATCTTAACCAGACTGAACCTCAGCCCAGAGAGCGTGACTACAGTTACGTTGGCAGTTTTTTCGCATTTGCCATCTGGATAGGGATAGGAATTGAAAGCATCTGGTATTGGCTCCGCGAGCGCTTTAAGGTTGCCTCGAAAAGGAACCAGCTTCTGCTTGCCCTCTTGACGGTTACTGCCGGTGTTCTCTTGATCAATGCCCGAATGCTCCAGGTGAACTACAGGGTGCACGACCGCTCGGGTAACTATGTGCCGTGGGACTGGGCCTGGAATATGCTCCAGAGTTGTGAAAAAGATGCCATTCTTTTTACCAACGGCGATAACGACACCTTTCCCTTGTGGTATCTTCAGGAGGTAGCCCGCATCAGAACCGATGTGCGGGTTGTCAACCTAAGTCTGGCCAATACCGGCTGGTATCTCCAGCAGCTCAAAAATACCCGGCCAAGGGGAGCAAAACCTGTTGACTTCAGCATGAGCGACGGCGAAATTGCCGGTATTACCTATATCCCCATAGATTCGGTTGACGCGGTGCTTCCTTCATTTCCCGCCCGCCAGAAACTTCTGCGCGAGTCCCGTCTTCATGGCTATTCCTTACCCTCCGAGCCGACTGATACGATGACATGGCTTTTGAAGCCCGGAATGACCTATAATGGTCAGGGATATTTCAGACCTCAGGATATTGCTGTTTATGAAATTCTCATCAACAACTTTGCTCAGCGTCCGGTTTATTTTGCTCTGACAGTCGATCCCGACAGTATGATCGGGCTTGAAAATTATCTTCGTCTCGACGGGCTGGTCTATAAGGTCGTGCCGGTTAAAAGCGCCGATCCCATGAGCTATGTCGATCCGGTCTTGCTCTACAAAAACCTTATGGGGGTCTACCAGTACAGAAATATTAATAATCAGCAGGTCTTCCTTGAAGAAACGTCAAGGAGACTCTGCGGCAACTACACACCTCTCTTTGTAAGACTCGCTCTTGAGCTGGCTGGTAATCCAGAGGGGACGCTTAAAATAGAGGATGCATCGGGCTCCATCAAGGATATCTCTCGAGGCACATTAGCCTTGCAGGTGCTTGATGCCTCAGGCAAACTTCTTCCCCCAGCGCAGTATCCCTTGAATCCGGAACTTGCCGGTTCGGTGGTGGCCCTTTATGTAAGGCTTGGTGAAAGAGAGAAAGCGTATCAGTATATTGTATATCTTGAAAAATTGACAAATCACTCTTCGCCTAAATCCGAACCAAGGCTTTTTTATATCCTGGCAAGAGCATATCGGAATATCGGTAGAAAAGAGGATGCCCGGCGCGTCATTCAATTCCTTGCAAAAGAGCTGAAACAGCCGGGCTTAGTGGATAAGTTTGAAACAATGAAAGAATAAACCATATGCAAAGCAGCATTCATGCAACTGCAGTGATCGGCAAAAGTGCCGTTCTTGGAGAGGGGGTTACTGTTGGCCCATACTCGGTTATTGATGATGACGTCGAAATCGGAAATGGCACCACAATATGGCCTCATGTTCATATAGCGTCAGGCGCACGGATTGGCAGTGACTGTAAAATTCATTCCGGAGCCGTTATTTCCAATGAGCCTCAGGATCTCAAGTTTTCCGGAGAGAAGACCTATCTTTATCTGGGCGACAGGAATGTTGTCAGGGAGTGTGTTACCCTTAACCGGGGCACTATGGCGACAGGGAAAACAGTTATTGGTTCTGATAATCTGTTCATGGCCTATTCGCATGTCGGGCATGATTGTGTGATCGGCAATCATGTTGTTGTCGCAAACTGTGTTCCGTTCGGAGGCCATTGCGAGGTTGGTGATTATGTCGTTATCGGGGGACTTGCCGCAGTGCACCAGTTTGTTCGAATCGGCCGCTTTTCAATGGTTGGGGGAGTCGCCAGAGCCTCTCTTGACGTTCCGCCTTTTGTCATGGCCGGCGGGCATGAGTCTTTCCGTTATGAGGGTCTTAACTCAATCGGGTTGAAGCGGAGAGGGTTCAGTTCTGAAAAAATCACACTCATAAAAGATGCTTACAGGATTATTTTTCAGTCAGGTCTGCTGCTCAATAATGCGCTCGAACAGGTTAAGTCGGAACTTCCTCAGGAACCGGAAATTATCGAGATTCTCGACTTTTTTTCTTCAGGAAGGTATGGCCGGCAATTCTTAAGGCCCTTTAACAGCTGAACATCCCAGAACGAAGGATAAAAAGAGAACAGTATGTCCCGATGGGCGCTTGGTATAGATCTTGGAGGTACGGCAATCAAGGCTGCGATAGTCGACGAGAAGAGTGGAATTTTGACAGACCTGCGTATTCCGACTGATGCGGCTTCAGGTCCGGCAGGGATTGTTGCCCAGCTTGCTGAAATTATTACTGATCTCTATCATCAGGCCTCTCTGACTTTGGACCCGGCCGATTGTGCAGGGATCGGACTGGGAGCTCCCGGGGCAGTCAATGCCGATAAAGGAACGCTGAGCTATCCGCCGAACCTTCCAGGGTGGAGTGTTGTTCCTTTGCGCGACAATCTCCAGCACCATCTTCAGCAGCATAAAGGGCTGTCGCTTCCAGTTTTTATCGACAATGACGCTAACGCTGCAGCCTTTGGAGAAGCGTTCTACGGTGCAGGACGAGAGTTTAAGGACTTTCTCATGGTGACCCTTGGTACCGGCGTGGGTGGAGGAATTATTCTGAACAGAAAGCTCTATCGCGGCTCTCATGGAACGGCTGGAGAGGTTGGGTTTCTGATTATTGATTTTGAAGGATCAAAGATTCATGCGGGTGTAAAAGGCACTCTTGAGAGTCTTATCGGGAAAAAGAGTATTGTGGAACTCGCTCTCCGGATGATTGAAGCCTCTCCTTCCGGCTCTTCTGTCGGCAAATTCTGTGACAATGACTACACAAAGCTGTCACCCCGCCATCTTGAACATGCAGCCAAAGAGGGCGACGCCGTATCCCTCGCTGTATGGGAGATGATAGGCTCCATGCTCGGTGTTGGTCTGGCAAACGTTGTGTCGCTCATGGATATCAGAAAATTTGTAATAGGCGGGGGTATTTCCGCAGCGGGCGACCTTATTTTCAATCCGGCTCTTGATCAGCTCCGACGATCTACACTTCAAACCATGCATGACGGACTTGAAATAGTGCCCGCACTTCTCGGAAACAAGGCAGGAATGTACGGTTCTGCGGCCTTATGCTTTGGCTGAACATAACGTAGGGGTTACCTGTGGTGCTTGACCAGCTTCTTCACTTGCTCTTGCCCAATGTCTGCGTGGTCTGCGGCAGGCTTCTCATGGATTCTGAATATGGCTGCTGCAGCACGTGCATGACCGGTTTCGATCCGTTCCAAAACTCATTGGAGGCCGAACAGACGTTGCGTAATGTTATTGTCTCCCGTTTTGGCAAAGCAGTTCTCTTTGAACGCGGATGGTGTCGCTACAAGTTTCACAAAAAAAGCTCTTTGCAGCTTGCCATTCACGCCATGAAATATGAAGGGATGTATAACCTTGGAGGTATGTTCGGTCGCCAATTGGGAGAGTGGATGCTGGCAGGTGGCGGTATCGGCGATATCGATTGTATAGTGCCTGTGCCTCTTCATCGCCTGAAAAAAATTGAACGATCCTATAACCAGTCTGAAAAAATTGCTGATGGTCTGGGTAAATCGCTTGGCAAACCTGTTAAGGGGAAACTGCTTGTAAGAAAACGCTACACCGTTTCGCAGACCGGGCTTTCAGCTGAAGAGCGGAAAATAAATCCCGAAGGTGCTTTTTCTGTGGTAAAAGGCGCTGCAGTGCGTCATGTGCTTCTTGTTGATGATATTGTTACAACCGGCGCGACTCTGGCCGCAGCCGCTTCGGCACTGTTTCAGGCCGGGGTTGAAAAGGTCTCTTTTGCTGCACTGGCCATAGCGATGAAGGATTAAGAACTCATGGAACTATTTTATACTTCCCCGGAGAACATAACGCTCAGTGCAGCCCGCATGGTCATTGATGGCGATGAATTTCATCATCTTGCGAGGGTTCTCAGAAAAAAAACAGGCGATCAGATTCTTGTGACTGACGGTAACGGTTCGCGTTGTGAGGTCAGGATAGTAGATATCGGCAAAAAGTCGCTTGAAGGTGAAATTCTCGATCATGCAGTGGTTGAAAGGCCGACTACCTCCGTTACTGTTGCCATCTCTCTTTTGAAGGCGCCCCAGCGGTTTGAGCTTTTTCTTGAAAAAGCCACCGAACTCGGGGTCTCAACCATTATTCCGATGATTACAGCGCGAACGGTGAGTCAGCCGACGAGTGAAAGGGTACAGGGCAGGCTCAACAGGTGGAGAACGATTGTTCTTTCAGCAGCCCGGCAGTCTAAACGATATTACCTGCCGCATCTTGCTGAGCCGCTCTCTTTCAGGGTTGTTACCGCTCTCGATGGTTACGATCTCAAGCTGATTCCTTACGAGGTTTCAGATGAAGCTCCCAAAGTGCATTGTGCCGGCAAAAACACGCTTTTTCTGATTGGAGGGGAAGGGGGATTTTCAGAAAAAGAGGTAGAGGATGCACGCAAGGCGGGGTTTAGCGAAATCTCTCTGGGAAAAACAATTCTACGGGCTGAAACAGCCGGAATATTTGCAGTCGCCTTTGTTCGGGCTCAGCTTCTTGGCGGAGAGTCTCAGGAGTGGTTTTAAGTATGACAATTGTTATGACATGACGAACACAACAGAAAAAACGATGAACAGCATAAAAGCAAACCAGGTAATCCTTCTTCTGATTGTCCTGTTTATTTCCTCCATTTTTTTTGCCATGATCCAGTATTTTCTCATGGTTATTGTTCTGGCGGCTATTTTTTCAGCTCTCGCCATGCCGGTATTCAACCGGTTCGATCGCTGGTTCAAAGGGCGTAAAAGCATGAGCGCGGCGATGACTATGGTTACGCTGCTTCTGATTGTTATTGTTCCTCTGGCAGTTCTTCTCGGTATTGTTGTTGAGCAGGCAGGCAGGATAGCAAGTGTTGCAGTGCCCTGGATTCAGCAGCAGTTTAAGGAGCCGGCAGCATTCAACGATCAATTGCGTTCGCTGCCGTTTTATGCCGAGCTTGAAATCTACCGTGTCACTATTCTGCAAAAAGCCGGCGAACTCGTCAGCAAAGCAGGATCACTGCTTTTCGAAAGTGCATCCTCGTTTACCTACTCGGCGTTTAATGATCTTTTTCTGCTTTTTGTGTTTCTCTACACCATGTTCTTTTTTTTAAAAGACGGCAGGCTGATTCTCGCAAAAGTCCTTTCATATTCTCCCCTCACTGAGAGTGATCAGCATCGGCTGCTCGACAAGTTTCTTTCGGTGACGAGAGCGACCATAAAGGGGAGCATGGTTATAGGCATTCTGCAGGGCACTCTTGCCGGGATTGCCATGCATCTTGCAGGCATTGAGAGTGCAATCTTCTGGGGAGCCATTATGTCGGTGATTTCCGTGCTGCCTATTATCGGGTCAGGGCTTGTCTGGTTCCCTGCGGTCATCTTTCTGGCGGTCACAGGCAGTTATCCTCAAGCTATAGGGTTGCTGTTGTTCTGCGCGCTTGTTGTCGGCCAGATCGACAATATTCTCCGCCCCATTCTGGTCGGGCGCGATACCCAGATGCACGCACTCCTTATCTTTTTTGGAACGCTCGGAGGAATAGGCCTTTTCGGAATATTCGGCTTCATTATCGGCCCGATCATTGCAGCGCTCTTTATGACAGTATGGGAAATGTACGGCGAAACCTTCAGCTCATTCCTGACAGAAATCAAAAAGGAACCGGCAGAGTAGAACGTCGCCGTAGGGGCGACCCTTGTGGTCGCCCTCCTTGGTCGATGTCAATCTGTCTTGAGAGGGTAGCTTTTTTCCGCCGAAAAAATCAAGTGAAAGTGTATATTTCTAAAATACAGTGGGTTTATAAATCTGATAAAAAGCGATACTATGGGACAGGAATCAATCAAGCTTGAATTGATTCAATGGTTGGCTAATCTTGAAGACGATGAAACCATTGATTATCTCAAAGTGGTAAAGGATTCAAATGATACGCAAAAAGATTGGTGGCATGATTTGACGGATGAACAAAAGTCCGGTATAGCCCGTGGCCTTAAGGATGTAGATGAAGGAAGAGTTCATTCGCACAATGATATAATCATGAAGTATGGACTCTGATTGTAAGGTTGTTTGGACAGATGAAGCAATAGATAATCTGGAAGCTATTTTGGATTACCTTGATCATGTATGGACACAACGCGAGGTTGACAATTTCAAAAAAAAGTTAGGTAAGAAAATTGAGTTGATAGAGCAAAATCCGAAAATATTTCCAGTTTCAGCATATAACCCAAGATTACGAAAAGCTGTATTGAGCAGGCAGACTATCATTTTTTATGAGATAGCTGATCATGTGATCAATTTAGTTTATCTCTTTAATAGCAAGCAGGATATTCAAAGGATAGAATAAAAAAAGCGGCCTTTCGGTCGCTTTTTTTATTGTGCTATATTTTACCGGCAATCAGTTGCTGCGGACAACCTCTTCGGCTGAAAAGAAAAATCCAGCCTCAATGGCGGCGTTCTCTTCAGAGTCGGATCCGTGGACAATGTTCTCGCCTTTGCTGTCTGCATAGAGCTTGCGAACAGTACCTTCGTCGGCCTGGGCTGGATCGGTTGCGCCGATCAGGGTGCGGAAGTCGGCTACGGCGTTTGCTTTTTCAAGGATGATGGGTACGCATGGGCCTGATGACATGAAGTCAACGAGTTCGCCGTAAAATGGGCGTTCGCGGTGTACGGCATAGAATTCGCCGGCTGTTTCTTTGGTGAGCTTGATTTTTTTCATGGCGACAACACGGAAGCCTGCGCGTTCAATTTTGTCGATGACTGCGCCGATGAGCTGCTTGCGGACGCAATCGGGTTTCAGGATGGTAAGCGTTCTTTCCATTGTGGTGTGTG
>Ga0209697_10002282_pt1 | contig 27913 bp, 16 predicted proteins | sample AliMusrvi5mmetaG_FD_184115 | JGI IMG/M metagenome (GOLD analysis project Ga0209697, IMG submission 184115) | Freshwater lake bacterial and archeal communities from Alinen Mustajarvi, Finland, to study Microbial Dark Matter (Phase II) - Alinen... | ecosystem: Environmental > Aquatic > Freshwater... | reverse complement strand
AATCGCTAGCTCGATCCTAGTATCTCTGTTAAATTGTGTATGCGACATCTCCTTAGCGTTAATGGCTGGTAATGGTATACCGCTATTCTACGCTAGGGAGGTGTTGTGCTTCAGGCTAGAATTCAAGCCGAATAGGTGGACGTGTCGTGCTTTCCGTGGTAAAGTTGAGCCACGGATTTTTTTTATCCAATTTTTTATGTCCAATCAAGCTAAAATCAATTCCAATTATTCATGGAAATCGCGGATATCATTAAGTTGCCATTTATATCTGATACTACAGTCCTATATCTAAGCACTCTTGGAATAAAGCGAGGTAATCGAATTTAAATCAACATGACAACGTTTCACCTGATCAGCCTGTTTCCGGAATCTTTTGAGTCATACCTGAATGCCTCTATCATTAAGCGCGCACAAGAACGCGGATTGATCACGGTGAAGCACTACAATCCGCGTGATTTTGCAACGACGAAGGATGGCAAGAAGGCCAAGACCTACGCGGAGAGGCGAGTTGATAACAGGCCGTATGGTGGAGGGCCGGGAATGGTCATCGAGGCATTGCCTGTCATCAAGGCGATCGAAAAAGCGATAGGCAAGAAGCGAGCAGGAAGGAGGAAGGAGAAAGGAGGAAAACATAAAGTAAAAATTATCTTCTTTTCGCCGGCAGGGGAGCAGTTCAGTAATGTCGTTGCTGATTCATTAAAAAAATATACGGACATCGTCCTAGTCTGCGGTCGCTACGAAGGCATCGATGCTCGTATTAAAAAAGCATTTCCGATGGAGGATGTCTCAGTCGGACCTTATGTCTTAACGGGAGGGGAATTACCAGCCATGATCGTTATCGATTCGATCACGCGGAGGTTACCGGGCGTTCTTGGTCACGGCCAATCTATAGAAGAGCTTCGGGTGGCCAGTCCGGACGTCTACACCAGACCGGAAGTTATTACTTATAAGAACAAAAAGTTGCGCGTACCAAGGATCCTCTTGAGCGGGAATCACGCCAAGATGGATGAATGGAAAGTCACCAGAAAGGAAGCAAATAAGGGTAAAATGTAACAAAATGGGGTTATTGGTAGTTATCCACTTGACAGGCCTTTCTCAGTTTGCTAGGGTTGCTCTATCTTCGCAGATTGTGTTCTGCTTTTGGCGAGGGATAAATGGCTTAAATTGATCCCATCGTGAATATCTACCGCTAACCAACGGCCCGTTATCGTCCTTGAGGGCGACTTTTGTGTCTTCGATAGTTGGTAAAGTTTATCAAGTCATAAAGTTCATAAAGCCGACTTTACAAACTTTCTGACTTTAAGAACTTTCAAACTTTTAACAATTTTAACAATCATTATTAATAAATTATAAAAAACATGCCTATCTCCACAACCAGCCGCCCAAAGAAATATTTCAGTCGGTATCAAACGCCACTAGCAGAAATGCCGCACATGGTTGAGTCGCAGCTCACGTCTTTTGCCTGGCTCATGGAGCAAGGGTTCTCCAATCTGCTCAAAGAGTTCTCTCCGATCAGTGACCACGCTGGCAAGAAGTTCGAACTCTCGATCGGCGGTTTGGAGCTCATCCGTCCTAAGTATGACGAGCATTTTGCCAAGAACAACAAGATGAACTATGAGGGGCAGATCAAGGTCAAGGTCACCTTGAAGAATAAGTCGCTGAATGTGACCAAGGAACAGGAGATGTTCTTGGCCGATTTTCCGCTCATGACTGATCATGGGACTTTCATCGTGAATGGCGTAGAACGTATCATCTCGCCACAGCTGGCCCGTTCCTTTGGAATCTTTTTTACTTCGAGCGAGCTCAAAGGCAAGAACTATTTTGGAGCCAAGATCATCCCGGCTCGTGGAGTCTGGATGGAGATCGAGACCGATGCCGATGGCAGCATGTATTGTCGCATCGACCGAAAGCGCAAGTTCCCAGTGACCTCATTGCTGCGCATTTTGGGCGCAAATACGAACGAGAAGATCCTGGAACTTTTCAAGGATAAGGAGGATACATTGAAAGTCATCGGTCTTTCGCTCACCAAAGACCATGCCAAGTCCACGGATGATGCATATATAGAGATACACAAGCGTTTACGTGATGGAGATTTGGCCACTGCTGAAAACGCTCGCAACTTCGTACAAGCCTTGCTAGCTCCCGATCGCTATGACATTTCCCGCGTCGGACGTTTCCGTTTCAACAAGCGCTTCGGTAAGTCCATGGAAGAGAAAGCTTTGGAACAGCGCACTCTTTCCATCGACGACGTCGCTACTACTATTAACCATATAGTGATGCTTTCTGTTACACCGGATATGCAAGCTGACGACATCGACCACCTCGGCTCGCGCCGCGTCCGTTATGTCGGCGAGCTTTTGGAACAGCGCATCCGCCTGGGTCTGACTCAGATGAAGCGCAATATCATGGACAAGATGTCCACAGTCGAACCTGACCTCACTATGCCGGTCGCTTTCATATATCCGCGACCTCTCCAGGCTAGGATCAAGGAATTCTTCACAACCAACCAGCTCTCCCAGTTCATGCTTCAAGAGAACGTCTTGGCGGAAGTCGAGCATCTCCGAACTTTGACTGCTCTCGGTCCCGGAGGTCTTTCTCGTGAACGTGCCGGTTTCGAAGTCCGCGACGTGCATCCTTCGCACTACGGCCGCCTTTGTCCGATCCACACGCCTGAAGGTCCGAACATCGGTCTAGTCTTGCGTTTGACCATGTATGCCCGCATCAACGATTTCGGTATGATCGAAACGCCATATGCCAAGGTCAAGAATGGCAAGATCACCAAGGAGATCGTCTACTTGAACGCTTTGGAAGAAGAGAATTTCCGCATCGCTCACGCTGCAACGCCTCACACCGCTGACGGCGAATTTACTGTCGACGAGATCGAAGTCCGTATCAACGGCAAGCCAGCTTTGGCCAAGATGAAAGAAGTCGACTATATCGACGTAGCTACCAACCAGGCTTTCTCTATCGCTACTTCGCTCATCCCATTCTTGAACCATGACGATGCTAACCGCGCGCTCATGGGCTCGAACATGCAGAAACAGGCGACGCCTTGCTTGGTCCCAGAAGCGCCATTCGTGGCAACTGGTATCGAAGCCAAGGCCGTCATAGACACCGGTCGTGTCGTGGTGGCGCCAGATGCTGGAGAAATCACCCATGTCGATGCTAGGAAGATAGTCTTCAAATCAACCAAGACAGGGAAGAGCCATGAATATACTCTTGTACTATTCTCCAGAACGAACGGATTTACAGTCTTCCATCAACGCCCGATCGTCAACGTCGGTGATAAGGTCAAGAAGGGTGATATCCTAGCCGATACTTCGACATCCGATCATGGCGAGATAGCTCTCGGTCACAATGCTCTAGTAGCCTTCATGTCTTGGTCCGGAAACAACTACGAGGACGCCATCATCCTTTCCGAGCGCGTGGTCAAGAATTCCAAGTGGTCATCTATCCATATCGAAGAATTCGTCGTTAACGTCCGTGACACCAAACTTGGACCTGAAGTCACGACTTGCGATATACCGAACGTCGGTGAAGCAAAGTTGAAGAACTTAACAGAGGAAGGAATCGTCCGCATCGGCGCAGAGGTTAGACCCGGCGATATCCTAGTTGGAAAGATCTCTCCTAAAGGCGAGACACAGCTTACCCCAGAAGAGCGTCTACTCCGCTCAATCTTCGGCGAGAAGGCTCGCGATGTAAAGGATACCTCAAAGAGGATGGAGAATGGAAAGCGTGGTCGCGTCATCTCTGTAAAGATATTCTCACGTGAGAAAGGAGACAAGTTGGAATCAGGCATAATCAAGAAGATCTATATCGAAGTAGCCCAAGTGCGTAACGTCTCAGTCGGAGACAAGATGGCTGGAAGACACGGTAACAAGGGTGTCATCTCACGCATTCTTCCAGAAGAGGATATGCCGTACATGGAAGATGGTTCTCCGATCGACGTCATCTTGACTCCTCTCGGCGTTCCTTCACGTATGAACCTCGGACAGATTCTCGAATTGCACCTCGGTTTGGCTGCTAACACTCTTGGATACCAAGCGATCGTCCCGCCGTTCACTGGCGCTACGGATGCTGAGATCAAAGAAGAGTTGGTTAAGGCCGGCTTCGATGCTTCTGGAAAAATGAAGCTTCGCGATGGTCGCACAGGCGAACATTTCAACCAGCCAGTCGCTGTCGGATATATGTACATATTGAAGCTTCACCACATGGTGGAAGATAAGATCCACATGCGTTCGATCGGCCCTTACTCTCTCATCACTCAGCAACCGCTCGGAGGAAAGGCACAAGGTGGAGGTCAGCGTTTTGGAGAAATGGAAGTCTGGGCGCTCCTCGGTCATGGTGCCGCTCATACGCTGCGCGAGATCCTCACTGTCAAGTCAGACGATATCGTAGGCCGCTCTCAGACATTCGATAGCATCGTCAAAGGCGAGAGGTTGCGTGCTCCGAACCTACCAGCCTCGTTCAACGTGCTCTTGAAGACGCTTCGCGGCCTGGCCTTGAATGTGGAGCTATTGGATACGCCGAAGGTAGAGGAGGAATAACACAGGTAGAGGTGAAGCCTACACTACGGATAGGTGAAGCCTCGACAGTAAGCCACAAAAATGAGAAAACATCCCCAACAATATCAACAAGGTTCGGTCGCATCACTGGTAATTCTATTGGTGGTGTTGATCGTGGCTGGGATTATCGTGTTTGGATTGAGGAATGTCTTGAATAATTCATTGAAGAACCCTAATCCGACTGCATCTAGTACTAATCCGGTTCCGGTCCAATCTACTTCGCCGGCGACTAATTCCAATTCGTCCGCGCTGACAGTTAATGAGATCAGTAACGCGACCTTGCCGGATTTCATCGATACAAACTCGAATGGTACAACCTTCACTCTTACAAATGGAGAATTCGATGGCTCGACTACAAAAGGCCAAACTGACCTTTCTTCTTACGATGTCGCAATGAAGACGGCTAGTACTTCTTACGCTTATGGCGATCTAAATGGCGACGGTGCTTCTGATATGGTCGCTACGATCGATGCCAATACTGGCGGAACTGGCACGTTCACATATTTGCTGGCGTTCATAAACGTCAAGGGTCAGCCGCAATATGTTGATTCACAATTGCTCGGGGATCGGATCAAGGTGAATGGTGTATCGATTCAAAACGGTATCATTGCTATTGATATCATCACTCAAGGCCCGGGCGAACCGATGTGCTGCGGGACTATGCCGGCGACTCTGAAGTTTAAGTTGCAAGGGAACTCGTTGGTACAGATCGGCGGCGATTCGACTACGACAGCAACTGATAGCAATCCTATTCCGGTAATAACCTCGATTACACCGTCGTCAGGACCGACTGGTACGACTGTTGTATTGAAAGGCACAAATCTCGCTGGCTTCGAAGGTGAACTCGATGCTTGGATCCAGAACGTCAAGACTAGCGAAGTTGGATTCCTTCCAGGAATCGGCAGCGTTCCCAGAGCGGATCAAACAATACGCGTCAAGATCGAAAACAAGGTCTGCAAAGAAAACTTGGGAATGAAAGGCGGTTCATGCGCTTCTTACATGGTCATAGCTCCAGGGATCTATAATATTTACACCATACCATGGGGGAACACCAGTAATAAAGTTAAATTTACTGTCACCAAATAATTGCCATAAATATCATGAAAACTTTCAATCAAAAACAAAGAGGCTCGGCAGTCATTTGGATCATTGCGATTGTGGTCATTGCCGCGGTTGTATATTTCATTGCAGCAAATTCAAATAAATCGGCGACGACTGGAACAGTCGCTACCAGTACCGATCAGCAAACATTGGCAACCACGACCGTTACGATCATGGTCCCATCAGATCTTGCCGCTTTCAGAAAAGCCGCAGTCGAACATGTTCAAGTCGGTGGTCCAGATCCTTTGCCAATTACTACATTTATACCGGTTAAAGCTATTCCGAATACGATTGTCGCCGACGCACGTCAGAATGCCGCTGAAGCCGCCGCCGAGTATCTTCCTACTCAAACTGGCACAACATCACTCATAGTTTACTTTAAGGTAGTAAATAGTACTGCATACATCCTTCTTTCAATGGACATCGATGGTTGGGCTGGTGTTTCTTCCGCAATTGCCCAGGTTCATCCGATCGTCGAAAAGACTTTGCTTGCACAGCCGGGAATCACGGCCGTCAAATTCGGTCCGGCACCGGGGGATACGATAGATGGGATTCAGAAGGAATATGAGAATCGATCCGCGAATCCAACTCCAGTTACGAGCTCGACTTCTAATTGGAAGACGTATACGAATAGTAAATACAGTTTTTCTTTTCAATATCCACCAAGTAGCCCAACGCAACCTAACCGGGGACCCTTTAATACGCTTAAAGATGGATCCGTGGCGCTTGGCCAAAACGGAAATTATTATGTGATCGTACATATGCCTAAAGTCATTACCGACGGAACAGGGAAATTGTGGACAATCAAAGATTATATTAGCGATTGCTACCCCAATAAGGGTGATACGTGCACTAACATAGTCGTTGGGGGAATCAATAGTTTTGAACGCTCAAGTTCGCAAATCGGTACGATTGTTTATGTTCCTTTTTCTAGTAATAAGATCTTAGAGGTAGTTGGTAGCGTGGGAGATCCAATGTTCAACCAAATATTATCAACCTTCAAATTTACAAAATAACCACCGCATTAATCATTAATCATAAAAATTATTAAAACCATGACCACCACAATAACAACAAAGAAGCAGATCGATCCTCAACACTTTGACCTCGTCAAATTGTCGCTAGCCTCGCCAGAGAAGATAGTCGAATGGTCCTATGGGGAAGTGACCAAGCCGGAGACGATCAACTATCGCACTCAGAGATCGGAAAAGAGCGGTCTCTTCGATGAGCGCATCTTTGGTCCAGACCGCGACTACGAATGTTATTGTGGCAAATACCGTGGCATCCGCTACAAGGGTATCGTCTGTGAGAAATGCGGGGTGGAGATCACTCGATCGATCGTGCGCCGCGAGCGCATGGGACATATCGAGCTGGCCACGCCGGTCTCGCATATATGGTTCCTCCGCAGCGTTCCTTCACGCATCGGTCTCATACTGGGGATGACCACTTCAGATTTGGAGAAGGTGGTCTATTTCGCTGGTTACATCATCACCAAAGTTCATGAAAATGAGAAGGCCAGTTTCTTGAAGGAACTCGATGCCGAGTACAAGAATAAGGTCAAAACCGCTCAGGACGACAAGACAAAGGAAGCATTGAAAGGATTGGTTGTGACGGCTCGATCGGAAATCGAAACATTGGAAATGGGCTTTGTCATGGATGAAGCGACTTATCACAAGTATGCCGTCAAATACGGTGCTCTCTTTGAGGCCGGTATCGGTGCGGAAGTAGTTTATGAATTGCTTAAGAAGATCGATCTAGAGAAGCTCCAGATAGAACTAGAAAAATTCTATTCTGAGGCTGGTTCAGCTGAACGTGAGAAGCTTGCCAAGCGTCTCTCTTTGGTCAAACAAATGATCAGAGCCAAGCTGCGCCCTGAGTGGATGTTCCTAGTTAGGATTCCAGTCATTCCACCGGGATTGCGTCCGATGGTTGCTCTTGATGGTGGACGCTATGCAACATCTGATGTGAACGACCTCTATCGCCGCGTCATCAACCGCAATAATCGTCTTTTGAAATTGAAGGAGATTAATGCTCCGGAAGTCATCTTGAGAAATGAAAAGCGCATCCTCCAGGAAGCTGTTGACGCTCTTATCGATAACTCTATCCGTCACAGCTCTTCGGCTGGTGCTGCTGCCGTAGCCGCCCAGAAGCGAGCATTGAAATCATTGTCTGATAGCTTGAAGTCCAAGCGGGGACTCTTCCGTCAGAACCTTCTCGGTAAGCGTGTAGACTATTCAGGCCGTTCAGTCATTGTGGTCGGTCCAGATTTGAAGTTAAGCGAATGTGGATTGCCGAAGCACATGGCGCTGGAACTTTTCCGCCCATTCGTCATTTCCGGACTTTTGCGTAAAGAATTAGCATACAACATCCGTGGTGCTAACCGATTGATTGACGATGGTGCCAAGGAAGTCTGGGAAATCTTGGAAGAAGTCATTCGTGGCAAATACGTGCTTTTGAACCGCGCTCCGACATTGCACCGATTGGGTATCCAGGCCTTCAAGCCGGTCCTTATCGAAGGTAATGCTATCCAGGTTCACCCATTGGTCTGTACGGCTTTCAACGCCGACTTCGATGGAGACCAGATGGCCGTCCACGTGCCTCTCTCTGATGAAGCACAAATGGAAGCTCGTGAGATCATGGCCGCTGACAAGAACATCTTGAAGCCAGGTAACAATGATCCAACAGTCGCCGCAAAGATGCTCGACATCGTCCTCGGATGCTTCTGGGTGACGAAGATCGTCGAGCCAGTCTCGAAATCTAATGTAGCGGGGGAGAAGCCGAACCTCAAGTACTTTGAATCGCCTGATGCTGCGATATTGGCACATAGCTTTGGTGCTATAGATTTGCGCGAATCAATAAAGGTCATAGCGCCGGAGACGCCGACTTATGCCGTATTCAAAGGCGGAATAGTCGAGACGACTGTCGGACGCATCATCTTCAACAACGTTTTACCGGAAGATTTCCCATATATCAATGAGGAAGTCGGTCGCAAGAGGCTCGGTCTCATAGTCGATGAGCTCATCACCAGATATGGAGCTGAGAACATCGCGCCGATCCTAGACAAGATAAAATCGTTCGGTTTCAGCTACGCCACAGCTTCAGGTACGACTTGGGGCATCGATGATGTCGTGGTTCCAGCGGCCAAGACGGAAATAATCAAAGCGGCCAAACGTCAGGCTGAAACAGTCACTATGCAGTTCAATGAGGGCTTGTTGACCGAAGAGGAAAGGATCAGAAAGCATATCGAAACTTGGCAGAATGCCAAAGGCCAAGTGGAGAAGGCTATTCCAAAATCTTTGGATCGAAACGGCTCGGTCTATGATATGGTCATGTCTGGCGCTCGCGGATCAATGTCACAGATCACTCAGATGGCTGGTATGAAAGGTTTGATCTCATCCGTTTCCGGAGAGACCATCGAATTCCCGATCTTGTCCTGCGCCAAGGAAGGTTTGACTCCTATCGAATATTTCATCACCACTCACGGATCACGTAAGGGTCTGACCGACACGGCGCTCAATACCGCCAAGGCCGGATACCTGACTCGCAAGCTCTTCGTGGTCGCTCAGGACGTCGTAGTTTCAGAAGAAGATTGTGGAACCAAGGATTCGATATTGATCCACAAGCAGACCGCTTCCGGATTGGCCATCCCACTTTCAAAGAATATCCGTGGACGTATCATCGCCGAAGATGTCATCGATATGACAGGTAATACTCTATTCAAGAAAGGACATCTCTTGTCTAAAACTGACGCCCAAGCCATCGAAGATGCTGGAATACTTCAAGTACCAGTAAGGTCGCCACTATCGTGCAAGACTATCCGTGGTGTTTGTGCAAAATGTTATGGTCTCGATCTTGGAAGGAATCGTTTGATTGCCCTCGGCGAAGCAGTAGGAACCATCGCTGCTCAAGCTATCGGTGAACCGGGAACCCAGCTCACTATGAGAACTTTTCACCAGGGAGGAGCTGCAGCAGCCGGTGGAGATATCACTCAAGGTTTGCCTCGTGTCGAGGAAGTCTTCGAGAAGCGTCGCCCGAAGAATCCGGCCGTAGTTGCTTCAGTCGATGGATTTGTTGTCGATGTCAAAGATATGGGTAAAGAGAAGCTCATCAAAGTCATGCCGGAATTGGAGGATAAGGCCAAGGGCAAGAAAGCCGCGGAGATAGAATACGTGTTCCCATATCGTCGCACCACCATGGTCAAGATCGGCGATCAGATCAAGAAAGGCCAATTGCTCACTGATGGCTCAGCCGACATTGACGAATTGTTCGAATTTGGTGGGGAAGAGCGCGCCAAGGAATATGTTATTACCGAGATCGGAAAAATATATGAATTGCAGGGTGAAGCTGTCTCTAGAAAGCACATCGAACTCATCGTCAAGCAGATGTTCAGTCGCCGCAAGGTCAAGGATGGAGGCGAGACCAATCTGACCGAAGGTATGATCGTCGATGATATCCAGCTCTCTGAAGAGAATGCCGCTGCCAAGGAAAACGGTGGGACACAAGCCAAAGTCGAGAGACTAGTCATGGGTATCACCGAGACCTCATTGTCTAGGAAGTCATTCCTTTCGGCTGCTTCATTCCAGCACACAACCCGCGTCCTCATCGCTAACGCTGTCCGTGGAGCTTCTGATGACCTCACTGGTCTCATGGAGAACGTCATCATCGGCCGCCTCGTTCCAGCCGGATCTGGATTCCCCGGTTCGCCCAAGAAGGCCATGGTTGATAGTTTGACGCCAAAGGATCTGCCGGCCGATATCAACACCAGCACAGTTGGGTACGGGACGAAGTAAGAGGTTACATATTTTAATCGTCAAAAGCCCCTGAATAAGGGGCTTTTGTGCTTATGTTACGTTATCCCCACGGCCCATATGAATCGCTATTGATATATAGGATAATAGGACTATTAACATATCATTCATTCATATGGAAATAATCCTTTTCATCATTGTCGTCATAATGTTTGCTTATCAACATAACCGCATCGATAAGCTTGAGACTCTTATAAGATCAAAGCTCACGAATCCTGATCAAAAAGCGCCAAATATGGCGCCGGCAATAAGTCCGGTAGAAAGGACGGTCCCCACGGCTCCGGTGGCAACAGTAGCGCCAATCAATCCCTCGGTTCCAAAGGCCCCAGTCGCTCCGAGCATTTCAACAGATGAGATGTCCGGCAAAATCCTCGGACGCATAGGCATCGGAGCTGTGGTCATCGGAGTGGCCTTCTTCCTGAAATACGCTTTTGACAACAACTGGATCGGACCGTCAGGAAGAGTACTTGTTGGAATCATTATTGGTCTTGGTCTCTTGGCTTTGGGGCAATGGCTGCGCAAGAAGTACCTCTCATATTCCGACCTGCTCATGGGTGGAGGTTTGGCAGTCTTGTATCTTTCTGTCTATGCTGCGTTCGCTTTGTATCAATTGGTTGATCCCATGACAGCTTTCCTGGGCATGATAATAGTCACAGCTATCGGTGTCGGCATAAGCATTGTTAATGCGACTATATCTTTGTCAGTCATCGCTTTGATCGGCGGGTATTTGGCTCCGTCCATGATAGGTGTAGCTTTAATCGGTCCGTGGGTTACTTTCACATATCTCACGATCTTGAATGCCGGACTTCTGGGCATTCTCATTTACAAGAAATGGGCGCCGCTCGTGCTCATCGGCCTCATCGGAACTTGGTTGCATTTCGGTTCATGGTTGGCTATGTCGTACACTACCGACCTGCTAGTGCCCACTCTTTTCTTCGTCATGTTGCAATTCCTCATATTCACGGCGGCGTCGGTGGCTAGGCTTATATTCGAAAAACTCAAGGCAGAGGATCTGGATTTTGCTATGCTCGCCGCCACAGCACTTTCATTTGCGGCCGTCTTGTTCAGTTTGCTCAATGCTCTATATAAGGATTATCTAAGCCTTAGCTTTGTTGCGGTGGCGGTTTTCTATGGTGCGATCGCTATCGCAGTGCGGAAAAGGAGCCAATTGAATGATTCCTTGAATATATTCTTGCCAGGTCTGTCAGTGGCATTCCTTACAGCAGCTATAGCTATAGAATTCAGCGGGCCATGGATCGCCGTCTGGTGGCTTGTCGAGGCATTGGTTCTGTATGTTGTTGCCTTGAAATCATCAAGCAGGGGATATCAAGTTATGGGGGTCGTCGTTTACGTGCTTGGTTTGATAAGGCTGTTCGATTACATATTCAATTACCGTAATCCCATCGGATATGTTGTTTTCTTCAATGGGCCATTTGTGATGCTCTGTTTGGCCATTGCCGTTGCTTACGCGATCGCATTCGTCTATTTCCGTTTCGGTAGTACTTCACCAGAAATCCAAAAAAACGGTATTTCGGTATTTGCGGTCATTGCCAATGTGTTATCAGTTTATGCTTTGACTTCACAAATCGTTTCCTATTACGCTCTGCAAATGAATGTGTCGGGGATCGGTTACGCCGCTTCGAACAGTCTCCAGAATTCATCTAATACCGCGGTTTCGATACTCTGGGCTCTGTACGCGGCTATGCTCACTATCATCGGCTTTGCCAAGGATAGCTTGGTAGCCAGACGCATGGGTCTCGCGCTGTTCATTTTGAGTGCCTTCAAGGTATTGGTAGATGTCTGGAGCCTAGGACAACTGTATCGGATAGTTTCATTCATAGTCTTTGGAGTGATAGCTCTAGCCGCTTCATTCATATATGTGAAGTACAGGGATCGGTTGAAGGGGGTGGTATAGGGATTATTCACTAGAATCACCATTGACTACGCGCATTATCCATTTATGGAAGGTGCGCATGTCTATGTAGAATTCGACGTCAAAGATGAGTCTCCTGTCGGGAGAATTGTCTACGTTATCATAGAATGTTCTGACGACTGCCCTGTCATCTTCATTCTTTTTTGAACATTTCTTTATCGTTTCTTTAACCTTTTTTGAGAGTTTCTTCATTTCGAGTTGATAGGATGCATGTATGGAGCACTTGCTCCATGTGGGCACACCTGTTAGTAGGAACTCCTCTCTTACCAAGAAGAGCGTGCGGGTGCAACTCCCACTGTGTCCACAATAACATCATGGATGTGTGTAAGCCGTTGACATGATCTAATAGAGTACTATAATAGGCATGTCGATTAATGTCGACTGGTGGATACAGAGGGAGTTAACTCCCAGCACGCCCCAATCTTCTTTTTTGAAGATTTGTCACTGGTAACACAACGCTCCTTCGGGGGCTTTTGTGTTTATGGACATACCGCTTCATACTTTCAATGTCATAGGCTATACTTCATTTATGACCCGCACTACCGTCGAACTCATCAAGGAGCGCATACCCATAGATGAATTGATCGCTTCATATGTGAAGCTGGAAAAGGCTGGAAAGTCGCTCAAAGCCAGGTGCCCTTTTCATAATGAGAAATCAGCGTCCTTTTTTGTATCTCCAGAAAGGGGTGGTTATTACTGTTTTGGCTGTAATGCCAAAGGAGACATCTTCACTTTTGTCGAGCAGTTCGAAGGATTGGATTTCAAGGGTGCGCTCAAGGTTCTGGCCGAGAAAGCCGGCGTGCCGCTTGTAGTCGATCAAAAGGCTGATAGCGAAAGAGACAAGCTATTCCAAATAACCGAGGAAGCGGCGAAATATTTCGAGACGCAATATGACAAGTCAAAAGAAGCTCAAACGTACGTGAAAGGCCGTGGTGTGTCCCCGGAGACTCGCGCCTCATTCAGGATCGGATGGGCGCCAGAGGGATGGAAGCATTTGTTCACATATTTGAAAGGGAAGGGATGGAGTGAAGCCATCATCGAAAAGGCTGGACTTATTAAAATGAGCTCAAGCGAAGAAACTCGTTCTGACTTGAACGCTGTGGGCCAGAGGCAAGTCGGAACGAGTTTCGGAGCTGGTGCCAAGAATTACTACGACCGCTTCCGTGGCCGCATCATATTTCCGATAAGCGACTCTAGCGGCAGGGTAGTTGCATTCACTGGAAGAATCCTCAAAGACGATGGAAAGTCAGCTAAGTATCTAAATAGCCCTGACACGCCATTATTTAACAAATCGCAAATCTTATTCGGTCTCGACAAAGCTAAGAGCGAGATCCGTCGTGTCGATTACTCCATCCTCGTCGAGGGACAGATGGATCTGATCCTGTCGCATCAAGTTGGAGTCAAGAACGCTGTTGCTGCTTCCGGTACCGCTCTGACTGACCAATCTCAAGGTCAAGACGGCGTTGTAAGCAATCTGGGGATGGTACGTCGACTTAGTCAGAATATGATCATAGCTCTCGATTCAGACAAGGCCGGAAAGACGGCGGCTATGCGAGCGGTCGCTGCTACAGCACTTTCAATGGGAATGTCCGTAAAGATAGCAGATATCGAAGGTGGCAAGGATCCAGCCGACTTGATATTAGGAAGTCCGGAGAGTTGGAAGAAAGTTCTCCAAAATGCCAAACATGTCATCGAATTCGAGTTGGGAAACGTCCTCAAAGAGACGCCTGATTCGCATAAGTTGGCACGCGTCATCAAGGAGCGGGTGTTTCCATTTCTTTCCAAGATTGATAGCGAGATGGATAAAGCATATTACATAAAAATCATCGCGGAGAAGACGAATTTGTCAGAATCTGCGGTATGGGACGATCTCCGGAAGTATGCCAAAGGCCTGGAGGGAGAAGGAAGGAGTAAGGAGCAAGGAGAAAACGGGAGAAGCAAAATAGCACCCGCAACGTCCAATTCTCCTTCCTCCTCGCTCCTTCCTCCTAACTCTGTGGCGCACCGCCTAGATCTCGTCGAGCGTAGGATGTTCGGGCTCCTCGCTCTCATGGATGCCGCCAAACTTCCCGGCGCGACCGATTATCGCGAACAGATCAGGAAGATATCCGGCGATTCATATGAGGAAAGGTTGAAGAGGACTTTGCCGCTGTTATCGGACCTTTCATTTGAAGCCGAAGCCATCTTCGGAAATGATCAAGGACGATACGACGTTCATATGAAGGACCTTATCTTCAACTTCGAGATCGACTTGATCAACGAAGACCTGGTTAAGACCATGGGCGCTTTGAAATTTGCTGAGAAAGAAGGGAATGCGGCAGGCGTAGCCGAGTTTGCCAAGAAATGTCAGGCATTGTCGATACGAAAGGCTGAACTGACGAAGCTACGTAAATAATCTGACCCATATAGAGGTCTAGACTCTACAGCTTGCGAAAAGTCCTATAATGTTCTAAAATCTCAAAGTTACTCAAACTCTAATACTTATGCGTAAAAATAAAAAAGCGGCCACTAAGGCCAGTAAATCTCCACGACGTTCGGTCAAACGGACGTCTATTCGTGTTAAGGCCCATTCTCCCAAGCCGGTAGCCAAGGCGCATAAGGGTATTTCGCCTGCTAATAAACCGAAGCTTAGTTCAAAAGAATTGGATCTTAAGGCCAATAAACTCATCCAGAAAGGACGAGATCGCGGCTTTGTTACGTATGACGAGATCCTCAAGGAATTCCCGCAGATCGAGAACGACATAATGTTCCTCGATGAACTTTACGGAAAACTTACCGCTGCAAATGTTGACGTGCTCGAAGGTGGCGGCCTTTTGGAAGTCGAGGAATTGAACCCACACAAAAAGGCTCCACATCTTTCTCGGGGAGGCTCTGATTCGGCTTACGACTCGATTCAGATGTATTTGAAGGAGATTGGACAATATCCCCTCATCAATGCAGCAATGGAGAAGGAATTGGCCAAGCGCATTCAAAATAATGATACCGAAGCCAAGAATCTCTTGGCCAAAGCCAACCTCCGTCTAGTGGTCTCTATTGCCAAGAAGTACGTCGGACGCTCGCCCGACCTGACTCTCCTCGATCTTATCCAAGAAGGGAACCTCGGTCTCTTCCGTGCCGTCGACAAGTTCGATTGGACCAAAGGATACAAATTCTCGACCTACGCCACTTGGTGGATCCGCCAGGCTATCACACGTGCATTGGCAGACCAATCCCGTACTATTCGCGTTCCGGTGCACATGGTTGAGACTATCGCCAAATACAAGCAGGTTGTGCGCAGGCTTTCCAATGAATTAGGCCGTGAACCATTGCCAGACGAGATCGCCATGGAAATGGGAATGGATGTAGAAAAGATATATCAGATAGAAAAGATAGAGCAGGACGTCGTTTCTTTGGAAAATCCGGTAGGTGATGACAGTGATGATGGTAAGTCAACGCTTCAAGATTTCATTGCCGATGACAAGATCCTTTCTCCTGACCAGGAATCATCCCGCCGCATATTGCGCGACCAGGTCAACATGATCCTCAACGACCTTTCAGAAAAGGAACGCAAGATCCTGGAGATGCGACATGGATTGAATGATGGCATCACTCATACTCTCGAAGAGGTCGGCCGTGAATTCGGCGTCACTCGCGAGCGTATCCGCCAGATCGAAGCCAAAGCCCACGAAAAGATCCGCCAGCACGACAAGATAAATAGGCTGAAGAATTACTAGTCGATTTTGATTAATTTCGACGAAAGTTGTAAACATGTGACCGTTTACAGTATTTTTTATTGGCTCTATAATTAGTGCATGAATAATGCCAACAAAGCCCCGTACATTTTAATGGTAACGGCGGCTATTGTCGTTATCGGAGCTATGAATCTTTCCAGGGCTGGGCTATTTACGCCATCAAACGACAGCACGGCGGCGGTTGGAGATTCTGGAAGCATTATTCTTGCTAGGGCTACACCGGTAGTCGTTCCGTCAATTTCTCCTACACCAACAGAAGTCCCACCCACAAAAAGCGCGGGAGCGGAGGTGATAATAAATCATTATACATATGATAAATACAGTAAAATCACCACAGTAAATTGTCAGGTAAATTGTACATCAAAGATAGAAGAGCATACAGTTTATGATATTCCTCATCCGGAAGCATATGCTGATTCAGAATATGTAACTTTTACAGATCCTACCGGCAAGCAGTTTCCTTTCGAAGATAAGGCCGTAGCCTCATTCAAGCATATCGGTGATCCGAAGCAGGAATGCCATAATTTGCCTGAAACATTTTCGTGGACTTACGATTACAGAAAAAATCCGCCAGTGAAGAATATTGGTTGCATTGGAAATGTGACAGATGCTTATAGTATGCCCAAAAAGACCGGTCCCATAGAAGGAATCTCAAGCGCGTCTTATACGGCACCCCATTACTATACTGATCCAGATACAGGAGTGCGATCGTTAGTCGCGACTGAAAATGTCAGTAGGAGTTTTAATTCAAGTTCGGTACTGCTTTTTTGGGGCGGAACCATTGGGCAAAAATATGACATTATGATTCAATATGGAGCAAAAACAGACACATTTGATCACTATGATTCTGACGCGGGGACACCGATATTTACGGAAGATGATATAGATTGTGATAACATTTGGATAAATGGAGAAATATCAACGATAAATCTCGGTGTTCCAACGTCAGACAGTGACGATCCGATTCATTGCAAAAAAATTATTACTCTGGTGGCAGAAGCGCAACCGCAGGTGATCCCGGTTACTCCTCTCTTGGGAGGAAATGGTGTTTCTAGTTATACCTATGAAGTCAGTACTGTTGATTCCCCGGTTATTTCAAAGTCGGATGAGCCTTCACAAGCATCTGAAGAATCTCAAAAGTCAGCTCTTCTAACCATACCTAATATTCCGGTGACTTTGTTGACATTGACTCCGGGTTCCAAAGGTATAAATGTTGTTACGCTACAAAGCTATCTCATAAAGAATGGATATTTGGCAGCTGATAACAATACCGGATATTACGGGCCTCTGACTACCGCTGCTGTAGCGAAATACAAGGCTGACTTGAAAAAGCAGTCGGTAGCGGTGCCTTCTCCGATTTCAGTTCCTATTCAAATACCGTCCTATTCGCCAACTCCCACAATGACACAAACCTCGTCATATTCACCGATACCTACATATTCAGCATCTCCAATTCCAAGAATATCTTCGACTCCGACACCGTCGGTATCATATTCTCCATCACCATCCGTTTCTCAAACATCTGCCGTTTCTTTAACCCCAGCTCCTTCGGTGACGGTAATGCCGATTTCATCACCATCACCGTTACCATCACATTCTCCTTCACCAACCCCATCTTCAAGCGCGAGCCCATCTCCGACGCCGGTATCTATGTCAGGAACGAACTTGACCTCAGCCATAATAAACGCAGTAAGCATAATGCGATTTCTAACGGGTGGACGCTAGACAGAATCTGATATTTAGTAGACAAAACTACCACCGAAAGGTGGTAGTCTAGTATAATGATTTCAATGTCTACTTCCTCAAAACTCGTCAGCGAATTCGACAGGCTGTATGCCAAACTTAATAGTGCTCAACGTGAGGCTGTCGATTCCATAGAAGGACCCGTCATGGTCATAGCCGGACCGGGGACAGGAAAGACGACTATTCTGACGTTAAGGATTGCCAACATTCTCCGCCTGACCGACACGCCGCCGCATGGAATTCTGGCCATAACCTACACGGATGCCGGAGTCAAAGCTATGCGTACCAAACTTCACGCAATTATTGGTAGCCGTGCTCATGAAGTGGCAATTCATACATTCCATAGCTTTGCTTCAGCTATGATCGCTGAATACCAGGACCATTTTCTTCACTTGGAAGGATTAAAGCATATGACTGATGTCGAACAGGAATCATTGATTCGTTCTATTATAACCGAGCCGAAATTCAAAGAATTACGGCCGATCGGAAAACCTGATGCCTACGTGTCAGGCATAATGAGCTCGATCGAGGCAGCCAAGCGCGAGGCTTTGACGCCGGAGACGGTAGAGGCGCATGCCCACAAAGAAATCGACCACATCAAGAACGATGAAGAATCAATTTCTACTCGGGGTGCGACAAAGGGAAAGTTGAAGGCAGAAGCTCTAGAGCAAATCGGAAAATGTGAAAGAACTATTCTTTTCGCAGACGTGTACGCAGAATATGAGAAGAGAAAACTGGAAGGGAAGAAGATGGACTTTAGCGACCTCATCATAGAGATGCTTGTAACTCTCAGGAATGATCAGTTATTCTTGAGGCTCATTCAAGAAAGATTCCTTTACCTTCTTGTCGACGAGCATCAGGATACGAATGATGCTCAGAACTTTATCATTGCCTTAGTGGCAGAATTCTTCGAAACGCCGAATCTTTTTATTGTTGGTGACGAGAAGCAGGCCATATACCGATTCCAGGGTGCTTCGGTGGAGAATTTCCTCCTGCTTCAAAAGCATTGGCCGGCTATGAAGGTCATATCTCTGGATACGAACTATCGATCGCATCAGGCGATCCTCGATGCGGGATTTTCCATGATAGAGAATAATTACGAAGGCGACGAGCATAAGAATCTGCGCATCGAATTGAAGTCCGGCAACAAAGATAAACCGCGGCCTATTGATATCATTACAGGCGAAAATACGGCGGCTATGGAGGATTATCTAGTCAAAGAATTGCGATCGATCCTAGAAAACAATTCCAAGACTGGCGTAGAGTCAACGGTGGCGATAATTACCAGAAGGAATCGCGATCTTGAGCGGGTGCTGAAACTTTTGGAGTCCAATCACATTCCTGTCTCATCAGAGAGGAGCGTGGATATATTCCATCACCCTGTCGGAACCATTTTCTTTGATCTCATCGAATATCTCTCTGATCCCTCAAAGGAAGATGCCTTGGCTAGGACTTTGGTGGCTGGAATGTGGGGAATTTCATTCGATGATTCTATCATTCTCATCAAGCTCCTCAAGAGCGGACGGTTTGCTGGTCTCACTGAGAAGATTCCGGCGCTGATCCATCTCCAAAGGCAAATGTTGAACGATGGGGCGGTCGGATTCATAGTCAGGGCGGCGGAAGAATCGGGGTTTGCCGGCCTAGTCGCTTGTGACCCCATCCATGTCCATGTTTGGCGTGGAATAGTCGCCTTGGCCGAATCCTTGGCCCGTGAGGGCAATGTGGTAAGTCCGGCAGACCTTATAAAAGCCATGTTGGCATACCGACTCTCTGCTGAATCGAAGACAGTCAAAGTCTCTGTAGGTGCTCCAGATCTACCTATCCAAGCCATGACTGCGCATGGATCCAAAGGCTTGGAATTCGACTACGTATTCATTCCTTATGCCACTGAAGAGGCATGGATCGGTAGAGCACGCGGTTCTTCATTCGTCCTTCCAAAAAAGAGATCAGACGATCATAGTATCAAAGATACCAGGCGCCTATTCTACGTCGCTTTAACTAGAGCAAGGAAGCATGCAGTTGTTTTGTCAGCTTTGGAAGAATCTGATGGTAAGGTGTTGGTTCCTTTACGTTTCATTGCCGAATTAGATCCGAAGAGCGTTTCGGTTGTCGAATTGCCGAGATCCGAGGTGGCACTTCCGGAGGCCGCACCTCGTGAAGTCGACACCTACTCGGTTAAAATGACAGGTCTAGCCAAAGATGTTCTATTGGACACTGGCCTCTCTGTTACGGCACTGAATAATTTCCTAGAATGTCCGAACAAGTTCCTCTATTCAAGCATTCTTAAATTACCACAGGCACCATCGCCGACTGCCGAGAAGGGAACGACCATGCATGAGGCCATTTCATGTGTTTGGCAGAATGAAAACAAATCGATTGAGAATATTCAAGCAGTCATGACAAAGATCATCGGAGACCATATTGAAACTTCATTCTTGTCTGCGAGCGAAAAAGCAGCCGTAAAGAAGGAATTGCTTGACGACGCACCGGCCGTAGCAAAAGCTCTAGAATCGCATTTTGCTTCTAAGGGTACGATCTTCACTGAGCGCTGGGTTAAGACAATTTTTGAAACGAATCATAATGGTTGTAGGATCGTCATTCCGATCCATGGAAAATTGGATGCCATAGTCGATAATGGGACTACGCTCGAGGTCTTTGATTACAAGACCAGGGAGGCTATGTCAGTAAATAAGATAAAAGGTGAGACGAAAGATTCGAACGGCGACTATTTCCGTCAGCTCATCTTCTATGAGTTGTTATTGTCGGCAGATCCTCGTTGGAAGACGCGCAAGATCGAACCGGCTTTGGTCTTCGTTTCGCCTGATGATAAAGGCAGGTGCCCGATAGTTAAAATACCAATACAATCCGCAGATTTGCAGGCTTTAAATACACAGATAGAGTCAGTTATCGAATCTGTCTGGAGCGGGAAAATCGGAATCGCAAAATGCGGCGATCTTAAATGTGAATGGTGCGCCTTAAGAGAAGTCGCCAGTTCGAGTTACTGAGAAGTGGTCTCCGTAAGGAGCGCATCGATAGTTTTCTTCATTGTTGCTAACGATGTTCCGCCAGCTAGAGGGATCTTGGAACCGGCTGGAGTGATGATGATGTTGTATGGAGTACCGCTTACGCCGGCATTTATTCCATCAGTGTACTGTGCTTCGACTTTGTTTTTGAATTGTCCGCTCGAAAGACAGCTATTGAAGGATACTGGATCGAGTCCGACATCTTTAGCCAATTGAGGTAATGTAGTTTGATCCAAGCCATCTGGGGTGTCGGAGGTGACGGAAGGCGTTGTCTCGTAGAAGTGCTTCTCAAAGGCCCAGAATTTGTCGTTTCCGCCGAGGAAAGCGGCGCATTCCATAGCTTGTGCTTCGTGTCCGGCGTTAGGATGCAATATCCCGTTGTTTGGTCGTGTTCCCGGTTTGTCGAGAGGGAACGATCTGTATATCCAAGCGACTTTACCGCCTGGTCCGTACTGGGTTATGACTTGTTCCATTACGGAGTTGAACGATTTGCAATAAGGGCAGGAAGGATCGGAATACTCCACGATCTTGATCTCGGCATTGGGATTGCCAAGGATATGATCAGCGGCGGTGACTGGAAGCATATTCACATCATCCAATTGGCTGTTCTGTGCCGTTTTGTTTGTGGATGGGACAGAGATTGGCTTCTTCACCCAAATGATGGCGATGGCGATCAAAGCGGCGGCGATGATGATCGCTCCGGGCAAAGTTATCGAAGAACGTGGTTGATTTGAGTCCATGGTGATTATTGTGATTGATTATGACCTTATAATAACATAAAGGCCTGCAGATGGATTCCTAAAACGGCAGAGTGAAAGTCATGGCACTAGATTCCGGAACTTCCCAGGTGCTGGTATCCAATTTCAATTCCTTGATAGTACCGAATTCCTTGTATTTCAACTTCCCGTTGCTCATGGCGTAGTCATAAAGTTCCTTCGTCATTTTTACGTCATTTATGCAATAGGCGATGAGCTTGTCTATCTCACCCTTTCTCCACATCTCGTTGGCTTCTGAACCATGTGCAGTCTTGTTGATGCCGAGGGTGGCTTCTCCGACGGTATCCAACTTCAAGCGGCGGCCAAGGACTTTGGCGGCTTCTTTCATGAGATCGAGGCTCTTGATATGCGTTAGGTCGCCAGGATAGTACTTATTTAACAGGGGAATATCAAAATGGTCGCCATTCCAGGTGATGAGCATGTCGGCCTGCTCCAATATCGACCAAAGCTTATTGAAATCATTTTCTAGGAAGCTCTTGTACTCACCATCAGCAGAATCGTGAATACAGACCACAGAAACATCGAGGTCGGCTGGGTCATTCGAGCCGACGTCCTGGAAGAAATTCTTGGTTTCTAGGTCAAAAGTTATCTTACGCATTAGGAAGCATTATCGATATCTGTCACCTCACCAGTCTTCAATTGTTTACATTTTAATTTTCCAGTCTTGGTCTCTTCGTCGCCAATAACAATGACTTTCGAAATACCACGCTTGTCGGCATTGCTGATCTGATCGCCGAGCTTCTTACTAGTAAGATCTACGGCGACTTTCGTTCCTTTAACACGTAATGATTGGGCGACATCCAAGGCGTAAGGAGCATTTTGTTCGCCAACAATGCATATTGCGATCTCAGCTGGCGGGCGATTGGCTGGTAAAGTCCCATATGTTTCCATGAGATCGCGCGCGATGACGTCGCCGGCACCGAATCCTACAGCTGTAACTTTGTCGTTACCGAATAATGCGAGCAGATCATCATAACGTCCACCACCAAAAACAGAGCGGCGATTGATCGGATTCATGTCATATACTTCAAAGACGATCCCAGTGTAATAGTCAAAACCACGCATCAATGTTTGATCGAAGCGGACATTCGTAATCCCAAGCCTTTCAAGTCCTTTAATAACCTCACGGATCTCTTTTAATCCGACATGTTCTTCCTTCGTTTGAGGCAGACGAGAGACGAACTCCTCGAAGTTCTTGGAATTGAGCAAAGTGAGCAATTTGTCAGCCTGCTTTTCCAAGGCTTCTCGTTGAGCATTGTCCATGATGGCGCTTATGCCGAAAATCTCCCGAATACCTATCTCGAAGGCGTCAGGCTTCATCTTGTCTTTCTTGTCGATGATTTTGGCGACTTTTTGCGCCATGACCTCGTCCATGCCAAAAACCTCGCCAGTCACATAGTTCATGACTTTGCGGTTGTTGAGGCGGATCTCAAAAGCGTTGTCTTTCAAGCCGTATGCGCGAGTTATGTCGTAAGCCACATTTATAACTTCAATTTCGGCGTTAATAGAATCGACTCCGAATATATCCACATTCAACTGCCAATGCTCGCGCACGCGGCCTCTCTGTGGTTGTTCGTATCTGAAAAGATTTGGAATGGAGTACCAGCGCAAAGGGAAGGTGAGTTCGCGCTTCCTGGCTGCTACCATTCTAGCGGCTGTTGGGGTCATCTCAGGGCGAAGCGTGACTTCTCGGTCACCACGGTCTGTGAAAGTGTATGTCTGTTCATTTACTATCTCCTCACCTGATTTGGCTTTGTAAAGTTCAGCCGGTTCCAAGACTGAGGCGTTGTATTCCTCGTAGCCGAACTTTTCGGAAGTGGTTCTCCATATGTCAAAAATACTCTTCTCCACAGCCATTTCTTCGGGAAAAAAGTCTCGGACGCCTTTGTAAGCGTCAGTTCCTAGTTTTTTTGCTTTATCTGCCATGGGGGTATTCTAGCAAGAAGTGGGGAATTCAGGAAGACTGCGTGATGATTGAGGGTATTTATAGTATCTGTTACAATTGAATCAATTATGGGTCTCAAACAGTGGATATGTGGGGATGAGAAATTTAAAAAATCAGATATCCTATTGGTTGTATTTTTTAGTTTCATTTTAGCTGCAGCTTCATATTACGTCTTCGTAATTTCGGAAAATAGCCTATTTTATGATGTGGCGCAGACAAGTCGATGGCTAAAGATTTCTGGTTTGATATTGAGCCTTCCTGCTACCGTGATGATGATTATCTTCCATTTCGCCGGTATCGATCGTGGCGGAGGAGACGATTTGGCAAGCTATCTTTGGGAAATTTTTACCTCTCCTGTTTTGGCTTTCATGCTTTGGTTTTGTCTGTTTTATATCATTGCAAAAATTGGCAGCAAGATCTTTAAAGGTAAGTACGCGATATTCAAGCATGTGCCCGCCATTATAATTATAGTCTTTATAATTATTCCTTATCTCCAATTTTTCTTTAGCAAGAGCAGTGGTAATGTATCCGATCTATGTCTGTCTGGCGCTATGAATCATCAAATGATGTCTGGGTCGTTTGATAACGCTCCGGCGACTGAATTCACGGTTGGTCCAGACTACTGCTTTGCTGATATAGTTAGAAGCCGGAATTTTATTTCATCAGAGCAAAAGCTTGATTTTTGTAATGGTTTATCAAAAACGAAAATAGTAGGCAGTCAAGGTGATGGTGGTGGGCTGTATAATATTCCGGCGGGATTATCTTTCCGTGATTACTGTCTGTTTGATTTGGCTCCTCTGGAAAAAGGCCCTCTATGCGATATGGTTGGAACTGATAGCCCGGATAAAAAATCCCAATGCATAGAGTTTTTTGATAATAAGGCAGATCGGGGGAATATAAAGAACTTTTATCCGAAAGATGATTTGGCTATTTTCAATACCATTAAGAATGCAACTTCAAACGATCGGCTCATATTCCAAACTGTAACTCCTAGTGACGTCGACGCATCGACTACTAAAATGATAAAATTTGCCGAAAGTCCTATTTCGCGAGGCACGTTTCCGAATGATTTTCCTATTACTGTCTCTCGGATTGAAAAAGTCTACTTTTCTCCTGGCGATTCATTTCTAACAAAAGGTAATATTTCGGGGTCATTAGGAACGTTGAAAACCGTGAATAAAAAAATAAGTTTTAGTCTGACTGATAAGCTCGAGCTTAAATCTGTAAATGGTCAGACGGCTAGCGAATATTATGGGACAAAGTTGCCAGACACGCAGATTGATCTTGCTGTCTTTGATTATTCCGTAGTAGGTGCAGGAAAATGGCAAATAGCCGCATATGATTCTGGAGGTAAAATGCTGTACTCTCTACCCAGTTGGATGAAAATTGAAAAGGCGAAGACTTCGGTTGTCATTCCCATAAATGATCGCATGCCTATATTACAGTTTGCGATCTTTGGATATGATCAAGCTGCTGAGTCGGTTACCATTTCTAATGTGCATTTTGCAAAATCAGATGCGTTTCAGATTAAGGGAGCTAAAATGATCGGTTACAGAGTTAGTTATAATGTTCAAGATCCGGCCAAGAGCGCTCCCGATATTTATGTATATTATCTGGATCAGACTGGATTTAAATATGCGTACTAACGGCACGGATTGTTAAGGCGTTGACATTCAGGGTGATTACGGTAGGCTGGTGGCAGAAAGGAAAACTATGCATGATCATAAATTGACGGGTCTTACCAACATTCTGGCTGAATTGAGGGCCGTCCCTGTTCCGGACGACTTAATGTCAGAGTTGGAAGCGGCGATTGCAGGTCGCGATATTGCAATAGGCCGAACAGCATCAGATGCTGATAAAGCTTTAAAGATCGGTCGCAGACTGCTACCGTTTCTGGACAGGCTTGTCGAAGCATGGGATCCCAGCACGTACGATGAGAGCGGGTCTCCGGTACGGGCAGGGATTGTCGACGGGCGCAATGATTTCCGGGAACTGTTTCCTAAGATACCGCTTCAGTCTGAAGACAAGATGCAGCCAGCATCGACGGCCTAATCGACGTTGAATACGCTCGGAACAGTAAATGATCTTCTTGTTACATTACGCGTGGTGCCGAATCAGATTCGGCACCTTTTTATATTACTGTTTCGGATTCCAATCCTTTCTCCTGGCTCTAGCTCTATCAAGTTCAGTCAAGAATTTCTTGCGCAAGCGAATAGATTTCGGAGTGATTTCCAAATATTCATCATCTCTCATCAGTTCAAGTCCACGCTCGATCGAGAGTTCAAATGGTGGTACGAGCGTCAAAGCCTCATCTTTTCCAGAAGAGCGCATGTTAGAAAGTGCCTTACCTTTACAAGGGTTTACTTCAAGATCGTCACCTTTGGAAGTATCACCTATGACCATTCCTTCGTAGACTTCGATGGCCGGTCCGATGAAAAGACGACCGCGATCTTGGAGATTCCAGAGAGAGAAGCCAAAGGTTCGGCCGGAAGCCATGGAAGTCATGGAGCCAGTCTCGCGCTTCTCGATAGTTCCGGCATGCGGCTTGAAGCCAGTCACACGTGAAGACATGATACCTTCGCCTTTGGTATCGATAGTAAATGCGTTGCGATATCCCAGAAGGCCGCGTGTAGGCATCTCAAAGACCATGCGCACTTGATTGCCATGGGTCTTCATGTCGTTCATGATACCTTTGCGTTTGCCGAGGGTTTCGATAATGGCGCCAGAGTATTCTTGTGGCGTGTCGATAATGACTTCTTCATAAGGCTCCTGGATATCATCGCCAGATTTGGCCGAGTCACTGCTTGCAGTGATGATCTCGCCGTTTGCTCTTTTAAAGATAACCTTCGGCTGGGAGACTTGGAGTTCATAACCTTCACGGCGCATATTTTCGATAAGAATGCCGATGTGAAGCTCGCCACGACCGAAAACTGTCAGATATTCATTAGATGAAAAGTCGACTTTGAGACCGACGTTCGTTTCAAGCTCCAATTGCAAACGCTCGCGGATCTGTCTTCCAGTCACGAACGTTCCTTCGCGTCCGGCGAATGGGGAATTGTTGACTAAAAATTGCAAACTGATAGTCGGCTCATCAACCTTGATAGCTGGCATTGGTTCAGATGTTTCATTGTCAGTGATAGTTTCGCCAATATATATATCCGGAACACCAGCGACAGTAATAATGTCTCCAGATTCAGCTTGAGGAACTTCGATGCGCTTTTTTCCGTCGAATGTGAAGAGTTTGGTGATCTTACCTGTGAATGACTTGCCATTTATGTCTTTTATCCAAACATCCTGACCGTCTTTGATAGTGCCTGAATATATTCGGCAAACTGCCAAACGCCCAAGGAAGTTGTCGTAACCAAGGTTGAAAACTTGGGCTGTTAATGTATTTGAGGCGACGGAACCGGGTACGCTTTGAGCGCCGTGAGCCGGCGGCAAAGCGGAGCTGGTTCCAGAGCCGATGTGCGCATTAGCTGGCGGAACATTTTCAAGTATTGTATCCAGCAAAGGAGTGATATCTTTGAACTCATCGGTCAACTTCTTTTTTGCTACTCCTTGGCGGCCAATGGCATAAATAGTAGGGAAGTCGATCTGGGAATCGTGAGCTCCAAGTTCGATGAATAGTTCCAGGACTTCGTCATGGGTTTTGGCGGGATTGGCCGCCTGCTTGTCTATCTTGTTGATGACGACAATCGGTTTGAGGCCGAGCTCGAGAGATTTCTTCAAGACGAAGCGTGTCTGTGGCATAGGACCTTCCTGTGCATCGACGACTAATAGAACGGCGTCGATGGAACGAAGCACACGCTCGACCTCGGATCCGAAGTCAGCGTGACCTGGTGTGTCGACAATGTTGATCTTGGTGCCTTTGTATGTGATCGAAGTATTTTTGGCGTAAATCGTAATGCCACGTTCCTGTTCAAGAGCATTGCTGTCCATTGATCCTTCGTCGCCGTGGCCGCATTGGGTCATGATGGCATCCGTCAAGGTGGTCTTGCCGTGGTCGACGTGGGCGATGATTGCGATATTGCGTATTTCCATAGTAATTGAATAGTGGCTTTTGCCAAAAAGCGAAGTACCGGTTGATTTAAAAGGCCGGCCCAGTGCCGGCGGCTAGGATTTAAGTAAAGCATAAAAAGATAATCTAGGCAAATAGGCCATCGCAAGTTCTAGTCTGAATCACTACATCCTTTAAACACTTCCCTGGGCGTTGAATAGTTTAGCCGTTTTCTCGGCCGATCGTTCAAAAGCTGGACGGCTTTGTTGATCTGGTATTGTGTAACAGTAG
>Ga0209697_10002276_pt1 | contig 27966 bp, 19 predicted proteins | sample AliMusrvi5mmetaG_FD_184115 | JGI IMG/M metagenome (GOLD analysis project Ga0209697, IMG submission 184115) | Freshwater lake bacterial and archeal communities from Alinen Mustajarvi, Finland, to study Microbial Dark Matter (Phase II) - Alinen... | ecosystem: Environmental > Aquatic > Freshwater... | reverse complement strand
TGGAAGGGTTGATGAAAGGAGATCTCCGAGGATTCCTTGATGGCTCGATAGTGGCCGCTGACGCATTGGGCAAGCTTTTGGCGGTGCCCGGGATTGTCGAACGCCTAGCGTCTTTCGGGAATAAAAGACTCGCACGGGAAGCCCCCGAAATTGACAAACGGGAGTTGATGGCAAGGGTAACGGGGCTGTTTCAGCATGGATACAGGTTAGCTCTAGCGTACTATTCTCCGGATTCGAAAATAGGTATATCTGATTTTGCGGCAGATCATCCGCCCCAGGCTTTTATTCATGCAGTAAACGAGTTTCGCAAGCGCCGCGATGCTGTTCGCAGCATAATGTATAGCGGCCCGCGAAAGCAAAGATTGTCCATTTTTGAACGATACATGCGCCTCTACGGCCCTGTTGCCGCAGATGTCGCCACGGCGGTCATTGTCAACGAGTTAACTCCTTATGTTAGGGATGGGGCGCTGATAACGGTACGTGACATCGCATACGCGATTGCGCCTTATGATTACCATCGGATGGCTGGCAACGTAATTGAGGCGGTGCAAACCTTGAAAAAGGATACCCTTGTCCGGCTTATCCCGGAGCCGGATTATTGCCAGATGTTTTCGGGCGTTTTGCCTACCGAGGCTCTGATTAGCGATTTTACTCAATATCTTGGTAGATCGGCTGATTGGTAACTCTGGTGGATGATGCACAGAGGGTGGCCGGTTCTCGACCATCCGTCACCGACGTACAAAAATGGCCGGCATGGAAAATCTTCGAGTGATTCATTTCAGGAATGGATGTTTATATGGTGTCGGACCTGACGGAAGCCATGTTTGAGGGCAGACGACGACCCAGTCACCGACCCAGTCGGACGACCTAGTCGTGGGGTGAAATAATGTTAGAAATAGCGCTTGACTCAGAATGCGTACGCAGCGTAAGCTTACAGCATGAACGATTCATTGGGTAAACAAATACGTGAGCTTCGAGAAGTTAAGGATCTGTCGCTGAGAGATCTGGCGAAGAAGATTGGCGTTTCAGCTGCATTTCTGTCAGATGTCGAGTTAGAACGGCGATATCCCTCCGAAGATAAGCTCTTGCTGCTTGCCGCGGAGCTTGGTGTCCCGACCGAGGACCTTCGGCGTTTCGACACGCGGGTGCCAGTGAAAGCTTTGCAGGAGGCATCCCGCCGAGACCCGACGGTAGGAATGGCACTTCGTTCCATTCTAAAATCTGGAATCTCGTTCGATGAATTGAATGAGATCGCTCAGAAGAAAAAGGCGGAGGAGGTCGACGAAAAGTGAGAACTCGCCGATCACAATCAGGTCTCTTCAAGGAACAGGTCTATTATCGGGACAGTGACTTCGAGGGCATCTGCCTCGATGCCCTGAAAGCATCAGCCTGCCTCCCCTCTTCACCATCTCCGGTGAGGATCGATCGGTTTGTCGAGAAGCATTTCGGTAGTCTCCAGTTTGCGGATCTCGGGCCGAACATCCTTGGTTGTACCGAATTCTCGGCTAAGGGCGTAAGTGCGATCCTCATATCCTCTTCCTTGGAAGAGGCGCCAGGAAAGCCTGCGGAACGTAGGCTCCGATCCACGATTGCCCACGAAGCGGGCCATGGATTGCTTCATGCACATCTGTTTGCCGACTTGGCTGCGGCACAGGCACAATCACAATTCGCGGATTGGACGAACCCCTCGAAGCCGCGGATTTTGTGCCGCGAGATTGAGGGGATGTCTCCGTCCGTGAGAGTATCTTCATATGCTGGCCGTTGGTGGGAGTATCAGGCCAATAGGTGTATCGGGACACTACTACTTCCTCAGAAACTCTTCACAGAGGCGATCAGGCAATACGGTCAGATGAAAGGCATGTTGGGAACCCTCGTTGTGCCAGCTGACAAACGGCAAGTCGCTGTTGAGGGCTTAGCTGAGGTGTTTGATGTAAACCCCGCTGCAGTCAGGATTCGGATGGATCAGCTTTTCCCGGAAACTCAGGAGAATCAGCTTACACTATGATTTTTTTTGGATTTAGTGTCCGCACTGTCGGCTGACACTGTTGTTTTAAAAGTGCATAAACTAGGAGACCGAAGCAATGATAGACATTACAAACGAACAAAAATTTCAGGTTCTGATGGCCGAGTTGCAGGAACGATACGATTCGTCTCATAAGATCCGGGACCGAAGCACACAGTTCACCTTATGGATTTCAGGTATGGCGATTGGCCTATCGTGGTTGCTAGTCAGCGAAGCAGTGCTATCCACACTACAAAAAGTCGCGATCACATTGTTGACTCTCGCGCTCTATTTGGGGGCAGTCTTCTTGATTCGTGCCCTTCATAAGGGTGCCCGCGCAAACCGTGAAGCCATGATCAGAACAGAACGGGCGCTAGGCATGTATGAAAAGGGATTCTATTTACAGGACGTTCCATTGCTTCCTGCTCAATATGGGCACACCGTTCCAAAGTGGAGTCACGATTCATGTACGCTCCCAATCTGGTTGACGGTGGTAGCCGTTGCCTTACTGATCCTGACCTGGTCAACCCCATGTTCCCGAAAACAACAAAGTGAACCCACGCAACCGCAACAACAGACAGGAGTACACAACCATGGCTGATCTACACAGTGAATTCGGTACATTCCACGATAAAGTCACTCTTTCCTCAAGCAAGAAGGCGTCTTTACGCACATCGCGAGACGCCATTCGTGACCGTATTCGCAAACACTTTATTGAGGTTCTGAAAGTCGATCCTCCAAAGTTCCATGCCCAGGGCTCATTTACCATGGTAACGACAATGAACCCGCTCGACGGCGAGTTCGACATCGACGATGGTGTATACCTGCAACACTTGGATCCTCATGACAGCAGCAAATGGCCGACGCCTGAAACCGTCCACGGATGGATCATCGACGCCATTGATGATCATACGGATGAGAAGCCGATAGACAAGCGTACCTGTGTTCGTGTTCAGTACGCAGGGCAGTATCATGTTGATCTCCCCTCCTATGCCAAACTGAATGGCGATTACATGCTGGCAGTAAAAGGAGATACCGGTTGGCATCGTAGCGATCCAAAAGCTATCACCGACTGGTTCAAGAAGCGCGTGAAACAGAACGGTGAGCAATTTCGGCGCATCGTGCGTTATCTAAAGGCATGGACCGATTACCAGTCTGGCAAGCGTGGTAAGATGCCAAATGGTCTGATCATGACCGTCCTGGCATCAGACTGTTTCTGCGCGGATGCACGAGATGATGTGTCTCTGGTAAATACCGCCGCCGCCATTAAGCGTGCCGTCATACCCTTCTTCTGTGTTCGCAACCCAACTGACACCTCAGAGGAGATCACACGACGATTGACAGATGAGCAGAAGATTCGTTTTCAGGCGGCAATAACGGGCTTAGCGGCAGATGGTGCGGCTGCCGTCGCGGAGAAAAGCAGGAAGAAGGCGTCGAAACTATGGCAGGGGCAGCTGGGTGATCGTTTTCCTCTAATTGATGAAGAGGATAGTGACGATCAAGACCAAAAGAAATTGGATGCCAACCGATTAGCGGCGTTTTTCGTGTCCGCGAACCCGCCGAAGCCATGGGCGTTCCAATGACTGCCTGGTACCAGATCAACCAGCGGCTCTTTCGGAGGGAACAGGCGGCACTAGAAACTGCTCAGCCCGGCATGAGCCTCGAAATACGAGAAACTGGTTTTAGGATCAATCGGGAACACCGCCTCAAACGGGAATGCGCGGTCGCCGCTGGCGTCTACAGCCTCAAAGCTCCAGGAACGGGAGTCTATGACTATCGGATCGTCGTGCTCCCGCCGGATAACTACCCTGCATCCCCGTGCATAGTCTTTTGCGACGATCCGCGATTACCGATGGGCAACATAGACCGTCACATTCTCTCAGATGGACAGGCATGCCTGGCCGTTCCCGGCGATCTGCGACGTCGCTGGAAGCCTGAAGCCGGCATTGTCGGCTTCCTTGAGCAGTTCGTTTCACCGTTCTTAGCGTGGCAGGTGTACTATGATGCCCACGGGTGTTCGCCACCATGGGGACAGCGGGCTCACGGGCTCCGAGGCATAATCGAGTACTACACAGAAGTCTTGGGTATTCCAGCCGAATCCAACGTTTCAGCATTCATTCCGTTCATTGCCCGGAAAAATCCCCCCCAAGGCCACGAAACATGCCCTTGTGGTTCAGGACTTCGTCTCCGGAATTGCCACATTGCAGAATTAAGCGAAGCTCGATCGAGGATCCCATGGAAGGCTGCACAGCAGGATCTCTCCGCCATATCTCAGATCGTGGGAAACAGGAACAATGGCAATGAACAACCTGGCTCACTCGCTTCAAGAAAGGTGTCTAGTTTTGCAGAATCAAGATCAATGTCCACAACCGTCGCCGCAGGCGAGGGCTGAATCAGGACCGAAAGGAGGTGAAAACTATGGCAAAAGATGCAGAAGGAATGCGGGGCTATCGGTCTCGGAATGAAAACGGTCACTTACGTGACACCCGAGATGATAAGCATGTTGGCACTCTGGAGAAGCAGTACAATCGTGACTTCGGGGTTCGGAAAGACATGCATGTCGGCACTCTCTTGAAGGAAACTGGAAAGGCGTCAGTCAATGACCTTGTTCACAGTAATATCGGCAAGTAGTAGTGACCTCACCCTGGAACACGCGCAAAGTCTGATGGGATGCCCATAACTGGCGCGTGTTCTTTTTCCATATCCCAAGCTATCGCGGGCGGATGTTCATTAATCGCCTGTTCCTGTTGATTGGTGCGCTCCGCTGTCTGCTGAAGTGTTTTTTGCTTCTCGGTCATGTGCCTTAAGCATCTTGTCTATGACGGTTTAATATGCAACACTCCGCAGTGGTTTGCAACGTCATTAGAAGATGGGGGTGATGTTATGAAACCTGAACCGTGGGTTTCGCTGGAAGAGATTGCGCAACACCTTGGAGTAAGTGAGGATACCGTGCACCGGTGGATTCGGGCCCGGAAAATGCCTGCCCATAAGGTAGGGCATTTCTGGAAATTCAAGGTTAGCCAAGTGGACGCGTGGGTCCAGAAGGACAAAACGACAGCCGACGAGGAGTAAGACAGAAAATGGTGGCGAAGAAAGATCCGGTAAAGCTATCCCCAGAGCAGGAAGAGGTTGTTCGCTCTCGCGGCGAAGACCTTCACGTCGTTGCCTGCGCTGGATCAGGGAAGACCGAATCCATTTCTCGCCGCGTTGCTGGCCTGATTCAAGAAGACACCGAGCCCGCATCTGTGGTTGCGTTCACGTTCACCGAGCGTGCGGCCGCCGAGCTCAAGGAGCGGATTTACCAGCATGTTGAAACGACGATGGGGAAAGAGTTCCTTGGTCGACTTGGCCCCATGTACGTGGGGACGATACATGGCTACTGCTTCCACCTATTGCAGGATCATGTTCCTACCTATGGGAATTATGATGTTTTGGATGAGCACAAGCATATCGGGCTACTGAGCCGCGAGTACCAAAAACTGAAGCTTCATCAATTGGGTTCGGCTCATTGGCAACCGATTCGTGATTTCGCGCAGACCGTGGACCTGATGAGCAATGAGCTAATCGATCCCGCTCTTCTTGCTGGAACAAGCATTGGGGATTGCTGCAAAGCCTATCAGGAGATGCTTGACCGGTTCCGCTTCCTGACATTTGGACAGATTATTGCCAAAACGGTCGAGGTTTTGAAGAATCCAGTCATTTTTGCACGCGTACACGGTCCCCTGCGGCACCTGATTGTTGACGAGTATCAGGACATCAATCCGGCGCAGGAGAAACTGATCGAGATGCTGGCCACGTCACCGGTACAGTTGTGCGTTGTTGGCGATGACGACCAGTCGATTTATCAGTGGCGCGGAGCCGATAATACAAACATCCTGACCTTCGCGCAGCGGCGGCGCGGCACGCGCACGATAAAGCTTGAGACAAACCGACGCAGTCGCCCGGACATCATTGCCGGCGCAAACGTCTTTGCGCAATCAATTCCGAATCGTTTGGACAAGGCCATGAAGCCGGACCGGTTGGGTGGAAAAGTGGAAGTCGTGTCCTGGAAGGCGGAGACGGAAGCCCGTGAAGTGGAACAGATAGCAGAAACCATCCAGCGTCTTCATGAGAACGGCTACCGTTACCGGGATATTGCGGTGCTATACCGTTCAGTGCGCACCTCGGCACCCGCTCTCATCCAGGCCCTTGAGGATCGAGGCATTCCCTACCAGTGCGGAGGCCGTACCGGGCTATTCATGCAGCCGGAGATCGGCCTTTTCGGTGAGGTATTTGCCTGGTTTGTGGACGGAAACTGGAAAGATGCCAGATTCGGGGCCCAGAGGCCGGCGACTTTGAATGATATCGTAGCCGGATTGAGCCAGCACTTTGGGAAAGATGGGGTTGAGATTCCAGGGTTACGGAAATACCTTGATGATTGGCGGAGTTACCGGCTACGAAGTAACCGCCCGGTAAGCCTTGTCGGTGACTTCTACAGGCTTCTGAACTTCCTCGGAGCCCAAGAAATCGACGTAAACACCCCCGACGGCTCTGCCCGGTTCGGTGCCTTTGCACGCTTTTCGACCATTTTAGCCGATTTCGAGCATGTAACCCGGCGCGGTCGCTACGTCGATGAAGGCGGTCAAAGGGTCTTTCGTGGCGGGCAGGATCGCGGGAAACCATATTACCAGCGGCTACACAACTACCTACTCCACTATGCCAGGGACGCCTACGAAGATTTCGAGGGCGAACAAACCCTGGATGTCGACGCTGTGGATATCCTGACCGTTCATCAGGCGAAGGGATTGGAATGGCAGGTCGTGTTTATTCCGGCCCTTACGAATCTACGGTTCCCATCCAAGTATGCCGGGAGCGAGAGGGACTGGTTGTTGCCGGAGAGCGTATTCCCGGTTACCACCCGGCGGAGGTATGAGGGTGGCGATGCAGATGAGCGCCGTCTTTTCTATGTGGCGATGACACGGGCACGTGACACCGTGTATCTATCCTACTTCTCACGCATTCAACGGGCGGTCAAGCCCTCCCCCTATCTGGAAGAGGTTGCCGCCAACCGCGGGGGTATCCGCGTGTATGATCAGCTTCCGCTACCTGACTTGCCCGGTGGTTCGAAGGTAAAAGAACCCCCTGTGCTGGAGACAAGTTTTTCCGACATCGCCAGTTACGACGAGTGCGCATACCGGTACCGGTTAGCAAAAATGTTCGGTTTTGAGCAAGAATTGGCGATCGAGTTGGGATATGGCAAGGCAATCCATCACGTTTTGCGGCATGTGGCGGAACAGGCATACGCAAGCGGGAAAGCCCCGTCATGGGATGAAGCGACAAGGATTCTGGACGCTGAGTTCTATCTGCCCTTTGCGGACAATCCAACATTCAACCGGATGATGACGGCCGCCGGTGGGGTTGTGCAACGGTATCTTGGCGAGTACGCAGAGGATCTTCAGAGGGTGTTCGCCATAGAGAGACCTTTTGAAGTCCATCTGGCAGATGGCATTGTCGCCGGCAAGGCCGACATCATTTTGGATCGTGAAGGCGGAAACGCAGGCCAACTGGCCATCGTGGATTACAAGTCATCGCATGACCCAATGCGCGAGGAGCGATATGCCCTGCAAATCGCGGTATATGCTGTGGCCGGTCGTGGTGAAGGGCTTAATGTTTCCGCCGGGTTCCTGCATGACCTCAATGACGGTGCGCGGCGAGATGTCGATATTAGCGAAGATACGACGAAACTTGCTGTCGAAAAACTTGCGAAGTCGGTGGCCGGCATTCGGCATGGGAAATTTAATCCGTGCGCGCAGGCCGAACGATGCGGGATGTGCGATTACCGCTTTGTGTGCCGTCACAATGCCGCGCCCGAGCCCAAGGCGCCACCAGCACCTGCGCCGCACACCGAGGAAGCCGGCGAGCCAGAAGTCCAGGGGTTTGTCATGCAGAGGTTACTTCATCGCGAGAAACCCGATGAGAAACGAGAGGGCTCATGACGGAAGAAAAGACGAAGACGCCCCTTCGCAGTCCCCTGCGGTATCCTGGAGGCAAGGCGTTTCTCTGCGAATACGTGGAGCAATTCCTGAAGGAAAACAAATTGGCCCCTGAATTGTTCGTTGAACCCTTTGCGGGCGGCGCAAGCACAAGCCTGCATCTGATGGGAAAAGGTTTGGTCAAGAACATCGCGCTGTGCGACAAGGATCCGTTGGTCTCCGGGTTTTGGGACACTGTGTTCAACGATGGGGATTGGTTGCGGAGTAAGGTCCGGGGAGCCGATGTCACTATTGAAGAATGGACAAAACAGCACGCGAAATCGCCCAAAACCAAACGAGAAAATGCCTGGAAATGCCTATTCCTGAACCGGACAAGTTTCTCGGGGATTCTCATGGCACACGCCGGGCCGCTGGGTGGCAAGACGCAAGTATCTGACTATAAGGTGGATTGCCGGTTCTACCGTGATACCGTCGCCGCGAGGTTGAAAGAATTGTGGAAAGAACGGAAACGTGTGGCGCGTGTGGGGCAAGCAGACTGGCACACAACCGTTGACTGGGGTGTACAGCAATCGAACGGAAGACAGTCTGCACTGATCTATCTGGATCCCCCCTTCTTCCATAAGGCGGAGCGACTTTACAATTTCGTTTTTAATACCGAAGATCACGAAGCTGTTGTGAAACGGCTGGCGAAATTGAAAACACCGTGGCTCCTCAGTTATGACGACTGCAAAGAGGCTGTCGACTTGCTCAGGAAGCATGACCTGAAATATAAAAGGATTGAAGTGCGGTATACGTCCAGCGCGGAGCAACAGCGGGATGTGAGGAAAGAACTTGTTGCCAGTAACCTGCCACTCCCGAAAGGAAACAAGGTATGATCATTGCCAACCAGATTGCCAAAAACGAACGATTACCCCAGATGGTTCAGGTCGATCATTTTATTGGATGGGTGTACCGGATCAATTACGAGAGCGCGTATGTCATGACGAACGACATCTGGAAGGCCAAAGTCAATGGAGTCCCACATAATTCATTCCTGCTGGCGACAGCCTTTGACCCGGAGAAATATGGAACCGCGACTTCGGCCCAGCGGGAGGTGGTGTTGTTACGTGTAGTTGGGTCAGCCGCGCTACCGATGGATGATCATCTAGTGAACACCAAGATCGAGCATTTTCAGGAGCGACAGAATAATACGCCGGGAGAAGGCGACTTGGATGATTTGACCCGAAACCAGCTTCAATTCAACGGGCTCGAATGTCGGATACTTGGAACCTTCTATGTGAATGAAGATGGGCAGCTCTGCCTTGGCAGCGATCTCGAGACATATCATTCAGCAGCTCAATTGCACGTTTACAAACCCCGCGGCGAGGTTCTCGCTACCATTGTGAACTACATTAGTCCTGTCCGGGAGGCGGCTGCCCAGGAGGAGGCTAAACGGCTGGGAATCGATGGAAGGATGCCCGACTTCCCAATTGGGGCCATTCGATACACATCTTCGAACCGACTCCAGAAGGCTGACCCGGAAGTGGTTTTCCGCGTTCAGTCCATTGATTTCCTTGCCAGGCGAACGGCTGTGTTCGGCATGACCCGGACGGGAAAATCGAATATGATCAAGCAGTTGGTGTCCGTGGTGAAGCGAACGGCCGATGAAAAGAAAATGACGATTGGGCAGATCATCTATGATCTGAATGGTGAGTATGCCAATGCGAACCAGCAAGATGCTGGAGCATTAGCAAGCGTCTACCCAAACGGAACCGAGCGTTACCGCATGATGAAAACCGAGGGTTTTCACCTGATCCAAAACAACTTCTATGTACAAATTCCAGAAGGTTTTGCGATCATCCAACAGGTGATGGAAGACCGAACCACAGGATCGGCTGATCTTCGGGCTTTTCTGAACGTATCAATGGAGGAACCTGATGCCGAAGATCGGTCGGCACACAATCGCTGGTACGTGAAGAAAGCGATATACCAGGCCATTCTCCATAGGGCCGGTTTTGCTGCGCCTCGTGGATTTACAGTCAATTTCTCTGCAAACGACACAGTAAGGGGTCTGGTTGATCCCAAAAATGATTTCCCTGCGGCGGATAGAGGCCGATTACGGCTAACGTTACCGCAGGCTGTTGACTGGTTCCTCAAGGCAAGAGACGCGAATAGGGCCGCTGCATTACCGTCTTCAACACCGGGAAACCCGTGGTTGGACGAAGATGGCGTAGCGCTACTCAATATGCTGGCTGGCAAGAATAGCAATGATGCCTATATCACAGGGTACAAACATCTCAACCCACTGAAAGATTTTCACTCTCCCGAAAGGACGAAAGATGTGTCGGAGGAGATTTATGAACATCTTGTCGCCGGTAAAATCGTAATCCTCGACCTGTCCGTAGGTGACCCAAACCATAGAACACGATTGAGTAAGGCGATAGCTCAGCACATTTTCAAGCGATCAATGGGCACCTTTAATGAAGGCAAGTATCCTCCCAATATAATGATCTATGTTGAAGAGGCTCACAATATCATGGGCAAGAAGGATGACCTAACTGACACCTGGCCCCGAATCGCCAAGGAAGGCGCGAAGTTCAGGATAGGAACGGTCTACGCAACGCAGGAGGTGTCTTCGGTCCACCCTAACATCCTCTCCAATACTGAAAATATTTTCGTGTCTCACATCAACAATGAGACCGAAGTCCGAGAGTTATCAAAATTCTACGACTTTGCCGATTTCGGGCAATCTCTGATCCGTGCGCAGGATGTTGGGTTTGCTCGCGTTAAGACTCTTTCCAGTCCGTTTGTCATTCCGGTGCAGATACACAAATTCGACCCAGAAAAAGAGAAACAACGGGCCGTCACCCCGTCAACATGAGGATCCACTGATGCCATACGAGAATCAATACGGGAGCAAGACTGCGCACAGTGACGTGGTGCGTAATCCTGATGTCCAGGCATTTCTGAACGAATGCCAGCCTCTACGGGAGCCCTCCGAGCAGGCCAGCAAGGAACTGGCGTCCTGTTTTATTGAGCCGCCTGACTACTCAAAGGATGCGGAGACCAGTTTTATTATTGCCTCGGATGGAAGTTACTATGCGTCGAGTATTGACGCCCGGCTGCCGAGTATTCAGGTCGCCTATCTGAAGTTCGGGACGATCCTGATTGAGATGAAGGATTTTTCCGGGTTGGAAGACAAAACCACCCAGATGATTGATCCTTTTCGTGTGTCGGCACTTCAAAAGAACCGGGACACTCTGGCGCTTGTGCTCCCCTTATCGAATTTCCGACTCCCGATTGATGACAGTGTTCGCGCAACGTTTCGACGGCAAATGGACGGATTCCTTTGGTCAGAGGCAACACGATTCCGGCTTGATGATGCAAGCACAAGCTTGATGGGCACGCTTATTGAATTGGCTTTGATGAGAGAGAGAGGCAATGATCACCCAGGCACGGTCTATGTACACAAATGTCCGTCAACGAACTGTGAAGCCGAACATCTCCAGTTAGATCCCCAACAACCGTCACACACCTGCCCCACTTGCGGCGCACCTGTCTATATAAGCGACTGCCTACGGCTATGGGAGGCGGTCAGCGACTACAACCCAAATCAGGAGCCGTCTTCCCGATTTATGAGTTATGTGGAACATTTGCTGCCTATCCACTACCTGCGATTCCTGCGAGACGCCGCGCCTGCGCAGTTGAACGACCTTGCCATTCTGGTTGATGGGCCATTGGCCGTCTTCGGACAAGCCGCCTGGTTGCATCAGTGCATCATGCGATTCCTGCATAAATTGCGCGAAACACAGCAGGCGAAAGGATTCAAGGTGCCGGTTGTGATGGGCCTGCAGAAGAGCGGGTACGTTGTGGAATACATGAACCTACTCAGGCGGCACATCCCGTGCAACAGGCTATTCAGTATAACGGATGAGTTCAGGCACGAGTACCTTGGAATTGAACAGTCTGGGAACGGGTTCGGAAGTGAGACCTACTACGGGCATGATTTCGCGTTCAAAACCCCGTCCCACAAGTTATTTGTTTTCAGCCTGCCCTATCCGTTCCCGAATAAACGGCCGGCGACAAGTTTCCGGAATGATAAGGCCGACATCATGAGGTATCCGGAACTGCCGAGGGCTTTGAATCTGATCACCCAGGTCGAGACGGATCTTTATCGGGACGCTTTGGTGCCGATCGCGTTGGCGCATCGGCATACAGCAATAAGCCTCAAGCCTGGCGGAAGAGTATTGGATGTGATGGGAAAGGCCGCCAGAGGACAACGAATGTAGATATATGGAGCAAAGCATATGGCACGCAAAAGTCCGACAAAACGGATAGAGACGATGGATTATCGACACAGCGGCGACAAGCGGAAAAACATCCCGCCAGCGAAAATGGCTGGGGAAGGAGTGATTCCGGCAGTTAAGAAAGCGCGATATTACTTCAGCCCGCATCTTTCACCTGAATTGAGGTTCGATCCGACTGGCAATGCCGATCAAGTCTCGGCAGTGAAGGAGAAGGCGGCAGCATACTTGACCGACAAGGAGCGAGAGGTGCTCCATTCAGCTCTCGCCCAGCAACAACCATGGCTGGAATGGACGGGTAAACAGGAGCAATACAACCGCGGCTGGTTCGACGTGGACCCCGTCGCCCTTCATATTCACGAGCGAGTCAGTAGCCAGGCTATTATACGCGCCGCCATGCGTGAGGATCTCCAACGAGATCTCTTCGCTGACCCTGAACTTGAATATCAAAAAGCCGTCCAGTTTTATAAACACGACGTGGACTGGGCCAATCGACTCATCCTCGGCGATAGCCTACAAGTGATGTCTTCTCTTTCGAGGCGTGAAAACTTGGCTGGAAAAGTCCAGATGATCTATATTGATCCACCATACGGAATCAAATTCGGTTCTAATTTCCAGCCAATTGTTGGCAAGAGAGATGTCCGGGATAAGCCGGATGATCTGACGCGTGAGCCCGAGACGGTAAAGGCCTATCGAGATACTTGGACTTTGGGCGTACACTCCTACTTGACCTATCTACGCGATCGTCTAATTGTTGCTCGCGAACTTCTTAATGATACCGGCAGTGTGTTCATCCAAATATCTGATGATAACGCACACAGAATCAGAGCAATTCTTGATGATGTTTTTGGCGAGGAGAACTTCTGTGCAGAAGTTGCGTTCCGCAAAACAAGCGGCATAGACAGTGCCCTTCTTGCTAGTTCAAAAGATTGGCTATTATGGTATGCAAAAGACAAGTCGCGAATAAAGTATCGACGTCTTTTCAAAGATAAGGTCGTAGGGGAGGCGGGTGCAGAACAGTTCGATTGGTTCGAATGTGCAAACGGCACAATCCGCAAAGGAAACTCTGAGGAGATTTCGAGAGGTTTACTCCAGAAGGATGGACGGCTGTTTGCGCACAACGATCCCACTGCTGTTGGCAATGCGACTACCACCTACTTTACCATGCAATATGCAGGACGGTCGTTTTCAATCCCTGCAAATCGTCGTTGGCGAACGCCAATCGAAGGCATGAATCGAATTGTTGCAGCCGAGAGGTTTATGATTGTAGGCGACTCTCTAAGATACAAACGATACTTGTCAGATCACCCAGTGTTTGCAATTACCGATTGGTGGGATGACACAGGAATCAGTGGATTTGGCGACAAGAAGTCCTACGTGGTTCAAACGGCCTCGAAAGTGATCGAGCGTTGCATGATGATGACGACCGACCCTGGGGATCTGGTACTTGATCCTACATCGGGAAGTGCCACGACCGCATATGTTGCAGAGCAATGGGGCAGAAGGTGGATAACAATAGACACGAGTCGGGTGGCGGTGGCGATTGCGCGCCAGAGACTTTTAACGGCAAAATACGAGTTTTACAAATTCCGTGCAGACTCGAAGGGTGTCGCCGGGGGCTTTCGAAACAAGAAGGTGCCTCATATTACCCTAAAGTCGATTGCGCAGAATCAGAATCTTGATCCGATATGTTTCAAACACACCCCGTTCCTTTCCAAAGCCTTGGAAGCATGTAATAATGCATTGGGCGTGGTGTCCGACACCTGTCGAAATAAGTTGAAGCAGAAATTGCAGGCTAAGCAAGTTGCTGAAGGCAAGCGAAACATAACAGTCGCCGACGAGCGCCGGTGGGATTTACCCAAGAAGTTCGAGCAATGGACGGTTCCTTTCGACGTTGATTCTGAGTGGCCGAAGGACTTACAGGAAGCAGTCACGGCATACCGCAAGAAATGGCGCGAGAAGATGAACGAGGTAAACGCATGCATAGAGGCTAACGCTGAGCAAGAAGAGTTGGTGGACCAGCCGGAGGTTGTGAAGAACATCCTGCGGGTAAGTGGACCGTTCACCGTTGAGGGCGTACGTCCGGAGGAACTTTCAATGAGTGAGGACGGCAGCCTATTCGATCCTACACAGAACGATTGGGAATCAGAGTCTCTACTCGTTGAATCTAAAAACATCACCGCCTACCTAACTCGTATGACAGAGTTGATTCGGAAGGACGGCGTTACTTTCCCGAACAATAAGCACCAGAAATTCCATCGTGTTGAGGCGTTGTTCCAGGACAAAACAGGATCCGAATTGCATGCCGAAGCTATCTGGGAAGGTTCGAACGAAAAAGAAGCAAACAACGTCGTTATTTCCTTCGGCCCTCAATACGGCCCAGTAACGGCAGCCCAGGTTGAGGAGTTGATCCGCTCTAGTCGTCGGTATGATGAACTGGTAGTTGCCGCGTTTAGTTTTGACGCAGCCGCGACGGAAATCATTCAGGCTTCACAACATCCAAAACTGAAAATCCACATGGCGCACATACGTCCAGACGTTAGCCCAGGAATGGACGGCCTCCTTAAAGATACGCCCAACAGCCAACTCTTCACAGTCTTTGGCCAGCCCGAGATTGAAGTGAAAACACATAAGGACGGCACTGTTCAGGTAGAACTGTGTGGAGTGGACATTTACGACCCACTCAAGGGAGAAGTAATTTCATCCGGTGCCGAAAAGGTAGCTGCGTGGTTGCTTGATGGCGACTATGACGGTCGATGTTTCTGCATTACACAAGCCTTTTTCCCAGATCAGGATTCGTGGGAGAAAATTGCCAAAGCTCTGGGAAGCACGGCGGACATTGATGCATTCACTAGTTTCAAAGGTACTCGGAGCATTCCCTTCAATCCCGGAAAACACAATCGCATAGCCGTAAAAGTGATTGATCCCCGAGGCAATGAAGTCATGACCATTGAAAAACTGGGTGAAGCATGATGACCAGACACACACGACCCATAGATGAACTGCCGCCATCTGATTGGGTGCCAACCCAAGCGGTGCCCGAACCAATCATTAACGACCCTTACAGCGAGCCAAGTTCTTACTGGCTCTATAAGGGTGGTATTCCAAGTCAGGTTCCAGGCCGTCGCCCAGCGAATTATTTCTACAAAACTAAACGAACTGGCGCCGCAGACACAGAAATGGAGCTTTTTAAAGAAGAGACCAGCGACGATCTGCCTTTCGTAAACGCTCTTCGAGTGGACATCAAGCGATGGCGTGAATCGGGATATCGCGGTGCGACAGCAGTTACAAAAGATCTACTTGCGTGGTGGATGCGTGAGGATCACGCACGGAGGCTTTTCTTTTGTCAACGTGAAGCAGTTGAAACGATTATTTATCTCTTGGAATTAGCGATACCTAATCGACTTGCGGCAACACAGTATAAAAACTTCGAGGTTGATGCGGGCAATATTGAGTTGTTACTAAAAGGCGAAAAACCCACCTTTAAGACTATTGAGGGTGACTTTTTCCCTCGGCTTATTGACCCACCGTTCGACAAGGATGCGATTGCTTTGCGCCGAATGGCCTGCAAGATGGCCACGGGGAGTGGCAAGACGATCGTAATGGCGATGCTAATAACATGGGCATTTTGCAATCGTAGCAGGAACCCGTCTTCGCTCCAGTTCCCAAATGCGGTTTTGATTTGTGCGCCAAACCTAACGGTCAAAAAACGTCTTCAAGTTCTTTGCCCTGAGAACCCTCATAGTTACTATCACGCTTTTGACATTGTTCCTGCGAAATACCAGGAATGCATGGCATCAGGCAAGGTCCTTGTGACGAACTGGCATATATTTTCACCCAAGAGCGAACACACCGAAAGCGGGAAGAGTTGGGCGGTCGTAAATAAAGGGGCAGAGACAAATGATGCGTTCGCCAAGGATCGCTTGGGCGAGTTGGCGGCCCGTCTCCCAATTCTTGTTCTTAATGACGAAGGCCACCACTGCTGGCGTGGCAAGGAGATGAGCGCGGAAGAAGATCGAAAAGCTACGCAAGGAATGACCGCCGAGCAAAAGGAGGCGCTGAAAGAGGAAGAGGACGAAGCACGTGTCTGGTTGGCCGGTCTCGATCGCCTCAACAACTGCGGCCTTCTGGGCAAAGATGCCGGAGGCAATCCGCGACCAGGAATTTTGGCGTGCATCGACTTGTCTGCAACGCCGTTTTTCCTGGGTGCAAGTGGTTTCCCGGAAGGGAGTCCGTTCCCTTGGATTGTGAGTGATTTCGGCTTGGTTGATGCGATTGAGTGCGGGATTGTAAAAGTCCCCCGAATGCCGGTAAGCGATGATGCCGGGACCAAGGATGATGCTGGGCGACCGGATCCGAAGTATTTCCGCCTCTGGCACAACATTACTGATAAAGAACTGAAGCCACAGGACTATATTCGGCGCGGACAGCCAAAGCCGGAGGCAATTTACAAGTACGCTGAACCAGCTCTCGCAACATTAGCCGGAGCCTGGAAGACACAGTTTGAGAAGTATCGCGAGGATGCCGGCGGACAACCTTTTGTGCCACCAGTAATGATCATTGTTTGCGACAACACGGAAATTTCCCAGGTGTTCTTCGAGAAAATCAGCGGGGAGCATGAAATTGAGACAGTTGATGAGGAAGGCAAAACTGTAAAGTCAAAGAGTTACCGGGGTAGCGCCATCTTTCCAGAACTTGCCAACAATCACGGAGAAATCAGAACTATCCGCATTGACTCCAAACTCCTGGCCAAGATCGAGACCGAGGAGGGTGAGTCCAAGGACCAGGCGGCATTAAGATTGCGCGAAATCATTGACACAGTAGGTAAACGAGGCGGGGTCGGGGAACAATTGCGTTGCGTGGTATCCGTCTCCATGCTGACAGAAGGCTGGGATGCCTCAAATGTGACCCATATCCTGGGGGTTCGCGCCTTTGGCAGTCAGCTCCTCTGCGAGCAGGTAGTGGGCCGGGGACTGCGCCGCATGAGTTACACCCCAGACCCGGAGACCGGGCGGCTAAATCCAGAATACGTTGATGTTTACGGAATCCCCTTCTCATTAATTCCGTTCAAGGGGAATCCCAAGGAAAAGGACGGGCCAGACCCTATCTACCATGCTGTGTTCGCGATGGAAGAGCGCGCAAAACTTGAAATCCGAATGCCGAACGTGGAAAGCTACGTCTATGCTTTGCGGGAAGGCGGTATTCGTTGCGATGTCGAGAAGTTGGCCGGGCTTGTTGTGGACAAGGAACCCGGTGCCGTGTTCATTGCACCAACTCGTGGCTACCAAGATGATTCCGAGGGGCGGCAAGACCTTGGGGATTCGGTAAAACAAACCCGAGAGGAGTACTACAAGGCAGTTCGCCCACAGCAGGTAATATTCAGGCTCGCTCAGCGGATCATGGACGACCTGCTTCAAGGGTCACAAAGCAGTGAGAAAGAAAAAGCCAAGATCAGGTTCCTCGCCAGGCATCAACTATACCCTGAGTTGGTCAAGATCGTGCGGGAGTACATTGCCAAAAAAGTGGTCTTTAAGCCCGGGGTTGACACACGGGAACTTGGACTTGAACGATATGCATCCGAGTTGTGCGCCAGGGTCCGTGACGGCATTCTGCCGGTTGCGGCACGTGAAGATGCAAAGTTATTGCCGGTTCTGAACAGTTTCCAGCCTTTCACAAGCACAGTGAACGTAAACTATCAAACTACACGAGCTGTGATCGAACTTGCGAAGAGTCATCTGAACCGGGCCGTCATACGCAGTAGTTGGGAGCGAAAGGCAATCGAAGTCATGGAGGATCTGGATTGCGTTGAAAGTTTCGCACCGAACGATCGCCAAATCGGGTTGATTGTTCCCTACGAGCTTGAAGGTGTGCGACACAACTATGAGCCAGATTTCCTCATCAAGTTGGCAAACGGAAAGACCATGATGCTGGAAATCAAGGGAGAAGCCGGAAAGATGCATGACCGTGACATGGTGGAGGCCAAGAATGCAGCCGCCAAGAAATGGGTCGCGGCAGTGAACAATCTCGGTCGCTGGGGTCAGTGGGTCTTTGAAATGTGCGAGGATCCCGCCAAAGTGCGCGCCACCATTGAGAAGCATGTGGATGCGAGCAAAGAAGCCCGTCCGTTCTCCTTTGTTTCGGTGTCAGATGCCAATGCATGGAAGACATGCGTGCCACTGACCACGCTACGGGCGGCAGCCAGCAAGTTTAGTGATGAACAGATGGATCTGGGTCAGCCCGGCGAATGGGCGGACGAGTGGGTGTCCTGGGATGGCGCCCCGAAATTCGAAAAAGGCATGTTTGTGGCCCGTGTCGTCGGGCCGTCCATGATGCCGGACATTCCTGACGGTGCATACTGCCTGTTTGGTGCGCCAAAGGCCGGCAGCCGGAAAGGCCGAACGGTTCTGGTTTGGCATGAAGGGATAGCGGATCCCCATACAGGCGGACAATACACGGTGAAGATTTACGACAGCGAGAAGCGTGGATCGTCAGACGGCGAATGGGAACATGTACGGATAACGCTCAAGCCACGAAACCCCGCGTTCCAGCCCATCGTTCTTGAGCCATCTGAAGAAGGGCAAGTTCGCGTGATAGCAGAGGTTGTGCAAGTTATTGGGGAAAAGGATGTTCATGAGTAGCCTGTACACGATTGACAACGTTGGCTACCCACGGGATTTCCTGAATAGCATCAAGGTGCCTGTCACGGAGGAAATACTACGCGCCTGTACCCTAAGCGGTACGCTCAGGTCACAACTAAAGCCCGGTACCGACTTCACGTTCACACTTGACCGAGCTATTGCCACGGCTGACAGGCACATGTTCATCCTGGACCCCACTAGCAAGGTCATAAACCTGAACCCTTCCAAGTTGGTTACCGACTGGGTAAACCTGCTTCGGTGGGAAGTCGGCACTTTCTGGCAGGTTGTACGAGGCAGCCCAGACCAAATCACTACAAAAGTCCAGTTTACCCACGAACATCCGAAGCGATCTGGAGAGATGCTGGCTGAGGGCATCTCACTGTTGTTTCTTGAGGATCGTATGAAGTACCCCCCTCAGTGCTTTTGGTTTTACAAGGGTGCGAAGGCTCGCCCGGATTTCATCTTTGACTCGACCTTTCGTGGTATGGGGGTCATGTGGAATGGGTCCCAGTTCGGGGTCGAGGCACGATGTCGGTCTTCCCAGGCAAACCTTCACGGCGTGGATGAAGACGATCTTCAGGCGAAGAAGGCATCGAACCCAAATCTATCCTGCGTTCTGGGTATCTACTTCTTTCACGGTCAGGGAACGCACCACAGCAACTCAGCACCCATGACTCGCATCCATCTGGCTGATCCGGAGGGACAGGGACGTCCGATGCGCGATTATGAGCGAGCCTGGGTAATCATCAACCACTACCTTGGCGTCGTATCCCGCATAGGAATGTGGGAGCACAGAGATCATTTGTCACAATGTCTGCATGATGCAGCGTCGGGCCTCTATCCTGAACGTCACTTGTCGCCGCAGGATCCTAAAGCAATCAGGAGGGTTGTACGTGGGCCACTTGGTTGGCCGCGTGACAAGCAAAACTTTGTAGGTAGACACTTCAATACCCTGCTTGAGGCGGCATGTGAGCGCCCAGCCGATCACCATGAGTATCGTATGATAAAGCAGCGAGTGCAGGCCGACCTCGACTCCGGTTCTTTTGGATACCATGTATTCCGCGGCCTGAGAAAGGATGTTGTCGCGCTTCTCGCCGACGCCCAATGGCGGGAATTGGAGCAGTACCGGGACAAAGACACAGGTATCCACGACCATGGGATCACGATTACCGCTGACGGTGTACTAGTTCAGCGGACGTTAGTTACCGACCGATCCACACAAGAGGCACGGGATGTTGTTGACCAGTTGCGTGCCAAAGAGTACCGGATCAACGACTGATTGTTAGTAGATTGCGGATTGTGTGGACTTTTGAGGAACACTATAGATAGCTAAAATAGTAAGCAGGGGATTCTGACAATCTCAACTTCCAGAGGCGTGTACAAATGAAAATAGACACCATTACTATTCGTGGTTTTCGTTGCTTCAATGATTCTGGCGCGACCATCGGTTTGGATGACCTGACCTGTTTCATAGGTCCTAATGCCTCTGGGAAAACGGCAGCGATGATTGCGTTGGCACGACTGTTTGGCGAGTCAAAAAGCCACCGTCAAGTTGTCCTGACTGATTTTCATCTTACCCCTGGGGAGGATCTTAAGTCTAAGTCACCTCGTGCACTCGTCATCGAATGCCGGATCACTTTCCCTGAGTTGGCAGGCAAAGAAGCGGGCGGCACAACTCATGCAATTCCAGAAACGTTCAATCAAATGATAGTCAACGAACCCGGTGGGACGCCTTACTGCCGCGTTCGCCTTGATGCGATTTGGACGGACGATGGCACCCCTGATGGTGATGTCGAACAGACAGTCTCTTGGATTCTTACAGCATCTGATGATCCCAAGGTGATTGAGGATGGGCATCGCCGTGCCGTGCATGCCGGCGATAGAGCCAGAGTTCGCGTCATCTATGTTCCTGCCGCGCGTGACCCGGAGCAGCAGATCCGCACAACAACTGCCACAAGCTTCGGGCGTCTCCTCAATGCGCTTGCTTGGAACGGGGCCGACGACTCCCTGAAAGAGAAGCTAACTACGCTACAAGGCCAACTTGCCTCACTTTTAGGTATCCAAACACTTAATTCGCAAGTTCAGGCAAGCTGGACTGGGTTCTATGATGGACGGGTGGCGCGGAAAGTGGCCTTTCAGGCACTGGCAGAAGACCCTGCGACTCTCGTGAAACTTCTCGTCCCAACTTTCCTGCCTGGTGAAGATGGCCGAACCATGCTTGCCGGCGAATTAAGCGATGGTCTTCGATCACTCTTCTCACTTTCTTTGTCTCTTGGGCTGTTCCGTGTCGAGAACTTATTGCGAGAGAAGGCCGTATCGTCGGGATTCAAGGCTGAGGTCGCGGATGATCTCCCTGCGTTGACCGTGTTTGCCGTCGAGGAACCGGAAAATCACCTGTCACCTCAGTACTTAGGGCGAGTTGTGGGCGAGTTGCTACACATAGCGGAGGATGCCCATGCGCAGGTGTTGATGTCTAGCCACTCGCCATCAATTTTGGGCCGTGTTTTGCCTGACCATGTCCGGTATTTCCTTGGGCATGAACAGGCCCCTTCTACAAGTGTGATACCAATTACTCTACCGATAGACGTCTCAGATGAGTCATTCAAGTATGTACGCGAAGCGGTTCGCGGCTTTCCCGAGCTCTACTTTGCTCGCCTTGTTGTTCTTGGTGAAGGACCGTCGGAGGAAATCGTCCTGAAGCGTCTATTCGAATCGAGCGGAACACCCCTCGACACCCATTTCATCTCGGTAGTTCCGTTGGGAGGAAGACATGTCAACCACTTTTGGCGGTTATTGCATGAACTGCAGATTCCTTTCCTAACTTTGCTCGACCTTGACAGAGAGAAGGAAGGTGCCGGATGGGGGCGGGTGCAATACGTTAGGGACCAGTTGGTCCATAGATTCGGCGCGAAACATGAGGCGCTGTGTTTCAAGGGATCTGGGGAAACAACACATCGCTTGGACGATGCAGCGTATGACACGCTGGACAAGAATCCAGCAAGCGATACGAAAGGTATGGATGCGTGGATCGGGTACTTCGAAAGGGAGTTTGATGTCTTTTTTGCCGGACCTCTCGACCTTGACTTCTCAATGTTGGAGGCCTTTCCTGCTGCTTACAAGGCTCTGGCCCCAGCACCACTGGGACCACGACTGCCCCCTCTGGGCACTGAAAAATACAAAGAGGCTGTGCTGTATCGTATGAAACAGGTTTTGGCAGCCGATGTCGCGAATGCTTCTCCCGATCTCGGATCAACCTATTCAGCGGCTCAACAGGAACTCTTTGCCTGGTATAAGTACTTGTTTGTCGATGGTTCGAAGCCAGTGACTCATATGCGTACCATGCTTGCCATCGGCGATAAGGTCTTTACCAACAATGCCCCCGAAGTGCTGAAGCGACTTGTTGCTCGATCTCGTATTCTCGTTTCCCAAAAGGAGCCCAATGCCATTCATTCGCCCTGATTTATGGCTGCCAGTGGGGGTTGATTCACTTGAGCCGACCGCCGACCATGTTGTCCGCTTTGCCCGAAACACTCTTGTGGTAGCGGGTCCGGGAGCAGGGAAGACTGAACTGCTCGCACAGCGCGCGTGCTACCTATTGCAGACCGGCGAAAGCCCGAACCCGCAACGAATCTTGGCTATCTCCTTCAAACGAGACGCGGCAAAGAATCTAGGGGACCGGGTTCGAAGGCGCTGCGGAGATCGCGCCATACGCTTTGACTCATACACGCTGGATGCCTTTGCTAAAAGCCTAGTTGACAGATTCAGGCTGGCATTACCGGATGACTGGCGCCCCATCGAGGAATACGAAGTGATGACTAAGGGTATGCGCGTGGACGACATGCGCGAATGGCTCCAAATGTCAGGTTTCCCGGATGGAGTAGCCAGCATTGACATTGAGGGCCTATCAAATGACGAAATTATGCGCACATTCGACTCAATGGCCCACGGTCAAGTGCTGCCGTACTCTGATGCGAACACAACCGCACTTATCCGTTTTTGGGGACTGCGCTGGTGGCAAGAACGGTTACGGCTTCCGCCCACGACACCCAGCCTTACCTTTCCTATGCTGAATCGCCTAGCAGCGTTCCTTTTGAGGACTAATCCTAAGCTGATTGTCGCCTTGCGCGCGAGCTACAGCCATGTTTTCTTGGATGAATTCCAGGACACTACTGCGGCCCAATACGACATCGTTCGCGCCGGATTTCTTGGATCTCCTTCCTCGCTTACCGCCGTGGGTGACAGCAAGCAGCGCATCATGCTTTGGGCAGGTGCCATGGCTAACGTGTTTGACGTCTACCAAACCGACTTCGCGGCTGAACGAAACCATCTTACACGGAACTACAGGTCGGCTGCTGAGTTGGTGAAAATGCAACAAGTCATAGCGGAGGCTGTTGAGGCCGGGACACCGCCCGCAAGTGCAGTGAGAACAGATCATAACGGTAGTTGTTCAATACTTGAGTTCACTAACGAAGAGAAGGAAGCCGAGTACTTAGCGATCCTGATTGAGCAAGGTATAAGCAAGGATGGCAAACGGCCCCGCGATTACTGCGTACTAGTCCGTCAACTTACGGGGAACATGATAAAGACTTTGAAAGGGGCCTTGGCAGTGAGGGGTATCAAAATGCGAGATGAATCCCAACTTCAGGACGTACTTGCTGAACCAATCGTGAAGTTCATCGTTGCTGTCCTTTGTTTAGCCACCAGAGATCGGGACGCTGAGGCCTGGGAGATTCTGACCAATGAGGTTGCACTTCTGATCGGTCTAGACAGAGCCGATGATGCACACAGAATTGAAGAAGAGGCTAAGAGGCTCATTCATCAAGCAAGGATCTGCATGAATGACGGAAGCGATATTGCGACTCTCCCGTCCGCGCTTGTGGCATCGCTGGGCGAGTCGGTTTTTCGTTCTGTATATCGGCAATACTCCAAAGGAACCTACCTCAAGACAGTCGTTGACACCTTTGCCCAAGCTTTACAGACGTCCTTCATTGAAGCCGGCTCAATCCTCGCTGCAGTAGATGATCTGGTCGGTGACAATGTGGTTCCGGCTATGACCATTCATAAGAGTAAGGGATTGGAATTTCACACCGTGATCTTCCTCGGGCTCGAGGATGCACAGTGGTGGTCCTTCGCAAAGCAGGCTGACGAGGACAAACGCGGCTTTTTCGTCGCGTTTTCACGAGCCATTGCCCAAGTGTACTTTACATTTTGTGATACTCGGGATGGGCGTTGGGGCCGTAAGTGTCAGGATAAGGCTCAGATTGGTGACCTATACGGGATACTGCAGCTCGCGGGTGTGCCCACTATTCGGCCATAAGATCGGAGGTTAAGTATGCTAATGCTTATTGAATCATTGTCGATGCTTGTTGGGATTGTGGCATTAATCATCGGTATTGCTATCCTTTTACGACTCCGAAGGCCCATCGGCCGAGAGATGGAAACGGCGCTCCGCGATGAACTGAGAACTTCACGCGAGGAGGCCTCACGGCAGGCGCGTGAGTTGCGCGAAGAGGTCTCAGCTACGCAGGGCAAGGCGAACGACCTCCTGTTGAAGACCTTGAGCACGCTCGGGGATGATCAGAAGGCGCTACTGGCTGCGCTGACCAAAGCCACCCGTGAATCGGCGGACACGACGCGCACAGAAATCGAGAAACTCGTGCAGCGGACTGTTGATGCCCTACGGGATATTCAATCATCCACCGATACAAAACTGGACGCGGTGCGCAAGACAACGGAGGAGAAGTTGGCGTCGGGCGAGAATGTTCAAAGGAGGGGAGTTGAGGACCTGAAAAAGGCCATGACCGTTCTGACGGAAACCACCCGAAACGAGATGACTGCCCACCGCGACCGCGTACAGTTGCAACTGCAAGAGATCCAGTCCACCAACGAACAGCGATTCGAAAAGGTCCGGCAAGTTGTCGTTGATCAACTGCAGAAGATGCTGGAGGACCAACGCAAACAGATGGCTGAGGTAGTCGCATCGCTGAACAAACTGAGCGAGTCCAATAGGCAGGATCAGGAAAAAGCGCGAGAGGCGTTAGAACAGAAGTTTACGCAGATTCAGGAGAGTAACGAGAAGAAGCTCGATGAAATGCGTCAGACGGTTGATGAGAAGCTCCATAACACTCTGGAGAAAAGGCTCGGCGAGTCATTCAAGTTGGTAAGCGAGCGCTTAGAGGCTGTTCAGCGCGGCTTAGGGGAAATGCAGACTTTGGCTACGGGAGTGGGTGATTTGAAGCGGGTTCTGACCAACGTGAAGGAACGAGGGACCTGGGGGGAGTATCAACTCGGCGCCATTCTGGATGAAATCCTCACTCCCGACCAGTTTGCTCGGAATGTCAGGCCCAAAGATGGAGGCGAAACAGTTGAGTACGCAGTGAAACTTCCAGGTAAGGGCACAGAGGCCGACAAGCCGGTCTGGTTGCCTATCGACGCCAAATTTCCCAAGGAAGACTACGAACGACTACTGGAGGCTGCTAACCTCGCCGATGCCGAACAAGTCAGAGCCGCAACCAAGGCATTGGCAGGTGCTATATTGAAGGCTGCCAAAGATATTCATGATAAGTATATTGCTCCGCCTGCAACAACCGACTTTGGCATTATGTTCCTCCCCACTGAAGGTTTGTACGCCGAAGTGCTGCGTCAGGCAGGCCTCCATGATGAGCTTCAACGCAAATATCGTGTGTTGGTGGCGGGGCCCACGACCCTGTCTGCAATCTTGAGCAGTCTGCGCGTGGGTTTTCAGACCCTCGTAATCGAAAAGCGAGCCCATGAGGTGTGGACGGTTCTTGGCGCAGTAAAGACCGAGTTTGGCAAGTTTGGCGGAGTCTTGGAGAAGGTTCAAAAGCAGTTAACCACCGCATCCAAGACGCTGGATGAATCAGCACGGCGCTCCCGTGCGATGGAGCGTAGTCTACGAAGTGTGGAGCAGCTGCCTGCAGAGCAAGCTGCTGCCATCTTGGCTCTTCCCGTCACCGGAGCTGTGGAGATTGAGGAAGAGACGGCGGACGACGGACAAAATGAGGACAAATCAACAGAGGCCGAACGGCGGTGATGATACATTGCTCCGATGATTTGTGTCTCAGTGAAGGAGACAAGTTTGGCCGTATAACCTGAGATTCAATCATCCTGGCTTCTTATTGTCGCGCCCGACTAGCAATCCAATGGTCAGGAAGATGGCTCCAAGGAAGAACCCTAGAATCCCCAATGCGATGGTGGCAATCCCGCCTGCGCCGGCCATGGCCGCCGATTCAAGGTGACGGCCCTTTGTCTCGTAGTGGTAAGCGGCCTTGCCGGCCATGAGCATTCCGGCCAATGGCAGCGAAAACGAGAGGCACGCGCTCGTGATGAGCAGTTTCCTCCATGCCTTGGCGGCACGGTCGGCATTGATGGAAAGATAGATCGAACCAGCCCACAGACCGAAAAACACGAGACCCGACACCGCTGTGACCGCCGTGCTTTGCTCCTTGGCGGTTGGGTCTCCGAAAACCACTGAGGCGACATTCGCCGCGAGCATTGCCAAAATAAACCCGCCTACCAACCCGGCGACGATCTTGCCGCCCATGGGCGTAGGTTGACCTGTGAGTTTGACCGGCATGACTGTAGGGATCTTGAGTTCCTTCTTGCATGTCGGACACGATAATTGGTCTCCAGCCATCTCCGGCGGGGCTTCAAGATGTTGCGTGCAGTGCGGACAAGTAAAGGCGATATCAGCCATCGGCTCCCTCCATATGGAATTAAGGAAAGTAGAGCAAAAGGAATAATATAGGGCAACACTGGATAACGAAATGCAATAGCCCACAATAGCCCTTTCTCGCCCAATGTCACCCAACCTGCTCCATGTTTGTCAAAGCTGGTTTTATGTCATTATGCCGCCATGAAGTAGTGATGTTTAGAACGTCAACGCGAAAGGACGGGCACAATGAAGAAACATTTTACCGGCACTCAGGAATGGGCGTGTAGGACATTTAATACCTGCATAGGGTGTTCACATGATTGCGTGTATTGTTATGCAAAAAGCATGGCGATTCGCTTTGGCCGCGCAACCGCAGAATCGTGGCGTCAGCAGATTGCCCTGCCAGAAAAAGCGTCGAAATCACTACAAGGAAAGCCGACCCGGGTGATGTTCCCGTCAACACATGATATCACACCTGAATGTTTAGACGTTTGCATGGATGCGCTGAGACACCTGCTCGAAAATGGCCATGAGGTTCTGATCGTTTCTAAGCCCCACTATGAATGCATACAAGCCATCTGTGACTGGCTCCCCTGGAGGGATAAGATCCTCTTCAGATTCACAATTGGATCGAGATCGGATACCGTGCTGAAGGCGTGGGAGCCAAATGCTCCAAGCTATGACGAGCGACTTGCATCGCTTCGCCATGCATATGAGTTCGATTTCCAGACCAGCGTCTCCTGTGAGCCCATGCTGGACGCCAAAGTCGAAGAGATTGTTGATGACGTCGACGAATATGTATCAGACACGATATGGATCGGCTTGATGAATGACGTGAAACAGCGGTTGACGCTGAATGAAGCCTCACCTGAAATCCACGCGATGGGAGAAGATCTGACAAAACAGTGCTCGAAGGAGATGATCTTGGGTCTTTACGGTCGTTTGAAGGACAATCCCAAGATCCGCTGGAAAGACAGCATTAAAAAGATGCTGGGGTTGGAAAGGCCGACGGCTGCGGGATTGGACATCTGAAACCATGTAGCCAAGTGGAGGAGCTCCGATGACAACAAGGATCTTTACGATAGGGACGCAAGGTCAGCACGCCGAATCGTTTATTGGCCTTTTGAATAAACACGCCATTGATGCTGTTATTGATATACGGCTGCGGAATGAGGGACGTTATTACAAGTTTGCCTCTGGCCGGCATATCAGAGATCTCGTGGTGGCAGGCGGCCTTGTTTATCGGCATGAATTGACTTTTTCGCCGACCCCAGCAATGTTCAAAGCTTACAAGGCGGGTGGCGAATGGGCATTATATGAGTCAGCATACCGCCTCCTATATGATGAGCGGGCCATGAGTGCATTGTGGCTTGCTAACTATAGGGGGTATAAACGC
>Ga0209697_10002274_pt1 | contig 27996 bp, 24 predicted proteins | sample AliMusrvi5mmetaG_FD_184115 | JGI IMG/M metagenome (GOLD analysis project Ga0209697, IMG submission 184115) | Freshwater lake bacterial and archeal communities from Alinen Mustajarvi, Finland, to study Microbial Dark Matter (Phase II) - Alinen... | ecosystem: Environmental > Aquatic > Freshwater... | reverse complement strand
GTCTTCAGCAATGCGATGGCAGGGGGATAGCAGGGGGATGGCAAGGGGAAAGCAGGGGGAGAGTATTCCCCCTGCTTTCCCCTTGCTATCCCCCTGCTTGCCCCTTGCTGCTTCATGGCTTGCGGGTGACTGGATCTCAGCGTCTTGGTTCAACTCACTGTCTCAGAGCGTTTCAGGGTCCAGGTTGCAACGGTTAAACCTGGGTGCATTGGCGATTCATTGGGGAGCAGGCTAGGCACCCCTCGGCGAGGCGTCCCTGCCAAGGACTCGCGAAAGCGCTCTACTAGCCGTGCATCACCCGCGGCGGCCCTGCAACCGGTTCAAGCGTATAAAAGCGCCGAGGGATGGAGTGGGCTGGGCTTGGTATTCGTCAAGCAGAAGCGCGTTCCGGAACCGCCCAAGATCACGATAAACGATTGGCATGGCGCCTCGCACGACGGCTTGCTTGCCCGCCATGTCGAAATGGGCCCATGGTGCGGTCGGCACAGGCGCCTGGGCGAGCTTCTGTAACAGTGCGCGCTGTTCTGGGGTGACCAACTCCACTCGCCCGACCATTGCTCGCTTCATTTCGCAAGGCACGGAAATGCTCAGCGGCAGGTACCAATCCGTCCAAGCCCTCGGCACCATGAAAAACAGGCGCAGCCCGGCGCTCTTGAAATAGGACCCTTCCCAGGTATTGAGGAGCGCTTCCGCTTCGTCGGGGAATAGTCCATCCTCCTGCAAAGCCGCGCGCATTCCCCACCTCAAGCGGTCTAGATTCGCGGTGGAGTACTCGCTTGGGTCGAATCCGGCTGGGGTAGTGAACGAGGGGGGTTGCTTCTCGATGGCTGACTTTGCTTCTAGAGCCATCGGTGGGAGGGCGCGAAAGGCACACGCACCATTTGCTCGAATAGAAACCAGCCAGAGATGCTGGACCGGCATCGGCAGGCAACTCGACAAGGCAGTCCCGACCTGGCTCCGGCATTCCAGCATCGTTGAGTCCGCTGTACGCCTGACCTGCAATGGGCAATCAAGATGCCCGACGCCTCGGTAAAACAGGAATTGCTCGCTCTCGCTGTTCGTGGCGGAAACCAGGGCAGCCTGCACGGCGCGCGGCGCGGTCCAGACACGCTCGGTCGTTTCGGGGCCTTTGGCTGTGACGCCGATCTGAAGGTTGTTCCAGCTCAGGGCGCCAGTGGCGTCCTCTGTTAGCACATCTGCGTTCGAAAAGCCGCTCGTTTCCGCTGCCGGGTAGAATTGAGTGAGCAAGCCCCCGCGGAACGCTACGTTGACCGAAGCCGTCAGCGGAATGGAAGCGCCCGGGGGCAGGTGGAAATAGAGGACTGGGGTTTCCAGGCGCATCGTTACGTCGGGATGGCACCTGGAGAAACCCTTTACCGTGATCGGCGGCAGTTCGCTGGGTCGTGCGATAAGGTTCCAGGCCACGTCGTGGCAGAAGTCCGGCACCGGCTCATCGTCGGTATTGATGCCTCCCAGCGTGCGCCCGGCCTCATCTTGCAAGGAAGTAAATGTGCCCCATTCGTGGACCACCAGCGGCTGCGCTGGCGCGCGCCACGCGGTCGTGGCGAGACTAACGGCAATGCCATAGAGAAGAAAATGTTTTGCTTTCATAATGGGCCAATATACCTCCACCTGCGGCACCCATTTGTAAGAATGATGTAAATAGTAAGTAAGGCTTTACTGCGCTGCCGCCCGCAGCCACTCCGGCAACGTTGCCCTGCCGGGAAGAGGCCACCCATGGAGGCGCGGCAGGGAACGTCTGCATCCATCGATTGCATCAATGAACCCGTAAATTCTTTCGATTAACACCCGCAGCCGGTGCGGGAGTAGCTTCGAGGCATGAAAACAAATTCCGCAGCGCGTTGGTTAGTGAGCATCCGGGGCATCGTGATTTGTCTGGCCCTCATCGGGATGGTTGGCGGCGTGTTCTCGTTGGGCGAATCGCTGGCAGCCCGAGTTGGGCGGATCACGGCCCGCCAGACGGACACCCCGGCGGCTCCAAACGTCAGCATTTCGGATTTGATGGCGGCAGCCCGTTAGCGGAAGCTGCGATCCCTAGCGACCCCTGGTCAATAGACAACCGCAAGCGAAAGCACAGTATTATGAATACAACCAAAGTGTTGGCAGCCGTATGTCGTTGGACTGCTCGCATCCTCGGTTCGTTGCTGGTCTTAATGATCGTAATTCTCGCGATCGGCGAAGGGATGCCCAATCCCTTTACGCAGCTCCTGTCGGTTCAGCTTGGATTCCTCGCGCTTGCTCTGATTACGGTTGGTATTCTGGGCGCGTGGCGCTGGGAACTTGCGGGAGGCACCCTATCACTGGTTGGATGGGGTTTGTTTGTGGCTGCCGTAATGCACCCTCCAAGAGGGCTGAATTGGTTTGTGGGCGCTCTCGCTCTACCGGGGATACTTTATGTAGCCGGGGCGCTTGTAAGGCGTTTCGACCAAAGGCAGCATTCGGCCTGACCCCGGGTGCTCCAGGCCCGTACTGCCCCCGGCAACGCCTCAATAATCCGCACCACACCCTTGGTATCGCGGCTGAGGTGTTCCTCAAGCTTGCGGGGCGCGTAATGGCTTTCTTCGGACCGGGCCCCAGCACCGTGCTGTACTTGCCCGTGGCCCGACCCCACCCACGCTCTGGGAGGTTTTGACGGCTTGTGTCTCCGGGAGCGTGGTCGATACACGGCCTTAAGCCAACTCGGACCGTTATGGACACAATAGTCAGGAATCCAGATGTGCTTGGTGAAGTGGTTGCTCGCGTTCTCTCCACCGGGGCTACCGAATTTGAAGTAGAGTATGAGGACGGTGAGGAACATGTCGTGGTCCGCATCAAGCGACTGCCCTTTTGGCGCCAGCCATTCACCGGCAAGTCCGCCTTTTTTCTCGGTGTCTGGTTTGCCGTCGAGTACGTTGACCTTCTGGGGATCACGCTCCGGGCGCTGTGCAACTCCGGCTGCTTCCAAGGCGTCGAATGGCTGGAGGATCTGGTGGTTGATGATCCGTGAGGCGGCGCGGTGTTGAGTGAGACGTGCCGGAGCACCGAATACCGCTGACAGCCAGGCGCTCCAAGCGTTTTTGGCACTTCAGGAAGATATCAGGTTCAGGCTTGGCTCGCGCCACGCCCTCCTCTCCACTCGACCAGTTTTGCTTCCCAAACCCTGCCGGCTCGGGTACAGTAGGTTACGGCATACGATGTATGATTAGAGGCGAAACGTGCCCTATTGAGGTCCTGCTGGTAGAAGACAGTCCTTCCGACGCCCTCTTGCTTCAAGAGTCGCTCCTGGAGACCGGACTTGGAGCATTTGTCTTCACGCACGTCGAATGTTGGGCCGACGCTTCCCGGTGCCTGTGCGACAAAGAATTCGATGTGCTGCTGCTGGACCTGTCGCTGCCGGACGTCGCCGGGCAGGATACGTTTCTGCGGGCGCGGGCCGAAGCTCCTCATCTCCCCATCGTGGTTTTGACCGGAACTGGGAACGAAGTGCTGGGGCTGGAAGCCGTCCGCCACGGGATCCAGGACTATCTAGTTAAAGGCAGGAGTAATGAGCGACAGACGGCGCGGTCGATCCGCTACTCCATTGAGCGCAAGCGAGTCGAGGAGACGCTGCAAACGGCCTCCGAACGGCATCGGCTGGTGCTCGAGGCTGCCGGCATGGGAGTCTGGGATTACTGTTTTGACACTAGTGAGATTTCTTGGGACGAGCGCTGCCGGAACATGTGGGGCGTCACGCAGCGCGACCGGATCGACTACGCCAGCGCCATCGCCGCTATTCACCCTGCCGACCGGGCGGCCTTTGATGGGGCGGTGAAGCGAGTGCTGGCCGGAGAGGATGGCGGCGTTTATCATCGCGAGTTTCGCGTCGTCTGGCCGGACGGCACGGTGCATTGGATTGACTCGAGCGGACAGGTCTTTTGCGAGGGTGAAGGCAAACATCGCCGCGCTGTCCGCTTCATCTGCGCCATCCAGGATATCACCGAGAGGAAGCGGGCGCAGGAGCAAATCCGCGCGCTGAACGCCGAACTGGAACAGCACGTGGCCGCCCGCACGGCGGAGCTGCGGCAGACCAATGAGCAATTGCGCCGGGAGATTGAGGTTCGTCGGCAGACGGAACAGGAATTATCCGACGCTGAACTGCGCTACCGCACGGTGGCAGATTTCACCTATGATTGGGAGTACTGGAAAACTCCCGAAGGCCTGCTGCAGTACTGTTCGCCCTCCTGCGAACGGGTTACCGGGTACACAAGTTCGGAATTGGCCGTCAGCCCGGAGCTGCTTTCCCGAATCATTTATCCCCTGGACCGGGAGATCTGGCAGCGGCATGAAAGCGAAGCCATGGCCCATCCTGCGCCCCGATCGATCCTGTTCCGGATTCGACGGAAAGACGGGGTGGTGCGCTGGATTGAACACACCTGCCAACCGGTCATCGGGAGCGGGGGCGAGTTTCTGGGCCTGCGCGCCAGCAACCGGGACGTTTCGGAGCGCAAGCAAGCGGAAATGGACATGCAGCAGTTACGGGAGGAACTGGCCCATGTGACCCGGGTCAGCACCGCTGGCCAGCTCGCCGCCTCCCTGGCCCACGAACTCAATCAGCCCCTGACGGCCATTCGCTGCAACGCCGAGACTGCGGAACGGCTCCTGGCCGCGGCCCAGCCTAACGTCGCGGAGGCTCGCGAAGCACTGGACGACATCTCGCGTGACAGCGAGCGGGCGGGCGGAGTGATTGAAGGACTCCGCGCGCTGTTCCACAAGACGACCCGTGAACGGCGCGTGCTCCAGGTCAATAGCATCATTAACGAGACCCTTGACTTACTGCGCAGCCAGTTTGTGTTGCAGGGGATCACTCCGCAGGTTGAGCTGGAGCCGACTTTGCCCGAAGTCCTGGGCGATCGCATCGAGCTGCAGCAGGTGGTGCTCAACCTGCTGGTCAACGCGGTAGAATCCATGAGCCAGTGCGAACCCGGTTTGCGCCGTCTGCAAATTGCAACCGGGTGTGATGAAAACGGAGAGGTCTGTGTTTCAGTTCGCGACTCCGGCCACGGCATCCAGGTGCAACCGATCAGCCGGCTGTTCGAGCCGTTCTTCACGACAAAATCCGGCGGCATGGGCATGGGGTTGGCGATCAGCCACTCGATCATCGAGGCTCATGGCGGCACCTTGCGCGCGATGAACAACCCGGATCGAGGAGCCACATTTCGTTTCGCCCTCCCTATCTGTCAGGGAGATCGCTCGTGAGTGCTGGGAAGGTCACCTTCTTCGTCACAGGACAACAAGACGTCTCCGCGACCGTGAAACCTATAGAAGGTGGGGCCGTGGAACCCCTGACCAGGCGGTTCAATGCGAGCCGCCAGCTCCAGGCGAACAAGTCAAGGCCGCGGTTGGAGCTCGGCCTATTGTATAAGACTAAGGTTCCATAGCGGGGCACGACGGAGTCAATAGTATATCGACGAGATGCGTCATGCTCAGACAATCCGAATACGATGAATGTCAGGCACCCACAGACACGTATTATGGCAAGAAACAGGCCGCTCGTCGCAGTCGTGGATGACGATCCCTCGATCGTCAGATCCCTCGCCCGCGTGCTGCGGCTGGACGGCTACGAGGTGGCCACCTTCGGCTCGGGGCAGGACTTCCTCGGCGCTATCTCAACCTCAATCCCCCAATGCCTGGTGCTTGACGTACACATGCCGAAGATGAATGGATTCGAATTGCAGGGCCACCTCGCGGCTGAGGGCATCTGCGTGCCGATCATCTTTGTGACGGCCCACGACACACCCCAGACGCGGGCGCGCGCCCACCAATGCGGCTGCTCAGGCTTCTTCTCCAAGCCATTCGACCCAAAAGCGCTGTCTGAAGAGATTCGAGAAGCTGTGCGCTGCCAGCCGCATGATAAAGTGGCCGGCGAGAATCAGGCCTGATCCACGCGGGGGGCCGAGGTCCTTGGAATCAAGGCGCTCCACTCGGGCATTCCTGCATTGTTAAACACCACACCCGCAGTGTGGGCACCTTCTCCCGCAAATCGAAACGGCCGCAGTCAGAGCCGCAGGGCGTCTGGGAAGATATCCGAGTAGAGTTCTGTGGCGCATACGGGCAGAGTCGTGTGAGGCTGCGGAGCTGTCTGCGGGCCATTCGGGACGCTGCAATGTAACAGTTAAAATTGCTCGCAAGCTGCGAGCAATTCCCCCGGCGTGGAATGTCGCGAAGCGGATGGAGTGCGTGGAGCTTGCTCCCGCTGTTGGACGGCCATTGGGCGAGCGATAGCGCCAGGCAAGCTGGACGCACTCCATACGCTTCGCGCAGTTCGGTTGCAGCTTGGTTGCACTGCGGTCCCTGCATCACCAAAAGCGGCGAAGGGCTCAGTAGTGATAGCTAACTCGCCCTGGTCCAGAAACATACACCTTAACCAAACAACATCTTGGACCGACCTAACGCGAAAGTATTCTATCGATCATTCTTTGAGGATGCATACCATGCGGAACAAGATGAACCCGAAGCAATTGACTGGATGGCTCGCTGCAGCAATCTTGGGATTTGCGCTCGTGCCAACTGGAGGTCACGCGGAAACCAAACCGGGTGAGGCAATAACAGCAGCCAAGACCCAGACCACAGGGACGACGGTCTTGTCCCTGGAGGGCGACGATTGGAATATCGCGGCGGACCCGAACAATGCGGGGCTTGGCGAAGCGTGGTGGAAAAGCGCGAGACCGGGAGCCAAACCTGTCCGCGTGCCGGGCATCTTGCAGGAGGCGCTGCCTGGTTACCACGGGGTAGCCTGGTATTGGCGGGAGTTTACCCCGCCGCAGAACCCCTATTTGGGCGGGCGCTGTTTGGTGCGTTTCCACGCGGTGGATTACCTTGCGGACGTCTGGATGAATGACGTGCGTGTCGGCGGTCACGAAGGCGGCGAAACACCGTTTGTGCTGGATGTGACGGATGCAGTGAAGTCAGGGGCGTCGAACCGCATTGCCTTGCGCGTGCTGAACCCCAAGGCGGAACCTATCGACGGCATTGTGCTGGTGGAAACACCCCACCGGAACAAGGTGCCTGCGGGTATCTCGGCCGGGTGTATGTACAACAGCGGCGGCATCACGGAACCGGTCGAAGTGTTCTGGACACCGTCTGTTCGCATTGACGATGTCTATGTGCGCCCGGACTGGCAGACGGGCCGCGTGAAGGTCCAGGCCGCGGTGATGAACGCGCGAAAAAGCAGTGGGCGTGGGCAAATCCAGTTCATCATCGCGCCCGTTCTCGGCAACGAAACTGTCGGTGCGTTGACCGTGGAGCAGGAGCTGCCGCCCGGCAATAGCCAGCTCGAAGGCGAACTGACCGTGGCGAACCACCACCTGTGGCAGCTCGATGATCCGCACCTCTATCGCCTGACCACGCGCCTCGTCTGCGCCCCGGAAAGCAAGGGCGCCGACGTTCCCAGTGCGGACGCGGACGTCCACGAAACGGTCACGCGATTCGGCTTTCGTGAGCTGCGCGTCGAGAAGGGGTATTTCCGCCTGAATGGCAAACGCATTTTCTTGAAGAGTTCGCACACTGGCAACCATTGTCCTATCGGTGCGGTTCTCCCGCCAGCGAGCGCGCCGGATCTTCTGCGCAAAGACCTGCTATACATGAAATCGTGCGGGTTCAATACAGTGCGTTTCATTGCGGGCATCGCGCATCCCTACCAACTGGACCTGTGCGATGAGATCGGGTTGATGGTGTATGAGGAGAACCTGGCCTCGTGGCTCCTTGCGGATTCGCCGAAGATGGCCGAGCGGTTCGACGCGAACCTGCGGGAGATGGTGCTGCGTGACCGGAACCATGCCAGCGTGGTCATTTTCGGCCTCGTGAACGAAATGGGCAACGGCGCACTGGCCCGGCACGCGGTGGCCAGCCTCGGCCTGCTGCGTTCCCTGGACGATTCGCGATTGGTCTTGCAGCAAAGCGGGCGCTGGGATGGCCAATATAACATTGGGTCAGTCTGTAATCCTGGCACCACGCGATGGGAGTACGCCTGGGGTGTCGAGAACCCCGACTACAAGGGCACCGCCCGGAATGGCCCATTCGGTGGGTATTTCGAGGGTGCCGGTGACGCGCACGTTTATCCCGCAGTGCCGCACACGCCGGAGATCGAAGCAGGTATCCGCAACCTGGGGAAGGACTCCAAACCGGTCTTCCTTTCTGAATACGGCATCGGCAGTCAGATGAACGCGATCCGGGAGTTGCGGTTTTATGAACAACACGGCGCCAATCCCGAGTCGGACGACTTCAAGTTCCTCAAGCAAACCGAAGAGAAACTCACCGCGGACTGGAAGCGGTTCGGGATGGAGGGCGTCTATGCGTTTCCGGAAGAGATGCTGCGTGCCAGCCAGCAACTGCATTGCCGCCAACGACTTTTGGGGTTCAACCTGATCCGGTCGAATCCTAGAATCTGCGGCTTCAACCTGACAGGGTTGCTCGATCACGGCTACTCGGGTGAGGGGCTCTGGACGTTCTGGCGCGAGTTTAAACCCGGCATCATGGACGCGCTCCAGGACGGATGGTCGCCGTTGCGATGGTGTCTATTTGCGGCACCCATGCACGGCTACGTGGACCGCACGATAAAGCTGGAGGCCATTCTGGCGACCGAAGATGCGCTGGCGCCCGGGACTTATCCGGTATTGTTGCGCGTGCTTGGTCCGGCTGGTGTGGCCTGGGCGGAGAATCGGGAAGTCGTAGTTCCGAAGCCGGCGGCGGGTGAGGACGGTCCCCTCGCGATCCCGGTCTTTTCGGCCGATGTCACCCTCTCAGGGCCAGCGGGGCAATACACTTTTGCCGTCACCATGGAACATGGAGGCGCGCCTGCGGGCGGGCGGTTGGCCTTCTATTTGAGTGAGCCACCCGCGGTTCGGCCGGTCGCGGTGACCGTAGCCATGGTGGACACCCGCGTTAAGGAGTGGTTGAAGACCCGGGGCGCGACTGTGGCGCCGCTGGAGCCCGCGCAGGCCGAAACGCGCAAGGTGATCCTGATCGGTGACTGGAACGAGTCCAACGTCCAGCCGGAAACCAGGAAAGATCTGTTGCGGTGTGTGGCACGAGGAAGTGTTGCTGTGTTTCTCAAGCCGGGAGCCTTCAAAAAGGGTGGCGACGCCCTGGGTTGGTTACCGCTTAAGAACAAGGGGCATCTGGCCGAGTTTTCAGACTGGCTATACCACAAGGAGTGCGTGGCCAAAAGGCACCCACTCTTCGACGGGCTGCAGCCACCGGGCATAATGGACTGGGACTACTATGGCCCTCTTATTACGAGCCGGTTCTTTGATGGGCAGGACACGCCAGACGAGATCGCGGCTGCGGCGTTCGCAGTCTGCCATAGCAGCCGGCCCGACGGTTATGCCGCTGGCGCGATGCTGAGCGTCCAACGGTTCGGGGAGGGCAGGATTATTCTGAACACACTCGACGTTCTGGACAACGTGGACAAGCATCCCGCCGCCGATGCGCTGCTGATGAACATGATCAACTACGCCGCGAGGACCACGGCACAACCTCTGGCACCGTTGCCGGCGGATTTTGACGCCACGCTCAAGGAGGTTGGTTACTGATCAAGAACTCAATTTGGGAGCTGCCGCAGCCGCTGCATGAACCGCGCCTGATCAAAAGCATGACGGCCTTTCATCACCGCGAACTCTTCTGCGTTTATTACCGCCGTTACCAGCGTCCTGGCCTCGTCGGCTGAGTGTCCCTCTCGCTGGAGCCGCTCAACGGTCTCGCGGGCTAGAAGCGTAGGCAGGAAATACTGACTTGGTTCATCCATATGGTCTCGGTGCGGAGGGCGTCTGCCTGGAGTCCGTCAGTGGGCCGCCACTCCTTGGCTTGAGATAGATCGTTCGCTTCGGGAAATTAAACGTGGCAAGGTGCCGCGCCACAAAACGCAGCCCGATATTCGCTGTTATGCGCTTGGGGCGTATGTCCACCAGGCCAAAGTATAAATCGGTATAGGTTTGGCAGCAGAAGTCGAGTCGGGGGAAGGAGGCTGCGGACGTGGATTCACCGCCCGCAAAAGTCATGGTAAGGTCGGCCCCGCCGGGTTTGTGTTCGCGCAGGAACCGCTGGAAGAGCTTCGGCGCGAGCATGGCATCGAAGGCGCCGCAAAAGCCGGTATCCACCAAAAACTGCATGTTCCCCTGGCCGAAGAGGTCGCCTTCGCAAACGGTGTTGCGCCCGGGTTTTGCGGTGATGGGAAAGGCTCTGCCGAGGTCGTGGGTATCCAAATGGTCCGGGTCCAGGAAGCACATCTTGCCCGCCGCGAAGTCCAACTGAATGCAATAGTGCTGGAGGCAGTCCATACCCAGAATTCCCTTGTATGGGTGACTGGGGCGGGAGTGCAGTTCCATGGTGACGATTTGCGGAGCGGCAAGCAACTGCGTGCGACCGAGAGATAGCTTCGGCGCTTTATAGATCCCCTGAGGGCCTACCGCGGAGTCGAAGGGAACAGGAACATGCCCTGTGCCAATTCGGCGTCCCAGTAGTGGTTCCAAGGATTTATCCAATATCGTAGTGTCGGAGCCGGTGTCCACCTCGAAAGCCAACTCTACTCCCTCTTGCAGGCGCATCTGCACAAGCACCGGAGCACCAGATTGCCCGGCTCCATCAATCCTGATTTCCCCGGGAAGGCTCGGGTGGGCAAATTCGGCAGCGGATGCCCGTGCCCGGGCTGCGCCGAGCCACAGAGATACCCGGGCAACCAAAACGACGATTGCAAGCAAGCGGCCAACGCAATTCGTTCTTAGAGCCTGTTTGAAAACGAACATCGAGACCCGTTGCGGCAGGTTTGGAGTTCCGCCTTTAGGCGGTTTCTGCGCCGCGCCGCCTAAAGGCGGGACTCCAAACCCAGTTTTAAAACAAGCTCTTACCGGGCTGGCACAACGACAACGCTCAGCGATGCGCCGCCAAGGGCTGCGGATTGATCCTGCGACGCTACGGGCGCATTCTCTGAAGCAAAAGTTCGGCCGCGGTCCGTCTATCATGGTCATGCTTCCATCCGAATACTGCGATGGCTGATTCGTTTAGCAAGGCCAAATAGTCGTGGCTTTTCCCAGAGCCTTGGGGAAGCCCGCCCAATACGCAGTTTGTGACTACGGCGTTTGTGGAGTAGCCCACAACCCCACCGCCGTAATAGCGTCACCGCAAGTGCCTTTAAGGACGAGCTTGGGAAAGCAATCAACCGTAGCGTAGGGGAGGGCTGGGATTTCGTCTCGGCTTCTGGACCTGATAGCGAGCACTGGGGCATGGCGGTGTTAAGGCGAGAGAAGGATTAAGCGTCATACCGCCGGACGGTCCACTACTGGACTTGGGCGTTCATCCTTATAGCGGTCGGCGTCGGCGCACGCTTGAGCGATGGCGGGAGCGCAAAGCCGATTTTATCTGTCGAAGTACGCTCTGGTCCTTTGCCTTAGCGGCGCCTCAACACCGTATACGGCTCACGCTCGAGTTGGAATGCCACTCCCTGTCTTGCGCAACGCTGACGAGCGCAGGGCTTTGCACGTATGCTAACGTTGTTGCACATAAATGATCAAAGCCATCATCTTCGACCTCGATAGCTGTTTGAGCGCCGCTGACGAACCCGGTCAGCAACTCTTTGGCCCAGCCTTCGACGCCATCACTAAAACCAACCAGGGTTTGCTGAGCCCTTCAGTCCTCCAGAACGCCTTCGCTGACATGTGGAGGCTGCCCTTTGATTTCGTCGCGGAGAAATATCGCTTCGCCCCGGCGATGAGGGCTGCGGGCTGGGCGGTCATGGCCCAGTTAGAAGTCACCACGCCGATGTCCGGTTACGGCGATTTAGCCGTCCTCAAAGAACTCCCCGGTCTAAAATTCGTCGTCACGTCCGGCTTTCGCCGTCTGCAAGAGAGCAAAATCCGGGCACTGGGTATCGCGCCGCTTTTCACGGCTATCTGCATCGACGCTATCGACCAGCCAGGGTATCGAGGAAAGCAGAAAATCTTCGTGGAAATCCTCCGTGACTATAGGCTCCAGCCTGACCAAGCCCTCATCGTGGGTGACAACCATGACTCCGAAATTGCCGCCGGAGTCCGACTCGGCATCCGCACTGTCCAGACGCTTCGTCCCGGCGTTCCGCGCTCACCTGCCGCGACATACCACATTAAATCGCTTCACGAACTCAGACCGCTGCTGACCCTAAACGACTGAGGTCACGGGTTAACGTGCACCGTAGGAAACGAACCTCCTGTATCAGCCCAGCCTCACCGAACGCATCGACATCGACCCCAGCGTCACCCGGTCCGCGAAGAACCCCACCTTGTCGGCCTTGTCCTGCGCTCCCAACACGTAAAGCAGGGGCAGGTAGTGCTCGGCGGTGGGGACCGCCAGATTGGCCGAGCGGCCCAGCTTGGAATAGTCAATGATGGCCTTGTGGTCGCCCGACAGAATCAGGTCTTTCATCTTCGTGTCGAACTCCAGCGCCCAGTCGTAAGCCGTGTCCTCCCAAGCAATCTCGCGCAGATTGTGCACGATGTTACCGCTGCCGATGATGAGCACGCCCTTGTTGCGCAGTCCTTTTAACTCCCGCCCCAATTCGTAGTGGAAAGCAGGGGGCTTCCGCTCATCGAGGCTCAATTGAACGACCGGCAAATCAGCTTTGGGGTACATCTGGCAGAGCACCGCCCATGCACCGTGGTCCAGCCCCCATTCCGAGTCCAGTTCGGCATGGGAGTCCTTGAGCGTTTCGACCGTCATTAGAGCCAACTCCGGGGAACCGGGGGCCGGGTAACGCTTGTTGTAGAGTGCAGGCGGAAATCCGTAAAAATCATAAATGGTCCTGGGCTGATCCATCGCCGTAACACGAGTTCCAGCGGTCTGCCAGTGCGCCGAGACGCACAGGATGGCCTTGGGCTTGGGCAACGACCGGGCTACCTCGGCCCAAGCCCGGCTGTACTCGGTGTCCTCGATGGCGTTCATCGGACTGCCGTGCCCGATGAACAGGACCGGCATCATGGGCCCGATTTCCGAGCCAGAGACGAGAGTTCGAATGATGGGGTCGGTAGCCATTTGCGGATGTCGGTCGCTTCCTTGCTTGCCCTTCTTTCTCAGGCACCTTTGACGGCCTCGGCGTTGATTTCGATGGTAACCTCGTCACCTACCATCAAGCCGCCAGTCTCCAGCACCGCATTGAACTTCATTCCGTAATCCTTGCGATTCACTGTCGTTTTGGCTTCAAGCCCAATTCGGGTGTTCCCCTGCGGGTCTTTGACCGGGCCGCTCAACGTAACCGGCAATCGCAGTTCCTTGGTCACGCCGCGCATCGTGAAATCGCCAATCAGGACGATCTGGTCGCCGCTCTTTTCAACTTTCTTGGTTTTGAAGGTAATTTCCGGGTACTTGGCGGCCTCGAAGAAGTCCGCCGTCCGCAGGTGATTATCCCGTTTCTCGATTCCGGTATTCAGGCTTTTGACCCGTATCGTGGCAGTTGCTTCCTGGATGGTACCGTTGTCCAGCGCCAGCGACCCGACGAACTCGTCGAAATGCCCTTTCACGTTACTGACGCCCATGTGGCGGACGGAGAAGCCCACGCTGCTGTGGGCCGGGTCGATTTTGTAGTTATCTGCCGCAGTGGCGTCTGAAAGTGCCAGGAAGGCTGCGGCGATTAATCCGAGTACTAATCTGGTTCGCATAATCGTTTCTTTATATTTGTGGGTTTCGATTGCAGATTATTTTAGGCATTGCGGCCTTTGTTTAATTGACTGGTGATTTCTGCGACCCGCCGACCGTAAGCCTCGGCGGTCTCGATGTCCCCCTTGGGCGGGGCACCGGGCGGATTCACTTGAAAACTCGCGGCCATCGGCCCGACGAACGAGCCAACCCGGTTATGGGCCTCCGGGCCGGGGCCGCTTACCGCGTTCATGTCGTCGGGCCGATTAGCGGAGGGCATCATGCCGAGGCCGACGAAAATCATGCCGTGCTGCATGGCATTGATGACCAATCCGAGCAGGGTATTGAGCTTGTCCCCTGAGAAAGAGGACGAGTTTGTGAACGCCCCAGCCACCTTATCCTTCCAAGCCAGCGTGAACCACTTCTTGGCGGCGGTTTCGATGAAGGCTTTCATCCCGGCGGACATGCTCCCCATATACGTCGGGCAACCGAAGATGATGGCATCAGCGGCATCGAGTTCGTCGAGCCGGGCCGTCGCTTCCTCAACGGTGTATAGTTTGGCGGAGGAAACCAACTGCGCTCCGCGATGGACGGCTTCGGCCTGTGCTTTGGTGTGGCCGTAGGTAGTGTGGTAGATAATGGCGATTTTGATCATGTTATGGTTTGGTCCGTTATTGTTATAGTTTACTCCAGGTCGAACAGGATTGCTTGAGTCGGCTCAGTAGCGGTTAGCCTCAGGGTGCCGGGTTCTTCGGTACTCGCGCCGTCGCCGGTCGCCAGCGCGACGCCGTTGAGGGTCAGCGCACCTTCGGCAATGTGCAGCCACGCACCCCGGCCCGACTTGAGCCTGTGTGTCACGCCCTGTCCTGGCTTGAGCCGGATACGGTAGATGTCCGCGTCTTGATGAATCGTTGCCGAACCTTCGCGCCCGTCCGGTGAGATGACCAGCACCTTCGCAGCATCGGCGTGTTCGGGTTTCGGATGCCACTCGGTGTAGCTGGGCGTGAGGCCGCGTTCGCGGGGCTGTAGCCAGATTTGCAGGAAATGGAGCGGCTCCCTGGGAGAGGGGTTGAACTCGCTGTGCGTGATGCCCCGGCCCGCACTTATCAGTTGAATCTGGCCGGGCTTGAGTTGCCGCCCATTGCCCATGCTGTCCTTGTGCTCTAGCGTGCCTTCCACCACGAAGCTGAAAATTTCCATGTCCCGGTGCGGATGGGTGCCAAAGCCCATGCCCGGAGCCACGCGGTCGTCGTTGATGACGCGCAGGGAGCGAAAGCCCATGTGCGCCGGGTCATAATAGTCGGCGAAAGAGAAGGTGTGATGGCTGTTGAGCCAGCCGTGGTCAGCGTGGCCACGTTCATTGGCCCGTCGAATATTCAATTCGTTTGCAATCGATTTCATGCCCACACCATCGCTGCGTGCAGCGATTCTCTCCAATGCCGATTTGTTGGCCTGAGCATAACTTGTGAGCATGCCTTGTTGGCATGCTCCCCAGCCGAGGACTCCAACCAGGAATCTCGTCAACTTGACGTAAACCTCTGTCACGCTCTTGGCCCGGATGGAATGGCTCTCCGGCATGTTGCAGCAGAACGGGTGTGGCGGCACAAATTTTAACTCCAGACGCACCGGCGAAGCCCCCGAATCCATCACCTGAAGCCGTCCCCGATAGGCAATCCGCTCCCTGCTGCGCAGAAAGACGGCCTCAATATTCTCGATCGACTTCGTGTCGCCCGGCAGTAGCCACCTTCACGAGCGAGGACCGGAGCGAGCCTTCTGTAAGACTCGTTGATAGAATTCTTCGAATCGCGCTCCCGCCTTCTCAATGGAACAGGTCTCCAGGACCCACTGGCGCCCTGCTTCCTTCAGCGATTGCCGCAATTGGCCATCTTCGATCAACTGTTGCATCATCCGAGCAAGGGCAGCGACTCGGAGCGGGCTGGCGAGCGCGGCGTGGTGCTCGACCGCTTCGGGAGAAATGCTGGCCGCGGTGGACAAAATGGTCGGCAAGCCGAATCCGATGGCTTCGGCCTGGGCCGAGCTGCATGCCTCCCAACGCGAAGGGGAAACGAAGGCGTCCGCCATCTTGAGGGTGCTCCACTTAGCCTCACCGAGTTGGGAACCAAGGAACCGCACGCGCTGGCCGCAACCCAGTTGATCGGCTAGTTGCTCCAGGGTTTGGCGCCCGCCGGCAAAGTCCGGCCCCACCAGGACCAGGTAGGCGTTCGCGGGCGCGGGGATCTTCGCGAGCGCCTTGACCACCAGGTCCAGTCCCTTGTGTTCAATATGCAATCGGCCCAGGTAGGCAAAGACGAACGCCTGCGCCGGAATTCCAAGCTCTTCGCGGGACCGGGGACTGAAGGTCGCAGGATCAGGTACTCGGACAAGGTTGTGGTGCACGAGCACTGGACCGCGCCAGGTGGGCAGGAGATGACGGGCCCGGTCGGCTTCTCGCTGAGTGCAGAATTGCAGGCCACTGGCATCTCGGATGAACCGGCTGACCAGGTTCAGGTAAATGAACTTCTTCAGCCAGTGAACGGATCCGTGGCAAAGCAGATGCCCCTGAGAGGTGAATACATAAGGGATCCCGGCCTGCTTAAGCGTTCGCGCCAACCGGTTTGTCTGGGGAGCAATGCCCTGAAAATGGAAGACCACGCTCTGACCGGCTGCTCTGGCCGCCATAGCAGTCGCGGCAAAGTCCGCCGCCCCATAGTCCACCTCACGGATGGGCAATTGCTCGATTGGCTGACGCTGCGCTGCAGGGATGTCATTGTCCACGGGTGAAATGCCCCTGATGTCCATACCGTGACGCTCCTGGCTCTCCATGATCGCCAGGATCGCGTTACACGGCCCGCAGGATAAACGCGCGCTGTCAGGAAAAACGTGGACCGCACGAAAACCGCCGCTGGCTGTCATACGGGCGCGCAGTCTGCTTTCTTCGTCCCAGCCGTAACGGGCGAATCTTCCGCGCCAGGAGTGCCAGACTCCTCCACAGGTTCTGCCACGGTAATGAAGTTCTTGCACAGGCAGGGTCGGAATACGCCGGCCGCTAGCTGGGCGAACCACATTGAATACGCCATCACTTTGTGGCCGACCGAGCCTTTGTAGTGGGCCAGGTTTTCCGCGACGAAATGAAAGCTGATCGGACGATAACCGCACTTGTGCAACAGCACGCTCATGGTGGTGGGGGTGAACAAGCATGTATGATCGGTATTGTCCTGTTCATGTCCCATTAGGCAGTTCTCCAAGAAATAAAGCAGGTTGTTAGCATTCGGACAGGTTAATACCAGTTTTCCTCGCGGTGCCAGATGGCGTCTGGCGCAGTCGAGCAGTTTTCCTGGACAGGTGAGGTGCTCAATGATCTCACCCGCGACAATCAGATCGAATTTGGCGTCGAGGTTGAAGTCAGTCGCGTCCGCACAGACCACGTTAAACCCCTCCCTCCGCAGGGCTTCGACCTGGTCCTTTTCATAATCCAGTCCCACCAGCGAGGCCGCCCTTTCACGAAGAATGCCGTGCAGCCAGTATTTAGCTTGCCGTGTTGAAAGCGTATGGTTGACGCAACCAATGTCCAGGACCCGCTTGCCTTCAGCAAGTTCAGCAACGAAGGTGGAACGGCGCAGCAGCATAAAAATCAGGTCTTCATTGGGGCTACCCAGATGGCCGGATTCATCCCCAGCCCGGCTTACAGCCTCATTGTAATTAGCCTCCGGGCGCGGGTAATGCAAAACAAAACCAGTGGCGGGAACTGGGCGCATTTCGACACTACCACCGGACCGGCGCGCGGACATTCTTGTCCGCAGCGATGCTCGATGCATAATCACCCAACTCTATGTTCGCCAGTGGGGCCAGCCGCGCCCCGGTTACCTCGTATTCATCCAGGTCATCCCGCAAACGAACGGCTGGCAGCACCTCCCTTTCCGCCTCAGCGCCCTCGTGCCCACAGCTTAGCACCTTTACAACGTTCCATTGGTACCTGAGTTACGTGCCGCGGCGTCCTGCGGCTTTTCGTAACGATGTAACTCCTGTAACTTGTTTAACTTTCCACCTACTTGGCGCCCGGACTCGTCAGCCATCCGCAAGGCTTGGACTGGCGTCCTGATAGCAAAGGCATAGCAGGGGGATAGCAAGGGGAAAGCAGGGGGAGACATCTCCCCCTGCTTTCCCCTTGCTATCCCCCTGCTATGCCCTTGCTTGTTAATGCCATTCGGTTGGCTGGATATCGGTCTTTTTGCTGCAATGACTCCTATCCATGCCCACACAGAGTGGCCGGAACGCTGCCTGCGGGAGGTTCCGGAGTTTAGCCCGAACAATGCACATCCTCCGGAGCGCCGGTCTCCGACCCGGCGCCTCCCAGCCATTTGGCCAACGCCGGGTCGGAGACCGGCACTCCGCGTCTGTCGGCGTTCCGTGCTGGGTAGAATATTCGGGTTAGGCCGGAGTGGAAGAGCAGCGCTGTTGGTAGCGAATCTGCTGTATCGCAGGTTTGCAACCTCCAGGCGCCGGGCATGGTTCGCACGCCCAGCAGAGTGCGACTCTGCGATACGGCAGATTGCAAATCCCCGCTACCTGTTCGGGCGCCCCCCAAGGACTCGCGGATGCGCCCACGGGCGTGGCATTGAAAAAAACAACGAGATAAAGTGCTTGCGTTCAACGCAGGGGGGGGTATCCCGCTCGATTAAGTGGATTGCCACCAAGAACGCTACCAAATGCAGAGACCCTTATGAAGAACCCAATCACTTCGACAATCATCATCCTGCTGCTGGCAGGTTCCAGCGTCCCCGCTGCCACGCACTACGTCTCACCAGGCAGCACGAACCCGACGCCCCCCTACACGTCCTGGGCCACGGCCGCCACTAACATCCAGGATGCCCTGAACGTGGCCGCTGCAAGAGACGCGGTCCTGGTGACCAACGGGGTATATCCGGGCGGCGTTTCAGTGACCAACGCGCTGGCGCTGCTGAGCGTCAATGGCCCGGAGTTCACGACAATCAATGCACACGCGGCTTTCGGCGTGAACTGCGTTTCCCTGGCCGAGGGCGCGAGCCTGACTGGCTTCACCCTGACCAATGGGTACGGCTACGACCCTCTCGGCGGTGGAGTGGCGTGTGCATCCCCAAACGCGTTTCTCACCAACTGTATCATCGTGGGAAACTTGGGTGGCGGAGCACTTGGGGGCACGCTCTACGATTGCACGCTGGCCAGCAACAACATGGGTGGTGCGTCTCATAGCACGCTGTACAACTGCACGCTGAGAGGCAATTTTGGCCCGGCAACTGGCGCGGCAGCCTATTGCACGCTCTACAACTGCATGCTAACCGGCAGCGACAGCACCGCTGCGTTTCAAACCACGCTCTACAACTGCACGCTGACCCAGAACTCTGGATTCAATGGGGGGCGGCGTTAATTCTTGTACGCTTTACAACTGTAACTTAATCGGCAACACGTCATATCACGGCGGCGGGGCGCTGAATTGCACGCTTTACAACTGCATGCTCAGCGGAAACTCGACATGGGGTATGGGAGGCGCGGCGTATGGCAGCACGCTCTCCAACTGCACGCTGGCCGGCAACAGCGTTGGAGCCTATGCGAGCACGTTGTTTAACTGCATCGCTTATTCCAACACGAATGGGAACTACGACACGTCGAGCAAGCTGAGTTACTGTGCTACCACGCCTTTGCCCACCAGCGGTGTCGGCAACATCATCAGCAACCCTTTGTTCGTGGATTCTGCCAACGGCAATCTGCGCCTCCAATCCAACTCCCCGTGCATCAATGCCGGGAACAACGCCTACGTGACTACCGCTACCGACCTTGACGGCCGGCCGCGCATTGTCGGCGGCACGGTGGATATGGGAGCTTACGAGTTCCAGCCGGGCGTCAGTGGCGTCTTCCTCGGCTGGTTGCAGCAATACGGCCAGCCCACTGACGGCTCGGCGGACTACGCCGACCCGGACCACGACGGTCTGAACAACTGGCAGGAATGGGTTTGCATTACCAATCCCACCAACGCGCTGTCGGTGCTGCGCATGGTTTCAGCCCTACCCACCAGCACGAACGTAACGGTGAGTTGGCAGAGCGCCGCCGCAGTGAACTACTTCGTGGAGCGGAGTGGGGATCTGGGATCGCCGTTCACGCTCTTGGGCACGAACATCCTCGGGCACGCGGACACCACGAGCTACACCGACACCAACGCCACCGGGGCAGGACTGTTCTTCTACCGGGTAGGCGCTAAGCCGTAACCTGCCAATGGGAATTCAACGCAAAGGCTTGGAGCAGCGGAGCCGCAACCAAAATGGGAGCGCCCCTTGAACCGCAGAGACGCGATGAGCGCGGAGAAGACAGCGGGAGTGAAGATCTTGCTCGAAATGCACGATTCTGGCTTTTTGCACTGCAAATTGGCAAAGACGCAAGCTGACAACAAAAGCCGAGTAGCGCAGAGTACTGGCGGGGGTGCAGGACGAATTTCTTTAAGGAAGGCCCGATGTAGTTCTGGGTACGCCCCTGAGACGCCGAAGGCCTGAAAGTAACGGCGTCTCCCCCCACGCCCGCAGAGTAGAGACTATTTGAAGATGTATATGTTTCCCATCTACCAAAGGCGCCCCGATCCTGCCCTATCGCGGCTGTTGCAGAAATCTGTCCTGCGCCCAACTCCCGGGCTGCAGACCTCTTTCGGCTTGTTCCCCGGCGCGTGAGTATTAGAGTTCCGTTCGTGAATGCGCAATCGCGACTGGACGTAATGCTTTCGTCGCGAGTCAGCCCAGCATCCGTGCCACCTATGAAAAATCCCCGATACGCCATGCCAGCCCCGCTGGCCTCAGCCCTTGCCAGGACAAACGCCCGCTTGAGCCGCAAACCAACTTCGCTCCTGCTCACTTTGCTCGCCCTATCGTTCCAGCCGGTTTTCGGCGCTTCGGTTGGCACCAGCTTCACTTACCAAGGCCGCCTGAGTGACGGCACCGATGCGGCCACTGGGCTCTACGACCTGGCCTTCAGCCTTTGGAATGCCGCCACGGGCGCCGCGCAGGTCGGCCACACGCTCACCAACGCCGCGGTGGGCGTAACCAATGGTCTTTTTACGGTATCGGTCGATTTCGGCTCCGGCGTCTTCGACGGCACCGCACGGTGGTTGGAGGTGGGGGTACGCACACATGGCAGCGGTTCCTTCGTCACCCTCTTCCCTCGCCAGGCACTCGCGGCGACACCCTATGCCCAATACGCCCCGAGTGCCGGGGCAGCGGCGCAGGCCTCGGCGGTAACCACCGATGTGTGGACAAATGCGATGGCGCGCATGAGTGGCCAATCGGGAACCAACATCACGCTATACAGCAGCACTCTGGCCGATGCGGTGCTCCCGGCTTTCGCCTACGTGACCAATGGTGCGGGACAGACCAACTGGCTTTCCGTTGGCACTCTTACCTATGAAAACCTTGGGGGGACGTCGAGTGGCGGTGGTCTCATGGATACTAACTACACGGGCTTAGTAATGTCGAATGGACCGTATAAACGCAATGCCCGGTTGGCAGTTTTTGCCTCGTGACACGAATGGCAACTGTGAGTTCATCATTGGGGATTACTTCGACACGGCGGTCTACGGCGAATACACCACTGCCGGTTTCACCCGGGACTGTAAGGCCCGAGCGCGGTTCTTACTTGGCACGGGCGGTGGACTGGACTTGCGGGGCAAGCTGGTCTTGGAGCGGACAACCATTGCTCGCGGCACGGCGACGGTCGCGCTGGATTTCGATAGTTCCCAGTGTATTGACATTGCACCAACAGCCACGGCGGTAAGCTTTTTCACGACAAACACCAGTGGCACAATCACTGGGGCCGGCACAAGGTATGAGCAACGGGTCTTCACTACAAGCAAAGAAAACCACGTGCTCGCACGTGGTCAGAAAAGGAGCTATGCTGTAAAAAGCACATATGTCGAGGCGCGCCGATCTGGAAGCCGAGTGAATCTTCCACCTGTCCGATCTGGTGAGCTTCGCAACAAGAAGCGGTCCGACTGCGCGCAGGAGTTTCACTTTTGAGCATTTTGCCATATGCAACGAGGACTGTTCTCGGCCTCTTACAGAGGCCACTTTTCAATACCACGCCCTTTGGGCGTGGATCTTTATTCTGCGTGGGGGCGGGGCGGGCTTTGGCGCGACGTGGCCGAGGAGCTGGTCCTGGTTCAGCACCGCGCCGACGACTTCGGTCTTCGCTGTTCATGCTTGATTGCGGTGACGAAGCGTGAGGACATTCGACCGAAATGTCCGGCCCAAATCAAGGTGGAGCCGCGCTAGCGGGGTTCTGCGCCTCTGGCTGAGTTAAGGAGCAAGTTACTGCCCCGTTATCCTGTAAAAGGCCTGAGAAGCCTTTCCTGGCACGGTCAAACTGAACCCACCTCCCGGGACCTCGTTGGTCTGGACCGTAACCCAGATAGTGGGGGGGGCCAAACTCGTAGTCGCCCAGACCACGACCCTCCCGGCAACGTCTGTGTATCCGCTGAGAATGAATCCCACGCTGGCGGGGTTTGCTTTGAAGCCAGTGATGGTGAGGTCGGGCGGAGTCGCCAAGCTAAAGTTGAAATTGGCCACGTTGGAGGAATTAATCGTGACCACCTGGTCGGCCGACGTAATGCAATCGGGTGCAGCGGCGCATAGATACCAGGTCCCGTTGAAGGTGGGCAGAGTGTAGTTGCCGCTGGAATCGGAGACGGCGGACCCGACCGCGTTGGCGGAGGCGTTGGGGGTGGAGGAGAAATAGACGGTGCTTCCCGCCAGCCCGAAACCGTTTGGATTCATGACCGTGCCAGAGATGCTCCAAGGCGGGGTGTGATAGTTGACAAACTCAGCGCTGTCAGGCGCACAGAAACCGACGTTGAAGGTCAGGGTGATGGTGTTACCACTGAAATACACGCCGGTGCCCGACATCGAGCTGTTAAATGTTCCGGTAAGCCCCTGGTCGATCTCCACCAGATAATTCATGTTGGCAGTCGAGCCCGCTTCGGCCGCGGTCAGCTCGATGCGCACTCGGTTGGTTAGGTATCCGATTGTCCCCGGGAAACCGCCGGGACCAAAGCCGTTTACCCACAGAAGACAGGGGTAGTCACTCGACAGACTCGACAATCTGACCAGCGTGCCCAACGCAGCGCCCCACAATCCACCGTCGCCACCTTGATTTAGTTCGACCCCGCCCCACGCCACGCAGTCGAAAAGGGGGGTCGCTTTTGTGTACATGACCAGGACGTCAAAAACGACCCTGTCGCCCACATTCAGGCCCGCGCCGCTGAACGACGTCACCCCGTTGGCGGGGCTGACTGGGCCGCTCCCCGAACCAACCGTTGTCGTGCTGAAGTCCAAATAGTTGGTCTGGATAAAAGTCAGGAGGACCGGCGGCGTACTGGTGATGGAACCGTAAGGGGCTGTCACCACCACCTGGTACGCCATTAGCCGATTGGTTGTCAGGCTGGAAATCGTCAGGGTGGGGGTGGAGGAGCCGCTGACCTGGGGGCCATCAACCAAGTTCGTGAAGGGTCCGCTCTCCGGCCCGGCCTGCCATTGGTAGCCGGTTCCCGCTGCGGTCACACTGAACGAGACCGTTTGGCCGGCCACTGCGCCTTGGGAAGCGGGCGGAGTCGTGATGGCCGGGAGGAATTGCATGGTCAGGGTAGCCGGCGGAGCGCTGGTGACAGAGCCGCTGGTGTTGGCCACGATCACGACATAGTCAAGTGCCCAATTGGTTGTCACGTTGGAGATCGTCAAGATGTTGCTCGTAGCTCCCGAAATCTGGTCGCTATTGACCAGGTTCGTGTAAATCCCGCTGCCCACCGCCCCGGCCTGCCATTGATAGGTGGGAGGAGTGGCACTTCCGGCATACACGTTAAAAGAGGCATTTTGGCCAGGAATCGCGGATTGCGAAGCAGGTGGACTCAGAATGGGCGCTGAGACGTCGAATAAGCTCGCATAAGGCGCGACGCCGACGACGGTCAATGCGATCACGGTGTCCACGGTGTTCCAGGTGTTGGTGCCTTGCAGGTTCAGACGCACGCCGGCACTGTTCTGAATCAAGGTGACCGGCTGGCCATTGGCCAGGAGCTGGGCGGAAGCGAAGATCTTGCGGTCGGCCGGCGGCGGCAGGATGAGCATGTTGCCAATCGGCGGCGTCAGCACATGAATATATTCGTAAGCATTGTCAATGGACCGCGTCGCAACTCCCCCCCACGGGAGGCTATCGATGGTCGCGCCGGCAGGTGTAACGTAAGCCGTGCTGGCGTGGGTATTCGTGATGGAACGGCCGACGGCGGCGATATAGGCGCCGACGGTCCGCATCGTGGTCAGCACGCCCGGTTCCCACCCGCCGCCCGGATAGATGCCCGCGGCCCAGGCAGGGCCTCCGGCGGAATTGCTCACACCCGCCATCAGCGCCGTGTAGCGGAAAATCGCCGCAGGTGGGTATTTGGCTGCGTTTGGCCCCGTGACAGGCACTGAAGTCCACCAAGTGCTCCCCATCACGAGCGCACTGGGTAAAGCCGGCGCCGGCCAGGCATTGGTGCCAGCGGCGTAAAACCAATTGTTTTCAACGTCGCCGTAGTCGTAGTGAATATCGCTGGGGCCGTTTCGAATGAGGACAAGGTTGGGACTGGAGGCCCTGATGGTACTGAGTAGCTGGGTGTCGGCCACATCACCGTCAAAATACAAGCCTTCAATGTCATTCCCATAATAGGAGATCAATTCTCCGTAAAGGTCGTTTATAAAGCTGTTCCAGGTGGTAGAATTGAACCTCGAACCCCAGCCGGTGGCGGTTTGCTCAGCGGGGCTCAGAGTATAGCCCTCATTCGCCTGCGTGTAGAGCAGAACCTTCATGCCTTTGGCCTTTACGGCGGTAATCATGTCGCGCACCATGTCTCGCCGCGAAGTGTGCCCTTGCAGCCAGCGGTCCATTGCAGGGCTGGGCCACAGGCAATTCATATTGTTATGCCAGGCGGTAAAGAGGACATACTGGACTCCCATGGAAGCCAGGTCGTTGGCAAAGCCGGCGGCATCGAACCGGTTGGCCAGGTCATCCAGCCCCGCCGGCAACGAGCCATCCGAGTTCCTCGTTGCCGTGTAGTAAACGGGCTGGTTCGTACTAATCCAGACATAATGGACGAAGAAGCCATACTTCATTTTTGGGAAGTCCTGCAGGCCCGGTTCCTGGGCAAAAATCTGGCCGACGGAAAGGAGGGCCAATGCAGTGGCGAGGAGGTATCGACAGCTTGCGGTGAGGTGCATATTTAGTTGGGTCCGTGTGCTCATCTAGTGAAAGGGATCGATCGTGGTTCCGCGGCGGCTAGAAGCAGGTTGATCTTCAAGCCGCCAGGCTTGGCAGCAATTCTGAGCCTGCCGGTCATTTGCGGAGTTCCCAATGCCAGATCCCGATAAACCGGCGCCAATCCCAGGAGCGACCGGAGGCGCAAGTTGCGGGCGAGCGTCATCCAAGTCGACTCTTGGAAATACTGATAGAAGGCCTCAATCCTGGTGAAGTATTGACGGAACGCGGCGAGCAGTTCCATCTCGCCCGGCTCGTAGATATGAAATCGGTTCTCGGGATTCGGCCCGCCGCGTCTTCGATACGGAACTGAGATCAGAGCCCGGCCCTCCGGCTTCAGGCAGCGGTGGATTTCACCTACCGCTCTTCGATAGTCTTCGAGGTGTTCCAGGACTTCCAAGCAGACAATCACGGAGAACGATCGGCCCGGAAACGGCATGGCCTGCGCGTCCCCTTGGAACAAGGCCGCGCGTTCTTGAAGGCGGCTGAGTGTCAGTTCGCAGGCGCTGGCATCGCACTCCAAACCCGTATATTCTTTACAGCGCCCCAGGACTATCCGACTGAAAGAGCCCGTCCCGGTGCCCACTTCCAAGACCGAGTCCTCAGGGCAGAGGCGCGCTAGGACAAAGTCGTACCGTTGCTGATGCAGTGCCACCTGGAGTCGATCCTCTGACTGCTCAAGATCCAGACGTTCGACAGCAATGTTGCGTGCGGAGCTCATTGGGCTGCCGCTCGTGCAACGCACCCAGGTCTAAGAGCCTGTTTGAAAACGACCATTGAGACCCGTTGCGGCAGGTTTGGTGTCCCGCCTTTAGGCGGTTTCTGCGCGGCGCCGCCTAAAGGCGGGACTCCAAACCGAACTTTCAAACAGGCTCTAACACCTTCTTGAGCCGGGTCAATGCCTCGCGAGGAGCGCTCGTCACGCCGAGGTCGATGTTTCTTTTTCATCAGCACTTGGTCTAACTAGAAGCCTCTGCTGGGAGCAACCCGGTCGCAAGCCGAAACGTCAGCCAAGAGCGGCAGTTGCCATGAGTGGGAGAGGAAGGCTGATAGGGCGCGCCACTCCGCGCGCGCCGTTCCCAAGGCGCCTGCGAGCAAACGGCGCGCACGGAGTGACGCGCCCAACCTTGCGACCTATCTCCATAAAGATTGCTGCCCGATTGGCCCAAATCCTCGCCTTAGCGAATAGCGACGAAAAAAAGGCGAGGTGCTGCTCCCGAACGGCTTTCGCTTTCCGCACGACTGCTCAAAATCCGCGCCTTAACCGTCAAAAACCAGCGCAACTCATTTATCTAGAGACACTTCCCCCATCCCGCATTCTATAGTGCGGACGAGCATGACCCATTGCTGGCGGCCCTCTAACCACCTCGCCTCCCAACTCATTCTTCACCTCGTCGTGCGTATGTTCCACCGTCCCGGCCTTCTCCCGCTGCCACTCCAATAAACGCCCCCCCTCGGTCCGCTCGTTAGTGATCACCGCATGAAAGTGCCGGTCGGTGCCGTCCTCTTCGGCTTCGCCGAAGGTCTTCCATTCGGTTTCCCCAACCTTCCTGATCGCTTCACCCAACGGCTCACTCATCACGGCGCTGACGGCAAAACCGATGCGCCCGCCCGGTTCCTTTTCCCGATCCGGATGCTTCAACCACTCCAGCAAGTCATGCTCGTGACAGGCCGAATCGCCCCGGAAATACCGCCGGGTGACCGTCTCGGGCAAGGCCGCAAAGGCCAGCTTGGCGCAGGTTAAAGGGTCCTGCTTGGCCGGCACATTGCCGTCCCGAAACTCATCGGCTAACACCAGATCGGCTTCGGCCCACACCGCCACCATCGGTTGGTAGCCGCGCCCCTCCTCATAATGCCAATAGGCGGCCTCCTTGTGGCTCTCGATAATCGTCGCATCCTGATCCACGGTGGCAATCCGTTGCGCTTGGCCCGCTTGGCGGTAGAGCTTGGCAATCCGGCGCACCAACCCGCTCTGCACCTGCTGCAAAGCGGCCACGGGCTCGCTCGAGGGAAAAATGAAACTCTTCTGGTCTTCTCGTCTGGGCCGCAGCTTCTCCAGTTTCTTGTCGTGGAAACGTTCCAGAAACTCCCGCACGGCGGTGGCTTTGGGCGGGCGGTAGCCCAGGCCCCGTTCCAGGCAGGGGTCCCCCGCCAGCAGATGCATGTCCTCGGGGCATTCCCCCCCGACGGTCTGCAGCAGGGAGATCGCCTCGATCAACTGCCCCTCGGAGAAGCCCCGCTGGCGTTTACGCAGAGATAAATTGGCGGCAACCAGAGCGGGCAGGCCCAGGGAGCGGAAAGCGCGAGAGACGCTCAGCAGGCCGGCGTGGGGACTGGTGGCCTCCAACAAAGGCCGCGGGTCCAAGACGAAAGGCGTCTTGTGAAGCAGCGGCAAGCGGGCAGACATGGAAATGACCTATATTATATCTATAGGTCATTATCAACGAAAAACATGAAAAAACACACGCCGCTGCACCTTTTGCGGAGGCAGGACAGAATAAGGCGAGGATCAGGGGGTCTATATGCGATATCCCGGCCGTGCGGAAAGGTGCGCCGGTCGCAGGCCAGACCTGGCGCGTAATCGGCCGCGTGGGCGGGGCGAGAAAGCAAAGGAGAAAGCTTCAAACAAGCCTGCAACAGGCTTGCAACTTGCCTGCAACTTGCCTGCACCTGTGGCGATACTCCGGCACAGCCGCGGAGATGGTCCGGACTCGCACGGAGGCCACAGCCGCGTGGGCCCATCCACGCAGGCCACTTTCGGACTGGTCTTTTGTCAGACGTGGTCTGAGCTCTCCCGAGGAACAGGATAGAGTTTAACTTATAGATCCGAGGTGGATACCATAATCATTTATGTTTACAGGCCTTTCGTAACATTTATGATTGACATATGGCGATTGTAGTCTGGAGATTCCAACCTCTACCTACTTCAGACAGAACCACTCCCGGTGAGTCGAGAATTCGCAGCGAGACCGCAGGTTGGTGGATGCGGAGCCCCAACCTCGGTTGCCATTCTTCTTACATTTATTGGCCTGTCCGGGCCGGACGCGGGCGTTGTGGATTGTGTGTAAA
>Ga0209697_10002272_pt1 | contig 28020 bp, 23 predicted proteins | sample AliMusrvi5mmetaG_FD_184115 | JGI IMG/M metagenome (GOLD analysis project Ga0209697, IMG submission 184115) | Freshwater lake bacterial and archeal communities from Alinen Mustajarvi, Finland, to study Microbial Dark Matter (Phase II) - Alinen... | ecosystem: Environmental > Aquatic > Freshwater... | reverse complement strand
TCAAAAGCCGCGACTTCTTCCGGCGTCGGCACGAGGCCAATCAGATCAAGGTAGATGCGGCGGGCGAGGACGGAGGGGGAAGCGTCGGGGAGGGGAGTCAAGCCGTGAGCTTGCTGCCGCTCGCGGATGAAGGCGTCGATGGGGTTCTGAGCGCCTGCCGCAGGACCTTTCGGCAGTGCGGGCCTCTGCACCGCCTTGAACGGTTCCCAGGCATACTGGGCACGGAAGGAGGCGAAGGCGGATTGCGTCGGGGAGACCGAGGCGAGAGCTGCGGGCGTGGGCTTGTCACCGGCGTCACCGGGGTTGGTGCCGAGAAGTATTTCCGTGAGGTTGGGGACGCCGTCATGGTCGCTGTCTTCGGCTGCGACAAGCTTCAGTCGCGCTCCGAGCGAGGCGTCCCGGTGCTGCTTTTTGAGCGACTCACCCAGCACCCGCAAGCGGTCGCCGAAGGCGTTGTGCGGGAAGTCCTTCAGCGTTTCTGGCGCGCTGTTCTTCGAGGGCAGGTGGCAGAGCGTGCAGGAGGCAAGCTTCTCCGGCAGGAAGTGCCCATAGTAGTTGGCCGCCGCCTTCTTGTTCGCCGGTGTGGCCGGCGCCGCGCTGCTGAAAGCGAGAAGCCAGAGGCTGGTATAAAGCAGGGGGTGCAGGTACTTCACGAATCTCTGATACGGCTGGGGCTGGCATAACCTTGCGTGGAGGGGACCAACCAGGATCTGACCCTCACAATTCGCTCGCCAGCGGTAGCATGATGATAGACAGTTTCCCCTCTCGGCGGGTACGCGTTTTAATGACTCCTCCCGGCCCCGATTTCCTCCCATGATCGCTTACGAATCCCTGCAAAATCATCTTCGCGCAAACACTCACAACTGGCTGGTGACGGGCGGTGCCGGTTTCATTGGCTCCCACCTGGTGGAGAAGCTCCTTTCGCTCGGGCAGCAAGTGGTGGTGCTCGACAACCTCGCCACCGGTAAACGCGAAAACCTTGACGACGCGATTCAGGGCGCGCCCATCGAGCATCGGGGCAAGATCCAATTTGTCAGGGGCGACATCACCGACAAGGGGGTCTGTGGCAGTGCCTGCTTGGGCGTGGATTACGTGCTGCATCAGGCGGGCCTCGGCTCGGTGCCGCGCTCGATCGAACGGCCGGCAGACACGCACGCCGCCAACGTGACCGGTACGCTGAACCTGCTCGTCGCCGCGCGCGACGCAGGTGTGAAGCGCATGGTGTATGCCTCCAGCAGCTCCGTGTACGGGGACGACCCGACCCTGCCGAAAGTGGAAGGCAGGACCGGCCATCCGTTGTCGCCGTACGCGGCGAGCAAGGCGATGTGCGAGACTTACAGCGAGGTGTTTCACCGCTGCTACGGCTTCGAGAGCCTAGGGCTGCGCTACTTCAATGTGTTCGGGCCGCGCCAGGATCCCGAGGGGCCGTACGCGGCGGTGTTGCCCAAGTGGTTGTCCGCTCTAAAGAAGCGCGAGAGCGTCTTCATCAACGGCGATGGCGGCACTTCGCGCGACTTTTGCTATGTAGCCAACGTGGTGCAGGCGAACCTGCTCGCCGCCACCGCGCAACACCCGGAACTGGGCTGTCAGGTGTTCAATGTGGCCCGGGGCGACCGCACCTCCCTCAACGAGTTGTTCGCGGCCATTCGCGAGAGCTTGCAGCAGCGCGATCCGTCCGTGGGCAATCCAGAGCCCGTCTATCGCGAATTCCGCTCCGGCGACATTTTGCATTCTCAGGCCGATATTTCGAGCATCAGCCGCTTGGTGGGCTATGCACCCACCCATGATGTGCGCCAGGGTCTGGCCGAGGCGCTGGATTGGTACTGGGCGCACCTCTGACACAGAGCGGCCGGGTTTGGAAGGGTTGCTGGCACTTCCTCTCTGGGCATGGCAAAAATCCCTCTCACCCACTTCATCGACCATGAGTTACCACATCGCCCGCGCCGGCCAGCAATTAGGCACCTTCACCGAGGAGGAAGTCATCGAAGGCCTCCACAGCGGCGCCATCCTGCCGACCGATGAGCTCTGGACTGAAGGCATGGACGACTGGCAGCCAGTCGAGGAAGTGATCGAGGCGGATGAGGAGGATGAGCCAGTGGAACAGCCGAAAGAACCCATGGTGGCAGAGGCGGCGCCCGAGCCTCTGCGTGCCGTTGATTTCGAAGAAGGCGCGGAGACCCAGGAGGTGGTTCCACTGGTGTCCGTCGCCGGGATTGCTCCCATACCGGCTGATCCCGAGCCCGATAGCCAGCACGCCGAGACTCCCATCGCTGCCGCCCGGCCCATGGTGGTATACCGGGCGGTGGCTCCTTCCCTGCTCCCCGGTCAGTATGGTACGGCGGGCTCGGCGATCACCAGCATGGTGCTGGGCATCCTCAGTCTGGCGACCTGCTTTGTTACGGGTGTGCCAGCCATCATCTGCGGCCATGTGGCGAGAAGCAAAATTCGCAGGTCCGGTGGCGTGTACAGCGGCGACGGGCTCGCGGTGGCAGGGCTGATTCTCGGCTATGTGACTTCCGCTCTGGCCGTACTTTGGATAGGCCTGCTTCTTGCCGGAGTCAGCGTACCGCCGTCCCAGACGCTTCAGGGCTGGAACAAGGAGCGGCACGTGCGCAGCGAAGGCAACGAACTGGCTCGGGCTCTGAAGCGCTACGCAAGCGCCCATGCCAACAACTATCCCTCCTCACTAGAGCTTCTCGTCAGGGAGCATCTCCTTACTCAGCCCCGGCTGGAACAGTTGCAGCGGATCGAACTCGGCCCCCTGTGGAAAGGGCCTGGCGGCTGGCAGTACCTGGGGGCTGGAAAGCCTGACACTGACGCCGCCGACGCGCCCTTGCTGATCAGCCGTGCCGCCGACGGCGACGGCAGGCACTTGGTGATTTACCAGGATGCCACTGCCAGCAAGGCGGAGATTCGCAGCCGCTAGTGCTCGATTGAATGGATAGACAAAGCCCATGGCCCCCGTTTAACGTCGCTCGCTTTCCAACCCAGTTTATTCACACACCCTTATGAAGTCACTCGTCCCCGTTTTCGCCTTTCTCGCCGTCGCAGGCCTTGCCTCCGCAGAGACCAAGGAATTGTTCAATGGCAAGGATCTCACCGGCTGGGAAGGCAAGCCGGAACTGTGGTCAGTGAAGGACGGTTGCATCACCGGCCAGACGCTGCCCGACCCCGCAGCACCCGGCAAGTCCCTGCTCAAGAGCAACACCTTCCTCGTCTGGAAGGGCGAGGTGTCGGACTTTGAGCTGACCTTCAAGTACAAAATCGTCGATGCCAACGGCGAGGCCAAGGGCTTCGGCAACAGCGGCGTGCAGTATCGCAGCAAGGTCGTGGATCCCGCGAATTTCGTGGTCGCAGGCTATCAGGCTGACTTCGAAGTGGGCAAGACCTACAGCGGTATCCTGTATGAGGAAAAGGTCCGAGGCATCCTGGCCAAGCGTGGTCAGAAGGTGGTCATCCACGAAGGCTCGGACCCCAAGAAGCCCACGATTGAAGTCACTGGCGAAGTCGGCAAGTCCGACGACATCCAGGCCGCGATCCATCCCGCTGGCTGGAATGACTACAAGATCGTCGCCAAGGGCAATCACCTGCAGCACTTCATCAACGGAATGCAAACCATCGACGTGACCGACGAAACCGCCATCGGCGCCAAGAGCGGCGTGCTCGCCCTGCAAATCCACGCAGGCCCCCCCATGCAGGTCCAGTTCAAAGAACTCAAGCTCACTGAGCTGAAGTAAGGTTCACCAGCATACGCTTTGATTCACGCCAGCGGCGAAGGGGGAACCCTTCGCCGCTTTTTGATTTAAACCCGGATACAGCGCTTCAGCGGCAGCCTGGTTCCAGCAAAGCCCGGGCTGGATGGGACCGGGATCTGCGGAAGATGGGCCCGATCAATCGCCGTGTTTGGGTTAAAAACTTCGCCGCCATCAGCTTTGACCTTGCGGCGTTATGCCAGATAGTGCTGCCATCTCCCGCTATGCAAGTTCAGTGGTTTATCAGGGTCGCAAGAGCGCTGTTTCTGGTGCTCAGCATCTACATGGGTGCGGTCATCGCTCAAGGTCTGGGTGCCGGCCGGATCATGGGCGCGGTCACGGGCGCCGTTCTCGGCGGGCTTGTGGTGCTGGTGGATGCCACGCTCGGTAAATTCAGCGTGCGCCACTTCTCCCATGCGGTGTTTGGCCTTTCCGCCGGTCTGCTGGGCGCCTTTGTGGTCACTCGTTTCGGAGTGCTGCAACTCGGCTGGATCGCCTCGCTTCAGGATGCGGAAAATATCAAGAATGCCATTGAGCTCTGCGTGTATGCCACCCTGGCATTTCTTGGCGTCACTCTGGCCGTGCGCAGCGACCGCGACCAATTCGCCCTGCTCATTCCCTATGTGCGGTTCCGTCGTGATTCATCCGAAGGCGAGCCCATGCTGCTCGACACCAACATCGTCATAGACGGGCGCATCCCGCGCCTGATCCAGACCGGCTTTCTCACCGGCACGCTGGTGGTTCCGCGACTCGTGCTGGATGAACTGCAACGCTTGGCGGACTCCCATGATCCGATCAAGGCCGATCGCGGCAAGCGCGGCCTGCAGGTGATGGAGCAGATGCGGGCCATTCGTGATCTCGATCTCACCATTCACGAGGACAGCGGTCGTGACTCCGTGCCGGTTGACACACGCCTGGTGACGCTGGCCCGCGAACTTAATGCCCGCCTGCTCACCAACGATGAAAATCTGGCGCAGGTGGCGCGCCTGCGCGGCATCCAGGTGCTGAGCCTGAACGAACTCAGCCGCGCCCTCCAGTCCGAACTGGCCCCCGGAGACGTGATCGAGGTGGCTCTGGTCAAGCCCGGCCGCGAGAAGCATCAGGCCGTTGGCTACATGCCCGATGGCGCGATGATCGTGGTGAATCAGGCCGTGACGATGATGGGACAGACCGTGCGGGTTACCATTTCAGGCACCACACAAACCGCGGCTGGCCGGCTGGTCTTCGCGGATGTGAAGGGCTGAGCGGTTCAGTCTCTTGTGACTGACGTGGAAGTGAGATCGCGCCTGCCACGGGCGTATTCGCTTCATGCGCCTCCTCTCGCCTCTCCTCGCCATCTTGGTTTTGCCGGCCTCCGCCCAGGACAACCCGCTGCCTTCCGCCAAGCCCGTGCCGCACATGCAGGTGCTGCCGATGCCGCATTCCATCTCCTCCTTCCAGCTTGATGGCAGGGAGTTGACCGCCAGCCATTACAACTCGGCGGACATGCGGCCTTTCTGGTATCCCATCATGAGTTCCAAGGGCATTTGTCTCACGCGCGTGGGACATCCCCATGATCCGGTCACGCACAGTCACCACAACAGCGTCTGGATCGCGCACAGCAATGTCAATGGCATCGACTTTTGGGGCGACCACGCGAAGGAACAGGGTCGCATCATCACCCAGCACGTGGATCGCTACGACGATGTCGATGAGGCGGCGGTGATGCAGATGACCAATCACTGGGTGCGGGCTTCGGACAACGCCGTGCAACTGATTGAAACCCGGCGCAGCGAGGTGCGCCCCCTCGACGGCACCAGAAGCTGGCTCATGATCATCGATGTCGAGTTCGCCGCGCCCAAAGGCCGGCCCGCCACCTTTGGCCCCAGCTTCTTCGGACTCGTCGCCGTGCGCCTGGCGAAGTCCATCGGCGTTCACGATGGCGGCGGGCGCATCCTCAACAGTGAAGGCCAGGTCAATGAAGAGGAGGTCTTTCGCAAGCCTGCGCGCTGGTGTGACTACAGTGGACGCATCACCAACGACGCCGATGGCTTTGCCGGAATCACACTGATGAACCACCCCGGCAATCCGCAGAACCCCACGGCCTTCCACGTCCGCAACGACGGCTGGATGGGTGCGTGCCTCACTCCGGAGAAAGCCATCGAAGTGACCGATGCTCAGAAACTACGTGTCCGCTATGGCTTGTGGGTGCATGATGGCATGGCAACGCAGGCGCAGAGCGAGGCCCAGTGGCAGGCCTTTGCTGCCCTGCCTCCGGCGGATTTGGCGGCGAAAAAATGAGGTGGCTTTGATTTTCGCAAGCCAAAGAAATGAAGTTTGGAAATCGTCACCGGATGCCCGGCGCCACCTGCGCCTCCTCGAATATTTGAGCCAAAGATGACCTGTCGCCATCGGAATTCATGATACGCTTTCTCACTGTCCACCGCCGCCGTTTGGTGCTCCTTATGGTGGGAGGCCTGGTGCTGCTCGCTCTTCTTTGGAAGGCCTCAACGATCTGGAATCTTAATCCCCGCTATCGTGTCGGGCAGCAGATCGACAGTCTCAACGGCGTGGCCGTGTTCTTTAACGGTGCGGTCGAGCATTGCGCGGAGCGGAACCTGTCTCCCGATGGCTACAACCTGGGCCTCAAGCACCAGTGCGTGGAGTTTGTGAAGCGCTACTACTACGAGTACCTGCACCACAAAATGCCCGATTCGTATGGTCACGCCAGAGAGTTCTTCAATCCAGCCCTTTCGGACGGGGCATACAATCCGCCGCGCGACCTGGTTCAATACACCAACGGCAGCCAGTCAAAACCTCAGCCCGACGACCTGCTTGTGTTCGGACCCACGTTCTTGAATCGGTATGGACATGTTGCCATCGTTGCGACCGTGACCGATGCGGCGGTGCAGATCGTACAGCAGAACCCAGGGCCGTTTGGTCCCTCGCGAGAAGCTCTTGCCGTTCAATTCGACGGTGGCAAGTGGAGGTACCTGAACCGTCGTGTACTGGGCTGGTTGCGCAAGGAGCCGAAGGAGATGGCGCCGCAGGCAAAGGCCGCCAAGGGCCAATGAATCGGAGCATTCGGGTTGAATGTCCCCCGCGGCGGTCAACGCCCCTCACTCGCGCAGTCCAGCCAGAGCTTTGCTCACGCTCGCCGCGACATCTGCCGGAAAGTTGGGCGATCTGGTCTGCTGTTCCAGCCACGCGACCGCCTGCGGGTTGGTAACGCTCTGCAAAGTGTTCAGCACCGCCTGTCGAAAAACGGGGTTGGTATTGCCCACCCGAAAAGCTGCGCTGAGAATGCCTTCCAGCGCTTCAGGCGTGCCAGTGGCACCGAGAGCACGCACGGCGGCATATTGCAGCGGCAGTTCTGCAGCCTCGCTGGCGAGTTGGGCAAGCGCGGTGACGGCATTGGGGTTGTTGACGCCTGCAAGCGCCACCACGACATTGTCCGGTTGTGAGGGAGTGTTTGGCCGCTCCCGATACCTTTCGGCAAGGAACCGCACCGTGTCGTCCGAGGCGAGATGACCGATGACTCCGATGAGTTGCCGGCTCAGGGCCGGTTCATGACAACTCGTTCACGGGGCATTAATTGCCTCCTTGATGAGTGTTGCAACAATCTGGCAGCCTGACATATGCCGGGGAATTGCCCCTGTCCTCTGGCTTCCTGCGCCACTTTGACCGCCTCATTTGTGAGTTAGGGTTATACCCCATAGGAATATCAGCGCCCCTGATCCAGGCTTTCGGTAACCCGCTGGTTGGCCTGGCCGCCAGTTGGAAAATCAACCCAACAAAACCATGAAATACACCCCGCTTGTACTCCTCGCCTTCGCCGCCCTCGTCATTGTCAGTTGTGACCAGCAGAAAGCGGATATCGATACCAAGACTGATGCGACGAAAAAGGCCATCAATGATCGTAAGGAGGCAGTGAACTCCGCCGCCAAGGAGGCGAAAAAGGAAACGGATGTCAAAGCCACGATCGACAAAGCCACGATCGAAGCCAACAAGGAATCCACCCAGGCTCAGCTTGATGCTGACAAAAAGAAGGCAGACGCAGCTGCCGCCGCCGCGAAGGCCAAGGTGGATGCGGAGAAGAAGTAGCCGGGCGGCCAGCCAGATTCCGGCAAGGGCCGAGTCTCAAGCGGTTGGGCGTCGATGGGACGGTATTGAATAATACCGGGCCCACCGTCGCCACGCCGTACCCGGCCGGGAGTGGTTGAAGACAGCTCCAGTCAATCGGGGCGCACGGGCAATGCAAGCCAGCTTGCCTGCAATGCCAGTAGCGGCGTGATATCTTCTTGCGATCCTGGCGATAGTGCCCGAAACCGATTCTGTGCTGTCGGATTCGCCGGGCATTGACGTTGCCCGCCGCGACGTCTTCCGTCTCGTCACCTCGAGCATGAAACGCCTCCTCAAAAAAATGTTGACCATCGTTTTTGGGGCCCTGGGGCTGTTAGTGCTGTTGCTCCTGCTGTTTCAGGGCAGGCTGATCTACTACCCACGCGGCTATGCTGAATCGTTTTTGCGCACGGTGGACGCCGAGCCACTGAGCTTCACGACTTCGCAGGGCCGGCAAGTGGCGTGGTTGACTCCGAAGGTGGCGACGGAGTCGGAGCATGTATGGCTGGTCTTCTGTGGCAATGGCACGGTCGCGCTGGATCTGGAGGGCTATTTTGAGGGTGCTGCGCTTAAGCGGGACCGGTTTGTTCTCTTCGATTACCCGGCATACGGGCAGTGCGAAGGCCGCCCCTCGCCGGGCAGCATTCGCGAATCCATCAAGGCTCTGCTTCCTGCTCTGGCCACGAAACTGGGCACGACGCCGGATGCACTGCGGCCCCGGTTGCGTGTGTTCGGTCATTCGCTCGGCTGTGCCGCCGCTTTGATCGCGATGGAGGAGCATGGCATCCGCCAGGGTCTTCTTGTCGCCCCGTTCACCCGCATGCTCGATCTGGGCCGCCTCGCAGTCGGGTGGCCGCTGAGCCACCTGTTGCTTCATCGGTTTGACAATGTCGCCACCTTGCAGCGATTGAAGGCCGGCAACGGCGCGCGACTCCAGGTTTTTCATGGCACGGATGATGAAGTGATACCTTTTGCCATGGGTGCGGAACTGGCCGCGCGGTTCCCGGGCATGGTGACCTTCGAAGCTGTTTCCGGAGCTAGTCACAACGACATCCTTGACCTGGACCGCACCCGCATCGTCGCGGCCATGGCACGCATGCATTGAGAAGGGGACATCCTGTCCTCTGGCCGGCGATTCTTTCCTTTCGCGCCGCTTGCCCAGGACGTTTTTCCGCGCTTACTCTTGCTCCATGTCCGCCACTGCCCGACTCATTCAACGCGTGCATCCCGCCGATGACGCCATCGTTGCCCTGCGCTCGCTTGCAGCAGGCTCTGTCGCCTCCCTTGATCACCACACCTGGACGGTGACGGAGACGATTCCAGCCAAGCAGAAGTTCGCGGCGCGCGACCTCGCCATTGGCGACCGCATCACCATGTACGGCGTGACGGTGGGTCGCGCGACGAAAGCAATCAGCGCCGGCGGGCTGCTCAGCCAGGGCAATGTATCGCATGACACGGATGCCTTTGCCGGCAAGCAGCGGGAATACGCATGGACAGCGCCCGATGTGTCGAAGTGGGCGGGCCGCGGTTTTGATGGCTTCAAGCGTCCTGATGGTCCTGCGGGAACAGCCAACTACTGGCTGGTGATTCCTCTGGTGTTCTGCGAGAACCGCAACCTGATCTTCATGCGCGAGGCCTTGACGCGCGCGCTGGGTTATCACAAAGCCGGGCCCTACGAAGCCTATGCGGCGGGCTTGGTGGACGCCTGGCAGGCGGGCAACATGGAGGAGGAGTCGCTGGACCTCGTCGATGCCCACCAGCGCAGGCCGCTGTTCGTCAATGTGGATGGCGTGAAGTTTCTGGAGCACGGCCTGGGCTGTGGCGGCACGCGCCAGGATGCCATCGCCCTGTGCGGGCTGCTTGCGGGGTACATCAATCATCCCAACGTGGCCGGTGCCACCGTGCTGAGCCTGGGCTGTCAGCATGCCCAGGTCAGCCTTCTGGAGAGCGAGCTCGCGGCGCGCAACCCGCACTTCCAGAAGCCACTGCAGATCTTTGAGCAGCAGAAGAGCAAGTCTGAGCGCGACATGTTGGCGTCCGCCATCAAGGCGACCTTCTCGGGCATGGCCAAAGCCAACGAGCAGGTGCGCGAGCCCGCCCCGCTCAGTGATCTCATCGTGGGTGTCGAATGTGGCGGCAGCGACGGCTTCTCCGGCCTCTCCGCCAATCCGGTGATCGGCCACACGGCGGACCTGCTGGCGGCACTGGGCGGCGCACCAGTGCTCAGCGAGTTCCCAGAACTGTGCGGCATTGAGCAAAGCCTTAGCGACCGCTGCGTGACGGCGGAACTGGCCGACAAATTCGTGCGCCTGATGCGCAGCTACGAGGGGGCTGCGCAGGCCTGCGGCTCCGGCTTCGATGCGAATCCCTCGCCCGGCAACATCCGCGACGGTCTGATCACCGATGCCATCAAGTCCGCAGGAGCAGCGACCAAGGGCGGCACCTCGCCCATTGTGGATGTGCTCGACTACCCGGAAACGATCCGCAAGCACGGCGGGCTGTCCCTGTATTGCACGCCGGGCAACGATGTGGAAAGCACCACCGCGCTGGCGGGCGGAGGCTGCACCCTGATGCTGTTCTCCACCGGCCTGGGAACCCCCACCGGCAATCCAATCTGCCCCACTCTCAAGGTGGCGACCAACATCGAACTTGCCATCCGCATGGCCGACATCATCGACTTCGACACCGGCGGCGTGATCACTGGCGATGCCAGCGTGGCGCAACTGGGCGAGGACCTCCTTGATTTGAGCATCGAAGTCGCCAGCGGCCGCATAGTGCCAAAGGCAGTCGCCCTGGGCCAGGATGATTTCCTGCCCTGGAAACGCGGCGTGTCACTGTGATTTGATTGCTTGAAACCCGCCTCCCGAAACCGTACATCGCTCTTCCATGAAAGCCCTGACCCTTGTTGCTCCTTCGACGTTTGAATTTGGCGAAGCTGCCGCGCCGCAGCCCGGTGCCGGTGAAGTTCTCGTGAGTGTGCGCGCCTGCGGTATCTGCGGCAGCGATCTTCATGGGATGGACGGCCGCAGCGGCCGCCGCATTCCGCCGATCATCATGGGCCATGAAGCGGCCGGCGAAATCACCGCCCTGGGCTCGGGGGTGACGGAATGGAAACTCGGCGAGCGCGTGACCTTCGACTCCACCGAATACTGCGGCGAGTGTGACAAGTGCCGCAGCGGCTACATCAATCTGTGCACCAGCCGCAAGGTGCTGGGCGTGTCCTGCGCCGACTTCCGTCGGCATGGCTGTTTCGCCGAAAGCGTGGTGCTGCCCACGCGGATCCTGTATCGTCTCCCTGCGGATCTGCCATACGAGAAGGCCGCCTTTGCCGAGCCCGTCTCCATCGCGTTGCACGCGGTGAACCTGGCTGAAGGCGTGGAGGTGGGTGAAGCCTTTGCCCCGCCGCCAGCCAGCCCTCCCGCCCGCGGCAGCGCGGTTGTGGTAGGGGCGGGATTGATCGGGCTGCTGGTCATCCAGGCGCTCAAGGCCCGTGGCTGGGAACGCGTGGTGGCCATCGACCTCGATGACTCGCGCCTGGAGCTGTCCAAGAAGCTCGGTGCGGAAGCTGCCTTCAATGCCAAGACCGAAGGGCTTGCGCAGATCTTGCGCGCCCATTTCGGCGGCGACGGTGCGGATTGCAGCTTCGAAGTGGTGGGCGCAGGTGCGCCGATTGATCTCGCCATCCGCAGCGTGCGCAAGGGCGGTCAGGTCGTGCTGGTGGGCAACCTTCAGCCCAACGTGCCGTTCCCACTCCAGGAGGTCGTCACGCGCCAGCTTACGTTGAAAGGTTCCTGTTCCTGCGCGGGCGAGTACCCTGAAGCCATTCGCCGGATTGAGGACGGCAGCATCCAGGTGGGCCCGCTTCTCAGCATCATGGCTCCGCTCGAAGAAGGGGCGCAATGGTTCCACAAGGCCACCCAGCCAGGCAACGGCCTGCTCAAGGTGGTGCTCACGCCCTGAGTTTCGCAACCCGCCGAAAGACATGGCCTTGCCGTGCCGAATGATTAGACACGTTTGCCGCCTATGATCATGTCACGCTTTCTTCTTGTTCTGCTCGCCCTCGGTGGCACGGCCTTTGCCGGTCTCCCTTCCAGTTTGGACGCCCTGCGCGCCGTGGCCAAGGAAGGCCAGGGCAATGTCGCGGCCAGCAGTGCCTGGAAGCAGGTCGCCCAGGCGAAGGCGGATGAACTGCCCCTGCTGCTCGCAGCAATGGATGGCGCCAATCCGTTGGCGGAGAACTGGCTGCGCGCCGCCATCGGCTCGATTGAGGAGCGCGACCCCAAGGCGCTGCCCCTGGCCGCCCTGACCAAGTTCGTCCAGGACACCAAGCATTCGCCCAATGGCCGCGCCGTGGCCTTCGACATCCTGTTGCGCCGTGCGCCCGAGGGGGCAGCGAAGCTGACACCACAACTCATCGAGGACCCCAGTCCCCAGCTGCGCCGCCATCCCGTGGCCAAACTGACTGAGCAAGGCGAAGCGCTGCTGGCCAAGGGCGACAAGGAAGCCTCCGCCGGACTCTTCCAGCAGGCGCTCGACAGCGCTCGCGATGAAGATCAGATCAAGCCCCTGGCGAAGCATCTGCGCGAGCTGAGCAAGCCCGTCGATCTGCCCAAGCACTTTGGCTTCCTCATGCATTGGAAGATGATCGCCCCCTTCAACAATGCGGACCGCAAGGGCTTCGATGAAGTGTATCCGCCGGAGCAGAAACTGGACCTGGCCGCCAGCTACCCCGGCAAGGGTGAGCAGGCCGTCTGGAAAGACTTCACCAGCACGGATGACTACGGCAAAATTGATTTCAACAAGCCCTTCGGCATGCTCAAGGAAGTGGTCGGCTATGCCACCACCGAGTTCACTTCCGGCAGGGCTCGCGACGCCGAGATCCGCATCGGCTGCAAGAACGGCTGGAAGATCTGGCTCAATGGCGAACTGGTGTTTGGCCGCGACGAATACCATCGCGGCGCGAAGCTCGACCAGTACAAGATTCCCTGCCATCTCAAGGCCGGCAACAACACCCTGCTGGTGAAGTGCTGCCAGAACGAGCAGAAGGAAACCTGGACCGTGGAGTGGGAATTCCAGCTCCGTATCTGCGACGCTACCGGCACGGCGATTTTGGCGGCGAAATGAGAAGGCGCGAGGGGTGGGGGAAAAGGGGCAATCCCCTCAATCGCCCGCCCTGTTTTGTACCTTTCACTCCTTACTAGGCACTTAGCACTTAACACTTCGAACTTCTTATGTTCCTCCGCTCCCTCTTCACCCTGGGCATTTTGGCAGCCGCAGCCGCACCCCTCCACGCCGACTGGTTGCAATTCCGCGGCCCGAACGGTTCGGCTGTCTCCTCCGAATCCAAAATTCCAGCGGACACTCTCAAAGTGGCCTGGAGCGCTGATCTGCCAGGGCGCGGGCTGGCCGCGCCGATCATTGTCGGAGACAAGGTGTTCGTCACCTGCGGCAGCGGACCGGACCAGGGCACGCTGCACGTGATCTGCTATAGCGCGAGCGACGGCCACAGACTCTGGGAGCGTGTCATGCGCGCCACCGGCCGCACCATGACCCAGGGCAAGACCGGTGTGGCAGCAGCCACGCCTTGCAGCGACGGCAAGCACGTGTTCGCGCTCTACTCATCGAACGATCTGTTCGCCTTCGATCTGGACGGCAACCTCCTCTGGCTGCGTGGACTCACCTTCGACTATGCCAATGCCAGCAACAGCCTCGGCATGGCGCAGTCACCCATCGTCGTGGGCGACACCTTGATCGTGCAGAGCGAGAACGACAGCGAATCCTTCGCCGCAGGCATCGACATCGCCACCGGCATGAACCGCTGGAAGATCGACCGCCCGAAGGCCGCGAATTGGAGCAGCGCCTTGGTCTGGAACGGTCACGGCGCTGAGGCCGTGGCGCTGCAATCCAGCAAAGGCATTTCCGGCATTGATGCGCATACCGGCAAGGAACTCTGGAAGTACTCGGATAGTGCCAGCACCATTCCCTCCAGCGCACTTGGTGCGGACGCAATTTACGCCGTGTCCAGTGGCATCACCGCCCTGGTTCCCGAAGCAGGTGCCGTGAGCCAGCTCTGGCGCAATGAAAAGCTCCGCCCCGGCACCGCGAGCCCCATCGTGGTGGGCGGCAATCTGTTCGTCATCAACAATGCCGGCGTGCTCTTGAAGGCCGATACCAAGACCGGTGCCGACGACTCGAAATTCAAGCTGCGTCTCAAAGGGCCGTTCAGCGGCTCACCCGTGGCGATTGGCTCGAAGCTCTACATCGTCAGCGAGCGCGGCGTCTTCCAGGCGATCGACACCAGCGCCCCCGAAGGCAAGGTCCAGCAGGAGATCGAACTCGCCGCCGCCGGCACCAAGGAGCTCGTGCTTTGCACGCCCGCGATCGCGGGCGGCGCGGTGTATGTGCGCAGCGACGGCAAGCTGTGGAAGATTGATTGAGGGCTCGAGATCGGGTTATCGGTCCCAGGCGTGAGCGCTGCTTTTTCGAAGCGATGACGCGCGGGACCGTTTAGCCTGCCTGGTGGCCGGACCCTTATAAAATGGGGCGACGCATGTCAGCCGTTGTCGATGGCATGCCCGATGCCCTTGCTAAGCCCGATTGCCTCAGGCAAATTCCAGGGAGTCAATAGCAAGATCGGCAGCCCCGCCAGGATTGTGCGCAGTACGAACCCCGGCAGTGTAGTGACCATGCTCCAGTGGCTCTCAGCAATCCGATGCTTGGTGGTGGGCCCGATTGGGAAATCGAGGTGGTGTATTGCGATTAACTTAGGAGGTCGAATTACGCTAATAAGCGGACTCAGGTCCAGTTGAATCTCAAGAATACAGTGTTACTTGTGCGCCTCGGATCACAACCATCCCTGGCCGACGAGAGCCGGCCAGGGCGGGCAAAGTGTTTTGAGGCGTTTGCTGAATGCGCCTCTTCGTTTCACCCCCGTTTTTCACCAGGCCAACCCGCAATGAATACGACCATAAAGAGGAAAATGCTTTGCCGTCTGACGTTCGGCGTTTCGCTGATGTTTCTTGCGCCCTGTGCCATAGCCGCTCCGGTGAGCTGGACGGGCAATGGGGACGGTGTTAACTGGAGCAGTGCAGGGAACTGGAGTGGCAGCACGCTGCCCCAGACGGGGGATGATGTGACCATCGGCGTGGTCGCTGGGAATCCGACAATTCAGTTCACTACCGCTGCCGGCACGGTCCAGATCAACAGTCTGAACACCAGCGAGCCGATGAACTTTACGGGCGGCATCCTGCAAATTGCCGCCGCGTTCCAGACTTCAAAAAACATCACACTGTCCGGGGGTACGATCAAAGGGGGCGCTATCACGGCGACTGGCACCGGGACGCTGTCGTTGCCCATCAGTGCCAGCGGTACTTTGGACGGGGTGACGCTGAACAACGATTTCACCGTGTCGCGCAACGCCACTTTGTACGTGAAGAACGGTCTGACCCTGGGCCATGCGCGGCTGCTGTTGGGCAGCGATCTCGGCGGTTACACGCAAAGCATTGTCTTTCAGGGCACGCAGATGCTGGGGGGCACGGGCGAGGTGGTGTTTGGCGGATTGTCCAGCCTCAACTATGCATACTCGCAGGGCAACGGCAGCCTGCCCGGTGCGGCGGTGCTTACGATAGCTTCGGGCATCACGGTGCATGGAACCCTTGGCGGCAATGTGGGTGGCTATTACCAGTATGACTCAGTGATCAACCAGGGGGCTGTCAGTGCGGACACGGCGGGGCAGTTGATCACCATTAGCAATGGCTTCACCAACCAAGGCACCGTTTCCGCTCCGGCGGGTACGATCACCCTCAATGGCGCATGGACCAGCAGCGGCACGATCAGCGCCAGCGCTAGCGCTACGCTGAACCTGGGCGGCGGCAGCAATGCGTGGAGCAATACCGGGACGATCACGGCCACCGCCGGGACGGTCAACCTGGGAGGAGTTTTCACCCTCGCGAGTTTGGGGACCTTCAACCGTACGGGCAGCACGGTGAACCTCACGGGAACCATGGATCTGGCGGGCGGCACGCTGGCGCTCACGGTGGCGACCGGCTCATGGAACCTTCTGGGCGGGACAATCAAGGGAGGCACGATCACGGCCACGGGCGGAGCGGGTTTGTTGTTTCCGGTCAACGGCACCGGTACCCTGGACGGAGTAACTTTGGGCAGTGACCTTACCCTGATTCGAGGTGTGGCACTTTTTGTAAAGAACGGCCTGACGTTGGCCAGTGCCCGGTTGATTTTGAGCAGCGACCTCAACGGCTCGGCACAGTCCCTTGTTTTCCTGGGCAGCCAGATGCTGGGGGGCACGGGCGAAGTGGTGTTTGGCGGGTCGTCCGGCAACAACTTTTTGGTCGCGCGGGGCGACAGCACGCCAGAGGGGGCTGCGGTGCTGACGATCGGGGCGGGAATCACAGTGCATGGCACCCAGAGCGGCAATGTGCAAGGTGCTTACTCGTATGACTCGGTGATCAACCGGGGGATCATCAGCGCGGACACGGCAGGCCAGATGATCACCATCGGCATCGGTTCCGACCACTTCATCAACCAAGGAACGGTTTCAGCGCCATCGGGCATGCTCAACCTCACCAGTGCCAGTTGGACCAGCAGCGAAGGGACCCTGGCGGTGTCTTCCACCGGCGTGCTCAATTTGGGAGGAGGTTTCACCTACAGCGATATGGGAGTGCTCAAGCGCACGGGCGGTACTTTGAACATCACGGGAATACTGGACAACACCGGCAGCACGCTGGCGCTTACGGCGGCGACCGGCTCATGGAACCTTGTGGCCGGGACGATCAAGGGCGGCACGATCACGGCCACGGGTGGGGCAGCGCTATTGTTGCCGGACAATACCCAGGGCAACTTGGATGGGGTGACGTTGGAAACCGATTTCACCGTGTCGCCTACCTCCTTGTTGGTGGTGACGAACGGCCTGACACTGACCCACGCCCGGCTTGTTTTCAACAGCGACCTCACGAGCGACCAGCAGTTCGTTCTCTTTCACGGCACGCAGACGCTGGGAGGGACGGGCGAGGTGGTGTTTGGCGGCTCATCCAGTTTAAACTATTTGTATGCTCAGGGCGACAACACGGCGCAGGGGGCGGCGGTGCTGACGATTGGCGCAGGCATCACGGTTCACGGCAGCCAGGGCGGCTACGTGCAAGGATTTTCCCAGTACGACTCGGTGATCAACCTGGGGATCGTCAGCGCCGACTCGGCGGGCCAGACCATCACCATCGTCAACGGCTTCACCAATCTGGGAACGGTCTCCGCACCCTCTGGCACCATCAACCTGAGTGGTGCCATATTGAACTCTCCGTTGACCGTGAAGCCGGGAACGGGCGCCCTGTTGACTTCCGGCAGCGGCGTGCTGGACTTCGGCTCGCTGCCGCTGGGCAAGAGCAAGGCCATCATCCTCACCGTGCACAACGTGAGTATGGCCGAAGTCAGTGGCATCGCGGTGACCATGGATGGAGCCAACGCCGCCGACTACACCCTCACGGGGCCGGCGGTGACGAAGCTGGCGGCCAAGGCCTCGGCCACCTTCACCCTCACCTATCATCCCACGGTGATTGGGGTGAGCACCGCCGCCTTCCACATTGCCAGCAAGCAAACGGGAGCTGTTCAATCGTTCGTGTCGTTTGATGTCGCCCTCACCGGAGCCGGTGGCGCGGCCCCGGCGATCCTCACGCAACCCCAGCCCGTCATGGTGGCGTTGGGGACCCAGGCGCAGATCTCGGTGGTTCTGGACAGCTCGGTGGCGATGGCCGTGCCCCTCACTTACCAATGGCAGAAGAACAACGCGACCGTCGTCGGCGCGACCGCTGCGACTTTTACGATTCCGGCCGCGACCCTGATCAATGCGGGCACCTACAAGTGCACCATCAAGAATTCCGCCGGCACGGTGATCAGCGCCACGACCGAACTGGGCGTGGTGGACACCAGTATCAACACCAAAATCGTCGCCGCCGGCACCACCACCACCCTGACCCTGAGTTCCGCCGGCAACGGCCAGACCTTTGCCTGGCAGAATGGCGGTACCCTTCCGACGGGCGCCACGGGTGCGACCACCAAGATCCTGACCCTCAAGAATCTAGCCATCGGCGATGCTGGCTCTTATTCCTGCATGGTCGGCGGCCCCGGCGGGCCGGTGACGGGTGGCAACACCACGTTGAAGGTGTTTGACGGTGCCCCAGTGATCACGCCCCGGCCTGTGGTCATGCCTGATGCCTATGTGAGCGGCAGCTATGCCTTCCAGATCCCCGTGGATTCCACGCCCAACCTGATTCCCACCAGCTACAGCGCCACCGGTCTGCCGGCGGGGCTTACCTGCAATACCGTGTCGGGCGCGATCACCGGCAAGCCCACCACGTCGGCAGGATCACCGTACACAGTGGTGCTCAAGGCCATCAACGCCAAAGGGGGAAATAGTCTGCCTGCTACCACGAGCTTGATTGTCCACGCCCTTCCGGCCACTGCGCTGGGCGTTTTCAATGCGCTGGTGGACCGCGACACAACCCTGAGCGCCCCCATTGCCTCGCCCGCTGGCCAGAAACTGCAAGGGCATGGCGGCAGCTTGGAGGGCATGACCGTCACCAGCACGGGAGCCTTTACCGCCACGCTCAAGCTTGAAGACAAGAGCTACACCATGCCGGCGGGCACGGCGCTGGATGCCCAGGGCACTGGCAATCCCACGGCGACTGTCATCATCAAGCGCGGCACCGGCATTGCGAACCTGACGATGAGCCTGACGATCAACATCAGCACTGGCGAGCTCACCGGCACGCTCACAGACGGCCTCGTGGGCACGCCGGTGAATCTGGAGGGCTGGCGTAATCCGTGGAAGACCACCGTCTCCACCGGCAGCCCGGCCAATCCCGCCACCACACTTGCGGGCACTTACACTGCGGCACTGGAGATGGCTGACAGTTCGCTGACAGGCTACCTGGCCTACCCGCAGGGCAACGGCTACGCCACGGTCACCGTCAGCACCGCCGGCGCCGTGACCTGGACCGGTGTGCTGGCCGACGGCACCATCGCCACCCGCAACACCACGTTAGGCCCCAACGGTGAGATCCCGCTGCACTGGCTGCTCTACACGCCGACGGTTGCCGCCACTGCTGGCTCCGCGCATGGCTGGGTGCGGGTGGGGGCCGGTTCGAACACGACGAAGCCGGATGACAATTTGCTCGACACCATGCTTGATCTCACAAGCCAGCCGATGTTCGACTGGATGAAGAAGCCGCAGCTCAGCAGCTCCACGACCCGCACTTACAAAGCCGGCATTCCCTTGCACAAATTGAAGGTTATCGGTGGAGGCTATGTGAAGCCGGCCGCGAGCACGGTCGTGCTTGGCTTCCCAAACCCGCCGAGCAACGCGAAGCTGACCTTCAGCAGCGCCCAGGTCGAGGACTCCGTGACCTATCTGAACGCCAGCAACGGCGGCCCCACCGCCAGCATGGACGGCAAAGTCTTCACCCTCAGCACCTCCAACGTCGCCACCATGCCCTCGCTGCCCACTGCCGCTGTGGGCAATCCGGCGTCGCTGGTGCTCACGCTCAAGACCGATACGGGAGCCATGAGCGGCACCTTCACGTTGACCGGCGATCCTGACCCCACCGATCACGTGGCCCCCATCGCAACTCTCACACGCAGCAAGGTGGCCTTTAACGGCGTTTTGGTGCAGCGGCTCAGCATGGGTGTCGGCTGCTTCCAACTTCCGCAACTGCCAGCCGATGGGTCGCCGAAGACCACGCTGCTTACGTCGCCGTTGTTGTCAGGCCAAGTGCTGCTCCAAGCAGGCCCATAGATGCGCCTCCCAAAGTAGCCATCACGCTCCGCGTGATGAGCAATGTGCATGGTCAGCTGGACGAGCTTTGTCCGGCTCCATGCCTTGTCCGATGGATGCTGCGCAGAGCTCAGCACGCTCTGCGTGATGACTCGTACGATAGGACCCATCGCAGCCAGCGTTTGGGACGGTCCACCTGAAAGCTGTCCTTGCTTTCAACTATGTCATGTTCGACCCCTCGCTTGAGGCAACCGATGTAGCGGAACGCAGCACTCAAATGCAAAGTACTATGTACCGCTCACTCAATGGCAGCGACCCGTCTGGCAAAAACTTCAATACCTTACCGAAACCATGAAAACGCGTCTGCTAGTTATTGGTGTGCTTGTATGGGTGATCGGGTTCTACCTACTTGGTTACGTTGCATTTTGTGCCGCTGATGCCTTCAATTTGGTAAGTATAAATCACGGAGTTGGTTATGCGCTCTATTTGTTTTATCAGCCGATTTTATGGGTCACCAGAATGATCGCGAAGTTGCTTTACAACCATTGAATCGGGCTCTTATGGATGGAGCCCAAATGAGGTGGAAACGGCCTGAGACTGTGCTTGTGAACCAGCTGAGGCGTAAACCCCAGCACTGTTCGGAGTCATGGATGGCTTCGATCTGAAGCGGACATGCACAGAAAGGAAGTCCGGGTATGTTCACGGCGTCGAGGGCGCGGCTGGAGTACCGACTTTAGTCCGATGCCATCAGGGAAAAAGATGCAAAGGAGTGCTGGACCCCTGTATGTCACGTTGCTCGCGAGGTTTGGTATAAGTTGGCCCTCCGGAGCAAAGTATGGAGGCGCGCGAAGATGTTCTATGGGTTTCAAGAACCTTTTTTCGGGAACTTGTTCGCATGGACATGAGCTGGGCTATTGAGGGTTAATTTGGAGCACCCAGGAGCCGTGCGCGAGCTGGTTTCGGGTGTGCAGATCCGGGTCATAGCAGGTGTAGGTGCGCCACATTTTCCAAATGATCTTGAGCCACCGCTGGCCCAGGCAGCGCAGGGCCTGGGCATGGCTTTTGCCGCTTTCGCGCAGGGCTTGATAATAGATCTGGGCCCAGGCGCACTTTGCCCGGCTGTTGTTGGCAAACAAGTGCATGGTGCTGCGCAGGCTTTTGTTGCAAGCGCGGCGCATGTTGACCTTGTGGACCTGTCCTGACTGATAGCTCACCGGTGCGGTGCCTGCGATGCACTGGAGGCCCTGGGCATCATCGTAGAGGGCGCGATCACTGCCAATCTCGCTGAGCAGGCGCGGAGCAAGCTTCACTCCGGCCCCTGGCAGCGAACCAAACATGCCGCTGTCAGGATGGCTGGCAAAGAGCGCTTCGATGCGTGCGCGATACTCATCGAGCTGGCCTTGAAGCACCCGCAATTGTTTGCATCTGGCCACCGCATACAGGCTCTTGGCGGCCACCAGGGGCGCGCAGGCCTTCCATTGAGCGGCCTGTGCAAAAGCGCTGAGGCGTGCCTCATAGGTTTCCGGGCGGTAGAGCCGGTGGCTGTGCAGGAACCTCTCCCATTTGCGTCTGCCGGCCTTGGTGAGAAGCGCGGCGCTGGGGAAGGCCTCGACGAAAGCCCAGGCACCAGGCAGCGTCCAGTCATCGAAGGCTTCAAGAGCAGTCGGGTAATACTCTTGCAGCGCCTGCTGCAGCTGGTTGATGAGCGCGGTGCGTTCCTCGATGAGCGCGACCTCGTCACGGCAGAGGATGCGCAGCTCGGCGATGACGGGGTCCTGCGCACTGAGCGTGCGCCAGGCGTGGCCGTCCATGCGCAGCGCGTCGGCCAGCGCCCAGGCGTCGTGGCGGTCGGTCTTGTTGCCGCTGCTGCACTTGCGCTCGCGGTAGCGCTTGGCGTTCATCGGGTTGACCGGATAAACCGCAATGCCGCTTTCCATGAGCTGCTCGACAGCCGCGCCGAAGCTCGTTTCGATGGCGACTCCGAGTTTGGGCCAGGCTGCGATCCTCTCGCGCCAGAGCTTCCAGCCCGAAGGCGTGTGCTCGATGCGAAAGTCGGCCACGATGCCCCCTTTGGCATCGATGATGATGACGTCGTGATGGTCTTTGGCCCAGTCGAAACCGGCAAAGTGGGTGAGTTCCTGATGAGTTTGCATGCGCTTGGTTTTTGGGGGGTTCGGGGCGCAGCGACTTGCCTCCACGGCGGGTCGAGCTGATACGGTGAGCTTCGCGAGCCTTTGTTCTATCAGACCTTGAGGTGGAAGCCTGCGGACGGGCCGGTGCTCTTTGCGAAATCTTCGAGAGATGAACGCTGTGAAACCGTGCCACGCCCGAGGCGCTGCCGCCGCCGGGGTTAACCGGCGAGGACATTTTATCACCAGCCGGGGAAAAACCGGCGGCAAAATTATTCACAATCGGCGGCTGCGGCGGGCAGTTCGAAAGGCCCCCCTCCGCCGATTGATGAATAACTTTGGAAAGGGTATCAGCGCTGTGGAGTGCGGTGACTTGTCACCGCTTTGCGGCTGTGCGGACTTGTCCGCGTGGGGGAAGGAGGAGCTGATTGTGGCCATCTGCTTCGCTTCAAAAAGTCGTGGTGGTTTACTTCCACCGTGCCGGCAGCAAGCTGCCATGACCGAAAGCGGTGACAAGTCACCGCACTCCAAAGCGCTTCGCGCCCGCAAGTATCTGTCCTCACCTAAAAACAGGGGCAGCCGGAACCGGTCGGAGCACCGCATTAGTTGGGCTCCGACGTCTCCATCCGGCCCATCATGTTGCCCTGAGGCAACTGGAACGCGTTCTCGATGATCCGCACCTCGGGCCGCTCGCCCTCGGTGAGAATCACCTCGACGATGTCGAAGCGAAAAGTGAGCACGGGGCGGCCCAGCATCCGCAGCCATTCGGTGGCGCCGCGTTGAATCAAGCGCTGCTTTTCGGCGTTCACTGCATCGGCCGGGCGGCCGAACTTCTCGCTGGTGCGGGTCTTCACTTCCACAAAGGCCAGGCTGTCGCCGTGACGGCAGACAATGTCCACCTCGCCGCCCTTGGGGCCGCTGAAGTTGCGATACAACACCCGGCGCCCATGCTTACGCAGCCACTCTGCGGCAAGGTCTTCGCCGAAGTTGCCGATCTCCATGCTCCCCATCGCGCGACCGCCGACGAATAGCTTCACCCTGGTCCTTAGCGAGCAGCGCCACCACAGGACAAGACGGCGGGCCAACCGTGCGGGAAGCGGGGGCGCGGGGTTCATGCGTCAAGGTTCAGCGTCAGCTGCGCCACGGGTGAGAACGAGCGGCGATGCAAGGGACAGGGACCATGCTGGCGCAAGGCGGCGAGGTGCTTGGGCGTGCCGTAGCCCTTGTGCTGATCGAAGCCATACACGGGGTACTCGACGGCAAGCTGGCGCATCAACCGGTCGCGCGTGACCTTGGCGATGACGCTGGCGGCGGCAATGGAGAAGCTGATACTGTCGCCCTGGATGATCGAGCGCTGAGGCACGGGGAAGTCCGGCACGGGCAGGCCATCAATGAGCGCGGCGTCAGCCTTGACCTTCAGCCCTGCCACCGCGCGGCGCATGGCCAGACGCGAGGCCTGGAGGATGTTGATGCGGTCAATCACGTCCACCTCGACCAGTTCGCAGGACCAGACAATGTGTTTGTTAGCCGTCAGTTCCTCGTAGATGTCTTCGCGCTGATTTTCCGTCAATTGCTTGGAATCGTTGAGCACCTTGTGACGGAACTTCAGCGGAAGGATCGCCGCCGCCGCGCACACCGGACCGGCCAGCGGCCCGCGGCCCACTTCATCGACGCCGGCGATCAGCGTGAAGCCTTGGAGGCGCAGTTCCTTTTCATGAGTGAGGGAGGGCATCGTGCTAGGAATTGCGCGGTTTGACGCCGATGTACACCGGCGATTTCTGCGGGCGCATGAAGGGCGGGCCAAAGTTGAGCATGGTATTGAAGGCCCGGAAGCTCCATGAACCGTATCCCGTGCGGAGCGAGTATTGCAGCGCGCGCCCGCCATCCAGCAGCGTGGCATGCTGCACATCAAGCTTCTTCGCGATCTCCGTGACCTCGGTTACATTTACCGCGCCGCCCTTGCCGGAAAGGACAAACACCGCCGTGCCATCGCGGCGCATGCCGGCGAGCGAGCGATAGGTGACCTTCCTGCCGTCGAAGAACCGGTCCGGCGCGAGATCCACGTAGCTGAAGACGGTGTGGCTCTTCATGACGGAAGGGTAACCCTGGGTGCCTTCTTCAATGGAGCCTGGCACTTCATCGAGCAGGGATTTAGGTCCAAAGTACGGGCGGCCTTCCTTGACGAAGAACACTCCGGTCCACGCCGGGAAGGGCCGGTTCACCTGCACGCCGTTGTGATACACCCAGCCCAGGGGCCGGCCACTCGGATCACGGAAATTCGCGGTGATGGCAAAGGTGAGCCCATCGGCGTCGAGCCGCTCCTTCGCGGTGGTGGGTGCGAAGCCGGGCTGGAAGCTGGTCATGAAATCAAAGCTGTTCGGCGAAATGGTGACGATGTTCATTTCCGCGCCGAACAGGCTGCTGAGGAGCCCTTGCAAGGCCGTGTTCGCGTGCCGCCGCACCCGCAGTGAGCACCAGCGGAAATCCGGCTCGAGATGACGCTGCACCAGAGCCTCGCCCATGTCCGCGATGCTGGCTTCCGAGACCGGGCGCCAGCCGCGCCGGGTCTTCACCTCCAGCGGCGCCTTGGAATCCTTGAAGGCATAGAGCATGAGGTTGCTGCCGAGGTTGTAAAAGACCTGCCCAATGATGAACAGGATCACGCAGTCGATGACGGCGAACCAGAGGAGGAACTTCAGACAACCTGTGCGGCGGGAGGGCATGAATCAGAACACACTTCTCACATTCCATGGCTCCATCAGCTCGCCCGGCAGATCGGCGAGAAAGCGCGAGGGCACCTGGAGCACATTGCCATCACGGGCGGCATGGTAAATGAGCGGGTAGATCATGTACAGCTCATCCTTGGCGCGGGTGACCGTGACGTAGAAGAGCCTGCGCTCCTCCTCGATGCCGTCGGCCCTGCCGTCATCGAGCACGCGCCTGTTGGGGAACATGCCGTCAGCCAGCCAGATGGCGAAGACCACCTGCCACTCCAGGCCCTTGGCCTGATGGGCGGTGGTGAGGGTGACCGCCTCCCGGTCCTGCGTGGCGGCGGCCGGAGCGTTCTCCGTATCCACGCCGCTGAGCAGCGAAAGCTGGCTGAGGAACTCAATGGGCTCGCTGTAGCGCGAGCCAAAGCTGCTGAGCTGATCGAGGTCCTGGGCGCGCTGCTCGTAGTTCTTGAACTTGGCCTTCATGTAGTCCGCATATACGCCTTCGACGATGCTGTGGATCATCGCGGCCGGGGCGACCGGCATGCCCTTCGGGTCGATCAATTCATCCAGCGTGTAGCCGAACTGATCCCAGGTGCTCTGGGCTTTTTTGGGCACCTTCATCGTCTTCATATAGTCGGAGAAGCGTCCGGTCATGGCCCCTTCCGTCGAGCCTTCGCTGCGCGACCAGTCGCTCCATAGCTTCGCCGCCGAAGCGCTGCCCACGCCGGCAATCAGGCGCACCAGCCGCATGAATGAGACCTCGTCCTTGCGGTTCACGGCGAATTTCATGAAGGCCGCCACGTCCTTCACATGCGCCTGTTCGAAGAAGCGCATGCCACTGGTGATTTGAAATGGAATGCCGCGCTGCGTCAGCTCAAGTTGAATCTCCAGGGAATGGAAGTGCGCGCGATAGATGACCGCCATCTCACTGAAGTCCACGCCCTCGTCCTGGAGTTCGAGGATGCGCTGCGCCACGAACGCCGCCTGCGCGGAGGGATTGTCCACCTGCACCAGCGCGGGCAGCGTGCCCTTGCCGGGGCGGGAGGCGTGAAGGCTCTTGTGAATCTGCGCGGTGTTGGCTTCGATGGCCGCGTTCGCCAAGTTGAGGATCTCCGGCACGCTGCGGTAGTTCGTTTCGATCTTGTAGGTCTTCGCCGTGGGATGGTGCTGCGCGAAGTTGAGGATGTTGCCCACGTCCGCGCCGCGCCAGGAGTAAATGCTCTGCGCGTCGTCGCCCACCACCATGAGGTTGCCGCCATCGCCCACCAGCAGGTCGACGAAATCACATTGCAGCTTGTTGGTGTCCTGGAACTCGTCCACCAGCACGAATTGAAACATGCGCTGGTAGGTTTCCTGCAGGTCCTCGTTCTCTTGCAGCAGCCGCACACTGAGGGTGAGGAGGTCATCGAAGTCCATGGTATTGGTCTCCAGCTTCTTCTCCCGATAGAGCTGCTGCACCCGGTGTATGGGCTCCGAGACCAGGTCAAAGTATGGATAGCGCGTGTCGATGATCTCCTGCAAATCGCAGCAGATGTTTGCCGCGAGCGAGAACATTTCGGCCAGCACTTCGGACTTGGGGAAACGGTAGCTCCCGACGTCAATGGCGGCACTGCCGAGCACGGCGTCGATGAGGTCCTTTTGGTCCTCGCGGTCCATGATGGAGAAGCCCTGGCGGTATCCCAGGCGGTCTGGATGGCGGCGCAGCAGGCGGTTGCCCACCGAATGGAAGGTGCCGCCCCAGAGTCGGTTGGTGTCCACCTGCACCAGGGCTGAGACGCGGTCCAGCATTTCGCGCGCCGCCTTGTTGGTGAAGGTTAAAAGGAGGATGTTGTCGGCCGGAATGCCGTTGTCGAGCAGGTAGGCCACGCGATAAGTGAGCGTGCGCGTCTTTCCCGAGCCCGCGCCCGCGATCACCAGTGCATGCCCCGGAGGTGCTGACACCGCTTCGTATTGCGAAGCATTCAGCTCCGCCTTGTAGTCAATGCCGGAAGCGGGGCCTTTGGTGGAATGAAGCGTGTAGTCGCGAGCCATGAGCAGGGTGGGTGCACAGTGGCAAGTCCACGTCAGGGGCGCAAGCCGACTGCGGAAGGAATTGACCGCAGAGAACGCAAAGAACGCAAAAGGTGGGCCGGGGAGAGTGATGGGGGCGTGGGCACCACCCCGCTGATAGGTCCCATAGGTCGGATAGGACCTATGGGTAAACGCCAGTTTCGGTGTTTGTGCAGCTCGGTTCCTGGTGAGATAATCCCCTTTCCCCATGCCGCGCCTCTCTTCCTCCTGGCCCAGCGTCACCGCCACGGTGATGCAGGGGCATCGCGTGGCTTCGGGGCTCAATCACAACCCGCGCTTTCAGGGCGGCACGCTGGCGATGCAGGGCCCGGTCTTTGCGCCGCTGGGACTGGATCTTTCGGTGTATCATCCGGGCACGCTGAACCTGTCGATTGCACCACATCGTTATCGGGTGGTCAGGCCGCGCCTGACCTTGCGCCAGGTGAAGTGGCATCCAGTGGAGCCCGCCGAGGACTTTTCGTTCTTTGACTGCCACGTCATGATGCCGGGCCAGAAGCCGCTTTTGGCCCTGATTTACCATCCTCATCCGGAGACCAAGCCGGAGCATTTTCAGTCACCCGACGTGCTAGAAGTGCTGGCTCCGTCGATTCAGGGCTTGATGTATGGAATGCAGCTGGCGCTGGCGATTGATCCGGCGCAGATGATGATTCAGTAGGTGGAAGATTAACCGCAGAGAACGCAAAGAACGCAAAAAGTAGGCCTGGGAGATTGATGGGGGCGTGGGATTTTTGAATTTGGCTTGTGTTCTTTGCGATGAAGTGGGGGAACGCGGATGTGCGGCCGAGGAAGGAATTGACCGCAGAGAACGCAGAGATCGCAAAAGGTGGGCCTGGGAGATTAATGGGGGCGTGGGATTTTTGAATTTGGCTTGTGTTCTTTGCGATGAGCCGTCTTCATTGAATTCACCATGAAGGATTGGAAAACACTCTGCGCACACGTACGTGAGACAGCTTATGCAATTCACGCTTACCTGGGCAACGGGCACTTGGAGAAGGTGTATGAGAATGCGCTGGTGCATCGATTGCGGAAGGCGGGATTGGAGGTGGCGCAACAGCAGCCTCTCCGGGTCTTCGACGAGGACGGCACGCTCATAGGCGACTACTTCGCCGATCTGTTGGTCGATGGCTGGCTCATCATCGAACTGAAGACGGTCAGGAGGCTGGCCCCCGAACATGAAGCCCAGGTGCTGGGCTACCTCAAGTCGGCGCGATTAAAACACGGCCTGCTCATCAATTTTGGTTCCTTCTGCTTTCAGCTTCGCAAATTCGTCTGGTCAGAGCAGGCCGAGTGCAAAGCCGCCACCAACCTGCGCAAAATTCTTTCAATCTGATCACCGGCATCAGACTGAGGTGCTGCAGATTCCTGGACCAAGGACAAATCAACAAGCTAAAGTCCGACCATGAGCCAGAAATCCTATCAGCGTTACACCCCCGAATTCAAGGAACAAGCCCTCGGGCTGCTTTCCCTGGGCA
>Ga0209697_10002270_pt1 | contig 28035 bp, 22 predicted proteins | sample AliMusrvi5mmetaG_FD_184115 | JGI IMG/M metagenome (GOLD analysis project Ga0209697, IMG submission 184115) | Freshwater lake bacterial and archeal communities from Alinen Mustajarvi, Finland, to study Microbial Dark Matter (Phase II) - Alinen... | ecosystem: Environmental > Aquatic > Freshwater... | reverse complement strand
TTTCAATGCTAAAATAAAAGCTTTTCGATCAACTCAAAGAGGAGTGAGAGATGTAAATTTCTTCCTGTTCAGACTAACGAAGATTTATGCATAATTCTTTTACTCCACCTGAAATGTCATTTGATCCAGGATCCACCGGATATACAATTTGCAGCACAAAGGATGGATCGGGTCATTTATGGCAATTCAAGCATCAAAAGTGCCTTCGACATGGCCTTGTATGATCTTGCTTCACAAGTGGCAGGGCTTCCGCTTTTTGCCTATCTGGGTGGAAAAAAAGACAAGGAGCTGGTAACTGATTATACGGTTAGTCTGGACAATAGCCAAAAAATGGTGGCGGATGCCCTCTTGATCAAAGAGCGGGGATTTCAGGCGATCAAGGTGAAGTTGGGTGAATCCTGTGAAAAGGATGTCGAAAGGATTCGGCTCATCCGGGCCGCAGTGGGGATCGAAATCCCGCTGAGGATCGATGCCAACCAGGGATGGGATCCTCATACAGCCATTGCCACACTTCAGGCCCTCGAACCTTTCCATATTCAACATTGTGAAGAACCGATTCCGCGCTGGAATTTCATGGAGCTTCCAAATATCAGGCGTCACAGTCCGATCCCAATCATGGCGGATGAATCGTGTGCCGATCATCACGATGCCAGCAGGCTGATTGAACTTGGCGCTTGTGACCTGATCAATATTAAACTGGGAAAATCTTCCGGAATTTTCAACGCACTGAAGATCATAGAACTTGCCGAGAAAGCCGGAATGTACCTTCAGATAGGCGGTTTTCTGGAGTCCAGACTTGGATTTACCGCGGCAGCTCACCTGGCACTCGTGAGCAAAAACATCCGGTACTGTGATTTTGATACGCCCCTGATGTTTACGGAAGATCCTGTTTACGGAGGAATAACTTATGACCACAAGGGAGTCGTATCCTTGCCTGATTCAATCGGCTTGGGAGCCACCGTTGAAGAAGACTATCTCGCCAAACTGAAGAAAGTGGTGGTCGGCTAATTGATCAAACCCAAAAATTTGTCAGAGCCATAGATGACCTTGAGCCGGTGGGCGATGATGGAGATGGAAAAGGAGCCATTTCCAAGGGTCTCCCCGTCTGCCTCTCCCGGTAGCGGAACGACAGACTGGATCTCAATGACCTTTCCTGTATGGGAGGAAACACGTCTGTCGTGAATAAACTGCCCGGAATACAAACCCTTGAAGTTGGTTAAAATTCCCCAAATTCCTATTTTCCGGATCACGGTCACGTGAAACAGACCCTGCAGGGGATTGGCTTCCGGCACCTGCATCATCCCCCCTCCATTGAATTTGCCCAAACCGATGCTTGCGCTGAATAGGTTGGCATTCAAAACGGCACCATCGATGGTAAGTTGGCTGGCAGAGCTTTTGTAATTCAGGTATCCCGACAGTAAACTTTGAATGTAAACGCGAATACCCGTCACCCCTTTTGATTTTAGTTGGTTGGCATTTTTCGCTACCAGGGCATCAAATCCGAATCCTGCGATGTTCACAAAGTAACGCCTGCTGGTTTGACCCTCCATCAGACAGGTAATTTCTCCCACATCCTGCTTGACGGTTTTGTTTGACTTGATCAGGTCGATGGCTTGCTGGTAATGATCCGGAATTCCAAACGTCTTGATCCAGTCGTTGCCGGTGCCTACCGGAAGCATGCCCAGGGTGATCTCTTGCTGATTTTTGTTCTCGGCCAAAAAGATGCCGTTGACCACTTCGTTGAGGGTCCCGTCGCCGCCGGCAACGATGAGGTGGGTTGCCCCACCCGCAACCAGTTCACGTGCAATTTCAATGGCATGGCGCGGATACTCGGAAATGCTTAGCCGGAATGGTAGACCTGAGTCTTTCAAAAGCTGCTCAATCTTTTTTTTGTCGTGGGCTCCTTTTCCGCCTCCGGCATGTGGATTTAAAATTACTTGCCACTCCGTTCCGTGCTCTTTTGGCATCTGTTGTCTAGTTAGTAGATGGTTCCTGACTACAAATCTAAAAAAAATCGGGTGCAGATATCCTCTGCACCCGAAAATCGTATGATTTGTCCCAGTCCAAGTAAATCTCAGACCCGCATCGAAAATCGAAAATTGAAAATCGAAAATGTTTTGTTATTCCTGAACCGCAGCAATCCCCGGAAGGACTCTTCCTTCGAGGTATTCGAGCATCGCACCACCCGCAGTGGAAATGTAGGAAACCTTGTCGGCGATGTTGAACTTATTGACGGCAGCCACAGAGTCACCACCCCCTACCAGGGAGAAGGCTCCCTTGGAAGTTGCCAAAACGATGGCATCCCCGATGGCACGGGTACCAACGGCAAATTTATCCATCTCAAAAACCCCTACAGGACCGTTCCAAAGAATGGTTTTTGACTCACTGATCACCTTGCTGAAATTCTTGATGGTTTCGGGACCGATGTCCAATCCAGACCAGTTGTCATCGATGGCATAGGAAGAGACCACCTTGGTGTTGGCTGTTTCGGCAAAAGCATCTGCCTCTACAACATCCACAGCAAAGTGAAACTGTACACCTTTCTCTTTGGCTTTCATCAGCAAACTCTTGGCCAATTCAACGTAATCATCTTCGCAAATGGATCCACCGATCTTCCCGCCTTGTGCCTTCACGAAAGTGTAGGTCATTCCTCCTCCGATGATCAGATGATCAACAGAATTGAGCAGGTTTTCGATGATGGTAATTTTGGAGGAGACCTTCGAACCTCCCATGATGGCCGTAAAAGGACGTTGCGGAGCCTTCAGGACTTTGTCCAGACTCTCCACCTCACTGGCAACCAGCAAACCAAACAGTTTGTCGTGCGGGAAAAATTTGGCAATGACGGCCGTGGAAGCATGCGCGCGGTGGGCAGTACCAAAGGCATCGTTGACCCAGCAATCGCCCAGCAGGGAGATCTGACGGGCAAACTCTTCGTCGCCTGCTTCCTCTTCAGGATGGAAACGCAGGTTTTCCAAAACCAGTACTTCACCTGCTTTCAATTCGGAAGCCATCTTTTGTGTCGCTTCTCCGATGCAGTCAGGTGCCATTTTTACCGCTTTGCCACCAAGAAGGGCACTGAGGTGAGGAACCAGGTGTCTCATCGAAAATTTGTCTTCAGGACCTTTTTTTGGACGACCCAGGTGGGACATGATGATGACGGCTCCACCCTTTCCAAGAATGGCATTGATGGTTGGAAGCGCGGCAGTCATGCGGGTATCGTCTGTAATCTCGAATTGTTCGTTGAGCGGAACATTGAAGTCAACTCTGATTAAGGCTTTTTTACCTGAGAAGTCATAAGTTTCAATCGTCTGCATATCGTTGTAATTAAATTTTTTTAGGAAACTCAAAGATAGTGGATATCTGTTTGATAAGCCACTTTTTCTGTGTTAATTTATTACTAATTCGGAAGGAGTTGTCCAGGGTGCAATGGGCAGTGGCCATTTTTTTTTACTTTTGGGAGGATGTCTGAGAGGTTGTGACCAGCGAATGGTTGGTGGCTGCCTTAGGGAAGAATCAAGTCAGAAAAGTAGCTTCTCTTTCGATCAGATAACCAGCGCAGGGATGGCAATTCGGAATTTTGTTCCGCTTTATTTTGCCCGAATCTTTGTGTCAAACGAGTGTTCAAAAGCATACCATGCAATTTAAAGATGTCATCGGACAGCGTCCGACAAAGGAACTCCTCATGCAACTGGCACGTGAACAACGGGTGCCCCATGCGATCTTGCTTATCGGTCCTCCCGGAAACGGGAAATTGGGAATGGCCCTGGCTTTCGCACAATACCTCAACTGCAGGGAGAAAACCGAAACGGACTCTTGCGGCGTTTGCAGTTCGTGTCTTAAATTTAGGAAATTGATCCATCCGGATCTGCATTTCACGGTTCCCGTCATCAAGACCTCCGCCATCACGAAACCTACTACTGCCGATTACATGCAGCGGTGGAGGGAGTATTTCATTGCCAACCCCTATCCGCTGTACGAACGATGGAACCAAACCATTGCAGAGGAGAACAAGCAGGGAATGATTTATGTAGATGAAGCCTCTGAGATCATCCAAAAGCTCAACAGGAAATCCTACGAAGCTGATTACAAGGTTTCATTGATCTGGCTTCCGGAGACGATGAATGCCACCTGCGCCAACAAAATTTTGAAGATTCTGGAGGAACCGCCTGCAAATACACTATTCTTGCTTGTTACAGAGGAGGAGCAGCGACTGCTTGGGACCATCCGTTCAAGGTGCCAAACCATCCGAATTCCCAAAATAGCGGAGGAGGATCTTGCCCGGGTTTTGGCAAATCACCCTTCCCTGGGCGAAAATAATCCGGCTATTGTTGCCAAAATGGCAAATGGGAACTTCATCCTGGCCGAAGAGCTGCTTCGCGAGGATGAGGTCCGAAGATACAACCACCGGCAGTATACCATCCTGATGAGATCCGGGTATGGGCGCAATTTGCAGGATTTGCTTAGCTGGTCCGACGAAATCTCCGGGATTGGGCGAACCCGTCAACTCAGTTTTCTCAGATATTGCAGTGAATTTACACGTGAAAATTTCATGTCCAATTTTAAAGAGCCCGAACTGGTGACACTGGATGAGGAGGAGGAAAAATTCGCCAAAAAATTTTCCCCCTTCATCCATGAACGAAATGTAATGCATCTCTTCGCCGAGTTTGAAAGATCCCTGAAAGACATCGCCTCCAATGGAAATGCCAAAGCCGTTTTCACGGATATGGCCCTCAAGATCTCCAAGCTGATCAGACTCTGAACCCGTCCGTCCAGGCCTCTAAATTCCCTATTTTTTGAGCTGCTTGTGTTTTAGCGGAAGATGTTGTGATTCGCTCCGGTAAAATTCATTATTTTTGTACAGCAGCAGAAGTTTTACTGCTTACAAACCTTGCATTTCATTTTCACAATTAATGATGGTTTAAGTAGTATAAATCAAATACTTAAAATTCATTTTTGAAATTGAACTGCGGAGGTATCTATTTCTTGTAAATATCATCATACTTATCTGTATCTGATTTTTTAGACACAGATAATCAATTATATAACCGAAAATTCCGATGAACCCAATACAAAAAACAGCGCGGGGGTGCCCAAGTTCCTCGCAATCACGAAGCTGTGCCAAATTGACTGTTTACGACTGGCTTCACGATGTTCCGAATACCATCAACCCAAACGATATTGTCGAAATCCGTTTCAAAAATACACGCAAGGATTATTTCAAGAATGTCAACGACCTGCCCCTCAAACCCGGGGATATTGTAGCCGTGGAGGCAAGTCCGGGTCACGACATCGGTGTAGTTTCGCTTGTTGGGGATCTCGTTCTCAAACAAATGAGAAGGCACAAGCCCACTTTTGTGGATGGCGAACTTCGTAAAATTTACCGTCTGGCCAAACCTGTCGACATCCAGAAATGGGAGGAGGCGGTGCAGATGGAGCATGATACCATGCTGAAGGCCCGTAAAATTGCCGAAGATCTTCGGCTGAACATGAAAATCGGGGATGTGGAATTTCAGGGCGACAAGACCAAGGCCATTTTCTATTACATCGCCGATGAACGTGTCGACTTTCGTCAACTCATCAAAGTGTATGCAGATACCTTCCGGATCAGGATCGAGATGCGCCAGATCGGGGCACGTCAGGAGGCAGGACGTATCGGCGGAATCGGCCCTTGTGGCCGCGAACTCTGCTGCAGCTCCTGGATCTCCAATTTTGTGTCGGTAACCACCAATGCAGCCCGTTACCAGGAGATCTCCCTCAATCCGCAAAAACTTGCGGGCCAGTGCAGCAAACTGAAATGCTGCCTGAACTACGAACTGGATTGCTACATCGATGCGCAGATGGATTTCCCACCTACCAACGTGCAGATTGAGACCGAAAAAGGAAACTTTAACTACCTCAAGGCCGATATATTCAAGGGCATCTTCTGGTATGTCCGCGAAAACTACCAGGGTGGTGGCGTGATTGGCGTCTCCGTGGAGAAGGTAAAAGAGATACTCCGGCTAAACCGAAGCGGAAAAAGGATTCCCGACCTGACAGGCGATGTGATGGAAATCCCTGAAGATGCAGCGCCAACCTACCAAAATTCGGTGGGACAGGAGTCGCTCGACAGGTTCGATCAAAATTCAAACAAACAGAGGAGAAAGAAGCGTCACAAGCCAATTCTGACCCGTAAAAATATTTCGAATACAGAAAATGAGCCTACGCAAGATAGTCCTGCCGAATAAATTCGCATTGCTTTTTGTTTGCACGATTTTGCTATTGCAGGGTTGTAACAGGAAGAGTGTCTTCAGCGATTACAAGACGCTGAAAGGCTCAAAATGGAACCAGGACTCCATCCTGCGGTTCGACATGACGGTACCCGATTCCACAAAGATCTACAACCTCTTCCTGGATGTTAGAAACGAAGGCAGATATCCTTACAGCAATCTTTGGCTGTTTGTAAAAATTATTCCTCCCAAAGGAAAGGTGGTCAATGATACCATCGAACTTTCACTCGCTACTCCGGAAGGGAAATGGCTGGGCTATGGACTTGGAGATCTCTACGACATGAAATATGCCTACAAACAGGCAACCTTTTTCCCCTCAGCAGGGTATTACCGTTTCGAGGTGAGACAGGGCATGCGCACGGAAGATGGCATTTTGAGAGGCATTCATGACTTTGGCATTACCCTCGACAGAAGCAACTAGCGGGAAAGATATAAGTTATGAGATAGGAGTTATGAGTTATAGGATATGAGATATAAGATGGGGATCTGAATGATCTGACTTAAATTCTTTTATTGATTCTGGCTTCTCTGATTTTTAGTTTCGTTCCATGAGTAAAAACAAGCTCTCTAAATTTGCAGATGTACACGCTTTGCCAAATGTGGTGGAGGTTCCCTATGCCGAGCTGATAACTGGCTCGTACCCCCTCAAGGGAAACTGGAACCACCAGTTTTTTGGGAACGATAATCCGGTTGTTTTGGAACTGGGCTGTGGAAAAGGAGAGTACACGGTCGGACTTGCCGAGAATTTTCCGGACAAAAATTTTATAGGCATCGATATCAAGGGGGCACGAATCTGGACCGGTGCAACCGCCGCACACGAAAGGGGGCTGAGAAATGCCGGATTCATCCGAACCTATGTGGAGCTGCTGCCTGCCTTCTTCGGTCCGGAAGAGATCAGCGAAATCTGGATTACCTTTCCGGATCCCCAGATGAAAAAGCAACGCAAAAGGCTTACCTCTACCAAACTCCTGACTCATTACGGCAAAATGATGAAACCGGGAGGGGTGATTCACCTCAAAACAGACAGCAATTTCCTCTACCAATATACTACTGCACTGGTGCACCTCAATGGATTTAAGGTAGAAGCAGAAACGGATGACCTTTATTCCTCTGAATATGCTGATGAAATCCGGGGTATCAAAACCTATTACGAAGTCCAGTGGCTGAGCCGGGGACTCAAAATAAAATACTTGCGGTTCATCCCTCATTTCGATAACCTGATCGAACCCGAAATTGAGATTGAATGGGACGAATACAGAAGTTTTGGCCGTGACCGGAGAAGCAGTGTGGTAGGGAAATGACTTTGAAGAAATTAGGACGAATGGACCGGTAAGAGTCAAGAACGAAAATCGAAATTCCAAAATCGAAAATTTACTGCCATGAATGATTTTTATGAAAAGGTGTACGAAACGACGAGGCTGATCCCTCCCGGCAGGGTAACCAATTATGGGGCCATTGCCCGTTACCTCGGTACCGGCTTGTCGGCGAGGGTAGTAGGTTGGGCACTCAACAATTCACACGCCCAGGAGCCCTACGTCCCTGCCCATCGGGTGGTGAACAGGAATGGCCTCCTAACGGGGAAAGTCCATTTTCACCCGCCGTCTGCCATGCAGGAATTGCTCGAAAATGAGGGAGTCAGGGTGGAAGAGGACGCGGTGGTTGATTTCGAAAAATACTTTTGGGATCCAATGAAAGAACTGGAATAAAATCTTCAAACATGCTGCAAAAAATCCCATTCCCTGCAACCTAAAAGGGTTCCCATCGTAAACAAAAACAAAATTGAATTTTACCAAGAATAACTCACCAAAATCAGCATATTCAATATAATCCAACATTTTTCATTCATCATTTATCATTTTTACCATGGCTCTTATACCCAAAAACATATCAGATACCCTTCAAAGGATCCTTTATCCCGGTTCAGATAAAAACATTGTAGAACTGGAGATGGTTCAGGAAATCCGGATCGCCGGAAGTCGCATTGGGTTTTCCCTTATTTTTCAAAAGGAGGATGATCCTGCCATCGGTCCGGTTTCGGAAGCCTGCAAGGATGTGATCCGTCGTGAACATGGTGGCGATTATGAAGTCACCATTACGCCCAAGAGTGCCAACAGAATGAGTCCGCCCGTCGTACCCGGCGTCAAAAATATTATTGCCATTGCTTCCGGAAAAGGAGGGGTTGGTAAATCAACGATGGCGGTTAATCTGGCCGTGGCGCTGGCAAGAAGAGGAGCATCTGTCGGATTGGTGGATGCGGATATTTTCGGCCCCTCCATTCCCAAGATGTTTGGGGAAGAGGATGCCAGGCCTTTTTTCGAAAAGATCGATGGCCGTGACCGCATTGTCCCGATTGAAAAATATGGAGTGAAATTTCTCTCCATAGGCTTCTTTGCCAACAAGAATGATGCGTTGATCTGGCGTGGGCCGGTTGCTTCCAATGCACTGAAGCAGCTGATCGCAGAAGGCAGCTGGGGAGAATTGGATTTCCTGCTCATAGACCTTCCACCCGGAACGAGCGACATTCATTTGACCCTGGTGCAGACTGTTGCGGTAACAGGTGCCGTGATTGTCACCACCCCTCAGGATGTGGCTCTGGCTGACGTTATCAAGGGGGTGTCGATGTTTAACAGCAAGTCCATCAATGTTCCCGTTTTGGGCATTATCGAGAACATGTCGTGGTTTACGCCCGAGGAGCTTCCCAACAACAAATATTACCTCTTTGGGAAGGATGGAGGAAAAGAGCTGGCCGAAAAGCTGAATCTTCCGCTGCTCGGTCAGGTTCCCCTGGTGATGGGTATCCGCGAGGGAGGCGATAACGGAGTGCCTGCCGCCTGCGATGAAGAGAGTCCAACCGGTGCAGCCTTTGAACAACTTGCATCGGCACTCCTCGTTCAACTGGAACAGCGCAACATTTATTTTGAACCGACAAAAAAAGTAACTGTAAAACGAAAGTGATTTTTCAGCAATTTTGAGTTAATTTGTGTATTGCATCTATTCAAAATTGCTTGAATCAAGGAGGAGTAATCATCTAAAGAACAGGTTTGTAAATCTTTGGAATCTCGTCTGGCAATTTAAATGCATTTTATTTCCAGATGAAAAGGGTGGGGATTATCCCGCTCAGGTAAGGTAACTGCTAAGTCAGGTTACAGGCCTGTGATCAGATATTCAATAATTTAACAACACTGTTTGCGAGTGAAAGGACTCAATTTCAAACAATCGTGGTTTCTGCTGGTCTTGTTGCTTCTGGGAGGATGCTCCACCCAGAACAATACTGCCTTGTCCAGGTTGTACCATGAAATAAATTCCCAATACAACGTTTATTTTAATGCAAAAGAGAGTGTAAAAGAGGGCCTGGCTCTGATGGATCAGCGAATTGTAGAGGATTACACCCATTTGTTGCCCATTTTCCCGGAATCACTTCCGGCAGCCTCGCAGGTAGCTGTTTCCCAGATGGAATATGCGGTTCAGAAGTGCCAGAAGCTGATAGCCACGCATTCGATCACCAAGAGTCCGAAAAGAAAGACGAATAAATCCGAAGTTTACATGGCTTTTGCCTACAAAAGCGAGTACAACAAATGGATTGACGACACTTATTTGCTAATGGGTCAGGCAAGTTACTTCCTTCGTGATTTTCACAAATCCCAGGAGAGTTTCAACTACATCCTGCATAATTTTTCCACTCAACCTACCAAAAATCCAGCTTTCCTTTGGTTATCAAGGTGTTATCTTGAAACCGGTGAATTCGACAAGGCATTTCAAATCCTGAAACTTTTGGAACGGGATGGCAGTTTGCCCGATAACATCAAAAAAGATCTGACCATCGTCAAAGCCGACTATTTCATCCGGATCGGCAATCTGAAGGAGGCCCTCTTTCAGTTGGAACTGTCGATTAAATTGGATCTGAACCACAAGGAAAGGGCAAGATATAATTTCATCCTGGCTCAGCTTTACCTGAAACAAGGCCAACTCCCGGAAGCGGTGGCGGCCTTTAACAGGGTCATCAAATCCAGGCCTTCCTACCGGATGGAATTTGAAGCCAAAATATCGTTGCTTGAATTTTCTGCAAGCAATTCGGAAGAGCGGGATCTGGCTCTTTCAAAAATGATCAAAAAGAGCAACAACCATCCCTTTCTCGATCGCATCTATTATGCAAAAGGGGATGTTGCATTGAAATCTTCCAAAAGAGAGGATGCTATCAAGGACTTTCGCACCTCTGTAATCTACAGTGTGGATAACAACAGTCAGCGAGCGCTATCAAGTCTCACAGTGGCACGGCTTTTCCAGGAAGACAGCAACTACCGGCTATCCTCTTGCTATTTCGACAGCGCTCTGGCCGTGATAGATCACAATTATCCCGGTTATGAAGAGATTATCAACAAGGCCAATGGTTTGGCCAGTCTTGTTAAAAACCTCGACCAGATCGCTCGCGAAGACAGCCTGCAGCTAGTTGCCAGGATGCCGGAAAAAGACAGGCTAACCTACATCAATAAGTTGATTGCCAAGATTACGGAGGAAGAGGCCCTGCGTCAAAAGGAACTGCAAAAAGAGCAGAACGATAAAAGCTATTTCCGTGGGCAACAATACCGCAGTACCTTCGATAACCAGAGTAACAACAGCATGTGGTACTTTTACAATCCGGTTACGGCCGGACTGGGGAAAACAGAATTTCAGCAAATCTGGGGCAAACGTAAACTGGAGGATAACTGGAGAAGAAAGAACAAAATCGCCGTCAATGCCACAGACAATGATCTGTCGGATGCATCTACCGACCCGCAGAAGAAAGAGGTACTGAAACCAAAGGAGTCCAATCCAAAATCCGTTGAGTATTACCTGCAAAATTTGCCGCTGACCGATTCGCTGATGCGCGCCTCCCACGATAGGGTCAAATCGGCACTCTTTGCCGCTGGTAGAATCTATGTGAGTATCCTCAAGGATGAACCACATGGTATTGCTATGTTTGAGGAGCTAAATGCCAGGTACCCGGGAAGTATTTACGAACTTCCTTCCTGGATTGAACTACACAAGCTGAATTACAAAACATCTACCTACCGGGAGATGATCACTCAGAAATACCCGGAATCCAATTTTGCAAAATACCTCCTCAATCCCAATTTCTTTCAGGAGATGGAAGCTACCAGGCAACTAAGGGAACGAAAATATGCAGAGGCCGCTGCCCTTTACAAAAATGGGGAGTATGCGGCAGCTGGTCAGTTAGCCACAGAGGTTTTGAAGTTGCAGCCCGACAGTCTCCTTCTGCCAAAGGTGAAATTTTTGGAACTGATCGGGAAAGGGAAAAATGCTCCACAAGAGGATTTCTCGAAAATGTTGGATCAATATCTTGCCGACTACCCGGCATCTCCGGCAAGACCCATTGTTTCCAAACTCAACGAAATGATCAAAAAGAACACTTTGGCCACTTTGGAGAAGATGATTGCCCGCCTGGATTCGGCTGCTGCCAGTCAGCAAACCACCAATACCGCCGTGCGAAAGAATGATCCGTTTGGTGGTAAGTATTCCTACGACGAAGAGCTCTTCCATTATTTCCTCCTCTCTTTTCCGAAGAATGCCAAAGTGGATGTAAACCGCCTGATATTTGACATCGCCAATTTCAACATCGATTACTACACCTCCTTCGATTTTGAGGTGGAGGAGATCCGGTTGAACGATGAAACCAATATGGTGGTAGTACGAAGCCTGCCAAACAAGGAGGAGGGGCTCGGCTATTTTGGCAACATCATCCGGCGCAAGGAGGTTTTCAAGGCACTCAACGGGGTGGATTATCACTACTTCATTGCTTCTTCACCCAATTACAGGAAGATTATTGGAGATCAGGATCTGCTGGAATACCTGAAATTTTTTGTAATGAATTACAGCAAGAGTTCTTCTCCCACCAAATAGCTTTTAACTCCTCATTCTCTTAAAAATAGAAGGTCATAATTAGCAAGGATTCGCACTTTGCCGACTACTCGTGTCATAACCGAATGTTATCCAGACTGCCTGTTTGCAACTATTTAACATATAAAAGTCTGTGCGACAGAACGCTAAATTTTTATGAATCCGGAATAAGATTTTTGAAAAATAGCCCATTGGGGCTATTCCGGAGAATTTTTTTATTTGGTTATTTAAGTTGCTGGAAATAAATTGATTTAGCAAGCTAAGTTTTTAGATTAGAATTATATAAAATCCAAGCATCTACGGACTGTCCACGAATTGCTGAATCGTGTTTTGCGTTTTTATTTTCAAGGATGAGTTTTTCTGGACCTATAACATTGTTTTCAATTTGTACGATTGGTATGGAAAAGAAAACTACAACCTATGATTAAAATAAATGATTGAGCTTGCCATTTTATGTTCAACCAACAATTAATTATTTCTCTGCTGATACTTTCATTTTAGAGCCAGACTACGATTATACATTTTCATGACATCAAATAAGCAACCATGGAGTCTCGAAACCATTCAAAAAAACAGGGCGAAGCCGAAAAGCCAAATGAGTAGGAAAACTAAACACCTGGATTAATCATGAAATTTAAAATTGTCATTTTGTTAATGTTGACGCTAGTTGTTCTGGTTCAACAGAAATCCTATGGTCAAAACGTTGCCAAGGAAGGGGGTAAAGTAAATGCTTCTGCGGCAAACCTCGACTACAACAGGAATGCCATGACCCTGATTTTATTTAGTTCGCCAAGTGAAAACCATGCAAATGAGTTACAAAATATTTTTCCAAAAGTCAAGGTCCCAGCTAAATTTGATGACAATACACTAACAACACAAGTAATTGTGACCAATGGGTCAGGTTCATCAACGGATGGAATGGCAAATATGCTTTACAACAAAAAAATTGGGAATGGAATCATTGCCAAGTGGTACAACAGGCAAGCGGACGGTTCTTTCAATGTGGAAGAGATCAGCCGAAGAGGTTTATATAACGCCAAAGATCTCGATGTATTAACAGCCAATGCAAAAAAGGTTGGGCAAGCTTCCCTGAAGGATTCAGGGGAAAAATTATTGGCCAATAGTTATGTCATGGTGATGAGTTATTCCGGAATATTAACCTCAGAGGAAAATTACAACAAGAACAAAACTCCGTCTGACCAGAGAAATTCTCACGGTTGGGTAGGGAATTATACAGCCTATTTATTCAAGTTAAACCTGAATGAAGCTGACTTGGCAAATTTCTACAATAACTTGTGGGTGAACAAGGATGACGACAGTAAGACGAAAGCCGAAAGGTCCGCAAAATTCGATGAAACGAGTTTCCCATTTACCTATGTAATGAGTGCCAACGGTTATATCAACAGCGAACAACTTAAGCCGGGAACCAGTGCATCCATATTCACCGTTCAAAAATCAGATGATCAGTTGTTCAAAGAGCTGGTTGAAAAGGGCGTAGATAAGGCCGAATATGACATCGCCACCAAGCAGGTTAGTTTTCAGGTGAAGGCGAATGTGTTCAAGACAAACCCTATTTCATCCAAGATTGGTGATAAGGAGGGTTTAATGGTAGATGATCGGTATTTTGTTTTTGAAAACCAACAAAATAGAAGAGGAGAGGTATCTGAGGTCAGAAAGGCAGTGGTAAGAGTATCTAATAAAATCGCCGACAATACCACCGTTGCCAGCGGGCACAGCACGGAACTTTCAGAATTCTTCCAGATTGGCGGGCAAAAGGTCGAAGAAGGAATGTCCTTGAAACAAATGAATGACATGGGATTGGGTGTGTTTGTCAATTATTGTTCCGGGGAAGTTGGAGGTGTCGAAATTGGGGCAGAATATCTACTGAACAGGATCGTACGCGGGTTTTTCCGTCCGGGTCTCAAAGTGATTGCGGAAGTAGGTTTTGATTCCAAAACCTATCATTATAGTGGCGACGTATCCTTTATGCGATACAATGCAGGGTTAGCCAAAGCCTTTTATTTTGCGAGGAATTTCCAGTTGGAGCCATCTTTTTCATTCGGAGAGGAAAAAGCATCTGAGAAATCATCCTCAAATGAAACTTATAGCGCCTATTACTTAAAACCAGGTATAAAATTCGGTGCAAACATCCGATACAATGTTCAGTTACAGGCGGGAGTAAGTTATTACAGCTTTCTGAAAGGGATTAAAGACTCAAATGGCGGTGATACTTACAAGGATTCTAAATGGACAGATAATTCGTTTTATCCAGGCAGGGAAGGTGCTACGATAAATATTGGACTAAGGGTAGAATTCTGATTTAATTGTCAGCCGAGCTTTCAGGAGGTTGAAAAAGAAAATAGTAGTAAATGAAATATCCATCCTGGCTGGTCGGGACCAAATGAGCCGGATTATCCGGGTATTCCATTTGTCTGTTAAAAAACAAAATTCTAAAAAATGAAAAAGTCTTTATTAATTACATGGATGCTAATTCTGGTTTGTCAATTCGGATTTGGACAAAACAGGAAAGAGCGCAAGGCAATGTACAGCAGTCAGTACAATTACGAGTTAGTCTGTTTGGGGGTTGGGAACGACGGAACCAAATTGATTAAAATCTGGGGGTATGGCAAGAAAGTAGACGATGCTGTTTATGATGCAAAACGTACTGCCGTTGCCGCTGTTATTTTCAGGGGAGTCCCGGAAGGTAATGGAGCCGCACCCACTCCATCCCTGCTGCCTGTAGATGGTTATGAACAACACCAGGATTTCTTCGATGAATTCTTCAAAGATGGAGGTATTTACCTCAGTTTTGTTAACCTGACTACCGATGGTACGCCCGGAGGTTCCGACAGAATCAAGATGAGTCACGGATACAAGGTCGCTGTGGGTGCCTCTATCAATTTCAATGGTTTGCGTAAATATTTGCAGGACAAGGGTATCGTGAAGCGTCTGGATGCAGGATTTTAACCATCGAATGGGAACAAATAGGAATATAAAAGGACCAAAAATAAAATAACATGAAAAAATTTTTCCTTACACTTTCCATGGGAGTCCTCACGATTCTCCTGTTCGGACAGGCCAAGAAACCGGTGATCATGATCGTCCCGAGCGACGTTTTTTGTGTCTCACACGGCTATACAATGACCGTTAGCGCCAATGGCAAGGATCAGGTGATGCCCGATTACAAAAAATGCATGCAAAGCAGTGATGAGATTCGCATGGTTATCACCAAGATGGGTGCGATCATGGCCGAACGTGGTTTTCCATTAAAAGATTTGGAGCAAACCCTAAAAAGCATCGAAACACAGAGTGCAGAACTTGCGATGCTGACTTCAAAAGGAGGAGCTGCCGTTGCCGAAACCCCCATAGATGTGTTGAAACGAACCGCCAAGGCAGACATCATCATGGACATCGATTTCAACGTCAAACATCAGGGACCGAACAACTACATCACCTTTAACCTGAGAGGGCTAGATGCCTATACCAACAAACAGGTGGCAGCTGCTGCCGGTACTGGGAAACCCTCCTTCTCCGCCAATGTCGATCTATTGCTGGAAGAAGCCGTACTGAGCCACATGGATGAGTTCAACGGTCAGCTGCAGAACTTCTTCAACGATATGTTTACCAATGGCCGTGAGGTATCCCTGGTAATCCGGGTATGGGACAATGCAGGGGTTGATCTTGAACAGGATTTTGATGTGAATGGCAAGAGTGACCAGCTTGATTTCCACATTGAAAACTGGCTGACAGAGAATACAGTAAGCGGGAGGTTCTCCACCATCGATGCAACGGCCACCATGCTGAGGTTTGAGCAGGTTCGCATTCCAATGATGTTCAACATGAACGGTCATGAAGTAGCGATGGATACCAGAAGGTACATCTCCAATCTGAGCAAATACCTGGCCGGTCCACCTTTCAACCTGCAGTGTAAAATCTACCAGCGGGGCCTTGGTGAGGCCTGGCTGATCATTGGCGAAAAATAAATCCGGATGTTATGAAAAAAAATTGGATGATTTTTTTGGTGGGAATAACCCTCCTCCTGCCCCTAGCAGGAAGCCTGACGGCTCAAAATAGCCAGGGACAGAGCGACGATTTTGCACGCATTGCCATTGCCCCGACCATTCCCAATGAATTGAAGAAACTGCCGATGGGGACACAGGAGATGTTACTGGGCAAGATGCGCCAGATCATCGGTCTGAATGGCATGAGTGCCCTCGACAATGGCCCCCTGTTCATCATCTTCCCGCAGCTGATTACCTCGAGCAGTGATGTGGCTCCTACAACGCCTCCTATGTTTACCTACAACTTGGAACTCGTATTGAATATTGCAGATCGCTACACCGGCAATGTCTATGCAAGTGCTTCACAAACGCTGAAGGGTGCGGGCAGAACAGAACAGGCCGCCTACAACAATGCCTTCCAGACGCTCAACGTTAGGAATGGCAAGTACAAGGTAATGGTGGAAAAGGGGAAAGAATCCATCGTGGAGTATTTCAATGCCCATTGCGATCTGGCTATTTCCAGAGCCAAAAGCCTTGCCGATCAGTACAATTGGGTGGGAGCACTGGGCATCCTGAACTCGGTTCCCCCTGTTTGCAAAGAGTGCTTCGACAAATGCAACGAGGCTGCCAGTGAAATTGGCCGGAACATGCCGGTTGTCACTACCGTGGAGGAAAAAACCAAAATAGAGAAGGAACCAGAATATACGGAGGGTCAAACCATCGATCTGGGAAATAAAATCTTTCTGCGGTTCAAAATAGCCAAGAAAATCGGAGACAAAATATTTGTCTACTTCGAACTGATCAACAAGAATCCTGAAGATTACATCCAAAAAATGTATCATTTGTACGAGACGATGCTGATCGATAACAACGGGGATGAGAAAAGGATCAATACCATGAAGATCGGTTCACGGGAAAGCAATAACTATCTTGATGTAACCATTTTGCCGGAGGTGAATACCGAGGTGATCTGCGAGTTTCCGAAGATCAACGAGATCAAGTTCCTACGGTTCTACATCAATGACAATTTCTTTAAATTCAGAAATCTGCCGATCACCAAATGATAGCAATTATGAAAAAGCAAAATTTGCTCCTGCTGATTGCAACCCTTTTCCCGATGTTGCTTGCAGCGAAGTATAATGTTCAGGAAAAGAGTGGTAAAAAACCCGAATGGACCATGAGTATGGAGAAAAATTTTATCGTGGGAATAGGGAATGGGGTGGCCATTGAAGATGCCAAGGAGAATGCCATGGTCAATGTAAAGGCCCAGATAACGACTGCAGTGGCAGATTTTATCTCCTCTACCTCTGTCTCAAAATCCACAGAGATGACAGCAGGTAAACTTAATGAGCTTTATCAAAGTTTCTCGAACGTCATTACCACCCAGTCCGGCAAGCGTGACTACCTTCAGGGTGTTTCTGCTTCCAACGTTGTCGCATTCTACTGGGAACGGTTGGTGGATAAAAGCACAAAATCGCAAAAGTTCCAATATTTCGTCAAGTATCCCTTCAACCAGTTTGATCTCGATGACCTGGTACAGGACTTCAGGAAAAAAGATCAGCTACTGACGGATGAGATGAACAAGGCATTGGCACTGCTGGATAGCTATGTTTCCATTGAGGAATTGATACAATGCCAAAGCCAGCTCTCCAAACTGGAACAGATTTTCATTGATGAGCGAAAAAGCAAATGTCAGATTGGCATCGAAAGGAGCAAAGCGCTTTTGGCTTCAGCTTACCTGGCCGACGCAGGTAGCGAACTGGGCAAGGTGAGGTTCAGTATCAAAATCGGAGATAAGGTGGTCAGGTGTTCCAAAATACCGGTAATCAATTCCGCATGTGCAAAAATTGAGGACCGACGGTTGGGAATTGAGGTCTGTGAAATTGCCTACCGCTTCGATGAGTGCTACGATGAGCCTGGAAATAATGTGAAGGTCTCTTATACAATCGGCAACAACAGACCAGAAAAAATGTTCTATTTTGATGTCGCCGAAACCAAGGCAGAACTGATGATCAGTGGTAACATCCGCATCATGGGAGGAGAAGTCGTCGGAGATAAGGTGACCAACGCCATTTGCGTCATCCCGATCAAATCAAAATTTGACAGTCCCTGTGCCGTCACCAACCTGAAACTGGAGTGGAAGGAGGCAGGTATTGTACTCGACCTTCCTGTGAACGAAACTTTCAGCGCCAAGGGTCAGCATGATCTGAAAATTACCATACCAAACGAACTGCCAATCTCCAAAATCTCGAATGCAATTAAACCATTCAAACAACTGAACGGCTCCCTGCTCTACAATTCCGTAAAAACAGGTAAAGGCTCCGCCATTAGAATCTACCGGCTGGATTATACCACTGGGTGGTAAAAGGTCCGGGGTGGATTACCTGATTTCAGAAACAAAAATCAAATTGAATAACAGATTTATACCCACTGAATAAATTTTATTACGAACACTTAAATCAAGACGCCATGAAAAAGAACAAATTATTTCACTTGCTAATTGGAATCTCCTGCTTGACATTGCTGGTTGCCATATCGGGCTGCAAAGCAAAACAGACGGTCCCCAAAGGGGAAGAGGCCATTGAAATTCCATGTAACGGTCCAGAATTTTTCTCCAAAAAGGGAATTATCCGTGCATCCGCGCTGGGCGAAAGCCAGGATCAAATGATGGCCAAGAAGAAAGCCCAGGCCAACTCTCGCGAGCAACTTGCCGCCACGTTGAATGTGACCATCAAGAGCGTAGTCGACAATTATTACAGTTCAAAAGCCATTGACAATGTTGAACAGGCCAAGACACGCTTCGAGGGTCTTACCCGCCAGGTAGTCGATCAACAATTGTCGGGAGTTGTTACAGTTTGCGAGAAATTTACCAAAACCAAGCAAAACACCTTCAAATGTTACATTGCGCAGGAGCTAAACGGGGAAGAGATTCTTAAAAGCATCCAGAGCAAAATCTCGGGCGACGAGAAACTGAGACTCGATTTCGAATATGAGAAATTTAAAAACGAGTTCAACAAGGAGATGGACAAGAATGTCAGATAATTCTTACAGGCAGTTTTTAGCGGTTTGAATACACCGGCAAACCGGTTCCGGGAAGGAGAGGTTTGCCGGTTACTTTTTCTTTGACCATTCAATTCATTAAAACTTTAATATTTCGGATACCATGAAGAAAAATTGGCTTTTGATTCTGGTTCTGACATTGGCCTGCCAACTCCCGGCAGGGGCCCAGACTTTTGAGGAGTACCTCAAACAGCAGCAAAAACAGTACAACAGTTACGTGAAGGAGCAACAGGAAGGAATGCAGAAGCTGCAGCAGGAGTACAACGATTTTGCGAGGAAACGGAACGAAGAGTTTGCAAAATATCTGGAAAAAGAGTGGTCAAATTACGATGCCGTCAAGGCAAACAAGCCGGTGGAGGCCCCAAAACCTCCGGAACCGGTAAAATATGAACCTCCAAAAGCAGTGCCTGCACCCATCAAACTGGTGGTGAAGGAGCTTCCTCCTGTAGTCGCCCCCAAGGCGGAGCAGGAACGTCCACAACCGGTTCCCGTACCGGACAAAACAGGAAGAAGACTCGAGGTTCCTGTAGATTTTTTTGGGCAGAATCTGGTACTGAAGGCAGATCCTAGGATGATCGACTTCACGCTGGGCAAGCCTGGTCAGAACGAGGTGGCACGGTTCTGGAGAAAGGTTTCCGATACCAACTACGGGGATCTGCTATTGCAGGTCAATGTTCTGAAAGAACAGCTGAACCTGAACGATTGGGGAACCTACCAGCTGATCGACCAGTTCTCCGGAAGGATCTCGGCAAAGAACAACAATACAAAAGTACTTTACGACTGGTTTTTGATGACGGTTTCCGGCTTCCGGACCCGTCTGGCCTATTCGGCTACTGCCGATAAATTGTACCTTTTGGTTCCCTCCTCCAACAATGTTTTTGGATGCCAGTTTCTGAAGATCAATGACCAGGAGTACTATTTCATCGCCAATTTCGGGGAGGAGATCGGATCCGTCCTGACCTACGACGAGGAGTATGGAGATGCAAAAAAAAGGATCAGTCTCGCCGTAACAAAACCGCTGAATTTTAAGGAAAAATATGTTGCCAGAAAGTTGAAATTCTCAGACGATTACCCTGAAATGGAGGTCAATGTTCCCCAAAACGAGATGGCTTTTTATGCTACCTATCCACAGACGGATTTCTCCGTTTACATGGCTGCGCCAGTAAATCCAGGGATCAAGGAGGTAGTATTCAACTATTTTGGCAAATATCTTCAGGGAAAGAATCAGGTAGAAGTGGCCTCCGTATTGCTTGAGTTTACACAGAAGGCCTTTGCCTACAAAACCGACCAGGCACAGTTTGGCTACGAGAAGTGGTTCTTTCCGGATGAGGTTTTTTACTATCCCTTTTGTGATTGCGAGGATCGTGCGGCCCTCCTCTCGTGGCTCGTTTACAACATTGACAAGCTGGATGTGGTAGGCGTCCTTTTTCCCGGACACATGAGTACAGCCGTCCTCTTCCCTACAGAGGTACCCGGCGATTGTGTCTATTCCCGCCAAAAGCGTTATACCATTTGTGACGGGACCTTCATTGGGGCACCTATCGGCAAATGCATGCCCCAGTTTGTGGGGAAATCCGCTGAGATCATTCCGATGCCTGGCGTCAGTTCGGCCGATTTGTTGGCCGACAAGGTCTGGGAGGATGTAAATAAACATGGGGGCTATCCGGGAGACGGAACTACCGGTGTGGCTGATGGTCAGGGTAATCTGGTGGTGGCCGGATGGTTCGATAAGGCCTTTACTTTGGGCAAGGCCCCGGTCAATCCCACGGGAGGCCGCGATCTGTTTGTGGCTTCCTACAACCAGGAGGCTAAATTGAACTGGGTGAAAATATTGGAAGGAAGCGGCGCCGAGTACGTGACAGGAATTGTCAGGGATCCAGCCGGGAATTTCATTCTCTCAGGGAATTTTTCGGGTAAATTTCAGGCCGAAGGCAAAAGCATCCAATCGGAGAAACCGGATCAGAGCCTGTTCCTGCTGTCTATGAAACCCGGAGGAGCCATCAATTGGCTCACACCAGTGCTGTTTGAGGAAGCCAAAACCAGGGAGAATATTTATTACCAGGTGCATTGTGACACCAATGGCAAGTTACTGGGAACGGAATATCTGCCCCAGCAAAATATGCTTTGGAAAAATCTGCTGCTGCTGGATGAAAAAAACAACCTGCTGGCCACCGGAGGATTCAGTACCCTTCCGGGGATGATCCGTCACACGGAAGCAGTCAACGATGTAGCGACTTATGATGTGACAGCTTTGCTAAAGGATAAAAACGACAAATTGATTGCAGGCGGATGCGACAAAGGAGCCGCTGGTCTCTTTGCTGCTTTTACCATGCTTTCCGATTTCGAATCGAAACTGTCGGGCAAATATGTGCAGGAAGCACTGGATAAATACAATCCGACCTTCAGAAGCAAGAGTCCCAAACTCTACAAAAGCTTTGGCATCGTCGAGTTTATCAAGAATGCCAATGGGATCATCACTTTGCGCACTGTTGACAACCAGTTTATGGAACTCGACAAGATGAAGGTGAGCAGCGATGCCAACATGAAAATGGTCATGACTCCGGATGGAGATGCCCGGATTGATTTTATCTCGGGGGCAAAAGTTGGGAAGGCTTTCATCTGGTTTCCGCTCAACAGCATCACGGTCATGAAGAAAAATGGAGATCTGATTTTTGACTATGCCAAGGATCATTCCAAAAGCAGTCTCAATATCAACAAGGACATTCTGTTTTGAAACGGTAGTAAGGACGACAATTATTTATCGGCTATGGGTAATCACATTTATATTCAAAATCAAATTATTAGTGTGTGAAGGTACTGCTTCTTATCAAAAGGTTTCAGTATGGAGGTGCAGAGAATCATGTCTGTGAATTGGCCAATGCCCTGGCAGAGTTGGGCCATTCGGTGTGGTTGTTGTCTGGAAACGGAGCTCAGCGGTGCAGGCTTCATGCGAAGGTAAAGTATCAAACCATTCATTTTTCCGATCTCAAAATTCCACTTCATCTGATCCGTTTACTCCGGCTGATAAAGGCCGAAAATATTGAGGTGATTCACGCACATCAGCGATTGCCCGTGCTTTTGGGGACATTGGCCGCGCGGTGGATGAAAATTCCCGTGGTTGCAACCATCCATGGCTCCGCCCTCACAGACCTCAGATCGAATTATGTTCGAAAGAATATAGACAAGGTGATTGCCATCCGGCAGAGTTCTGTTGACTGTTTGGAAAAACATTTGACGACAGCTCATAAAATTGAGCTGATCTACAATGGGATCCTCCCTCCGGTTGCGTGCCTGGACAGGTATGTTGATCCTGAAAGCTTTTCACTTTACTACATCAGCAGGCTGGATAAACGACATGCCGGGCTCCTGATCTTTATCCTGACAGAGGTATGGCCGGAGGTGATTCGAAAATATCCCCGATCGCATTTGCACATTGTTGGAGAAGGAGTCGGGATGAAGGAGATCCGGGAGGCCCTTGAAAAAAACCGATACAGAAATGGACATTCCTCAGTTCATTTGGAGGGTTATTCGAAGGAGGTGGCAGAATATTATCCGGATGCGGATTTGGTTCTGGGGGTGGGACGGGTGGCGATAGAAAGTCTGGTTCACGGCGTACCCGTTCTAAGTGTTAAACACAACCATCTTGGGCCCATCATCACCCAAGCAAACCTACGACGAATGCAGTTCGCAAATTTTGTGGACCTCGATGCCCTGCCACCCGATAAAAATAGGTTGCTGTATAGCTTGTTTGACTTTCTGCAGCATCGCAAATCCTACGAAAACGAGGCTAAATTTCTGCAGGGCACAGTCTGTCAGGAGTACAATATCACCGTGATCACCAAAAAGGTGGCCAGGGTTTATGAAGAGGTCATAAAGGCAACCAGCAGGTAAGTTATTTCAACAAAAAGCTGAGGTCATCGTTTTCACCCAATTCCAAAGGTGAACATCCCTGCTTAAAAATGCGGCAACTTCTTTTGCCTATCAGCGATAGCCGGTCTCCCTCCCTCCTTAGCATGGTACCCTCTCGCAAACCAACCACCTGAACATTTGCATTGATCTCCAGGAATTCTTCGATGCGCTGTTCCCTGGTCTCTCCACCGTGTCCTTCGGGGTTTTTATCGAGGTAATGAGGATTGATCTGAAAGGGTACCAGATCCAGGCAATCAAATCCCTTCGGATCGATGATGGGCATATCGTTGGTTGTACGAAGGGTTGGGCAGGCAACGTTGCTTCCTGCACTCCATCCGATAAAAGGAACCCCCGCCAACACACGTTCGCGGAGCAGCGGAAAGATTCCGGAATCGTTCATCCTCCGTACCAGTTGCCAGGTATTTCCACCGCCAATAACCAAGGCCTCGGCATTTTGAATGGCCTTTTCAGGATCTGATAAACGATGGAGGGAGGTCAGGGAGTGTCCCAGCTCTTCAAACCGACTGCGAACCTTGAATTCATATTCATCCAAAGAAAATGTAACGGCAGCGTAAGGAATAAAAAGAATTTTAAGCGACTGATTTCCAAGGAAATTTACAATGGATGGCATGGGATAGCTCAGGAAAGATTCTCCCGGCATGGTCGAATTGCTGATCAACAATAATCTCATAGTCAAGAAGTAAGTTTCTGCAAATTTACATCAGATTTTCGGAGTTTGAAATGTTATCCCCTAATACCTTTTAACCATTTGAAGTCGCCATTCCCCCAGTCCCCCAGTCCCCCAGTCTCATAGTCTTATAGTCCTATAGTCCCATAGTCCTCTCATTCTCCCCCAATGCTCCGCCCAATTCACCGAATATTTATACATCCGGGTCTAAAAAGTGTCAAGACTGTACCAAAAATCCATTTTTTACGTACAAATGGGAGGAAAAGGGAATATTGAAACAGGTCATTGTCTTCAAACATCTGCATAATTCGATATTTTTACCCCGCTAAAATTTCAATGTTTTATATGGGAAAAATTGATAGTCCGGTTAGGATTAAGAAAATATTGGTTGCCAACAGGGGCGAAATTGCAGTTCGGATCATGCGCTCCTGTCGCGAAATGGGCATCGAGACGGTAGCCGTTTACAGTGATGCCGACCGCTCTTCACTGCATGTCAGGTATGCAAATGAAGCCTATCACATCGGCCCGAGTGCCTCCTCCGAAAGTTATTTAAGAATGGATAAAATCCTGGATGTGGCACTGAAATCGGGTGCAGATGCGATCCATCCCGGTTACGGTTTTCTCTCAGAGAACGCACAGTTTGCCAGAAAATGTACGGAGGTAGGAATAAAATTTATTGGCCCATCCGGCGAATCGATTGAGGCAATGGGTGATAAGATCAGTGCCAGGAAAAGAATGATCGCTGCAGGTGTACCCGTTGTCCCTGGAACAACAGAAAAGATCGTGGATGAAGAGGAAGCAATCCGGATCATCAAGGGAATTGGATTGCCGGTGATGATAAAGGCCTCCGCCGGCGGAGGTGGAAAGGGAATGCGTCTGGTCAAGAAGGAAGAGGATATCAAATCCTCCATTCGCAGTGCCAAGTCGGAGGCCAAAACGGCTTTTGGGGATGATGCGCTCTACATTGAAAAATACATTGAATCACCTCATCACATCGAATTTCAGGTTTTGGCCGACCGTTACGGGGATGCGGTTCACCTCTTTGAAAGAGAGTGTTCCGTTCAGCGTCGTCACCAAAAAGTGATAGAGGAGACTCCTTCTCCAATCATGACCCCAGAGGTCAGGGAGAAGATGGGTGCTTGTGCGGTAGCGGCTACCAAAGCAGCCCATTACGAAGGTGCCGGAACGATTGAATTCATCGTGGATGACCAGCTCAATTTTTATTTCCTGGAGATGAACACCCGCCTGCAGGTGGAGCACCCGATCACGGAAAGAGTGGTGGGAGTGGACCTGGTGCGGGAGCAAATCCGGGTTGCAGAAGGGTTTCCGCTTCCTTTCAAACAAAAGGACCTGAAGATGAATGGCCATTCGATGGAGTGCCGCATCTATGCCGAAGATACCGACAACAATTTTATGCCCAATCCGGGGAAGATTACCCACATCACCGAACCCATGGGGCTGGGTGTCCGGTGCGATGGATACATTCACGAGGGTTATACCATTCCGATTTACTATGATCCGATGATCAGTAAGCTGATTATCTGGGGCAGAACCCGCGACGAGGTGATAGAACGAATGCGCCGCGCACTCTATGAATACAAAATTTCAGGGGTGAAAACCTCCATCAAGTACCTCCTGAAAATCATGGAAACACCGGATTTCAGAAATGGTACCTACAATACCCATTTTATTGAGAACAATGAGGAGTTTCTAAACAACAAGGTGAAATGCGACAAGCATTGCGAAGATATCGCCCTGATAGCGGCCTTTATTGAGCATTCCAGCAGACTCCAAAAAGCCAAAGAGGTGATTCCCCAGGAAAGGGGTCACGGTTTGAAGGGATGGCTTCACAGAGGAAGGCGAGCCGGAATGATGCGCCTCTAAGGAGCACACCAGAGAAGTGCCAAACCGTATGGAGCTTTGGCCAAGAGGAGTCGAAAATCCAAAATTGAATAGTAAGTTCTTTATACAATTATGATGCAACTTGAATTGAAAGTCAACGATCGGAACGCGATTGTCAAAGAGATTCGAAGAAAAGGAAATCTTGTCACGCTTTCGGTCGACAACAAAATTTATGAAGTCGACATTGATAAGGTAAGCGGGGAGGAGTATTCCATCCTTTCGGAGGGAAAGTCCTACAATGTAGAAGTAATCCCGACAGATGATCCAAAAATTTATCGGGTGAATACCATCTACTTTGCCTTTGATGTCAGTGTCAACGATGCCGAAGCGCGTTATCTGCAAAAAAGAAAGAAAAAGGATGCAGACGGTACGACGGATACCATCAAATCCCCCATGCCGGGTAAAGTAGTCAAAGTATTGGTCCAGAAGGGGGATCATGTTGAAAAGGGTCAGACGGTGGTCGTGCTCTCGGCCATGAAAATGGAGAGTGAATACAAGGCCGGCTGCGATGGAATCGTGTCAAAGGTCGCCATCAAGGAGGGTGATACCGTGGACGGGAATCAGTTGATGGTCATCATCGGAAAAGATGTTAAGAAGAAATGATTAATTCAGAAAAAACAAATGAAGGATAAATTCGAAGAACTGGAAGAGAGAAACCACGCAGCAGAATTGGGCGGCGGTCAGAAGCGAATCGACAAACAACATGCAGCAGGCCGCAAGACTGCCCGTGAACGGATATTTGACCTGGTGGATCATGATACTTTTGTGGAATTCGACAAATTTGTGGTGCACAGAACCCACGATTTTGACATGGAGAAATCCATCATCTCCGGCGACGGAGTGGTGACGGGATATGGCAAAATTGACGGTCGGCTGGTCTATCTTTTTGCCCAGGATTTTACCGTTTTTGGCGGCACCATGAGCCGCACCAACGCCGATAAAATCATCAAGATCATGGATCTCGCGATCAATATGGGTGCACCTGTCATCGGTCTGAACGATTCCGGGGGAGCACGTATCCAGGAAGGAGTACAAAGTCTGGCCGGTTATGCAGATATTTTCTACCGCAATGTGATGAGCTCAGGAGTCATTCCACAGATTTCTGCTATTCTAGGCCCCTGTGCCGGTGGAGCCGTCTATTCCCCTGCCATCACCGATTTCATCGTGATGGTGAAGGAGTCCAGTTATATGTTTGTAACGGGCCCTGATGTTGTGAAGGAGGTGACCCACGAAGAGGTAACCAAGGAGGAACTGGGTGGTTCAGTTACACACGGAAGCAAGAGCGGCGTTACCCACCTTACCGCCGATGACGACGAACATGCGATGCTGATGATTCGCGAACTATTCGGCTATCTTCCTTCCAACAACATGGAAGACCCGCCGTTTGTTCCCACCCTGGATGACCACCACCGCGAGGAGATTGATCTGGATACCCTCATCCCATCAGATCCGAACAAACCTTACGACATGCATGAACTGATCTCGAAAGTGGTGGATAACAAAAATTTCTTTGAAATTCAACCCTCCTTTGCACCAAATATTCTGGTTGGGTTTGCCCGTCTTGGGGGTCGTAGTGTTGGAATCGTAGCCAATCAGCCGGCCTACCTGGCAGGAGTACTCGATATCAACTCTTCCGTCAAGGCTGCCCGCTTCGTTCGATTCTGTGACGCTTTTAACATTCCGCTGATCACTTTCGTGGATGTACCCGGGTTTCTGCCAGGAACCTTTCAGGAATTCGGTGGAATCATCCGTCACGGGGCAAAATTGCTTTACGCTTTCGCGGAAGCTACCGTTCCAAAGATCACCATGATTACCCGCAAGGCTTATGGCGGTGCTTACGATGTGATGAGCAGCAAGCACATTGGCGCAGATGTCAACTACGCCTATCCTTCCGCCGAGATTGCCGTTATGGGTGCCGACGGAGCCGTCAGGATCATCAACAAGGATAAATTGGATCCCGAACAGCGTGCAGCAGCGGTCGAAAACTACAGGGATACCTTTTCCAATCCCTATAAGGCGGCTGAACTGGGTTACATCGACGAGGTGATCTATCCGCGCCAAACACGTTCCAAACTGATCCAGGCGCTTGAAATGTCACAAAGCAAACACAAGACCAATCCGCTGAAGAAGCACGGAAATATTCCATTGTAAAAAAAACGGACTGAATTTCAGTCCGTTTTTTTATTGCCATTTTATACTGGGGGTATATGCTGGTCAGATTCCGATCCCGATGGTGAAGGGATCCATCACCGGACCTCTGCCATCGCGGAAGAAAGGAGTGAAATTATAGGTACCATAAAGGTAGAAGCTCTTG